>Ga0209542_10018057_pt1 | contig 11466 bp, 4 predicted proteins | sample RifCSPhighO2_01_FD_184028 | JGI IMG/M metagenome (GOLD analysis project Ga0209542, IMG submission 184028) | Soil microbial communities from Rifle, Colorado - Rifle CSP2_plank highO2_0.1 (SPAdes) (version 2) | ecosystem: Environmental > Terrestrial > Deep subsurface > Rock core/Sediment ...
CGTAGGAGTCAGGGCCGTGTCTCAGTCCCTTGCGTTGGGGAACGCGCTCTCACGCCCCCTAGCCGTCATCGCCTTGGTAGGCCGTTACCCCACCAACTAGCTGATAGCCCGCAGGCCTCTCTCAAAGCGTCTTGCGACTTTACTCCGACACCTCTTGCGAAGGTCGGAGACTATCGGGAATTAGCCCCGCTTTCGCGGGGTTATGCCCGTCTTTGAGGCAAGTTCCTACGTGTTACTAACTCGTTCGCCGCTATTCTTCGTCGCCTCTTGCGAGGCAACAAAAAATCGCTCGACTTGCATGCATTATCCACGCCGCCAGCGTTCATCCTGAACCAGGATCAAATTCTCAAATAATTTAGATCGTGGCAACTTTAAAAAATCAAAATTTACTAAACCTTACTTACTTAACTTAAACTTTTTAAGTTTTCAAACAACGTGTCGTGTTCTGCCATAATACAGGCAAAAAACACAACCGAGAAAATTCGAAACTCGAATTTTCTCGGTTGTGTTCTAATTTTTCCGTCAAAGACGGATCCGCCTGTGGCGGAAAATTTTTAATTTCCTTGGTATATATTTTTATGTATTTCAACTATATACCCAAACTCAAAATCTTGTCAACCCTGCTTTTTATATCCCGTGCCGGCTGGAATGAGGCGGCCCAAAATAACGTTTTCTTTAAGGCCGCGCAATTTATCGGATTTGGATTCAGTGGCAGCATTTATCAAAACCTTGGCAGTTTCCTGAAAAGACGCCGCCGACATCCAGCTTTCAGTTGTAAGCGCCACCTTTGTAATACCCATTAAAAGCTGGACCGCAGTCGCCGGTTTTCCTTTCAGTTTTTTAATTCTGTTGTTTTCTTCAATAAAAACGGTTTTTTCAATAATGTCGCCTGGCGTAAAATTGCCGTCGCCGGCTTCTTTAATCCTTACTCTGCCGAACATCTGCCGGATAATCACCTCAATATGTTTGGCATTAATATCGGAACCGTTAGTGGCATAAATTTTTTGCACTTCATTTAAAATATGGTTTATAGCCGCCGACATTCCGGAAATGATAAATAATTCTTTAAGATCCAAATTGCCTTCCGACAGTTGCTGGCCCCTTATTATCAAATCACCCCTGCTAACCCATAAAGTATTCCCTCCTGAAACGTTATATTCTATATCTTCTTTTTTTCCCTTTTCTCCTTTCTCTTTTGGACTCTGATTTAGCGGCATAATTCTGATTAATTTCTGCTTGCCTTTATCAATAATTTCTATAACCTTGCCATCAATTTCGGAAATTACCGCTTTACCTTTTGGAATTCGAGCTTCAAAAACTTCCTGAACCCGCGGCAAACCGGCCGTTATATCGCCAGCTGTAGCTACGCCGCCGGTGTGAAAAGTTCTCATGGTTAATTGAGTACCGGGCTCGCCAATCGCCTGCGCCGCTATAATGCCAACCGCCATTCCTATTTCAACTAACTGATTATGACCCAAATCATAGCCGTAGCATTTCTGACAAATACCACTTCCAGCCTTGCAGGTAATTGGCGACCGCACCCTAATTTCCGAGATTTCTTCTTTATCAATCAACTCGGAAATATTTCTTTTAACAATATCTCCGGCTTTGATAATAATTTTTCCATCTTTTGCCGTTACATTGTCTAACACTGTCCGGCTAAAAATTCTCGCTCCCAAAAGAATCCCGAACTCTTCGCTATCTTTTCTTTTAATAATCAGTCCGACATCGTCGCCGCAGTCGGCCTCGGTTATCACAACATCTTGAGCTACATCAACTAAACGCCGCGTCAAATAACCGGCCGAAGCGGTTCTTAACGCCGTATCGGCCGAACCTTTTCTGGCGCCGTGAGTAGAAATAAAATATTCCAAAACATTAAAACCCTCTTTAAAAGAGGAAATGATGGGAAGATCAATAATATCTCCGGTCGGATTCTGCACCAAACCTTTCAGTCCCGCAATTTGAGTAAGCTGCTTCCACGATCCTCTGGCTCTTGAATCAACAATGGCAAAAACCGAACCGTTTGGATCAAGCGAAGCAGGAACCAAATTTTCGATTTTATCGGTGGCGCCTTTCCAAATTTCAATATTCCGGTTTTTCTTTTCTCCGGCCGTTAAAAAGCCGCGCTCATAGTAATTTTCAATAACTTCAATTTGTTTTCTGGCTTCTTCAATAATTTGTTTTTTCTCCTTAGGGATCTTTAAGTCGTCCATACCCCATGAAATACCGGATTTGGTGGCATATTCAAAACCTACTTTTTTAATTTTATCCAAAATTTTTGACGTTTCCGATACGCCGTATTCCATAAAAATTCGCCCGATAAGAACTTTAATATCTTTTGATTTGAGTTCCTTATTTACAAACTCAAAATCATCCGGCAACGCCTGATTAAAAATAACCCGCCCCACCGATGTTTCCACTAACCCTCCGACCGGTAAACGGACTTTGATTTTTGCCCGAAGATCAATCTTGTCAAATTGGTAAGCCAAAATCGCTTCTTTATCGCTCCCGAATATTTTGCCTTCACCCATAAGGCCATCTTTCATTTTTGATAAATAATAAACTCCCAAAACGCTGTCCTGGGTCGGAACGGCAATGGACTCGCCGGTTGCCGGCTTAAGTAAATTCTTCGCCGAAAGCATAATTTCCCGCGCTTCTTTTTGGGCTTCGTCTGAAAGCGGCAAATGCACCGCCATTTGGTCGCCGTCAAAATCCGCGTTAAACGCGGCGCAAACCATCGGATGAATTTTAATAGCCAACCCTTCAACTAAGATTGGTTTAAACGCTTGAATTCCCAAGCGGTGTAAAGTCGGCGCCCGATTCAAAAGAACATATTTATTTTGAATTACTTCTTCTAAAATCGCCCAAACATCACTTTCGGCTTCTTCAATAAGACGGTTAGCGCCCTTAATGTTATGAGCAAGTTCTCTTTCAATAATTTTGTTAATCACAAACGGCTTGAACAGTTCCAGGGCCATTTGCTTTGGCAATCCGCATTCTTCAAGCCGAAGTTCCGGACCGACCACAATTACCGACCGGCCGGAATAATCAACACGTTTGCCGAGCAAATTCTGCCTGAATCGGCCCTGTTTTCCCTTAAGCATGTCGGCTAAAGATCTTAGCGGCCTTTTTTGAGAAACCAAAGCTGCTGCTTGGCTTTGGGTGTGCCGCGCCGAATTATCAATTAAAGCATCAATGGCTTCCTGTAGCATTCTTTTTTCGTTTCTGACAATTACTTCCGGCGCATGAAACTCCAACAATTTTTTAAGACGGTTATTGCGATTGATAACTCGCCGATATAAATCATTAAGATCGGAAGTAGCGTAGCGGCCGCCGTCAAGCGGCACCATCGGTCGGAGATCCGGCGGCAAAACCGGCAAAACTGTTAAAAACATCCATTCTGGCTTTATTTTCGCCCGCAACATTCCCCTTGCCAATCTTAATCTTTTTAAAACTTTTTTTCGCGACGACAAAGGCGCGGTTTTTTCTTCTTCCGACAACTGGCTTACCAATTTTTCTAAATCAATATCCTCGAGCAATTTTCTCACCGTTTCGCTGCCAATTCCCGCTTCAAAAATACTTCCGTATTTTAAAGACAAGTCATAAAATTCAGATTCTCCCAAAACTTGATGTTTATGCAAATTTTTAAGCTCCTCTTTGGCTTTATCGCGCGCCTTATTTAGAGCCTCCAAATCGACTTTGCCTACCTTGCCGGAGAATTTTTGTTTGTATTCTCTGTTAATTTCTTCCAAGGCATCTGCTCTAGCCCGCTCGTCAACCGACATTATAATGTAAGCCGCGTAATAAATAACTCTTTCGAGCGCATTAGAAGACACATCCAGCATTAAACCTATTTTACTAGGAACACTTCTCAAAAACCAAATATGAGCTACCGGCACGGCCAGTTTAATATGGCCCATGCGTTCGCGCCTCACCACAGCCCGCGTCACTTCAACGCCGCATTTATCGCAAATAACTCCCTTATAGCGAATCCGCCTGTATTTGCCGCAATAACACTCCCAATCCTTGACCGGCCCGAAAATACGCTCATCAAACAAACCATCTTTTTCCGGTTTTTGAGTCCGGTAATTTATGGTTTCCGGTTTTGTGATTTCGCCATGGGAATTTTTTAAAATATCTTCTGGCGAAGCGATCCTTAATTTAATTGATTCAAAAGTGTTCATGTTTCAAATTAAAAATTAAAAATGAAAAAATAAAAATTACAATTAAAAATTTAAAATTTTGAATTTTACATTGTCATTTTTCATTTTGATATTTGAATTTTACATTTCTACGTGCGGATTCTTACCTTCTTCACTTCTCTGCGCGGCGTTTCTTCTTCCGCAGTTGCCTGCGGCGCGCGTTCCACCAACTCAACGCTAAGACCCAGCGATTTTAATTCGTTTACCAAAACATTGAAAGAAGCTGGCAAACTGGGTTTTTTAATTTTCTCGCCGCGAATAATGGCGTCAAAAGCCGCTGAACGGCCAACCACGTCATCGGATTTAATGGTTATCATTTCCTGTAAAGTATGGGCCGCGCCATAACCTTCAAGCGCCCAAACTTCCATTTCGCCAAAACGCTGGCCGCCAAACTGCGCTTTGCCTCCAAGCGGCTGTTGGGTAATAAGAGAATAGGGTCCAACCGAGCGCATGTGAATTTTGTCTTCAACCAAATGATTAAGTTTCATCATATACATTATGCCGACGGTAATTTTATCGTTAAACGGTTCGCCGGTCCGGCCGTCGTACAATTTAATTTTGCCATTTTCGGGTAAACCGGCTTTCAAAAGTTCAGCTTTAATATCTTCTTCGGTAGCACCGTCAAGCGCCGGCGTTATCGCTCTAAACTCTTGCTTATCAGCCGCCCAGCCCAAATGGGTTTCAAGAATCTGGCCAATATTCATTCGAGAAGCGACGCCAAGTGGATTTAAAATAATATCAACCGGCTGGCCATCCGCAAGATACGGCATGTCTTCTTCGGCCAAGATTTTGGAAATTACGCCTTTGTTTCCATGCCGCCCGGCCAATTTATCACCGGATTGAACTTTTCTAAGTTGGGCCACTTCAACTTGAACTCGCTTAATAACCATCGGCTCAAGTTTATCGCCGGCATCGCGGGAAAAAACTTTTATGCCGACAACCCGGCCCTTTTTGCCATATGGCAAAGTCAGTGAAGTATCTTTAACGTCGCGGGCTTTTTCTCCGAAAATTGCCTGGAGTAGCCGCTCTTCAGAAGTTAAATCGGCCTCGCCTTTGGGCGAAATCTTGCCGACTAAAATATCGCCGCTTCTCACTTCGGCGCCAATTCTGATAATTCCTTCTTCATCAAGATTTTTTAGTTTTTCTTCGGAAACATTTGGAATGTCGGGAGTGGTAACTTCTGGTCCCAATTTGGTATCGCGGATATCTATTGAATAATCCTCAATATGAATTGAAGTAAACCGATCGTCTCTTACCAAGCGCTCGGAAATAATAATGGCATCTTCAAAATTGGCGCCGCTCCAACTTAAAAAGGCTACAAGCAAGTTTTGGCCGAGCGCCAAATTGCCGTTATCGGTGGCTGCGCCGTCGGCAATCGCTTGCCCATTTTTAATTTTATCGCCCTTTTTAACAAGCGGCTGCTGGCTCATTGCTGTAAACTGGTTTGACCGCAAAAAATTATTAAGTTTATAGGTCCTATCGGACTTATTAATCTTATCGGTCTTATAGGTTTTATTCTTGGCACTTTGCACCGAAATGTGTTCCGCGTCAACCGCCGTCACGATTCCGTCCTCCCGAGCAACGATTACCTGCCCAGAATCTCTTGCTGCCCTTTCTTCTATTCCGGTTGAAACCAGCGGCGCTTGCGGCTTTACACAGGCAACAGCCTGCCGTTGCATATTAGAACCCATTAAAGCACGTGTAGCATCGTCATGTTCCAAAAAAGGAATTAAACTGGTAGCAACAGAAAAAATTTGCTGGGGAGCGACATCCATAAGCTCAACCTCTTCCCGCTTAACCATTTGGGGTTTGCCGGAAACTCGAGCTTCAACAATAGATTCGGATATTTTATTATTATTGTCATATTTGGTGCCGCCGTGGGCAATAACGTATTTTTCTTCGTCAAAAGCGTCAAGCCAGATAATTTCTCCGGTGATTTTACCTGCCTGCGCAGGTGGGAAATTTTTCACGCGGACATAAGGAGTTTCAATAAAACCAAGTTCGTTTACTCTTGAATAAGACGTAAGATGAACCACCAGACCGATGTTCGGCCCTTCAGGAGTTTCAATCGGGCAAATTCGGCCATAATGGCTGGCGTGAACATCGCGAACTTCAAAGCCGGCCCTTTCTCTGGTGAGTCCGCCGGGGCCCATGGCCGAAATCCGGCGCTTATGTTCGAGCTCTGCCAATGGGTTTACCTGATCCATAAACTGCGCCAACTGTGAAGAAGTAAAAAATTCTTTAACCTTCGCCATTAAAGGCCGGGCGTTAATAAGCTGGGCCGGCGTTAAAGCGTTAATATCGTAAGTGGACATTCGGTCGCGGATAATGCGCTCCATTTGCGCGAGGCCCACCCGAAGTTTTGTTTGTAAAAGCTCTCCCAAAGACCGCACTCGCCGATTGCCCAGGTGATCAATATCATCCGGCATGGCGTCTTCATTATTATTCAAACGGATAATTTCTCGCGTAATATCAACCAAATTATCAAAACTCAACAGCCGTTCTTCTTTACTGTATTCATAATTTGGAATTTGGAGCTTGGAACTTGGAGCTTGGTTTTTATTGAGCCGCTGATTCATTTTAAATCTGCCGACTTTCCCCAAATCATAGCGGTCAAATCTCTTAAACATTCCTTCAACAAGCGCTTTGGCGTTTTCCGGCGTTGCCGGATCGCCGGGCCGTAGGCGTTTATAAATTTCAATGAAGCCCTCGTCGGCGTTTTTTGACGGATCTTTTTTTAGCGTCGCTTCAATGTATTTAACATCACCAATATCTATATCTTTAAATAATTTCAATAAATCCCCATTTCCATCATTTTGAACTTTGAACTTTGAACTTTGAACTTTGTGCGCGCCAAACGCGCGCAAAAGCGCCGTTACCGGCGTTTTTCTTTTTCGGTCGATTTTAACACTGATAACTCCATCAGGATCGGTTTCAAATTCAAGCCAAGCGCCTCGATTGGGAATAATCTTCGCGCCGAATAGTTTGCGATTTCTCCAAAGAGTGGCCGAAAAGAAAACGCCGGCAGAACGGATCAACTGACTAACCACCACTCTTTCAACGCCATTTACAATAAAAGTGCCGCGTTCGGTCATAATCGGAAAATCGCCAAGATAGGTTTCCTGTTCTTTCGCTTTTTTTGTTCTTTTATTGATAAGTTCAACTCTAACCCGCAGCGGCGCCTCAAAAGAAAGGCCGTTGTGTTTGGCTTTCAGCTCGTCAAACTTCGGTTCATCAAAGTAATAATCGTGGAAATAAAGTTCCAGTTCCTTGCCGGTATAATCGGTTACCGGCGACATTTCTTCAAAAAGTTCCGTAAGGCCGGATTTCAAAAACCAATTATAAGAATCGAGCTGCATTGCTACAAAATTCGGCAACTCAACCCACTTAATCTTCTGTTTGGCAAAAGATTTGGTATTTAAAAACATAAAAAATCCCTTTTTTTAGGTTTAGTTTTCGCGTTTAAAATTTTTTAAAAAAAATATAAAATATTCAATTTTGTGCCAGCTTAGATATGGAAAAACGAAGCCCTAACATAATAGACCTTATCACCCGTTCTGTCAATATACCTGTGTTTACAAATTCTATATATCTTATTTGTCCTATCCGATTTATGGATCTTATTTGACTTATTTTACTCTTCTTTAAAAACTTGTCAACAACCGTCAAAAAATCTTCGGCTTTGTCAACCAAGTGTTTATCAACAACTTTCCCTTGGAAAAATTTAACCGAGAGTTTTTTGCCTTGTTGAGAAACAACAATTTTTAGCATAATTAAAAATGTAAAGTGCAAAAATCAAAATGACAGATAAAAATTTAAATTTTTAATTTTACATTGTCATTTTACACTTTGATTTTTAATCTTTCAATTATTTCTTCAGCGGCTTCACCGGCGCTCTTCCCTCCGATACCGGCGCTTCAGCGCGATTTTGCGGCGCCGGCGCCGGAGGCGCTATTCCGAGAAGAGCCGCTTTCCCGGCTTTAAGATTTACAAGAATTTGTTTTATTTCGTCGTTGTCGGGATTCAATTCACCGATTTTCGCAAATTGCTCAATCGCTTTTGTCTTGTCTTTCAAATTTTCTCTGTCATATATTAAGCCCAAAAAATATCTGGCGTTTGAATAATTGGGAGAGAGTTCCACCACTCTTTCAAAAACTATTTTTGAGTCGTCAAACCGTCCGGCTTTGTAGTAAAGAAATCCCAATTGGAACAGAGCGCCAATGTCGGTGTTGTTGAGTATTACCAATTCTTCGGCGCGCTTAACAGCCTCGGGTAATTTTCCCTGCCTGTCATAAACCTGGACAATTAGAAAACGAGACGGCGCGTAATCTTGCTTAAGCGTGATCGACTTCTCCAGGTTACCAGCTGATTTTTCTAAGTTCACGCCGGCTTCTTCGGCCAATCCACTCGCAAGCGCCAAGTCCGCCATGGCAACATTAACTCGCCCAATCATAAAATGATTAGAAGGATTTTTAGGGTCAAGCGCAACTGCTTTTCCATAAGAAGAAAGCGCAAAATCGGAAGCGCCGTTGGTAAATGGAATAAGATTTTCGTAAATACTGCCCAAAAGCACCGCGTTAAAAGGGTTCTGCGGATTTAAGCTCGCGGCCTTCTGTGCAAAGATGATGGAGTTTGTCGTTATATTCTGGAATTGCGCCCTCAAAGCGTCTTGTGCAGTACTTTTGTCCATCAAAAGCGCGTTAAGCTTGAAAAATGTAGCTTGCGCCAAACTTTGGAAATAACGTTCGTCATACTTCCAAAACTCCGCGGCTCGGTTAAGATTGCCAATAGTAGCCTCATTGTCTCCCTTCCCCGAAGCTGTAATCGCTTTCCCGAAATAAATCTCGGCAACATAACGGTTAACCTCAAAATAAACTCCGGCCGCCGCGCCGATCATTAAAGCCACAATAAGAAGAGAAAAAATAAAGGTTTTCGGAGCCGATGTGAAAATGCGGATTTCTTTAAAAGTACTTAGAGCTTGGAGCTTGGAGCTTGGAGCTTGACCTGATGTTTCCTTGATAAAAAACAGCGATGCCGATAGAAACAGTCCGATGCCCCAGAAAGTAAAAGCCATAAGAGTAAAGCTCGCGACATACAAAAACCACATCGCGAACATAAAAATAATAGCGACAAAAATAGATTGGGACGCGATGTTCATTATTCCGCGGGAACTATTCCTTATCGCCGCGCTGGAAATACCGGTCCAAATAAAAGCGATAATTAAAAACAGAAGAGAAATAACGCCAAAAATTCCGACCGTGCCGGCCCATGAAGCCATTACCGAAGCTCCACTCCCAAAAACCGTTGACCAGAAAATCGTCTGGTTGATTCCGTCGGGTTTGTAAAGATTAAAAATATAGCCGAAAGTATTGGGTCCGGAACCCAAAAAATAATGGCCGGCTTGCAAATTTTCCCTGGCAACATCGAGCGTCGCTTTGAAATTTAAGGAAACTTCAACGGGCGTTTGGATGAATTTTGAGAGAGGCGATGGAATAAACAGTAAAAGCAAAGAAACCAAAAGAATCAGCGAAGGCAGCCAGGCCTTTTGGAAATAGGCAAGCTGCAACCCCTGCATTTTATCAGTCCTATCCGTCTCATCCGTCCTATTGGTTTTATCTGATTGCAACCCTATTGAAAGAAAACCGATTAAAAAAACCATTGCCAAAACAAGGCTGATCCAGATGGCCCAAAAATCAATAATTATCAGGTTGAGAAGCAAAATGACAACTGAAGCTCCTAAAAACTTTTTAAGAAGCTTGGGCAGGCCAACACCGGACATTAATCCGGCGGCAAGTATCAGGCCGAAAGCCAGAAGAACTCCCAAGTCGTTGACCGAACCGACCGGATTAAAAGCAACATTTTTGGCAAATGAGAATGGCAAAACAAACACTTTCATAAGCTGCAGCAATTCAAAAAGTCCCAAAACCGAAAGCGACGCTAAAAACGTTAAAAGTGAAACAACAATATCGCGCCGGTCAAAAGTCATTACAATGGAAAGAGCGAGTAAAGCGAATAAAAGTACTGCCGCGAAGCTGTCCGGCGTCGCCCAAGGGCCGATTAAGCTTCCTATCTGGTTAACCGAGAAAAATGACGAAGCGCCCCAAACCAACACTAAAACAAAAAGAGCCGCCGTGAGCAAGTGGCCGGGATAGCGGATTCGCCCTTCAATTAAAATCCGGCCTAAAAGCGCCGCGAAAGCCATTAAAATTAAAATGAAAATCAGAACTTCTTTGTTGGCCGCCACCGGAAGCGCCGTAAGGGGCAAAAAGAAAATTGGCGCGAGCGCGGCGAATAAAATCAGGGCCCACCGGCTTGCCGCCCGCCAGTAATTGAGCATTTTCGGAAATTCTATCGGAATGGAAACTTCGCTTATTTTCGGCCTCGCGTCTTGAAACTTTGAAACGTCTGAACTTTTAAACATTTCATCTTTAAACTTTGAAACGTTCGGACCTTCCGATTCAAAGTTTTGGCCCCTATCTTCTGATCCTTGAACTTCTCTGACTTTGTCAGAGACCGGCATGTCCCATTCTTCTTTTCCCTCTTTTTCTTCAAACTCCTCGTTTGAATGTTTTTTTATGTTTATATCCATATTTTTTAATTTTTAATTATTTTAATAATTATATACTAAATTTTTAAATTTGGAAACTTCTTAAACTTCTTAAACCGTTAAACCTGATTATAACATTAATCAAATCCTTCAAATTCCGGCGGACTCTTTCCCCATTTTCGAGCTTCCTCTGAATCATCGAGCTATTTTTGAAACTTTGCCGCTTTTAACTGCTGTTTCGTCCTTTGAATCAGGCGCCAAATAAGCACCGAACAATCTTCGCTTAAACGGCTTAAACGTTTAAACTTTTCATCGTTTAAACTTTTGTATATTTCCCGCGTAAGCTCTCTCGCTTTTTGCCAGCAAATCAGGTCTTCAAAGCCTACTGGGCAGGGGCATCTAGGTTTGCCACCCGGATCCCGAGGGTTCAACTCCCTCTAGGTCCAGAGTTCTTAGGTCTTAAGAATTATCCACAGTAACACTTGACAAGTTTTATTGATTTGCTATAATGGTAAACATAGGTGGCAAACCTGGAAATACCCTGTTCAGTGGAATTCCCAGAGACCGCGGCAACGCGGTTTTTTGGTTTACTGCTATTTTAAATTTTGATTTGTCATTTTCCATTTTGATTTTTTAATTTTAAATTTCAACTATCTTCCCGCGTTATAAAGTTGTTGAATCTCCCCCGCCGACAGCGCCCTGTTGTACACACGGACT
>Ga0209542_10018060_pt1 | contig 11465 bp, 8 predicted proteins | sample RifCSPhighO2_01_FD_184028 | JGI IMG/M metagenome (GOLD analysis project Ga0209542, IMG submission 184028) | Soil microbial communities from Rifle, Colorado - Rifle CSP2_plank highO2_0.1 (SPAdes) (version 2) | ecosystem: Environmental > Terrestrial > Deep subsurface > Rock core/Sediment ...
TTAATAAAATTAGAAGTCTTGTATTCTCATTACGCCAAGTGTCCTTATTGATAAGAAAAAAGATAAATAATAAAAGCGCTGTTATAGAGACAAACCAATTGGCCTTAGTAGTTGTTGAAATTTGATTGACCATACAAGGATTTAGTATTTCATCGGCATTATTTTTACGAGGATCTATTAGCCACATTCTTCCAAAAGGTTGTAATAAATCGTTTAAACGATTTGATAAATTAAAATTTTGGGTATGGATTTTTGAATTTTGTAAAATTCTTATCGGTGCAGTTATGTTACTGCCTCTATGAAAATAATCAAAAGCTATTAGAGGAGAAATAACTAAAAAGAATGTCATTACAGAGAGTAGAAAAACTTTCTTATTGAGAGATCCCCGGTGGATATATCCCCAATACAAGGCGACAATAATTGTTAGAAATAAAGATAGATGTATATGAAAAACCATTCCATAGGAAGCCGCAAATATTAACCACCACTTATTTGAGTATTTGCTCATGAATAAAGAGAGTGTTATTAAAAGTGATAGGAATGGTACTCCGGCAGGGTATGGTTGTTGATCATAATAGATAATTAATGCAGAAGTCGCATAAATTAAAGAAGCAATAATCCCAACCTTATTGTTAAACATTTTTTTACCAAGAAAGTAGAGTAAAAATGTGGTAAAAACCCCAAGAATACTGGAAATATAGCCCAAAACTATGGGGTCTCCTTTAAAAAGAGCGACAAAGGGATAGATTATGTAGATCCAAAACGGTCCCATATAAAAGTCAAACCCTAAAGTGCTAACGCCAATCCAGATGATATGGAAATTTTTTATTATGGTATTGGCTAAATATAATTGATACTCCTCATCTGGAGTAAAAACCATGAGTTTGGGAAGAAAGGCTAATCTTAACACTGCAGCTAGGGTCAAGATAAGTATTAATAAGATCTTATCCTTAGAAATATAGCTCATAACGATATTGTATCAAATGTCATCAAGATAAGATGATAGAATTTTTGCGCTGCAGTATTGTAAACTTTACTTATGTATGATGGGAAAAGAGTCTCAATTGCTTTGGCTACTTATAGAGAAAAAAAATCAATTCGTAAAGCTATTAATGATTTTTTTAAGACAGGGTTTGTTGATGAGGTTGTTGTAGTAAATAACAATGCAGAAGCAGGAACTGATGAAGAAATTAAAAAAACTAAGGCAAAATTAGTATACGAAAAACACCAAGGTTATGGTTATGCTTTTCAAAAAGCCATGCTCGAAGCATCGGGGGATTACATTATTGTCAGTGAGCCAGATGGCACATTTCTAGCTAAAGATATTGAAAGATTTCTAGTCTATGCGAAAGATTTTGATGTTGTTTTGGGTACTAGAACAAGCCAGATCGGATCCTTATCAGGAACGGGAATGGGTATATTTAGAAAGTTCGCTAATGTCATTGAGGCAAAAACAATTGAAGTGCTTTTTAATACTTATGCTCTTACAGATGTAGGGTGTGCATATAAACTGTTTAAAAAAGAATCTTTAAAAAAGATTAGCCCCCTTTGGCGTATTAATCAATCACCGTTATTCAATACCGAATTAATTTTGTTGACAGTCAGCGAAAAATTCAAATTTGTCGAGATACCCATTACTTATAACAAAAGAATAGGTAATTCTTCAATTGTGGGTAAATGGTACCTAGTTTTGATGTGGGCTTTGGCTATCCAATTGTATATTTTTTTCTTTTGGTTGAGGTGGTTACTAAAGCGAGTAAAATCAGTAGAGTAATAACAGTAATAGTTTTTCCGATTTGATAACTTTTTGGTCGGTAGTATAACTGTACAAATTTGGTGTCGTTTTCAAGTTCAATTTTCCGCAGCTTATTTGGAGTTTGTTCAACCATGACTGGTTTGCTGCCGTTAAGGCTGGCTTGCCAACCGGAGTTATAGACTTCTGATATAATCAGTTGATTAGTTTCATTTGAAGAGGTGTCAATTTTGATATGGTTAGGCGAATATTCCAGGATTGGTGCTGTTTTACCATTACTGAAAAAAGCTCTTGACCTAACGATTGTATTTTCATAGATTGAATATTTACCAATCTGCTTTTTCAAAACCAGATTTTTGTCTTTTAAAATATGGGGTGAAATGACATATTTGACATTGTAATCAGCTATTTCAGGGGAGTAAGGTTGAATTTCTCGGAACAGATATATTTCAAAAGGTGGTAACGCCAAGGTATATTTATCCCAGTACACCTGTGAAAGTTGGATAAACTCATCGTAGTAGTTTTTTTGTTGCAGTGTATTGTAACCTTCAATTGTCTCAATATTATATTCAGCAACCGCTTTTTGTGAGAGGCAACGATCTACACAAAAAACCCGAAATTGCGTTGGGTCATTCTTAAGAAATTCATACATTGCAACAGGAAAGTCCATTTGGGGTGGGATTGGTTTTTGAAGACGTAACCAAGAAACTAAAGATAGCTCGCTGACTGCCAAAACGCCCAGCAGCAACCCAATTTTGCCTAGCCCTCTCTTCTGTAATGTATCAAAGCCGAGGCCTGCTAAGAGAACTAGTATCATAGTGAGGATGAACCAGCATCTAGTAGAGACGCGGCCTAGGACGTACCAGTCAAGAGACAGTAAGGTAGCGTAAATTGGTGAAGCATTATTGAGCGCGATCAAGGAGGTTATGAGGATGGTAATTGTTACCGCAAATTTCCATCTGTTTTGAAGCTGTGAAAATCCAATTAAGGCAAGTAAGGAAACAAAAAAACCAAGCGCTAGCCACTTTTCGCTGTCGAGATTGTTTATCAATTGCCTGTTGCCTAGTATATGCGGATAAATCGCTTTAACAAATTCAATTTTGGAGTTCCATTTAGGATATACATCGCGCTCCTCAATCAGCAAGAATCGGGTTGTTTGTGGCAGCCATTCTAGTAAGGGGAGCAGAGTTACTGCACAAAGTCCTAGCGTAATCATAAATGCAACTGTGGATAATAACAATATTTTATAACTATGCTTTTTTATTAATGGATAAAGGCTGACAATGAATAAATATGAAGCAGTAAGTATGGCAGCGTACATAAAAGTTGTCATATGGGTAAAAAATAAGCCTGCTAGAGATACTGATAAGAGTATCGACCAACCAAAACTTGGCGATTTCCTGAGTTTAATACTGGCCAGCAGTAAGAATGGTAACCACATGGTGGAAGTAACCAAACCAAAATGGCCGGTCTCAATAAAGCCAGCTGTTTTCGGAAGAGTTAGATAAAGTAAAGCGACCAGCAAACTGGCTCCTTTTGAAAACCCAAAACCTTTTTTGGCAGCGAGATATGCCCCTAAACCACCAAAATAAGCATGCAGCATAAATGAAGCAATAAATGCCTGGTTAATTGGTAGTATCAGGAAGATGATATTTGGAAGATAAAATAAAGGGGACTGCGGGTCAGGTAGCAGCGGCGCTCCGGATAAAAATAAATTGTTCCAAAGTGGCAGGGTGTGATTATTCAGTATTTGCTGTTTGGTGAAATAGAAGATCGGCCAGAAGAATTCCTGAAGGTCATTTCCACGGTCTAATACTAAGTTTGGATTTAGGAAAATTGGTAGATAAAATATGATTGTCAGCAGAAGAATTACTAAAAAAATTGGCCTGTAACTCATTGGTACCTAGCTATTATATACTTAATCAATTGGATGTATATCAGCTCTTAAAAAGATAGACTCACTTAACTCGAGTTTGCAACTCTCATTATGCAATTTTGAACTCAATAATATCTATTTAGATTTGCAAATTGTAGTATTTTGAGTATAGAATTGTAAAGAAATTGCATAATGTATGAAATATACTGGAGATTTTTTTGCCAGATTTAGCTATTTGATAATCCTATTAAATTTGCTGCTTTTAACTATTTGTATAATTTTTAAACGTTTTGGTCTGGCGGAGAATCTTGGCAACTTTTTTGTGGGTTTATCAATTTTCATAACTGGCTGGCAACTGTTCAAAACTAAAATTAACAAAAATGATAAATTTAAACATATTGATTCTTCTAAATATTTACTCTTAGGTTGGAGTTTAACTATATTAGCGGCTATTTTGACTTTTAATGCGCTGTTTTTAACTGGTCCAGCTGTTTGGGGGGATGCCCCATATTACTTTGCTGAAGCTTTTAGGGAATTTCTACTGGAACCTAGTTCATGGAATAGTCGAGGTAGCTTAGGTATTGTCAACGACTTATATTGGATTTATCCCTTGATGCTAATTTATTATGGACTTGGTTACTTAGGTTTTGGCAATGAAATTATTATAAGAATCTTATTCTATTTTCCGGCAATCCTTTTTGCTTTACTTGCACCTTGGCTATATAGCCGCTATTTAGGATTTTCGTCGCTGGTGAGTCTATTTTCCGCCGCAGTTTATACCCTTAATACATACTTTATTTTAGTGGTTGATGGTGGGCAAATTGGAGTTGGACTTGCCTATGGATTATTTCCTTTAACACTTATGCAACTCCACAAATTAATTACAAACACGATGACCCTGCAATTTCTGAAGAGTCTGGCTACTGTAATGTTTTTAATTATTGCTGATTTGAGGTTAGCTGCGATCGCTATTCTGGCATTTCTTATTTGGGTAGGTTTTGAATATATAAATTACATGAAAAAACTTGGGCGATATGACTTCAAAATCCTAATTCTGTTTATCCTGGCAATTTTAGCACTCAGTGCTTATTGGTTAGTGCCCGCTATAAAACTGCAACCCACAACAGGTGCAGGTATAAGATCCGATGTGCAACTAATTTCTATTTTAAACCCATTATTTCTTTATGCGCCACATTGGCCATTAAATGAGTATGGTAAAATTTCGCCTCCGCAGTGGTTATTTGTCGGCATCCCTCTGTTAATTTTTAGCAATCTATTATTTAAAAAGAGCCGGCAGGTTAATGTTCTAATCTTCAATTTCTTACTTTTTGTTATTCTGGCAAAAGGGGATAGCGGATTGCTGGGTGGAGTTTATGGTTGGATGGTAGATAATATTCCTTTTGGGGGTGCATTTCGTGATTCAACTAAATTTTTTGCTCCGGTACTGCTTTTTGGGGGTATCCTAATTGGACTCAGTGTTGAAAATTTTCAAAATCTTTTTAAAAGAAAATTATTCTCAAAAATTATTGTGATGATTGCCTTCACATACCTACTGGCACTAATTTACCCTGCTTTAGTTGGAAACATGAATGGGGTATTGGCCGGAAGGCAATTTTCAAGAGATCTGGAAGTGATTGCAGATCAAGTATCATCAGAAAATGATTTTCTAAGAACAGCCTGGTTTCCGGAGCGTCATCCTTTAGCTTTTAGTACTGAACGAAAACCGGCCCTGGATGGTAAAAATCTGGTCAATTTAAGAACATTTGCTTCATTGAATACCGGTACTCATGATGTTTTTAATTTTTTGCATGAACCCGAGTCAATTGAGTGGTTTAAAGTACTGGGAATTAAGTACCTGATATTTTCCGGTGATACCAGGAAAACAATTTTAACTGGTGATGATTCAAAGGATTGGAAAAATCTGTTAGAGCTAACTGCCACCACCGCTGGTTTGATAAAAGAAGACTGGGGAACGCAGCTGCCTGTATATAAAATCAGTGATACTTTTCCAAAAATCTTTGCAACTAATAAACTCTTGGCCGTCGTGGGTAGTGACAGTGTCTTTAAGGACATTCCCCCAACAGCCGCCGCAGTTGTTTTTCTTGAAGACGGTAAGTTTGATCCGCGAATTTTACAAAAAGTTGATGTAAGCTCAGCAGTTTTGGTTTTTAATGGTAAAAATGAGGTAGACTTACAGATGAGTTTGCAGCAGGGCTATTTTTTAAATCCTGTTAGCAGTGAATGGGCTAATCGAGAAAGTAGCGCCTATCTTAAATGGAGATATGAGCTTTTGGTTAATGGTGTGGCCACTCGCGAGTTTGACTTTGGAAAAGGTATCAAGTTCTCCACAGTGAACAGTGAGCACTTAGTTTTTAATTTAGAACTCGAAGGCGAATACTATCTGGCCATTCGTTATTTGTCACCGTCAGGCAATCTGGAAGTCGAGCTAAATGATTTTAAGAAAACTTTGCAACCGACAAATGATTTTAGATGGTTTATTAGTGAACCCCTAAAGGGTCAGAGACAAAGTAGTTTGATTATAGAAAACAACGGTTTTAACATTGTCAATGCTGTTGCCGTAATTCCCAAAAAAGATTTTATGGAGGGAGCAGAACTAGCTAAAGAGTTGATGCAGAAATTTGAAGTTTATAACTTAGATAAAGATCGAGAAAGTCTCTTAAGATTAGTTAAAGAGAACAAGTTTGAAGCAGTTGGCTATGATATGGTTAGCCCCTATAAATACAAAGTCTCATCGAACGGTTATTCATGGATTTTCTTGACTGATTCCTATAATGATTTATGGAAAGCAAATGGCGAAACTTCATACCCAATCTATTCGATAGTGAACGGATTTTATGTTCCTGGGGTAACTAATGTAGAATTATATTTTGAAGGTCAAAATATAGTTAACATTGGAGTTAAGTTAAGTTTCTTAGTTCTGGGAACGCTAACAATAATTATTGTTGCAATTAACCTTAAGAAAAGGTTATCGTAAGTTTATGATAATTTGGGGAAATTGCCTAGTTAAAAATGAAGGGCGCTATCTGTGGTTTGCAGTTAAGTCTGTAATTGATTATCTAGATAAAATTTTGATCTGGGATACGAATAGTAGTGACGACACAGTTGGAATTATCAAACTCCTCCAGAAAGAGTATGGTAGAAAGATTGAGTTTCAGGAAATTGGAGAGGTAGATGAAAAACAATTTACAAAGACCCGCCAGAAAATGTTAGATCGAACTAAAAGTGACTGGGTCTTTATCTTAGATGGTGATGAAGTTTGGTGGGAGAGGTCAGTAAAATCTACAATTCAGGAAATTAATCGTAGGAAAAACCTGGAATACATTGTAACTCCATATTATTCAGTGATTGGCGATATCTATCACTATCAAGAAGAAACCGCTGGCCAGTACAATCTGCTCGGTAAAAAAGGACACTTAAATATCCGTTTTGTTAATAAAAGTATTCCAGGTTTACATTTTAACAAGCCTTATGGCGCTGAGGGATTTTTTGACAGCGAGGGTTGTATGATCCAAGATCGTGATCCCAAAATGGCAATCTTTTTAGATTATCCATATTTACATTTTAGTAATATTGAAAGAGCGAGTCGAAATAATGCAGACCAAAAAGTGATGCAAAGAAAAAGTAAAATTCGTCATGAAATAGGTCAAAGATTTCCTAAAGATTTTAAGTATCCGGAGGTTCTTTATATGCAGACACCTGAGATAGTCCCTAATCCTTGGATCAGTATGAAAGCAGGGTTTAAGTTAAGAGCAATTATCGAAACTCCATTTCGCAAATTGAGCAGGAGGGTTAGATGAGTTGTCCAATCTGTAAACATAGAATGAATATATTTTGGAGAATACAAAGCTACATTATATCTAAGTGCAGCCACTGTGGTCTTGGTCTAACTTCCGGGACAGAGTTGCAAAAAGGAAACTATCACCGAGATGAAACTTACAAGGAAGAAGAAAAACTTTTTAGAAATATTTTTAGCAAAAGAGCTAAGATTATTAACAAATTAATGAAACCAGGTAAGGTTTTGGAGATTGGATCATCAACTGGAATATTTTTATCTCTCCTTAAAGATAAAAGTTGGCAGGTAAAGGGGATTGAGCCCTCACAAGTTGCAGCCAAGATTGCCGAAGAAAGAGGCATTCCAGTATTAGTTGAAGGATTTGAGAAGATTATACTAACTGAGAAGTTTGACCTCATTATATTAAACCACACCCTTGAGCATTTAGAAAATCCTGTGAGTATCATAAAAAAAACCAAATCGTTGCTTGTTCCAAAAGGATATCTTTATATTGATTTGCCAAACTTTGGTAGTTTATCTGCCAAAATTATGAAGAAAAGATGGCCACTACTTTTGCCGAGAGAACATCTATGGCATTTTACGGAAAAATCTCTCAGAATTTTACTGGAAGATTTCAAGGTAGTCTATGTTAACAAATCCTCAGGAATTTGGGATTATGGAAATCCAATCAAGGGATTAGCTCAGTCGTTGTTAGGTCGTAAAAAGAGATTTTTTAAAGAATTAATTACTGCCAAGCCTTCATGGGTTTTATCTCAGCTTGGAAAAGGTTCAGACTTAATGGTGATTGCCCGAAAAAGATGAATAATTTTATATTTTTAGTTCCTTTACTGATACTTCATTTTTTGATTTTACTTAACCTTAGGTTTATAGCTTGGCCCGAAATGCTGGTTTATCCATACCTAATTTCCAATGGATTTGATTTGTATAAAGATATTGCCATGCCATATCAGCCGCTACTACCTTTGTTTCAGTCTGTGTACTCTCCATTTGGAAATAACTCCTGGGTTTTAAAAGCCTTGACTTGGGGAATAATCATATTTTGTGATATTTTAATCTTTTTAATTTCCAGAAAAATATTAGGCGAAAAAATAATTACATTGTTACCGCTAGCGATCTATATTATTTTACAGCCATTAATGGGCGGGAATGGTTTATGGTTTGATTTGAGTTTAACGCCCTTTGTACTGCTAGCAATTTATAGTTATCTATTTTTTGAAAATTTTCCCAAAAAATTATTTTTTCTGTCACTTTTTTTGAGTATAGCCAGTTTAATTAAACAACAAACTGCAATAGCATTTATTTTATTAACTCCCTTTGTAACCTTTAAGCTTTGGAAAAATCACAAGCTAGGTAATCTAATTTGGTATTTTCTTGGCGGCATTATCCCAATAGTTATGGTGTTAACATATATAATTATCAACGAAACATGGTCAGAGTATTTATTTTGGACCTTTGAGATTCCATTTTTTTGGTATCCGCAGCACCCCAGCTACTTCAATTTCCCAACTAAGACAGATTTGGTAAGAATGCTGCTAATTTTTGGTCCGCTGTTAATTGTACTAACGAATACAAAAAAGCTTAAAAATATTTTGTTGATATTACTAATATTTCTGCCACTTTTTTTGACCTCATTTACTAGGTTCGAATACCTGAGACTACAGCAAGCTCTGGCTGTTTATGTAATTATATTAATCTTTATTATAAGAGATTACAGGAAGTATTTGCTCTTAGTGCTAGCTTCGATTATTTTTACCTCATTGTCATTATTGTCGGTAAATTTAGGAAATGTTGGACAAACCAGATTTTATGGGGATCAGGAGATAAATTTAGCCAGTCAAATAAAAAGTATTGCAGGTGGTCAAACAGTCTATTTAATTAATCTACCTTCAATAATTTATCTGATGGCAAATTTGCAGCCTCCGAAGCCTTGGGTAGATAATTATGTTTGGTACTTTGAAAGTGATCAGGTGCAAGACAAGTTTATTAGTGGGTTGATAAGTAATCCTCCAGGATATATTTTTAGAAAAAAACCAGAATCTGGAAGATGGGATAACCTGGGAGTTTACGAGCCCCGGCAAGTTTTGCAATACATTAAAGAGTATTACCACCGAGATGGGTTAATAGGCGATAATATAGAGATATGGAAAATAAATGAGAATAGATTTGGAAAATAATTATGGGTAGAAAATATAATAGAATTTCCAAAAGAAAAATCTGTTTTCTGTCACAATATTATGGGCAGGTTAGCAGAGGGGCTGAAACTTATGTTTTAGAGCTAGCCAAAAGGTTATCAAAAAATCATGATGTTGATATCTTGATTGGTAAGGATTCGTTTTCCCTAAATAAAATTTTAGCTGGAAAATATGATATTGTAATTCCAACTAACGGTCGATGGCAAGCCTTGATTGTATCTATTGGCAGACCTTTTGGTGGTTACAAAACAATAATTTCAGGTCAAGCAGGAATTGGTAAAGACGATATTTGGAATATTGCACTGACAACCCCAGATTTTTATACAGCATTAACGGATTTTGAAATGAATTGGGCAAAAAAATGGGCTTGGAAAACCAAAGTTGTCAAAATCCCCAATGGCGTTGATTTAGAAAAGTTTTCTTCAAAAGGTAAAAAGATTGATTTTAATTTAGAAAATCCAGTCATATTAAGTGTTGGAGCGCTAGAGTGGTATAAGCACCACGAAAGGTCAATTAAAGCGATCAAATTACTAGAAAAAGGGTCTTTGTTGATAATTGGTCAAGGACCAGAGAAAAGTAAGTTACAGGAATTAGGGGAGAAACTACTGGGTAATAGTAGATTTAAAATTTTGCAGCTTAATTATGATCAGCTGCCAGAGTATTATAGAAGCTGTGATCTTTTTGTTTTACCCTCATGGGAGAGGGAAGCATTTGGAATTGTTTATTTAGAAGCCATGGCCTCAGGTTTACCAGTGGTGTCACCAGATGATTCCTCGAGAAGAGAGATAGTTGGGGATGCGGGAATTTTTTGTGACACTAGTGATCCAGAAAAATATGCTGCAGAAATTGAAAATGCTTTATCCAAAAACTGGGAAGATAACCCCAGAAATCAAGCGAGTAAGTTCTCCTGGGATTTAGTAGCTGGCGAATACGATCATTTGTTAAAAATGATTGCTTGCTCTTCTGGATTGCCGTAAATTCCAACTCTCCAGAAAGGAAAATTGCGGATGCGTTCTATTTTTGGTTGTTGGCTATACTGAGAATCCTCACCAACTATATAATAGTCAGGTTTTTCATTTTGATGTAATGGATGAATCCCATAATAGATGTCGGTAACCAAAACTTTTCTAGGGTTTGCTTCAAGACAATTAGTTTTAGGGTGAAAATACTGAAATTGTAGCAAATACTGACCTTCATATTCATCCTGACCTGCTGTTGTTTCCAGACCATTGAGACTGTCCACCATTAATTGTAGTTTTTCCTCCTCAAGAGTAACGTGTAAGTAAAGAAATGTTTTTACTTTTAGCAACCCTGGGAGGATATTAGTGGGGATTAATGGGCCAATCTTGACCTCATTTCTTTTTGTAAAAGTTATGGCTTTTGCTTCACAAAAATCTGCTGTTCTTTCAACTTTTCTAAACTCTGATTCAGACATAAGGCGATTATATCAGATATGGGTAGTTCTTGCTATAATAAAAGCAGATATGAAAATATTTCTGATACTTATACTGGCGCTAATTTTACGATTAATTTCACTTAACCAATCTCTTTGGTTAGATGAAGCTATTACTGCAGTTGCAATAAAGTCTAATGGCTTAATAGACCTGGTTACAAAATTCTCAGTTGGAGACCTTCACCCACCGTTACATTATGTGCTCTTATGGTTTTGGGGACACCTGTTTGGTTATAGCGAAATATCACTTCGGCTTCCTTCAGTAATACTGGGAGTTGCTACGGTTTGGCTGGTTTATCAAATTGGTACACTGCAGTTTAATAAAAAAGTTGGTTTGCTTGCGGGATTGTTACTAGCAGTTGCACCTCTTCATGTTT
>Ga0209542_10018061_pt1 | contig 11465 bp, 18 predicted proteins | sample RifCSPhighO2_01_FD_184028 | JGI IMG/M metagenome (GOLD analysis project Ga0209542, IMG submission 184028) | Soil microbial communities from Rifle, Colorado - Rifle CSP2_plank highO2_0.1 (SPAdes) (version 2) | ecosystem: Environmental > Terrestrial > Deep subsurface > Rock core/Sediment ...
GCTCTATAAAATTTTTCAAGAATAGCTTTAGCTCTTTTTCCTGAAATAATTCTTTTTGGTTGAGCAACTGAAATTATTTGAGCATGTCCATTCACGACTTTATAATCTAAATCTCCAAATCCCCATACCAAAGGCAGTTTACATCCTTCTTGTTTTCCTTTTTCAATTAAAGCTTTTGCTGTTTCTTGATTTGGTTGACTATCGCTATGAACATAAATTCCACAATCTCTATAAAATCCATTTTTCAATTTACCTTGTTTATCAAGCTTTAATAAATCTAAAGTATCAGGAAGTTCCAATCCTATAGGTCTTAAAACTCTTTGAGCTCTTGTTAAAAGAAAAGGATTTGAGCCATTTATCTGCCCATTAAATTTCCAACAAGCATCAAATTCAGGCAACTCAGTATTTAATTTTGAACTGGCTTGATAACATTGCCTTGCAAAATCTCCTGAAAAAGGAAATGCAAATCTATATCTATTTTCAGCAGGATTTTTTTCTAAAATAACAATATCTTCTGCCTGATTCAATAATTCTTGCAATTCTGCCATAACTTTTCTATAAAATTCGACTTTATAAATCTTTCCATTTTTACTACTACATGATGATACCAAAATTTAAGAGAATTTTTCTACAAGTAATAAATCCCAAGAGTTATTAATCCAATAATTAAGCAGTAATAACTAAAAAAATATATTTTGCTGTTTTTTACAATATACAATAACAATTTCAAGGAAATAAATCCAACAATTACAACAGTTAAAACACCAATTACTAAAGGAATAACGTCATTAATCAAGTTAACATTTTTTATTTCCAAAATAGTTGCTCCTAATATTGCAGGAATGAAAAGTAAAAATGAAAACCTGGCAACGTCTTCATTCTTAACTCCCTGCATCAATCCGGCAGATATAGTACTTCCAGATCTTGATAATCCGGGCAATAAGGCTAAAACCTGAACTAATCCAATAATGAAACTATTCTTATAATTTAATTCCTTATTTTTTACTTTAGGATATTTAGATAAAAACAATAATATAGAAGTAAATAAAAAAGAAAATCCAACAACTCTTAAATCATTAAATATTTTCTCAATAAAGTCTTTAAGTAAAAATCCAACTAAAGCAATAGGTATGGTAGCGATTATAATTTTAAATAATAAATTAATATATTCTTTTTCTTTTCTAAAAACACCAATTACTAATTTTTTAATATCTTCTCTAAAAACAATTAAAACAACAAGTAAGCTTCCTAAATGCAATATCAAATCAAATACAACAGGTTGTTCTATTTTAAACAAATTCTGCAGTAAAACCAAATGTCCAGAAGAACTTATAGGTAGCCACTCTGTTATTCCTTGCACAATTCCCAATATTATCGCTTCTATTATTCTCATAAATATTCAACCTCTGCTTCAAAAGCATCAGCAGTTGGATATTCCTCCACAATAGCAGGAACCAAGCCTAATTTTTTTATAACTTCTGCATTCTTTTTTATCAATTTATCAGATGTTATGAACCTTATTTTTACCTCATCCAGTAATATTTCTTCTTCCTTAAAATTATTCAATAATTTATTATAAAAAACTTTTAATTTTTCTTTCATTTCATTTCTATCTAAATTTTTCCCATACCCAGGTTTTAATTCAGGTAAATAAATGCATCCCCTAACCAATAATCCGTCTTCAGTTATCTTGTCAAATTTTAAGGCAACGTTTCTAGATCTTAATTGAATTCTTTTTTTAACTTGAACTCCGTCTTTTAATTTAGCAGTGCAAAAATGAGCTCTAAGATTCTTGCTTTTAGCATATTCTAGTAATTTAACAGCCATACTAGCGCTTCCTTTAGTTCCATAGCTTATATTGTCTCTTGGCATAAAACCAAGTTCATTAAGTTTGTAATGGCTTATTTGTGTATCAGATAATTCTAGTTCATTTAAATTAAGAAAATCAACTTTATCCTGAACAAAATCAATTAATTCTTTGGTTTTCTTTTCATATCCGGGAATAGAGGGAATCTCAACTCCAACATCCCAGTCAAATTCTCTTGCTATCTTCAGATTATCCCATATTTTTTTGTCATCTAAATCAGGATGAAATCTTATCTCGTCTAATCCTGCTTCATATAATTTTTTAAGCCTTTCATGAGTTACAAGTATTAAAGAAGTATACAAATGTATGTGAAACTCTTTTCCAAATTTTTCCTTTAATAATTTAATATATTCACAGCACCTATCAACATTACTTAATGGATCTCCCCCCGTTATTCCAGCACCTCTGGCCTCTGTTAATTTAGCTTCTTCTATTAACTCAACAGGATTATCAGGATCTTTGATTTTCCATTCATTTGCATAAACTACATCTTTTCCGAATTTATGCTCGCTTACAGGGCAATAAAAACACCTTCTAGAACATAATCCACTAATAAAAAGCACTAGTTTTCTCCCATGCACGCATAATTCACATCCTTTAGATATGTTTCCAGTACAATACGAGTAATATTGTGTTTTAGTTATATTTTCCATTCAAATAAACTCAAAAAATCTATTTAAATAGGTTTTTGTTATCACTTTTAAAAAACAAGATTTATTAATTAAACTTATAATAAGATAAAAAGAGAATGGTTGGTTTTGAGATAATAGGTATTATACTTGTAATCTTTTCACATAATTTTTTACAGAAGGTTCAAAGTTAAGTCTTTTGGTCTTCACTATGTTCAGACGAATCTAACACTGATTAGTTTCAATATCACTTCCTCATCTAAAGGTTCAGTCCGTCATACTCAAAAAGCATAATCTTTTCAATAATTTATTCTTTCTACAAAAAGAAATACAATGTTGCTTTTAGTCTCATAATCGTTCTATTTGCTCTGCTATACTTATTAGGACAACTAAAATCTTAAGATTTATTTAAAAACTTTCCCAGTTTCGATAAAAAAAGCCAAATAATTGCCATTTCACTTTAGGAAAACTTTTAAATATCAAATATTGCTTATTATAATTAATATGAGATATAGAATAGTTTTGGAACAGGATGAAGACGGGATTTATATAGCTGAATGTCCTACTTTACCAGGTTGTATTTCTCAAGGTAAAACGAGAACTGAAGCTTTAGTAAATGTAAAAGACGCGATTAAAGGTTATATAGAGAGCCTTAAAAAACACAAAGAACCAATACCACCATCTATAGAAGAAGAAACGGTAGAGGTTAATGCCTAAACTTCCAACTATTTCTGGAAAAGATTTAGTTAAAGCTTTTATAAGATTAGGTTACAAAATAGATCACCAAACAGGAAGCCATATTATTTTAAGGCACAAAGAACCTCCGCACAGAAGGTTAACCATACCCAATCATAATGACCTTTCTAAAGGAACCTTAAGAGCAATTATAAGACAAGCCGGATTATCGAGAGAGGAGTTTTTTAAGATTATTTAAAAACCTTCCCAGTTTGTTGAGCCCAAAATAATAAATCTAGCTCATCCATAGGTATTTTTATTCTTTCAGAAAACTCTTTAAATTTACTTTCTATTTCTAAATATCTTCCCTTACCCAAGCTTCTAGGTATTTCATCTATTACATTATGTTTATTCAAGTTTCTTAATATGTGTCTATCTAATATCGCTAAATTTTCATATCCAATATTTCTTAAAAAATGGCTACTTTCTTTATAACCTAATCCTTTAATGTTTTTTATCAGCCATTCTCTTAATTCTTCATTATTTAATTTTTCTTTAACTTCAAGAAATTCATCAAATTTTTCTTTGGCCTTTATCAAATATTCTGTTTTATGGTTATGAAACCTTATCTTTTTCTTTAAAACTTCTTTAGGATCATAACTAGTCTCTAAAAAGTTATTTTTCTTTAATTCTTTTATACAGTAATCAGCATTAAACGCTTTGCTTTGTGGTGTTAATATGCAAAAACACAATTCATAAAACAAGCCTTTTCCTTTTACTTCTTTAAATTCTTTTAACCTGTTTCTTATCTCGTTTTTATATTTCTCGTAGTTTTCCATTCTAAAATTTATCATATACTTTCTTTCTATGTTCTACAGTTAATACAAGTATTTGTAGTTCATTATGCTTAATCTTATAAAGAATTCTATATTTTCCAATTCTTAAGCTCCAGATATCAATGCCAATTAAATGTTTGCCTAATTCTGGTATTTTTTCCAATTCAAATATTTTAGTTAAAATTCTGTCTCTTGTTGTTTTATCAAGCTTAGAAAGGTCTTTTTTAAATTTTTTATCAAAGAGAAGCCGATACATATTTAGAAAACCAGTTCTTCTTTAGTTAAAAATTCTCCACCCTCAATTCTAGCCAGAGCATCCTTTAATTTTCTGATTGTCTTATTATTAGAAAGTACATCTATTGTTTCTCTCATTCTTTCCATATATTCTACCATATCTTCATAATCTTCTTTTGTTAATTGTATGGTTTCTGTCATATCGTTCTAATATATTATTTGTATTTATAACATTTATGTTTTTACTTTAAAACACGAATTATATCTTTAAAAATTTCAATAGGTTTTCCAGAGCCATCTATTTCTATTAATTTATTTTTATAAAATCCTAATAATGGCAGTGTTTTCTCCTCATAGCCTCTTAATCTGGTTCTTATCTGCTCTTCTTCCTTATCATCCTGCCTTTTTACTAATTTTGAACCACATTCATCACAAATACCTTCTTTTTTAGGTTTTTTGTTTATTCCGTATATTTGATTGCATTTACTGCATATTAGTCTTTCAGCTAATCTTTTAAAAACAACATCCTCAGAAACTTTCAAGTAAATAACTTTATCTATCTCAATTATTTTGCTTAAGAAATTAGCCTGCTCAATATTTCTAGGATAGCCATCTAAAATAAATCCTTTTTTGCAGTCTTTTCTTTCTAATCTTTTGTTTATTATATCATTAACTAATTCATTAGGTATTAATAATCCTTTTTTAGTATATTCATTAGTCATCAATCCCAATTCTGTTTTATTTTCATATTCTTCTCTTAAAATATCACCTGTAGAAATATGTGGTATCTTAAAACTTTCACTTAATAATTTAGCTTGTGTTCCCTTCCCAGATCCTTGTGCTCCAAGTATTATTAGTTTCATAATTAATCCTTTTTTATTATTCCTTTCAATTCCTCTAATTTTGAATTATTTGTTTCTAAAACTTCACTTATATAATCTAATGAAGAGTTTATCTCAGATAATATATCTATCAAAGCCTGTTCAAATTCTATTAATTCACCTTCTTTATTTTTAACCTTTACCATATAATTATTAAAAAAAGATTATTTATAAGCTTTATTAGAATAATCTAAAACTGCTTCTTAATTGTTTTACTCTAACAACTCCCTCTCTATTGTTTCTTTCACCTAAAATCTTAGGCCACTCGCTTTTGCTCCAGGATTTTTCAAGATTAACCAGTTCGTTATATCCTCTGTTTCTTAATTCTCTTTCAACTACCCCGCCTTGATGGGGATATTTAAACTTCTTTTCATAAGGGCTATTAAATCCATGCATATAATGAACAATTTCATGCGCCATTGTTAATTCTATTACTTCTTTAGGAACTCTTTCATCTTTAAACAAAGAATTAACTACAATTTCAGTATCTTTATTCTTTAATCTTTTAATATGCCCGAATTTATTTTTCCATCTCCCCTTCCATCTAACTAAAACATTATTTCTCTTTTTAACATCAGAAAACTTTCTATCCCAAACTTCATGGAACAAAGTAGCTAACCATTCTTCATCTCTCATAAAAAATATTATAAACTACTATTATTTAATATTATCTATGAAAAACAAGATAGGTATTGCATTATATCCACTAAGATATGAAAACTTCTCAAGAACACAGGAAATATTTGAGATTTTAATCTCTTCAGAATTAGGTTTTAATCATATGGAGCTAAGCTCTGAATTCTTAAATAATAAAATAATAAATTTCATTTCCTCAAGAGAAATAACTTATAGCTTGCATTTACCGCATTTATATTCAATAAAAGTAAATTTCTGTAGTCCAAAGAAATCAAAATTTAAGGAAGCAGAAAACTGGATAAAGAAATCAATATCAATTAGTAAAAAACTGAATGCAAGTTTAATGACCATTCATCCAGATCCACATAGAAACAAGAAAGTAGGCAAGAATATATTAGAAAAACATTTGCTTAATAATCTAGATGCCTTAAATAAAAAACAGAGAATTTTATTGGAAAATATGCCGGGTTCTAACTATACTATTTTCTCGCCAGAAGAAATCTTAGACTTTATAAGTTTAGACAAGAAGAGATTAGGAGCAACATGGGACATAGGTCATTCAATCATAGCTTTAAAAGATAATTTCTTGCACCTTCCAAATATTTTAAAAAATAACATAAAGGAAGTTCATATCTCAGGAATGAAAAATAACCAAGATCATTTTCCGTTAACAAGTAAAAATCTTCCTTTAAAAATAATTTTTAAAAAATTAAAAGAAATAAAATTCAATGGTCCCGTAGTTTTAGAAATAATACCAAAATCAATAGAAGAAATAATAACCTCAAAAAAAGTTCTTGAGAAATTTATTTAACTTTGCTATTTTTATTAAACGTTTTGAGCTAGCATCAACATTCAAAAACTATAATTATTTATTATAAAGTAGTAACAAAATAGAAAGATTTATAAATAAGTTCTCTGTATGAAAAACTATGGTAAACGTTAATGTTGATATCAAACCAAGGGAAATTACCTCGGCTTATTTAGTTGCACCTTTTGATCAAGGAAAAGAAGCAGTAGAAAAAGCAGATTACAGAATCATTTCTTTAGAAGAAAATGCAAGACTAAGAATGCAAGAAGGTAAGGATCATGATGTTTCTAGAAATGGAAACTGGGTTAGAGAAGATGCAGTTTATGTTCCAAATAAAGGAAAATTTTTAACTAAAAACTCTCCAATAATGGCAAAAGCCAAAGAAGCAACTCAAGCCCATAGAGATAGAAAAGACTTCTATTTAACGAGTGAGCAAGTAGAGCAGGCATTAGTTGGCTCTATACTATTAGATGTTGAAAGATTGCCAAAATTGGATGATGGAACTCCTTATGTTCCTACTAACAGATTTAAAGATAATCCAATCACAGTTTATGCTTTTGGCAAAGAGGCAGAAAACTATGGTGCTTTCTTAAGAGAAGCAGGAATAAATAAAATGCCTATCGAGTTAACAGAATTACAAGAAAAACCATTTGCAAGGAAAGTGTGGTTCAGGGGTCTTGGCCGCGGGGCTGTGCTTGATTGCGACGACAGGGGCCTCGACGATGACGACTGGGTGCGTGGGGTACGTAGAGTAAGTGCCAAAGGCACTTCGAAAATTTTTTCTGGTCAATTACCTTATACTCAAAGGGAAGTTGCCAGTAATTTAGATATACTTGACAGCATTATAACTGGAAGAATAAGAATATCTGATTTAGGATCAAAGGTTGAAGAAGTTGCTGAATTTATTAAAAGACTAAAACAATAAGTTTATAACTTTTTATTTCTGCTTATTTTTGTCCTGGCTATATTGAGAGATTTCTCAATGAAATATAATTCGGACTACATGTCAGTTTAAATTTATCAAAATAAGATTTTCAACTAATTTATCTAATGCTTACTTTTTTATAAGTTTTCCTTTTAGGTATTTTTATTTTCAAAACATTCCCAGAAAATTTAGCTTCAGTTTTATCAACAGCTAATCCCTTAGGTAATACGATAGCCCTATAAAAGCCTAAAGCCGCTTCAATCTCAGGATCACTTCCCTTTACTCTTCGTGAAGTGTCTTCAGCTTTAACAGACAATTTTTCATCATTAAGTTCAAGAAATATATCTCTCCTTTTTATTCTAGGCAGTTCAACGTTGATAGTCACGTTTTTAGGATTTTGGGTTATATTACTATATGGTTTTTTATAAGCCCCCATTAAGCTATTAACCCCTTTATTTATTCGATCCTGAACTCTCTTCATCCCCTTGAAAGGATCCCAATCTGCCAAAACCACCACCTCTTTTAAATAATTATTCTCTTGTTATTTATAAAATTTTTCATTACAAATAATGCCTATCTAATTCCTTTTTATACTCACATATTTCACTATTTTTAAACCATAAACTTATTTCTCTTTCAGCTTCTTTTACGCTTCCAGAGGCATGAACCAAATTTCTTACAGGTCTTTTTTTAAAATCAGCAATAGCATATGATTCAACAGTATAATCTCCCCTTATGGTTCCAGGTAATGCTTGTCTGGGTTCTGTATTTCCAACAAGTTTCCTAATAATCTCAACAGCATGTAACCCTTCAATTACAATAGCAACAACAGGACCCTCTCTTAAGAAGCCAACGTTCCAGCTTTGTATCATTTTTCCATATTCCATATGGTCTTTAAACGGAAATTTCTTATTATTTTTTTCATAAGCATTCTTTGTTTTTTCAAAAACATTCTTAGCCCATTCTTCATCAACTAAATAGTGATTAGAAGCTAGTTTCTCATCAGCATGAAGCATTTTCATTCCAACAATTTTCAAACCGATTTTCTCAAATCTTGAAATTATTTCCCCTATTAATCCTCTGCTTACTCCATCGTGCTTGATTAGAATTAAACTTTTTTCAATCATTTTCTTTTCACGAGGTTTCCTTCATCAATTTTTTTCCCAAGGCTTTATTTTTGATATACTTTAGTCCACTTGGTGTGAATAGCTTTTCTTTTTAATTTAACTAGATTTTTTCTGCACTTACTAGAACAAAAATTAACAATTTTGCCGGATTTAGAAACATAAATAATGCCAGTTCCAGGACTTATTCCACTGCCGCAAAAACCGCACTTTGCCATCTAATTTCTCCTTCCATGACTCAACCTTCTCGCCTCGATTTCAGTTTCCCTTAACATTAAAATATCTTTTTCTTTTATAGGTCCCTTAACATTTCTTCTCAATATTTTACTTCTATCTCTTCCATCTAAAACCTTAACTCTAACTAAAGTTACTTCTCCTCTAGTTCCGGTTCTGCCAACAATTTCTTCAACAACCGCAGGAACAGCATCAGAAACAATAGGTTTTACTACTACTGCTTTTTCAGGTTTAGTCTCTTCTTTCTTAGGTTTTATGTTTTTATCAGCCATTTTACCTTGCTATGTCTTTAATTAAATCTTTAGAATCCCCTTCTTGGATAATAGCTACAGCACTAGTACCAACCTGTAATCCTGCAGCAGCACCCAAGTCTTCTTTGCTAGGAACAATAACAAAAGGAACTTCTTTTTCTTCACATAAAATAGGCAAATGCATGACTACCTCTGGAGGATTAACATCTTTAGCAACAACAACGAGCTTTGCTACCCCCCTTTCCAAAGCCTTTGTAGCCTCATTAGTGCCTTTCTTTATCTTGCCTGTATTTCTAGCTACTTCAACTGCCTCATAAGCCTTATCTATTTTTTCTTTAGGAAAATTAGTGTTTAAATCTGCCATCTTAAACCTCCAAAAATAAGGAATACATCCCTTATTGCACCCAATTTTTGGGTCTTCATTGGTTTATTTAATATTCCATAAAGTATATTTAAAAAGGTTTCTATTATGATTTTTTTTAAAACTAATTTGTTTTATATTCACTAGTTATATCAAGTCATAGACAAGAAGTTTAGAATGACAGATATTATAATGGCAACTCGACATATTTATAAATGTGTTAACATAATATATTAACATGGCAAAGAAAGAGGTCGATTGGATAACCATAATAATGCTTATCTTGTTAATAGTTCTTGTAATTTGGTTTATTACTAAGGTGATTTGAAAAAATGGAAACATGGCAAAAAGTACTGTATTGGTTGTTGGGATTATTTGCGATATACTTAATCATAGAGATACTTCGAAAAATTTTTGGTGGAAGTCTGACGACTGATGCGATTGTAATAGGGTTGTTAGTAGCTAATTTGGGGTATTCTTTCTATATAAACTCGAAACTATCTGAGCATATTGGATGGCACAAAGGCAAAGGAGATCATTGGTAAAGGGTAACCGAGTTTTATAGCCGTTATTATTTTTTAAAAAACAAAACCGTTAAACCAGAATATTTAAAAAGAGATTTTTATTGAAAAAAAGAAGAGGTGAAGGTCACCTCAGAGCCTAATTCTGAGTCAGAGAGCAGAGCAAAATGGAATGGATAAAAATACTCATAATATTTATCTTAGTATACGCAGTTCTAACCTTTGGGTATTTGATATATAGGTATTCTTTCTCAGTTGTTCATTCAATAATTGAATTAAGCAGTCATATAAAAAGAAAGAAAAAGACCAATCTCCCCCAACCACCCCCACCAATTTCAATTATAATTCCTTGCTATAATGAAGATCCTCAAGATTTAGAGAAGTGTATTGTTTCTGCGTGCGATAACACATATCCACATAAAGAGGTTATAGTTATTGACGACGGAAGTAAAAATAAAGAGTCTTGGGAAACAATTGAGAGATTACAAAAGAAGTATTATTTTAGAGCAATTAAATTTAAGGAAAATAGTGGGAAAAGATGGGGAATGTATGTTGGATTTAAAAAAGCTACCAACGATTTTTTAATTACAATGGACTCCGACAGCATAATTTCTAGCGGTCATTCATTAATGGAACTAATGGCTCCCTTTGAGGATCCAATGGTTGGAGCAGTTTCAGGAAATATACAGGTTTTAAACAAAAATAAAACTCTTATGACAAAGATTCAATGGGCTAGATATTGGTTGGCTTTTCACATAGAGAAAGCATCACAATCACCATATCATGGAGTTACTTGTTGCTCAGGCCCATTTTCAGCTTATAGAAAAGAGTATTTGATGAAGTATCTTGATAGGTGGATAAATCAAACGTTTTTAGGTCAAAGATGTACTTACGGAGATGATAGAGGATTAACAACATTAATGTTAGAACACGGGTATAAAGTTAAATTTTCAAAATATGCCTTATGCTTGACTAATGTTCCGGAAACACTTGGAAAGTTCACTAAACAACAAATAAGATGGAAAAAGTCTTTTATCAGAGAGAATTATTATTTATTGAAATTTCTGCATAGATTAAATCCTTTTATGAAAGTAGAATTTGTATGGTTTTGGGTAATCTTTTTAATGGGGTTTGTTGCCAAAATTTTTGCTTTTACCATGCTTATAACAGGAAACTATGGACTGATGAGTTTTGCCATAATGATCGTTTTTGTTGCTATGTTGCATTATATTTATGCTTTTGTCAGAAATCCAGGAAGAATGGGTTATTATGGAATTTTGTATGGATTTTTAAATGAGTTTTGGATTATGTGGCTATTTTGGTATGCGGCCTTTACACTTAAAGAAACAGCTTGGGGAACAAGATGAAAGAAAAAATTAAAGATGTTATAGCAGGAATATTATCCATATTTTTCATAACCATTGTTTTCTATATTTACTTTATTCAGTTTTTTCATGGAGCATTTTATTTTACTTTTCTTGAT
>Ga0209542_10018062_pt1 | contig 11465 bp, 17 predicted proteins | sample RifCSPhighO2_01_FD_184028 | JGI IMG/M metagenome (GOLD analysis project Ga0209542, IMG submission 184028) | Soil microbial communities from Rifle, Colorado - Rifle CSP2_plank highO2_0.1 (SPAdes) (version 2) | ecosystem: Environmental > Terrestrial > Deep subsurface > Rock core/Sediment ...
AAGTGTCTGTGCGATCTTAGCCGCTTTTGCCATCTTCTTCAGGTAATCAAGAGGGTATCTTGCTTTAACGTCTGCATCGCATTTCAAATCTATCAGTCCTTCGTTTCCCTTTTCTAATTCTAGTTGCGAAGAGCTGATGTCGCCTTCTGCTCTCATCCCGAAAGAAGTTTTTGACGCTTCTATCATCACCGAATCTGCAACTACTTCTGCATCATCTATTCCAGATTGAAAAATAGAAGGCTTGAGTTCGGCCTTTGCTATGAATTCCAACTGGTTTATCTGCGGAACTTCCTCTTGTGACAAATCTAAAATAGGAAGAGTGAACCTTCTTCTCGAAGAACCTTCCAAAAGAACCTCCAGTTTATTTTCTTTTAGAGTGAAAGTCAACTTATCCCCGCTGCTGGATCTTTTCAAAACAGACAAGAAATTGCCGATGTTCACTCCTATAGATTGATCTGAATCAACCTCGAACTTGTCGAATGCTGATGAAGGGAGCTTGTAATCAACTACAGCAACCATCGCCCTGTCAGCTGCGAGAAGGGATATCCCGTCTTTAGTCACTTTGAATATTCCTTCGTCAATTAACTCAGCTATGGAAGAAACAGAATCAGTCAAAAGATTCAATTTGCTAAGAGTAGCCTTAAACACTCATACACCTGATTTATTATATAATTCCTTAACTTTATAAAACAGTCCAGCATCAAAATTTTTCATATCCTGTATTAAGTCTGCCTTCAATTGCTGGTTGATTAAAGTGCAGAAGACTCGGACTTGGGAGTCTGGCTCGACTGGATTCTCTGAAATCACTTCAACTTTTCCTGAATCATCTAAAAGAATGAATCCATTCTCCTTAAGTTCTAGAACTTTACCGAGAATAGAAACCATCCTGTCTCTCTTCAGATCGAGTTCGGAAATCTTTTTCGGCAGATAGTATTCGTACACAATTAGAACTGGAATTAAAAATTCTTATACTTGAGATTTTTTTGGAAATGCATGTTCGTCTATGAAAGTTCAGTCGGCTTCAGTCATTTTTGGATAAAGTTTTTCAACTATACCTTGAAAATATTTCCACATGGCTGGAATATTTCTGATGTCTTCAAGAAACTCTAAAGAACCGTCAGCTCTAGCTAAAAAAAGAAGTTCTTCATCGGAAAGTTTAAAATCTTCTTGAGGATGTTCATCTACATATCGTTCAGATTTTAAATATGCACGCACGGTTGGAACATCAGAACGATTCTTAAGCAAAGTATCCTTAGAAGGTTCATAATTTATCCATGAACAACTTGGATCAGCAAGATTATCCAATTCATCCTTCAAACCATTATTCATTAAAACTTCGACATAAGGTCGTTCTACAGTTACTTCTCTTACCAGTTGAGAATTAGAGTTTCCCATCAAATTACCATTAAATTAATTGTAAAAGGAATATAAAATTCTACCCGTAGCTTCTCCAGCCGTATCCGCATTTGACGCACTTGTAAAATAAAGTCGGAGGTTCGTCTGCAGAACGCGTCTGCTGCATCCACCATGCAGCTTCCCCATGCTCGCAGTTAGGACAGACGATGTGAGTTTTCGGCAATTCTCCGAGACCCTCGTCCTTTCCCATGACGACTATCCCCCTCTTGTCACTCTGGATGACCTCAGTAATTTCTACCTTCTCGTTCTTGCCTTTAGTTTCTCTACCGCATTTTCTACACACTAGGTAAATGTTCTTCGTCCTCTTCTCGACGACGAGAAGGCTTCCACATTTTTCGCAAAATTTCATTCAAATTCCGCCTGTCAACCTTGAAACTATAACCTTAAAGTAACCGAGTTTAGGGACTATAAAGATTACCTTTCCATGGACTTGCGAGGGTTTGACGCTGTGCTCGAATGAAAGCAGACCGCTGTTGTGGTCTCCCTTTGTCATGAAGCTTCCATCGGGATTGATTGAAATGATTCTGTGAATAATCGGTACAGGCTGGTCTTGTATCGAATAGACAATAACATCGCCGACATTGTATTCAGATGATCCTTCGATTATCGGAAGATCTCCGATCAGAAATCCGTCTTTCACTGGCCATGAATCTATGTAACTCTTGTTGTAATTCATGTTGCTCTGAAGCCACTGGTAATGGACTTGAGGAGTGGTAGAATCATGCGTCATCGAATTACTCACAACTGCGACAACAGGCAAATCAGTTTCAAGTGCGAATGCGAGGGCTTGGTTTGCAATGAATGCAATCAGAATTCCCAAAACAGCGTAAACCACATATCCGAAAGGTCCGCCGGTCAACCTGTCCCAAGATTTTCTAAGCCCTGCCATAACTCTCTCCCTTCACTACTGCGGTCGCGATCAAGTGTGCAGCTCTCAATGGTTCTGGAATGTAACTTCGAGTCGTGCTCAATGTTATGACTTCCTTTGCCAATTTATCATCTATCCCGGCCGACTGATAGAAAATATCTTTTGAATCTCTGACCTTAAATCTCTTTATTCTTCCTGCGTTCTTTATCATCTTCCATCTTTCCTTGTAATCCTCGAACATCTTCAGGGCTTTCCTGACTTTCTTCACATCAGGGTGCTTCCTGTTGATGACAAGAACCGGAATCCTTGTCTCCTCGTGGATTTTTTTTATGTCTACGATGTTGAAACCGCCTAATGTGATGCCGTCGAACATGATTATTTTTAACTGTTGTTTATGTCTGGTAGAGTTAATAAGTTTAACTATTTTGTCGGTGGCGTCGTTCCCGTCAACAGTTACCTCGGTCTTCAATGCCCCGTCCAAAAATTTCCCACCTCTGAAAATTACCCCGATAACAAGAACTTGATTGTCTGTTCGTTCAAAAGCCCCATCATCAAATCCGAGGATTCTTATCTCAGATTTTAACATTGAATTTCAAGAATAGATAACCTGTGTAGTATTTAAATTTACCTAAGTTAAAAGTTAAGAAGTGGTTTAATGGGAAAGAAAACTTACCCTGAGGCGATGGCCAGACTGTACTTGAGAGTTTACGTTTGTAGAGTCTGCAAGACGAAAAGGAAGGCTGACCCGATAAAAGTGAAATTAAGAAAAATAAAGTGCAGGAGATGCGGCTCCAAGCAACTTCGTCCCAAACGCCGTCCATTATAAGCAGTGTTTTTACCACTTTAATCGGTTCTATAATAAATTTAAGTTGAAAAAAGATAGAGATAACATGAAAATTAGTATTCTTGATTTAAAAGATTCATCAACAGCATTATTTTTATCAAAAGGACAGAAGAAAGAACTACAAAATCTTCTTTCTAATGAAAAAATAAAATTGCCGATTTCACGATTATCAATCCAAACAAAAAGGTTGAATCAAGCATATACAGTAATGTCAGACGACAGTAAATTAGTATTAGAACAAATATTAAAAAAAATTAAATTACGAGCAGGGTGTTCTAAATGTATTGAAAGTACTTTTAATATCCAGCTAACACCCGAATTATGTTGGTTATATGGATTTTTAGTTGGTGATGGCAACACGATTAATGTTTGTAGATTTTATAATATAAATGAGAAATTAGTTGAGCAAGTTAATTCCACAGTTAAAAATCATTTTAATGTAGAAATTAAAAAAGAGCCAAATAGATCAATAGATTATATCATACCCAAACCTGTTTTAATAGTTTTAGAATCATTCTTTGGTAGAAAAGGGAAATCTGTAAATGCTCGCGTTCCTACTTTGTTGTTCTCGTTACCCAATGATTTTGTAGCATGTTTTGTCAGAGGACTTTTTGACACTGACGGCACCCTTGTTTGTAATCCAGAAATAACAACACCAAATCTTAATTTACTCAAAGATGTTCAATTACTTCTTAAAAGTAAATTTGATATTTATTCGAGAATCAGAAAAGCACCACGAAAATACGAAAGTCACAAACATATCCAACATACACTTACTTTAGGCATGTTTGATAGAGTCAAGACATTTGCCAATGTTCTGAAATTCTATGAAATTATAGGATTTACTCATCCAGATAAAAAATTGAAATTGATAATGAAAATGAAAAGTAGGACGTTATATGCTGTTTTACAGCTAGTAAAAGGTGGTTTCCAATATTCAGATGGAATTAAGGAAGTGTTACATAAAGATTGGTCGACAGTTATTGATCATTTAAATAAACTAGAAAAATTAGGATTAATTAAAAAAGAACCAGAAAAAGCATATAATTTAATAAAATACAAATGGGATACAATAAATCAAGACCAAAAGAGATCGATTTAAATAATTGAAGTGTAAGCTTAATTCTATGCAGAGCACAACACCATCTGGATCACTATATACTTTGGACAGAGTGGTTTTAGGCCTATTGAAAAGGAAACCACTACAGGTCAGCTATATTGAATATTTTGTAAATCAGTTGTTCATCGTCAAAATGAAATTCACCGATATCACAGCTAGTTTAGGCAGACTAAATTTAAGAGGTTGTATTATGAGGGTACCATCTTCTGAAGTTGAATATGGAAAGGAAATGTATGAAATAAGCGCTGAAGGAGATAGCGTACTTGAATCAGTCAAAGGGGAAGATAGTGGATTTTGGAATTTTTTAATGATGATATCTGAAGGGCAACTTGTATCTTCGACCAGGAGGGATGTACTCAAACAACATTTATCATACTCGATTGTTCCTGATGAAAATCTAATGCCAAAGATGGAAGCGGTTGAAGTTCCTAAAATTCCCAATATCTTGCCATCTGAGATTCACGAAGAGGTGAGTAGGCCGATGAGACTAGTGACAGGCGAGACAGAAAAAGAGATCATTATGAAACGCTCAAAGACTATGAAATGGCATTACCATCACATTTACAGAATTAGGAGTAAAGCAGTCCAATCGTTTTATCAAGATATAAATGAAATCTTATTTAAGAAAATTAGTCCTATTATTCTGGATGTCGGAGTTGAGAAATTCGTTGAAGCAGTAAAAAAACTTGGATATATAAAAAATCCTAGATCGGAAGAATATCGTAGATATGGTCGCGCCATATTTGATTTATGGATTCCAGCAAATGACACAGTATATCTGATAAGTTCCATCAACAAAAATGGAATTCAAAGAACCAATACCCATCTTTGGCAGATTTCCAAAGAAGATTCAAAGTTAATTCCTGATAGAGTAGTTGCGATTCCAAATTTATCAGATGATGATTTTTCAGCTTATCAAAGTAATATATTAAAAGTCTTGAAAGAAATTTGTAGATTATACGGAATTGGTGTAAATGCCACTTGAATATATAACAACAAGGGATTTGGAAAACAACGGGAAAATCAGAATTGCAAAGATGAAAGAAGATTCACAAGCGATGATGGAATTGACTTGTCCTGAATGCGGATCTTCTGAGAAGAGGAAAGAGAACTGGACCAGTCCTTTTGTTGAAGGCGAAGGGACTAAACAGAAGTTCAACATCAAATGCAATAAATGTAGTTATTCATTCAAGATGCTGAAGCTGAAGAAAGAAGTAAAGAAAAAAGAGAAAGCCTAAACATATTTTTCAAAGTAAATTCTGTTAGGATCGAAGCCCATCTGTGCTGTAAGAATCCTAACGTCTTCAACCATCTTGAAAAGGCCGCAGATGTAGATTTCCTTGCTTTGAGGATCCTTGATGTATTTCTTCATGACCTCCTGAACATATCCGACTTCGCCTTTCCATTCTTTTGAAGGTTGGCTGAGGACAGGAGTGAAAGTGAAATTAGGATATTTTTTCACCCATTCCTCTATCACTTCCCTGTAGATTATCTCGTCTTCGGTTCTGTTACCAAAAATCAGCGTAATTTTTTTGTCTGTTCCTGTCTCAAAAACTCTTTGCAGCATTGACCATAGGGATGAAAGTCCGGATCCAGCCGCAACAAAAACCAGGTCATTTAGAATAGGTTCCCTCAACACGAATCTTCCTATGGGTCCGCTCACTTCAATCTTGTCACCGGGTTTCCTTGACGTCATGAATCCAGAGACATATCCATTCTCCACATGCTTGATTATGAATTCAGTATAATCCTTCTGTGAGGGGGTTGAAGCTATAGAATATGGTTTCAAAAACGGCGAGTTGTTCTTTTGCAGATGGATGAACATATACTGGCCAGCTGTGAAATTGAACGGGACTGGGCCGTCGAACTTCAGCCTGAGAGCTTTCACTGTCGGAGTCTTCTGGATATTTTCAGAAACTGTAGTCAGATATCTCTGCAACGGCATATTACCACTTGTCGCTAAAATGTATTATTTTAAAGAGTGATGAATAATATATGAGTTTTACTGTTTCTCATGGAAATGGAATCGCAGTCAAATACAAGAACCAGACGATTCTGCTCGATCCAAATTTTTCCGATTTCACCTCGATTGTTTCTCATGCCCATTCAGACCATTGTCCTGAAGAGATAATTAAAAAACCGTACTGCACAGAGGAGACTGCCGAGTTTGCGAACATCAGGAACCCTTCTTTCCATTCTCACGTCATGAAAGAAGGAAAATCAATGAAGTTCGATGGATTCTCAGTGAAACTGATCAGCGCTGGCCACATCCTCGGATCTACCCAGACTGTGATAGAAGCTGATGGCAAATCTATACTTTACACCGGGGATTTCAAGGTAAGGGAGAATCTCACTTGCAAGAAAATTGACATCCAGCATGCAGATGTTCTCATCACTGAAGCGACATATGGATATCCAGCTTACCAGATCCCTGATTCAGAGATTGTGAGGAGAGAATTCGTCAAATGGGTAGAGGAGCAGTTGAAGAAGAACAAGAAGATTAATGTCGGAGCCTATTCGCTGGGAAAAGCTCAGGAGGCAATTAAAATCTTGAACGACGCGAAGATAGTTCCTCAGGTTTCGGACATGGTCAGAAAATTCTCTGAATCTTACAGGAAATTCGGGATCAAGCTGGACTTTCTTGAAAAGGATGAAGATGGGGAGGTTTTCATAAAGCCCATGCATGTGATTCCTCAGACGAAGAGCGATTTTGTCAACTGCGTCCTTACAGGCTGGGCAGTATCTAGAGATTACGGATGCCAGGGATTCGCGCTGTCGGATCACGCGGATTTCAGAGAACTGATGGAATTCGTGGAAGCTGTGAATCCCAAAAGAGTCTACTGCGTGCATGGGTATGAGAATGTTCTGGCGAAAGAAATCAGAAGAAGGTTGAAGATTCAGGCTTCGACTCTCACTCACAGGCAGCAAAAACTGCTCACTGACTTCTCTTAGAACCCTAAATTACAATACAACATTTCTCGCTTGACTTGCAATCTTCTGTCTTGAAATATTCTGTGCTACATCTGAATAATGAAGCTTTTGGAATACAAGATCCTCCAACTGAGGTACAATTAACCTCTGTTTTGTTGTGTACAGGAGAGGTTGTGTTTGTTTCAGTGGTGTTAGTACGATTGCCGGCAAAAAACTTCGCATCAACTGATTCACCAGGTTTTACTAACTTTCTTCCTGCTAAATGGCCGTCTTTCCATAATTCAATATAACATTTGGTATTTCCTTCAGGACAAGTAAAAGTTTTTTGATCAATTAAAGAATATAACCAACTGTTATGCATTGCTACTACTGGAACGACGAATAAGGATAAACCTAGTAAAATAAACATTAACTTTTTCAATTTCATATGACCAAGAAAGGAAAAGAAACTATTTTAATAGGTATGATGCAACTGAACAGTAATTCTTATTAATGATATTAGTTTTTATTCATTTCAGTAGTAGATTAGTTTCGTGAATGAAAGAATATTTGATTTAAATTCTTGTGGAATATATATTGTTTTGAGGAGCGCCTGCTCTTCATGATCGGATATGATTGACTTTCAGAGAGTGTGGAATTACTACTCAAGGGAATCGATTTTGAGGGCTATCGTCGAGGTAGCCAAGAACAGGGAAGTAGTTTCTGTATTCCGCGACGGAAGGTTTGGAAAAAGGCCTGACGTTCTCCAGTATCCACAAGACATCATTCACGCAGTCGCTGAGGGGACTGTTTCTTTTCACGGTTCTGTAGAAAGATGGAACCAACCCATGCAGTTGGACGTCGGACTGACAAAACAGAACTTGGATCAGATGAGGAGCGGATGGGATATTTTCATAGATCCGGACGTTGATGATTTTGAGATTGCGAAGGTGACTGCGAAACAAATCATTGAAGCTTTCAGGGACCATGGGATAACTTCGGTCAGCGTGAAGTTCACTGGCGGGGACAGTTTCCATATAGGAGTTCCTTTCGAATCCCTTCCTGAAAAAATAAATCTGAATCCTACTTCAGCTCAGTATCCTGAGATTTTGCAGAAGGTAATCCAGTATCTGAAATGGTATATGAAAGACCAGCTGAGAGAGGAGATACTTGCCACCGCGTCGCCAGCTGAGATTGCCCAGAAAATCAAGAAACCAGTTGAACACGTGCTGTCAGAAGATAAGTTCGACCCGTTCAAGGTCGTTTCCATGGATGTCTTTTCTTCAAGACATTTGTTCAGACTCCCTTACAGTCTGCACGAGAAGACGATGTTGGTTAGTTTGCCTATCAGAGCTGAATCTATCGACAGGTTTGAAAAGGAGAATGCGCTGCCGGAGAAAGTGAAAGTCGAGGAGAAGTTTCTTATTCCTAAGAATATTTCTCATGAGGCTGAGGCTCTTATCATTGAAGCTCTTGACTGGGCATCGAAAAATCTGAAAGAATTAGAAAAGGAAATCGAGAAGCCTGTTGTAATAAGAAAGATGAAATACATACCAGAAGATTATTTCCCACCTTGTATCCAGTTTATTCTGCAAGGCGTCCAGGACGGAAGGAAGAGAAGTGTTTTCATATTGGTGAATTTCCTGAGGAACATGGGATGGAGTTTGGAAAAGATAGAGGAAAGATTGTTGCTGTGGAACGAGAAAAATTACCCTCCTCTAAGGACGAATTACATAAGGACACAGCTGAGATGGCATTTCAGGCAGGAGAGGAATCTTCTTCCTCCGAACTGCGAGAATGAAAACTTCTATAAGCAGATGGGCCTGTATGATATATGTCAGAAAGCTCACCAACATCAAGGGATAAAAAATCCTGTGAACTTCCCGTTCAGGAAGATGAGCAGGGAATTATACAAGAGAAAGAGGAAATGAATGTTAGAAAATATTTCTTTTGACCAGAATCTTTTTTTAGCAATTAATCACATCCAGAATCCTGCTCTGAATGTAATCATGCCATTGTTTTCATTCATTGGTTCCATTTACTTTACCATTGTCATCATGGCTGTTTTGTGGATAAAGAATCCAAAGGTCGGGGCACTGCTTGTAATTTGCCTAATAATCAACCAAGTTGCCGTATACGGATTGAAAGAGATTATCATGAGACCCAGGCCTGGCCAACAGCTGTCAGGGGTCATTAATTTAGGTTATGAACCCCCGCTGGGTATTGAACAGTGGGCATTTCCTTCTGGCCACACGAACAGAATATTCACAGTAGCGACAGTCGGAAGTTACTCGATGGGTTATACAATATTTTGGTTTCTACTGTCGTTGATTGTAGGATTCAGTCTGATCTATGTGGGCGGACATTTCCCGCTGGATGTGGTAGCCGGAGGATTGCTTGCTGTGATCTTAAGTTATCTGGTTCTGAGATGGCAGAAGAAATTCTCCAAATTGATTGAGATTTCGCAGAAAGTTCACGCCATGATTTTCGGAAGGTTTAAGAAAAATGTCCCTCTTTCCTAATGAAGGAGGATAAGGCTTTTACCTTTTTCATCGTATTATTAACTGTATGGCTGAGGAAACGATAACCTTTGATCTGATAAGAAAGATACAGATGGAGGAAGCAAGGCTTCCGAAACTGACAAAACTCCCTGAGAATTTCTACGTGAACGTTTCCAGATACATCAACCAGAAGAGAAAGCTCGCTCAAGGGGACATGAAGGGCGGAGTAGAAATCAAGAATATCGAAAGGCTGGCGGAGGACATATTCAACAGGAGAGAGAGGAAAATCCTGAACAATACAATTATTTTTGTCAGGACTGGAATCGTGTCAGAAAACATGACAGAAGAGGAGAAGATTTTATTCGATAAGATAACAGGCCAGATGAAGGATAGGAGGCAGGAAATTCTTTTCATAATGATGGAAGCCGAAACCGCGGAAGCAGGAACGATGATCATGTTCAAGGAAGATTTCTCAGAGTTCATCGGCACTGACATGAAGACATACGGACCGTTCAAGCAGGGGGATATAGCTCGAATTCCTGATGAGAACAAGAAACTACTCCTTGAGAGAGGGGTAATAGAGGAACTGAAAACCATTCAGTGAAAAAAGATTTAAGTATACCTGCGAAGAATACAAGTTATTGAAGTGAGAAAATGAAGTTCCCGAAAGAAATCAGGACATTCTGCCCCACATGCAAAAAACATACTTTGCAGATAGTAGAGTTGGCGAAGAAGAAGACAAGAGGTTCTATGAAGCAGGGGCAGAGGAGATTCCTGAGAAAAATGAGAGGGTATGGATCATTCCCAAAGGAGAATCCAAAGGGGAGAGAGAAGTCGACCAGAAAGTTGGACGTCAGATACAAATGCACGGTCTGTGGAAAGAAGCAGACTATCGGGAAGGGCTGGAGAGCCAAGAAGTTCGAGCTAATTAAGGTTTGAGTTTCAAAAATTTCTCATTTTCTGAAAGTTTCTTTTGCACTGCTTCTAAAAATGTGTCTGGCGCTTTTGAAGGTATCTCCATGTTTTTCTCGCCGTATCTTTTCTGCACAACCTTGCCGCCTGAATCCAACGTCACGGAATAGACTTCTGATAGTCCTTTGTAAATTTGAACGAGGACGAGATCTGTGGTTGATTGACTGGGCGGTCTGATGTAAACAAAAACACTAAAATCATTAGCAGGGTTGTAAGAAGAAACCATGTCAACGAATTCTCCAAACCCGGATGCATCTCTCCGTCTTTCCATTAGACCAGGACTATAAGTTCCAATTCTTCTGAATCCAAAAACATTCTTATCGTTCCCAAGTTCATTAATATGCTTGGTTAATTTCTCTTCCCAATTCATACGACATTAGAAACTAGTCAAAGATTTAAGAGTATTGGTGTCTATTAATTGTAAGTGATCTGATGGGAAAGAATCTTGTTGAGATGCCGAAGAGCAAATTCCTCAGAGTAATGTGCAAGAAATGTAAGACCGATCAGGTAATCTACAACAAGCCAGCGACTTTGGTGAAGTGCAATAACTGTGGGGAAGAACTTGCTATTCCTACAGGTGGTGAGGCCTTCATAAAAGGAAAAGTTCTCGAAGAGCTCAGCTAGTTTAAAAATAAATCAAGTTAGAGAAAATCCTTTCCCCCTAATTTTTATTAAATTATTCTGAATTTCGAATTTGACATCCAAAAATTTTTCCGAAACTTCAATGTTCGTAAGAACGTGCTGGGTCATTTCTTCAACTTTGACAGTCGATTCCCCTTCAGCGAGAGCAAGGAATGGAATTATTTGGTCGGACATATATTTGTCCAGGACTGC
>Ga0209542_10018063_pt1 | contig 11464 bp, 11 predicted proteins | sample RifCSPhighO2_01_FD_184028 | JGI IMG/M metagenome (GOLD analysis project Ga0209542, IMG submission 184028) | Soil microbial communities from Rifle, Colorado - Rifle CSP2_plank highO2_0.1 (SPAdes) (version 2) | ecosystem: Environmental > Terrestrial > Deep subsurface > Rock core/Sediment ...
ACTTTGCTGGGACGCCAGAGAAGTAGTTTCTTCTCTGTGCGAATGGCTTTCTAGCCTATTTATGCAAGAAGGACATTGTGTCCTTCTGCACAGAAATCAAATCTTTGTTTGATTTCTTGTGTCACAATAGGCGGGGTTAATCGTCTCTTTTCAAGCCACGGACTTTAGTCCGCAAGAAATGAGGCAAAGACCATCATTTCTGCGCAGAAAACTGATCCTCGTCAGTTTTCTTGCGTGGTGAGACGATTTCCCGCCTATTCATGACTTTTATCTAAGAAAAGAAGCTAGATTGTTTCTATCTCAGCCACAATAGCCATGTGGTCGCTTACTCCGTCAATGATCCTTACCTTTTGCACAGAATATTTAGGAGTGCTCCAAACATAATCTACTACATATGGCAGTGCTCCTGCTTTATGTAAATTTTGATCTAACGTGGTCTTTATTTTAGGAGGTATATTATCTTTCAACTGCTTATTCAAGGTAAGAAAAATCTCACGGCCTCGAGGAGCATTAAAATCTCCGCACAATACCAGCTCTTTTTGCTGTAGTAATTGTAGTAGCCGCTGCACATCCCTGCGCTGTTCTTCATTCACTAATCCCCCATTATCATCTCGAGTAAAGTGAGTGGTGGCAGTAGTATATTTTTTTCCTTCTTTCTCGACCACTCCCAGAACCAAAACCCTATCTATATCATTGAATGCTTTTTGTTTCGGCGCAGTTCCTGAGCCTACATAATAAACAATTTCTTTTTTCAATAAATGTAAAGCAGTAAAGTAAGCAATTCCTTGCTTTGCTAACTCTTCTTTGTGATCCTTGTCTCTTCGATGGGTAAGCATAGGTACAAAAAATCCCTCCCAGCCAAATCGTTTCTTAAACAGCTCAAAATCTGGTTCTTGAATCTCCTGCAAACAGATAACTTCCGGTTTTTCTTTTTCTAGCAACCCCGTCACTAAAGGAAGATGCCGGTGATTTTCAATATTTAAAGAAAGTAATTTAATAGTCATGGAAAACAGAATTTGAATGACTATTTTTAAGGATTATGATTTTATGTACATTAAAAGGACGGATAGCTCCGCACTTAGTGCGGCGTATCCAGCCCTTTTATGTCACAATAGGCGGGGATAAGAAATCGTCTCTTTTCAAGCCACGGACTTTAGTCCGTGGTGAGACGATTTCCCGCCTATTCATGACTTACCCGATCAATCCAGCCGCATCGTCGTCATCTTCCTCAATCTGTACTCGTTCAATAGCGTGGAGAAAGTCAGTGTGAGTAACATGCTCACGGTTGTCGCGGATGGCACAATAACCGGCTTCAGTGCAGACTGCCTGCAATTCTGCTCCGCTGAAATTTTCCGTCTTAGCGGCAACTTCTTTTAAGATAACTTTACGTAGATTCATATTCTGAGTGTGAACTTTTAGGATTTCCATTCTTCCTTCTTCAGCTGGCAGGCCTACTTCAATCAAACGGTCTAGTCTTCCCGGGCGAACTATCGCGGTATCCAAAATATCGGCGCGGTTAGTAGCCCCGATTATTTTAACATTATCAAGGTGCTTAAAGCCGTCTATTTCTGCCAAGAGCTGCATAAACGTGCGACTGACTTCTCTTTCTCCGGAAGTGCCGGTTTCCATGCGCTTGGAAGCTAAGGCATCTATCTCGTCAATAAAGACGATAGTGGGAGCTTTTCTTCTGGCCAGGGCAAAAATATCTTTCACTAGTTTTGCTCCTTCCCCAATAAATTTTTGGACTAATTCTGAGCCGACTACTTCAATAAAAGTCGCATTGGTGCTGCTGGCTACGGCCTTGGCTAGCAAGGTTTTTCCGGTTCCCGGAGGGCCATACAGAAGCACTCCTTTTGGCGGTTTAATACCTACGTTTTCAAACAATTTAGGTTTGGTAAGTGGAAGTTCGATTACTTCTTTGACTTCCCGGACGACGTCTTTTAGGCCGCCAATAGAATTCCAGTCTTCTTGCGGTTTTTCTACAATAACATATTTTTCAACTTCAAAGTTGTCATTTGCTTCAAATTTTTCTACAATATTCAATGACTTTTGGTCAACTAAGGCTGAATCCCCGCTTTTAATATCTTTGACGTGCTGAGCGATGTAGCAATAAAATTTATTGCCATTAGGAAGTTTTATAGTGGCTTTATCACCATGCACGGTGACTACATCTGCCACCAGCAAGGAAGGTTTCTTAAGATTATTAAGCTCATTATTGACATTGTTGAATAATTCTCGCAGGATTGAAGTTTCCTGTTCTACTCTGGTTAAGGAATTAGCGATACTTTTCTTTTCTTCTTCTAGTTTTTCTACTGTTTCAGCAAGTATCTTGTTCTCTTCTTCTAGATCAACAGCATTAACGGTCTGAGAATAGACTAACTTATTTTGCTGCTCTGAATTAACTTTAGCCATATTTTTATCAATAAGTCTATTATATTTTTAAATCTTTAGCTTTTATTCTTCCGTCGAAGAGGAAAGCTTTCTTTCCTATTTTAAGCTTAAAAAAAGAAAGTTTTCTCTATCAGTAAAACAAACCAACCAGCCAATTGGAAAACATTTTTACTCTATCACTAAAAGAGCCTGGCCTCGCTTCAATTTTTATTTTTTCTTGGCTGGAATAGGCTTTTCCTTGCGCATCTTCCCAGCTTGTAGTGATCGTAAATTTAGTATTCCAGCTCAATTGTTCTCCAGCTACTTGGTATTGTATAGTTTCTTCCTGCAACAAGTTAGGGATGGCCCAGACATTCTCTGCTCCGGCTCCGGAGATGGTTAACATCATTTTCTTCGGAGCCTGAAAAGAATCTTTTTTCAGGACTACAGTAAGATCAAGCGGTTTACCAAAATCCACAACTTCAGGAAATTTTGGGATCAAACTTATTTTTGGAGTGTCCAAGACTGCATATTCGAGTGATAGCTTTTTTTCTACTAGGGAATTTTCTGCGCTTACCACTACTTTTTTCCAGCCGGCGCTCTCGCCTTTCACCTTAATTTCTGTTTCCTTCTTTTGGTTAATAGGTAAATTAATTATCTCACAAGCCTGCTCCACACAAAAATTTACATCGTCGAGATTAGCATTTCCGCTATTCTTGATGGAACAGCTTATAGTTGATTCTTCTCCCAGCTGGATTTCTTTCTTAAATTGGCAATTGACAGAAATTTTTCTGGAATAACTCTTTTCTTCGTTTTGTACGCTTAGTTCTTCAATCTCCCCCTTAGAATACGTATTTTTTCCGGCCTGAGCAGTAAAGGCATCCTCTACAGAAATGTTTTTCTCAGAATATACTTTGACCGGAAAGGTGTAAACATAATTATCTTTAAGACTCTCGGGAATTTTAATGATCCAGAATGTTTCCCGCACTTCCTTAGGATGAAGAAGAATATTTCTCCTGTTTCTGCCAATCACTTCTACTTCTTTTGGTGCGGCCAGATTTAAAGCCGTGGCGGCATAATAATCTGCATTATTTTTCACAATTCCTTTGATTAAATTATAACTGCCAAAACCTACTTCGTGGGCCAGAAGCTCTTCTTCCAGCTGGATTTGTTCTGGTACAGCAGTTCCTTCTTTTTCAATGTTAACATTAAGATCTAGTTTTCCTTTCTTGAGATCCACGCCATTGGAAATCCATTCGTATTTTACCGCTGGTTCCGTGGGATCAGAGGCATCGCGAAGTTTAATATGAGTTACATCAATGTAACCGTATTGATTAAAAGTGACATCAAAACTTACCCAGCCAATCTCCGGAAAATAAACTTCTGCCCAGCCATGCCCGGCCCAATTTGATCCGGCTACATTTACTACTTCCTGGCTGTTGGTGTAAGAAATGCCGGAAACAAAACGTGCGGGAATTCCTAACGATCTAGCCATGGCCACAAACAAGGAAGTCATTTCATCACAGACTCCTTCTTTATTTTGCAAGACCCAGCTGGCTTTCTGAGAAGCAGATATGGTTACTGTATTTAGGTCGTATTTGATATTTTCTTCCACCCAGCTGGCTAAATTAAACACCACTTTGAATAGGTCATCCTCTCCCTCTGCTAATTCAGCTGCTTTGGCAATGACGGCAGGATTATTCGAGTCGATTGTTTCCGTCGGCTGAAGATATTGTTCCAGTCCTTGGACTTCACTAGTTGCTAAGGGAAATGAAATTTTATCTTTGACCGGCAGGCGCTTATTTTGTGTTTCTATAACCGCAGTATACCCATACTCTTTGCTTTCAATTTTCTTATCCTTCCAGACAAAAGAAATCATATCCTCTTGGGCAACTCCCTCGCTGGTAAACTGAATTATCTTTTGCCGCTCGCTTTCCTTTGGATACAGAAGAAGATTGGCGCTAGCTTCCTTGATACTGGCTCCGCTTTTTGTAGGCACTAATTCAAAAGAACCATCAACCTTTAATTTTAAATCCAAAGAATTCATGGAATAAATATCTTCTTGCGCCAGAACTGAGGAAATTAGTAGGAGTAATATTACTAGCATCAACACCTTCTTTTGCATGATTTTTTGAAAGGTTAGGGGAATATAAATGTTTTGCATCTAAACGTTTTTAAAATACTCTAGTAACACTATCCTATGTCTAAAGCAATAGCACTTCTCTCTGGGGGAATAGATAGCCCAGTAGCTATCCACCAGCTGCAATCACAGCTAGATATCATTCCGGTGCATTTCCATCAGCTTCCCTTAGTTGATGAATCAGAAATAGAAAAAGTCAAAGCCTTAGCTAAACATCTGAAAGTCAAAAAATTGTATTTGTTACCGTTTACTCCTGTTCTCAAAGCCTTGGTAGAAAAATGCAATCACAAGCACTACTTCATTTTGTCAAAAATTGCTATGTTCCGGGCCGCAGCCATGATTGCTAAAACAGAAAAAGCAAATTTCCTCATTACTGGAGAGAATCTGGCTCAGGTTTCCAGCCAGACCTTAAGCAATCTGACTTCCATCACTACTCATGTGCCTATGGAAATTGTACGTCCGTTATTGACGTATGACAAGCAAGAAATAATTGAAGTGGCTAAACAGATTGGCACTTACGATTTATCTAAAGGACCAGAGATCTGTAACTTGTTAGGCCCGAGAAAACCATCTACTAAATCCAATCCGGAAGAGATAAGCATCGAACTTGAGAAACTAGATTTGAAAGGATTGTTACAAGAATGTATTAACAAAGGCGAGATATTGGAGGAATAAAATGACTGACATCATCAAAGCATTACACTGGCGATACGCAACCAAGAAATATGACCCTAAAAAGGTTCCCGAAAAAGACGTTGACGAATTATTGGAAGTATTACGCCTAGCTCCAAGTTCTTTCGGATTACAACCTTGGAAATTTATCGTGGTTAAAAATCCAGAGTTGCGGGCAAAATTAGCTGCTTTCAGCCAGCCTAAAGTAGCTGAGTCATCTCATATCATTGTCTTATGTGCACGCACTGATGTGAATGAAAAATTCATCAAGCATTACGTTGAAAGCACTGCTAAAATCAGAAAAGTCCCGATTGAGTCATTGAAAGGATTTCATGACGGTATGATTACTTCCATGAACAACATGACTCCAGAGAAAAGAATTGAATGGAGCAAGAAGCAAGTCTATCTTGCTTTAGGAATGCTCTTGGAAGCAGCGGCTTTGAAAGGTATTGATGCCTCTCCGATGGAAGGTTTCATGCCCGACAAATTCGATGAGATTCTTAATCTCAAGAAAGAACATGCTACTGCTGCAGTCTTGTGTGCGTTAGGATATCGCGCTGCAGATGATGGATTGGCAAAAGCAGCAAAAGTGCGCTTTCCGAAAGAAGAAGTTATTGTCGTGAAATGAGATAGTAAACCACAAGACAATCTATATTAATCCCAACACCATCATAAATACCATGAATCGAGTCATACACTTTGAAATACAAGCGGACAATGTTGATCGAGCTAAAAATTTTTACCAGAAAGTGCTGGGCTGGAAAATTGAACAGGCTATGAAGAAAGAAGAGGGCGGCATGGATTACTGGATGATTAATACTGGTGAATCTGGACCAGGCATCAACGGCGGAATGTACCCGCGGCCGCAGGAGAAAGAAAAGAAATTCTACCTTTACGATTGCACCATTAGCGTTCCTAATCTTGATCAGGCCATTAAAGCCGTAAAAGAAAATGGCGGAACTATTACTCAAGAGAAAATGGAAATTCCTAAAGTGGGCTGGTTTGCCGGCGCCAAAGATACCGAAGGCAACCGTTTTGGCTTGATGCAGCCGATTGAGTGGAAGCCGAAGTAGTAAAGAAATAAATTTATTTTCTACAATATTGTTGTATGCATCGCAAAAGCTCACTTGATTCAAATGGCTTTTTTAAAAGTTCAACTAACCTGCTCATTGAAGAGTCCGAAAAAGCACCGGTGCCGATTATGGGCGTAGCAGCATATCTGGCGTAATCTGGATCGCTTTTAACTTTATATGTGAATTGCGAACCACTCATTCTGGGCATATTACCATCAGTAAAAATAATTTGAATCCCTTCAACCTGTCTTAAAACATCTAGACCTTCTAATCCATCTGCGGCGGGATGAACAATATGGCCTTCGTCGGTCAAGATCTCTGTACAAAGCCAACGTAAATCTTCATCATCTTCTACATATAAGAGTTCTACCATAATTTTGAGAATATTGCGGTTTATTTTTAAATCTTATGTCTAATAAATCCTGTCACTACTCCAAAATACTCCTTCGGCAAAAGTTTATAAAGAATCTTCATAACTTATCTCCAGAATGTCTTCTTTAATCAAACTTGAAAACGTGCACAAAATTTATCGCCTGGAAGGCGGAGAGGTTCCGGCCATTAATGGCATCTCTTTGGATATCAACCAAGGCGATTTTGTCGCTTTAATCGGCCCCAGCGGTTCAGGTAAGAGTACCGCTATGAATTTAGTGGGATGTTTAGATACTGCCAGCAAAGGCAATATTTTCCTGGGTAAACATAATATTCAAGATTTATCGGAAAGCGACCTAGCCCAAGTGCGCGGCAAGCAAATTGGATTCATCTTCCAAACTTTCAACCTCATTCCTAGTTTACATGCGCTAGATAACGTGGCTTTACCGATGATGTTCCAAGGCGCTTCCAGGAAAGTTAGAACAACCAAAGCGCAACAGCTGCTGGAACAGGTTGGATTAGCGAACCGAATGTATCATCTTCCAAATCAATTGTCCGGTGGTCAGCGTCAACGGGTAGCTATCGCCAGAGCTTTAGTCAACGATCCGGAAATTATCCTAGCTGACGAACCGACTGGAAATCTTGATACTAAAACTGGTGACGAGATCATGAAAATGCTCCAAGACTTAAACCAGCAAGGTAAAACCATTATCTTAGTAACTCACAATCCTGATTTAACTAAATTAGCAAATAAAGTAATCAGACTTAAAGACGGAATTATCGTGGAAGAACTTAAAGAAAATAAGAATTCAAATTCATCTATTAGGAGGAAAAAGAAATGAAAACAGTAACTAAATTATTATCCATTTTGCTTCTGGCAATAATGGTGCTTCCCTTGGTACAGGCGCAGGTAGCAGTAAATTCTTTTTCGCTCTACCCGCAGAAAGTTGTTCCAGGCGGCCAAACTAGTATCGATCTGACCTTGGAAAATGTCGGCGACGTCACTGTGGAAAATGTTCTGGTAACCATGGACTTAAGTCAGGTACCATTTGTTCCCGTTGAATCTTCCAACGAAAAAATTATTGAAAAAATAAAACATGATGACACGGAAAAAGTTAATTTCAAAGTCAAAGCCTTGCCGGATGCCAAACCTTCCGTCTATAAGATTCCAGTAGTGATAAGTGCTGATGGAGCAAGCAAGACTTCCCTGATCAGCATCGAAGTAGCAGCTACTGCTCACTTAGATTTACTCTTAGATAAGTCAGAAGTAGTAAAAATAAACGATCATGGCAAAGTGACCCTGAAGTTTGTCAACGATGGCTTAGCACAAGTAAAGAATCTGAAAATAACTTTGCAGGAAAGTCCTCTTTATGATATTACTTCTCCTAATGTATTGTACATCGGCGAAGTAGATATGGGTGACTTTGAAACGGAAGATTTTACCATCATTCCCAAAGCTAAGGATCCTATTCTGTCTGTGAATGTGGAATATCGTGATGATGCCAATAACTTGTTCAAAGAATCAAAACTGATAAAGATTCCAGTCTACACTGAAGATGAAGCTAAACAGCTAGGTTTAGTGCCGCCGAAAAGCATGCTCTATCCCATTCTGGGCGTACTGGTAGTTGTAGTCTTGGTATTCATCTACTTCAGAAGGAAAAAGAAGAAGAAAAATGCGCTTTGATTACTTTGTCTTAGCTGTAAATAGCATCCGCCATCGTAAGCTGCGTTCCTGGCTGACCGTCATAGGTATTATTATAGGTGTTGCCGCGATAATCTCGCTCATTACTATGTCCAGAAGCTTGGAAGGAACAATCCAAGAGCAGTTTGAAACCTTTGGCGCAAATAGAGTTTTTGTTTCCGGAAAAGGATTCCAAGGGCCGGGAACACAATCCAATGGCCTGACTACCAAAGATGTAGAAACCATTGAGAAAATTTCAGGCATCGAGTATGTAGCGCCAGGAATCTTCCGCAGCGCCGAAGCCAAGTACAAAGAGGAAACTGGATTTACCTTGATCGGCGGCTTGCCAGCGGAACAATATGAGAAATTCTATGCTGACGGCGGAATAAAGGCTACTGACGGAAGATTCATCCAAGAAGATGAAAAATATGTGGCCGTTATCGGTTCCAGAGTAGCGGAGAAGATGTTTTCCAAAGAGGTTGGGGTGGGAAATAAAATTGAAATTAACAAGATTAATTTCAAAGTGATTGGGGTAATTGAAGAAATAGGCAATGCTCAGGATGACAGCCAGATCAGTATTCCTTTAGAAGCGGCTCGAGAGGTTTTTGGCGAACCGGATAAAGTGGATATGATTATTGTCCAAGTCAAGTCTGGTACAGAGATCCCAGCCATGCAGGAAAAAATTGAGAAAGAATTAGAACGTAAACGTGGAGATACTAATTTTGAAGTGGTTACCGCGACTCAAATTCTGGAACAGATCAATCAAGTCTTAGGAGTGATGCAGATAGTATTAGTTGGCATTGCGGCAATCTCTCTCTTAGTTGGCGCAATTGGAATTATGAACTCCATGTATACTTCCGTGCTAGAAAGAACTAAAGAAATAGGAATTATGAAATCCATTGGCGCACGGAATGGAGATGTCTTGCAGATCTTCTTGATGGAAGCAGGTATGATTGGATTGGTAGGAGGCGTGTTTGGAACGCTGCTTGGAACAGGAATCGCCCTTGCAGTCGGCTTATTTTCAAAACAAGCAGGATTTTTGCTTATTATTAAGATTGAAATCGGTGTGTTGTTGTTAGGATTAGTGTTTGCTTTTGTGGTAGGAGTCTTGTCTGGAATCTTACCAGCCTATCAAGCATCGAAGTTAAAACCAGTGGATGCTTTGAGGTATGAGTAGAGTTAAGTTTATATGATTGTTTAAGGTTCTTTTACTATGAGTAGAGAAATAGCAAACACAGGAGGAAATAAGGAATTTCATTATGCCAAAGAAGATTTAAAGAGAATCGAATCTCAAGATACTGAATCAACCAGGGAATTTAAAGCTGCTTTGCGCGAATGGAGGGCTAAAAGAAAGAGTAATCACTATTTTCATTCTAAAAAGGAATATCAACTACCTAGCCAACCAAAATATTTCAAAGAATATGAACTTCCATTTCATCTTAAGGCTAAAAAATGGGGAAGATATACAAAATACAAAATTTGGAAATTTTTCAAAGATCAACATAGGGATTCTTTTAACCCTAAACCATTAATTAAAAACGTGTTTATCATCTTAGTTATCGGTATTTTGATGAGCATAGTTTATGTTAACTTAGGAAAATTAAATGAGATATCTATTTTATTTTTGAGATTAGGTTCTTGTTTATTTCTTCTTGGGGCATTTTTCGTTACTAAATATTTTATTAGATTATATAAAAATATTCGATACTTAATTAGAATACAAAAGAAATGGATTAAATACACTTTAGCTTTAAGTCTTTTAATCTTGTCGTTATTTGCTTATCAAAATAGAATTAGTTTATTTGATCCAGTTGTTCAGGCTTATGAAGAAACTGATTTTGAAAAATTTTCACCATTTTCTTTTTCTCTCCAAGAACTTTCAGATAAGGCATCTTCTCAACTAAATGTGGAAGATTTAGATCAATCAGAGGCATCTACTATCCAAAATATATTAACAACTCCTCCCAAAAGAAAATCTGAAAGCAAAGAGGCATTTGCTTATATCAATAATCTCCGAAAGAAAAACGGAAAAAAAACAATTGATTGGAATGATAATATCTATGATCTTGCTGTCGCTAGAAGCAAAGATATGTATGAAAGAAATTATTTTGATCACAAAACACCAGAAGGATCTTGTGCTAACACTATGAAAGCAGATTATGGTTTAAATCAATATACATTGGCCGAAAACATTGGTGCTGTATACGAAGGTTATAATTATGGTGATATGTCCTACAGCCTAACTATTAATGTTAAGGAACAAGTTGATAATTGGATGGAAAGTAGGGGTCACCGTTATAATTTACTTTATGATGAGCATGTAGCAGGTGCTGTCGGGTGTTACTATGGGGTTTGTACCTTTTTAGGAGCTCACACTAAGGATTATGGTCTTGGTGCTGGTTCATGTACTTCTGGAACAGAAGGAGAAGTCTATTGGAATTCGGCTGATAAGCAACCCGGAGAAATTTAAAAATTCTATCGACACCCCACTGGACAACTCCATTAACCAATAATTCTCAAAAATTTCGTTCTTTTAACTGGTTTCGACCTACCCACTCCCGCACTGGACAACTCCGGATAGAATATATAAACAATTCAAAAAACAAAAAGAATAAGCCCACGTCGCATAACTTGGTTATTGCGGAGGTCTTAAAATCCCTTGACCTGAACTCAAGGGAAGGTAAGACAACCTTTTGTCTGCCAAGACTTACGGGTTCGAATCCCGTCGTGGGCGATTTAAACCATAAGAATTTAATAAATCTTTCGTAATAAACTTTTATAAACCCCTTCCTCTTCATCAGCGACATGTCCCTAACTCTATTCAACACTTTAACCAGAACTAAAGAGAAATTCGTTCCATTAAAAGACACGGTAGGTATGTATGCTTGTGGGCCGACTGTGTACAATTACATGCACATCGGTAATCTTCGTTCTTTCTTATTCGAAGACATTCTAAGACGTACTCTCCAATTCAACGGATTCAAGGTAAAGCAGGTCATGAACATCACTGATGTCGGCCATCTAACTTCTGATGCCGATCAAGGCGAAGATAAGATGCTCAAGGGCGCTCGAAGAGAAAACAAAACTGTCTGGCAGGTGGCTGATTTTTACACCAAAGCATTTCAAAACGATATAAAGAAAATGAATCTGCTTCCGGCT
>Ga0209542_10018066_pt1 | contig 11463 bp, 12 predicted proteins | sample RifCSPhighO2_01_FD_184028 | JGI IMG/M metagenome (GOLD analysis project Ga0209542, IMG submission 184028) | Soil microbial communities from Rifle, Colorado - Rifle CSP2_plank highO2_0.1 (SPAdes) (version 2) | ecosystem: Environmental > Terrestrial > Deep subsurface > Rock core/Sediment ...
TCAGCGCATATCAATCCTTGCATCCCTCGGTATCAATCTCATATAAAAAAATGCGTATTGAAGAATACGAGCGTGAACTCCTTGAGGGATTTGCCGAAGATCGCGGGCCTGATATTTTTTCCATACCAAACACGTCAGTAGGAAAATACGAAACAAAACTTGTTCCTTTGCCGAGCCAGATTGAAAAAATCCCCACAGCAGTGCCTCAAGGTGGAAACAAAGAGCCGATTATTCAGTATCAATCAAAAAAAGCTCCTGATCCGCGTATACTCAAGGACACGTTTGTTCCGACTGTTTTTAAAGATGTTATTAAAAATGAACACATTTATGGGTTGCCTCTTTTTGTAGATACACTGGCGCTATTTTATAACCGAGATCTCCTTGCGCGCGCAGGCATTCCAGAACCACCCCGCACTTGGGGAGAGGTGCAACAAGCAGTAGAGTCGTTAACCGTGCTTTCTGAAGACGGCACTTTTATTCAATCAGGTATCGCGTTAGGAACTGCGGAAAATGTTTCCCGCGCGCCTGACACACTCGCGCTTTTAATGATGCAAAGCGGGATAACGATTGTTGATGACACTGGCTCGCGCGTACTGCTTTCAAGTTCACAAAATAGAGAAGAAAATCTATCAGCCAACGCGCTTCTCTTTTATACTGACTTTGCCAATCCTACAAAAACGGTTTACACATGGAACGATAAACAATCAGATGCTATCACTGCGTTTGCCCAAGGCAAGGTTGCTCTCATGCTTGGATATTCGTACCATCTCCCTCAAATCCGACAAAAAAATCCCAATATTAATATGGGAGTAACTGCAATCCCCCAAATTACTGCAAATGAAATGATTCCAGTAAATATTGCGAATTACTGGATTGAAGTGGTTGCAAAAAAAACAACAACCCCACATATTGCATGGGATTTTATTCTTTTTGCCGCGCGCCAGGAGCAGGCAATAAAATATCTTGAAGAAACAAAACGGCCTACAGCGCTCCGAGCGTTAATCCGTCAACAGCAAGAGGATTTGGACTTAAAGCCATTTGTGGACGGTCTTTTGGTTGCTAAAAGCTGGTATAAAGGCAACGATCCCAATCAAGCTGATGCCGCGCTCAAAGAAGCCATTACCGTAACGCTCAATGGTACGCAACCGGCAGAAACTGCCATCACTATGGCTGGCAGAAAAATCCAAGAAACGCTTAAATAATGCCCCCCCTTAATATAAATATCCTCAACCCTCACCCCAACCCTCTCCTTCCTAAGGAGAGGGAGACGACGTGTACCCCCGCACTATTATAAAAAAATTACTCTTCTTATTACTTATCATGCTTTCTGTCGGGACATTCTCTCCCGCGGTTTCATTTGCGCAAACCGATACCCTGCTTTCTCCTGGAAAAAACTATCGTGGCTTTATCCCTGAATGCGCGGCAAAATACGGCGATTGTTCTTTGTGCGATATTGTGAACTACGCCATTGATATCATGCGATGGATGGTTCGGTTTGTGGGCATTGCCGTGTTTATTATGGTATTATATGGAGGCATAACTCTGCTTATCTCTCAAGGCAAAAGTGAGCAAACGGAAACAGGAAGAACTATTATCAAAAATTCGCTTATTGGATTATTAATTGTGCTGTGTGCTTGGACACTTGTGAATGTCATTATTGGTGTGTTGGGAGGGAAATCACCATCAGAAATTGGGAAAGGAACAACTGCCGGTCTTTTTTCATCACAGCAAGTATGGAATGAATGCCCTAAAGCAAAATGACAGATGTAAAAATTCTGGTATAATATTACATATGGGCAGAAAAGAAAAACACACTCTCTTATCACTTGTTATCGTTCTTGCGTTAGGTGTCATTATCACCTTTGCGCCTCAATTTTTTGCTTCTGCCGCGCTTGACAACCCGCTTGGAAATGGGACTGGCCCGATTGCTATTATCACACGGATAATCAAATTCGTGCTCGGATTTGTTGGTGTTATCGCGCTTATTAACTTTATCATCGCAGGTATTCAGTTTCTTACAAGTAGCGGCAACCCTGAAAAAACCGGTAAAGCAACGCAAAATATGCTCTGGACAGTCATAGGGCTTGCCATATTATTTACCAGTGGAATTCTGGTTAACGTTGTTTTGGATATTATCGGCAATACGACGAAATAAGGTTATGCACAGCTTCCTTCCCTATCTTCTTGCGATGCTTCATTAAAATAGCTATACTATACACAGTATAAAGATCCGTCTCCGAGGACGGACCAGAATGACGTTTAGCAATAATCATCTCATATAATTATTATTTTTTTAACTATGACACACTCTTTTGCTCTTACTCGCCCAAAGCTGTTTTTGGCAGGCATTTTCTTTATTCTTTCATTTTTCCTTGCCATGGCATCTCAGGTCTCGGCTACATCGCAAGCAATTTGTCCCCCAGGACAAGTGCCTGATGGATCTGGTGGTTGCAAGGAGTTGGATACACCACAATACCAAACTCCAACAAGCGGCACAGAAACCATCGCGCGAATCATTAACATTGTACTTGGCTTTCTTGGTCTTATCGCATTAGTGCTCTTTATCATCGGTGGTTTCCAATGGATGACTTCTGGAGGAAATGAAGATAAAACATCAGCGGCAAAAAAACTCATGATTTCAGCAGTTATCGGGCTTGTTATTATTTTGGCGGCGGCTGTTATTTCGAATTTTGCATTCAATGCTATTCAGAAATCTCTTGGAGAAGAAGGCGGATCAGGAGAACTCTAACCTTCGCAATCAAAAGAGCCCCCAGTTTATTTGGGGACTCTTTTTTGTTTTTATACACATAATACAGTTGTCTATTTTCTCGCTAAGAATTATACTATATATATATGAACCCCTGTATTCTTTTACGCCTTCGCGGTCCCCTTATTGCGTTATGGGTGCTTGTTCTTGCAATATCTTTTCCTATTTCACTGTATGCGTCAACCAATGAGGCGGTAAGTGAATTAAAAAATATTGCAGGCAGTACCAATATCCCCATAGGTGGAGAAGCAAAAATCTATCAAATCATCGGCGCCATCATCAATATTGTATTAGGCCTATTGGGATTAGTAACTCTTATTCTTATTATCTATTCCGGATTTGAATGGATGACAGCAGGCGGAAATACGGAAAGAATTGACAGCGCGAAAAAACGGATGCTTTCAGCAGTTATCGGACTTGCCATCATTCTCGGCGCCGCAGTGCTTACCAACTTTGTTCTTGATCTGGTATTAAAAGCAATTCAATAATCTCATAGTATAACGATTAACATATGAAACAAATCATTTCTTTCTTTATTTCCTTGCTCATCTCCATGAGCGTTATACTTCCTGTATCTGCAACAGGTACTGGCGCCACAGAACCTGGGGGGAATGTATATGATGCACTTAATAGTACCGTCGACAACACGACTCAGTACAAAGATCAAATAAAAGAAAACGAGGGAGAAGCAAAAATATATACTTTAATAGGACGTGTTATCAATATTGTATTAGGATTTTTGGGGTTGATTGCCTTGATTCTCGTTATTTGGTCTGGTATTCAATGGATGACTTCTGGCGGTAATGAAGATAAAACAAAAGAAGCAAAAGACAGAATGAAAGCAGGAGTCATCGGCTTAATTATTATTTTAGGTGCCGCGGTGCTCACCAACTTTATATTGGACATGATATTAAAAGCAACCGCGTAAAAATACATATCCCTTACCACTTAAAAACGCTCCAAATATGGAGCGTTTTAGTAATTGTAGAGACGCCCCGTGTGCCTCACTTCAACTGTTTCTTGAAAAAATCAACCCACGGAATTTCAGCAGGATTCACTTTATTTAACATCGCAAGATACAATGTCGCATAGCTCGCAAGCAGTACCAATCCCAGCGCCTGTTCACATTGCGTGCTCCCTTGGACATGCAAAATATATGATAGAATGCCCTGCTTCTTCAACACCGTTTGAGTTACTCTAAATCGTTTTTGATTACGCGCGTGATACAGGGTTGATTCACAACATACAGCAATCATATTCTTTAAAACATTTTGAGGAAAACTTAATCCTTCAAGCAAATGGTGGTTCAATTCTGGAAGTGGAAAATTCACTGCAAACTGTTTCGCTGTTTCATGAAACTGATTCTGAAAAATATGGCCAGCACCTTTCATGTGTTCTGCTGTCATAAAAACAGGCACTTTATTCTGTAATAAAGTCGCCAGTTTTTTTGCCTCGTTTTTTGATTGAACACGCTCATTGTTATATTGCCCTACCAGCTTATTCAGATAAACTATGAGTTGTTTTATCTGCATATCGCTTACAGAAACCAACCGAGCCGCTTTCAACACAACTAATTGAGACGCAATGCCATATCCAATACCCACGCGCGGCTGTTTGCATGGATTATGTATCGGATCAAAAATCAATGATGGAATACGTTTTTTTTGCGCCCACTGCCCAAGCGCTCCGCCGGAACTCACCGCAACAATCAATTTTGTCTTTTTGAATACCTGCTCTGCAGCATGCAGAACTTCTTCCGTTGTTCCTGAATAACTTGAAAGAATAACAAGCGTTGACCTGTTCACCCACGCGGGTACGATATAATCATTGACTATCGTGATAGGCGCTTTCAACTCATCACGGAATACTGATGCTAAAAAATCAGAGCCCAAAGCTGATCCCCCCATACCAAATACACATACTGATGTCGCTTGAGAAAACCCTTTTGGAAGAGTAAATTTTTTTCCCTGTTTCCATACTTGTTCAATCTGCTGTGGAATCATACCAACTGACCCTAATACATCTGATGGGTCGTATTTTTCTACCTGCTGTTGAAAAAAATCATTTGACATAGAGAATTTATTTAGAATGTAAATCTGTCATCATTAAGCATCCCCCAGTGGCACAAAAGTGTCAAGGAATACGATTGATTTTTCACCTCTCCAATGCTACACTATGCACGTAATTTTCTCTATTCTTCAACCTCACCCCACCCTCTCCTTCTTAATGAGAGGGGGACGACGCTATGTCCGGACACTCAAAATGGGCAAGTATTAAACACAAAAAAGGCGCTACTGACCAAAGGCGCGGCATTTTATTCTCAAAAATCTCAAAAAATATCATTATCGCGGCAAAACATGGCGGAGGCGATCCTGCTACAAATCTTACCCTGCGACTTGCCATTGATGCGGCACGGTCAGCAAACATGCCGAATGATAATATCAAACGCGCCATAGATCGCGCAACAGGCAAAGCAGATGGCGCGCAGATAGAAGAAGTGCTGTATGAAGGATTTGGGCCAGGCGGGATTGCTCTTCTTGTTTCTACCACAACAGACAATAAAAACAGAACAACCAGCAATGTGAGGCATCTATTTTCAAAATATGGAGGATCTATGGGAACAGCAAACTCTGTTGCGTGGATGTTTGAACAACGCGGCGTTATCCGAATAGAAAAACCAGCCAGTATTGATGAAGACGATTTTCAACTTCAGCTTATAGATGCGGGCGCAGAAGACATTTCCGTGTCTGACGACGGCATTCGTATTACCACCTCACCTGCCGATCTTATCAAAATAAAAACCGCAGTTGAAAACATGTCTATTCCGGTTGAATACGCGCAAATAGAATTTATTCCAAAACAAACAATATCTATTGACGCTGAATCCCAATCAAAAATAGATACTTTTTTTGAAATTCTGGAAGAAGATGAAGATGTGAGTAATTATTATTCGAATGTGGAAGAGTAACACGTTTATGTTATTTCTTGGGATTGATCCCGGATACGCGATTGTCGGCTACGGGGTTGTTGAAAAAAAACAACGCAATTTTATAGCGCGCGAATACGGCACTATTACAACCTCTGCCAATACCTCAATTGAAATACGCCTTGAAAAAATCCATCGCGATTTAAAAAAACTCATCAAAGAAATACAGCCGGATGTTGTTGCCGTGGAGGAACTCTTTTTTTATAAAAATATCAAGACCGCTATTGACGTAGGTCAAGCGCGTGGCGTGATTGTGCTCACTGCTCAACTATCGCGTACCCCAATCATGGAATTTACCCCTTTACAGGTAAAACAAGCGCTCACAGGTTATGGCAGGGCTGACAAACAGCAAATGCAACGCATGGTGCAGTCGCTTCTCAAACTCAAAACACTCCCCCAACCAGATGACGCGGCAGACGCGCTTGCGATTGCGCTGTGCGCCGCGCAAAGTTGGAGATCAAAAATGTAGAGACGGGGTTAACCCCATCTCTACAAATCCCTGTTATTCACCCGTGTCTTCTTCATCAACCTTTTCTCCTTTTACAATTCCTGCCACATCCTCTTCCCCTTCAAGCCCTGTAGATGCATCAACTGCTGTCGTATCTAATGCGGGTTCTCCTTTTTCCAAACGATCAATCAATTTTTTTACCATATCATTGCTTGTGTCTGCTTTTTCTAAAGCATAGGCATCATCAAGTGCCTTTTCTGTAAGCCCCTGCTTATCGTAAATCAACGCGCGCGCGTACAACGCGTTCGCGTAATCAGAAGACAGCGCCAATGCCTCATTTGCCGCGGCAAGCGCGTAATCCAAATCAGAATCCTCGGCTGATGACTTTTCAATCGCTTTATTGTAATACAATCGCGCAAGCTCAAAATACACAACTGGCTGCGTTCTAACTCCGGGAATAAACATCCCATCTTCTACTATCTTTAATGCCTTCCGCCACTCCGGTATGCGTTCATACGCCCGCGCGATTGCTATGCGCGCTTCAAAAAAACTCGGCGCAAGAACGATCGCTTTTTCCATATCGCCGATGCCGGCGGAATACAGTGATTCATTGGCAACTTTTCCGTCTTTATCAAGGCCGGAAAGCGTTTTCAAATACCCAATCTTAAACTGCATTCGTGGATTTGTCGGCTCGCGCAAAATCCCCTCTTCATACGATTTCAACGCCCACCCGCCTGCGTCAGGCACAAAGGCCATAACACTCTCAAAAATATTTGCTCGCTCTTCCCAAATCGTTACATTATTGCGATCAAGGTCAACCGCTGTTTTAGAATCATTAATCGCGCCCGCAAGCAATGACTGAAACAATTCTTTATCAAATGATTCTTTCGGTTTTCTTGCCTCAAACACGGCTTGAGCCAAATGTACCTGTGCTGATGCCAAAAAATACGGCGCGTAATCATTATTCAAACGAATGGCCTTCACCACAAGCTCCCTGGCTTTTGCATAATTTTCATCCTGCGCATTCGGTTGCGCTACCGCGACTCGCAATTGCTGAAACGCGATATCTGCAGAAATGATGCGAGTGATATATACTGCTCCAAAAAGCGCAATGACAATGAATGTTACAAACCCAAATGACAAAAATACAGAGTGATGAGCGGACTCGCTGATATTGACAACAGTGAGCGCGCTTTTTTCTCTAATACTGTCAAATAACGCAACCACAAGCCCTACCATCACAACCCAGACAACCCAAATGGTTAATGATGGGACAATAAAGAAAAACGCCAATGTCAAAGATACAAGCACGGAACACAGCACAATAAATAAAACCCCCTCTTCGCGATACCGCGCCCTATGCTGTTGAATAAACTTCTGCGCCTGAAAAAACTTTACCGGAAATATAAATCTTGGCGTTGAAGGAAACGCGATCAATACCACTAACAAAGCGGCAAAGCCAAGTCCTGCGCCCACCAACAGCAATAGCGCCAAAAATCCGGCAACACCGGTTGTTGTTAACGCTTCCAAGAAAACATCATGACTTTCGGCAAACCGCACATTCCAAAAAGCTGTTTCATTAAACGATTGAGGCCTCTGTTGGGAGAACATGTGGCCAAATGTCCCTTGCCCGCTTCCTATGAATCCTTTTTTTACATTATCAAACATCGTCCCCATGGCGATATTCCAAGATGACTCAATAGACAGTCGCACCTCTGCCGGCGCTTCAAGAGTACGCCCCGCCATATTCATTATCGTTCCGGTAATTGAAGGAACTTTCAAAAAAAGCGACAGCGCGGAAACAAGCACAACCGCGTAAATAACCCATATCAACTTACTCCGCATTGGAACAGTATGCTGGAAGGCCAACACACAGGACAATAACACACCAGCCCCGGCAAGTAGAAATAACCATGAAAGTGTAAAGCCGATGGTATGTAATAACAGACAACTTATAATAACCCCCCCAGCTCCAAGCGCCTTCCACCCCCACCCCCGTGTGCTAACAATAAACCCTAAACACAAAACCGTTACAACAGCGGCAAGCACTGCAAGATCAAGTTGCGTGCCAATAGTATTGAACCCAGAAGCAACCCATGGAATAACACGAATATACCCCAATAACGCGAATAATTCCGCAATAATACCTGCTCCTACTATCAAGCTCAATAAAACCGAAACCTGCTTGCGGGTCCGAACAGCATTCACAATAAGCATAAATAGTACCGCAAGAGCAATAAACGGGAGAATAGATGGAAGCCCTTTTCCACTGGCGCTTAATATACTTTGGAGAGGTACATAAGAAAACAAGGCGGAAACAGCAAAAACAACGCACGCGATGACAAATAAAATATCAAACGGCGTACGGACAAGAGAAAATTCTTTTTGACGAATCCCGCGCGCAAGCCACAAAAGAATACCAAGCCCGGCTCCGGCAATAACAATAATCTGCTTTACCATTGCAAGCGGCTGGGTTGTCCATGGCAAAAACGAAAGTATCGTTACAACCACAACTATACATAACAAAATAAACACCCACGAATGCTGACGCGGAACACCAATAACGCGTTTTTTTGTTGACCCCCGTTGCGGACGCCAGTCATCTTGGTCAGCTAAACTTGTTATGTGTTGAGAAGGAAGTAATGTCATAAAAAAATAGTTAGACAATTATTATGTATAGTATATCACACTCATGCGCGCGCGTATGCGCTTATTTCAACATAACAACACTTTCTTTTTCTGGTTGTTGCTTTTCAATCCGATATTCAAAATTCGGCTGAATCAACAGTTCGGTTGAGGATTGGGCAATACCGATAATTTGACGGATTACTGCTGTTGGTTTCGCAGTTATCTTTCCCTGTTCTTGCGCAAGATAATACCGCGTGCCAGCAATAAGCCCCTCAAACATATCAACTGATCCTCCGATTGCAACAATTACCTGATTCTCCTCAACTCCCATAACCACTCCAATGGCAGGGACTGTTTTCTCGCGAGCAGACGATGCCAGCGCGACCTCTTTATCTTTTGTAATATACACTAACAACCCTGGTCTCAAAATAGCACAATCCTGACAAGAATATTTTTGAGCAACCGCCTTGCCTATTACGAGCGTGCCACCAATGTCCGCGTCTCCTATCACTTTTAATGACACAAATGCTCCAGTTGAATCAATGGCTCCGATATTCATAACCCCCCTTTGAACCAATGTTGCAAATTGCGACTCCAGTTGACGCAGACGATCATTGACCACTGAAATAGTATCATGCAGTTCAATAAGAGCCCCACCTTTATCAGCGATAGTAAGGGTTCGTTCTTTTGAAAGATACCCACTCTTTATTATCGCCATTACTTTACCTTCTCGCCTGCAAAACTCTCAAGCGCAGTCCCAATGATAGCAAAACTACCAGTCCCTTGAGGCACTTTCGCGGGGTCATACTTCATTGCGTAACCAGGCGTTGACGAAGAAACCAACAAATCGCCTGGAGCAATAGCGCCATTTTCTAATGTTACTTTAATAGGCACACGGCCTGCCAATGCCACGGGCTTTGCATTTGTAGCAACCTTTTTTATATCTTCACCAATAATCTGCCACGGCCCGGAAGAAACAACTCCAACAACATTTGATTGATACGCTGTTTGAGAAACGCCTAACACGGAGATTCTCTGTTTCCCAAGAGATTTAATGCGCCCGTTATAATCAGATCCCTCTGCTTCATATTCTCTATATTCCCCAGTCGGAATAAGCACATCTCCGTCTTCTACTCCAATCCGCGTGTCATACCACTCGGCTATATCAGACGGCGCGCCAGAACAATCAACAATCTGCTCGTCATCAGCATCCGCATTGGCATGGCATAATGCAATAGTTGTAGTAGTTCCGCCAATATCCATAGTAGTTGTACCATTTGTAATATTGGAGCCCATAGTCACATTGCCTGCGCCTGTAATACGCATCCTTTCTAATGGCGCGGCTCCTTTCAAACCTGTGTGTACCACTAAATCCGTTGTGGACCACGCCGTAACAGTATAATCAGTTGTTTGCGCTGAAATCGCGGCGCCAACAACGGTATTGTTGTCATTCGCAGCAAAATTTAACTTCACCCAATGGTTATTCGTTTGGTTTGTATTACGCAAGGTTAGCGCTCCGATAGCGTCACCCCATGCTGTACTTGCGTCATTAATAGTAACCACCATTTGGCTATTTCGGTCGCCAGTACCTGCGTGATCTTGAAAATCTGTCGTGCTGACCCCCAAATACCCGGAACTATTTATATTTAATCTTTGTGTACTATTCGTCCAAAATTGTATAGAAAGCGCGCCAGCGGCAGACAACACGAGTGCTCCAATGTTCGATTCAAGTAACCCTGTATTTGCTTGATATTGGTTAGACGTGGTAAACGTAGATGAGTGCATTCTCATGTACATCGAACCACCATCACTCTGTGCTTGTATTCTTGCAGTTGACGATGTGCCCGCCGTCGTATTTATAGACCTAAGATAGGTTTCTCCGTTCTGATTTTGTGAAACGTCAAGTAAAACGCCTGGCGTTGTCGTACCGACACCTACTCTATTATTCGTCGCATCAATGCTTAAAACGTCTGTGTCAAATGAAGCGCCATTAGTTCCACCAGATAACACAAAATTAGTGTCCGCGCTCAATGTAATCTGGCCTGTATTAACGGTTAAATCAGTATCTGTAACTGAAAATCGTGTTGTAGGAGTTACAATATCACCAACAGACGTGGCATTAGCCGCATTTTGGAAATATAACTGTTTGTCCGTGCCAATAATAAGAACTGACGCCCCGATATCGTTACGAGACGCCCTATAGACGTTGTTTCCCGCGTCCCACCAAACATTACGCGCCATAAATAGCTGTCCCGCGCTGTTACCACCTATAAGTTGTTGCCCATTTCCACCAAAATCTATAGTTTTCTCTCCACCTGATAAAACTATTGTTGGGACCGCTGCCGATGCCGTGCCACCTCCGCCAGATAACGTCATCACTCCGGTAAAAGTAGTAGCTTGTGAGCTATCTATTGTCAGTGCGTTGGTTTGGCCTGCCGTACCAGTATTAAAATACATATTTGATCCAGCGATAACCAATTCTCGATAAGCAGTCGCTGTTTCTATTGAGACAATCCTACCCCGATTATTCGTGGCATCGTAAGATAAAAAGAGCCCTTCAGAAGCGGAGCCCAAATTATTCCATGTCGTTGTTGTTGCTATTGCGTCGTGTGATGTCTGTATAAGAGCAGAGCC
>Ga0209542_10018067_pt1 | contig 11461 bp, 10 predicted proteins | sample RifCSPhighO2_01_FD_184028 | JGI IMG/M metagenome (GOLD analysis project Ga0209542, IMG submission 184028) | Soil microbial communities from Rifle, Colorado - Rifle CSP2_plank highO2_0.1 (SPAdes) (version 2) | ecosystem: Environmental > Terrestrial > Deep subsurface > Rock core/Sediment ...
CGTATGTTATTTCTGTGAAAAGACTTTCTATTCTGTTCAGCATCCTCATCGGTTATTTCTTCTTTCAAGAACGACAGTTTGGACAGCGCTTCCTGGGCGGTGCACTGATGGTCATCGGAACGTATCTGATTTTGATGGCGACGGTGTGAGTCGTGAGAATCAAGATGAAAGGAGGGAAAGGATAGAGGGGGATAAAGCCCGCCTCCCCGCAATCTTTATAAACCCCCTGTTTTTCTGGCTAGGATATGGCTACTGAAACGGTTAATGTCCAAGTTGAAGGTGGAAAGGCTACAGCAGCTCCACCCTTAGGCCCGGCCCTGGGTCCGCTCGGAGTCAATATCGGCCAGGTTATTTCTGAAATTAACAAGAAAACTGCTGATTTTAAGGGCATGAAAGTGCCGGTTGCCGTAACGGTAGATAAGTCAGACAAGAGTTTTACTATTAGCATTGGAACGCCCCCTTCTTCCCAACTGATTAAGAAAGAAGCAGGCATTGAAAAAGGAGCAGCAAATCCGCTTCTGGATAAACTGGCTGATTTAAAGATTGAACAAATTATCAAAATTTCAAAAATGAAGCAGGATTCTTTGTTAGGGAAAGATAATTTTGCAAAAGTGAAAGAAATATGCGGAACCTGCGATTCGATGGGTATTCTTGTTGAAGGAAAACAAGCGCGGGAAACCATCAAAGATATCAACAATGGTATGTACAAAGACAAGATCCTTGCTGGAAAATCAGAATTGTCTGCAGAAGAACTCAAGGCTTTGGAACAAGAGAAGATCCGCCTTGCCGAAGAATTAGAACACCGACGCAAGGAGTTCGAGAACAGAGCAAAGGCTATTATCAAGGAAATGGAAGGCAAACCTGCTTCTCAGATCAAATCCAAGATGCGGGAAGAGAAGATTCCCGATCAGCTTATCAAGGAATTATTGCCTGCTGAAGAGAAAGCTGCTCCCGGTGCTGGCGGAAAACCCGGTGCACCTGCAGGAGCAAAACCCGGAGCTAAAGCAGGAGCACCGGCGAAGAAGTAAGGATATGCAGTTGATATTAAACATCTTTAAACATCTCGATTTCTTTGTTCACGATATGCCCGCACCATTGCTGCACGCGTTGCAAAACGGTCAAACTTAATCGTTCGAATATCTCCGGTTTGCGGATCAACAATAAGTTCTTCGACAGGAAAGGTTTGAACAAGAGTAGCTTCGCGCATCCCTTGACGAAGCTTGCGATGATGTGCAAGAAGATGTGCATAGATTCCACGAAAACGAAGGTCTAAACGAGGAGCATGCTGAATCATATAATTCAAGACCGAAGCAAGATCATCATCAGGGATGCCTGCCGGACCTTTACACAGGTATGCATCATCAAATGAAGCAAGGACATCCTCTTCAGTCAAGGAAAATGTTGCATCATCTTCAAGAACATTCTGCAAAGCAACTGCCCCGTGATGAGCCAAGGTTTTTCCTTCAGGACTTGTTTGTAAAAAATTTGTATAATCATGGAGTTTGATAGCCTTAGCACCAACATAAGCAAGAAGATAAATCGGACTGTATGCCAACGTCAAAAACCCTGTAGCTGTTGCAAAAAGAATTTCGGATCTCAGTTTATGGCCAAAGTAACGGGGTTGCATCTGAAGAAGATGACTCTTGAACCGGTCGATCAAAGAAGCTTTTTTTTCTACTTCTTCCAGATCAGTCATTGCAGTTCTGACGAGATCAGGAAGATCATAATCCCTGCGAGAAGGAACATGGATATGTACGCTTCCGCTCACCGGTTTTGGGGCGATCACGCAAGTAGGATAGAGATCAAATTGCGCACGTTCGATGTCAAAACGAACTGGCACTGCGTACAAATCAACGTCATAAGCGACCATGGTGATACTGCAAGAAAAAGGGGAGTTATTTAAACCTTACTCAAACTCCGGCTCTGTAGAAAGTATTGAAAAGTACATGGCCAGCGCTGCGCTCCGTACCGTGTGATGTTCTGAAACCGCTTACAAGTAGCACAATCCGAATCAAAGATTCGGATGTGCATTTGAACCCTTGGTTCAAATTGCACGACAAGGTGAGTGACAAGGAGAACTACGCTTGGCAGCGCTGGCCTCATAGCAACCTTTTTCTACAGAGCCTCAAACTCCTTCACTTTTTTATAGGGAATCTTGAGTTCATCAAGCATCTGGATAAGCTGATCTTTAAACCCGCCCACACCCTTCCAGTCAATCACCACGAGTTCTGCGTGAGATTTCGCGATTGCCTGCTTCAGCATTTCTAAATCAAGATTTGCAAGGTGATGTTTGGGACAAAGGTGGCCAAATGCAAGATCTGATTTTTCCATGACTGCCATAAAGTTTGGAACGTAATGAGGGCCTCCCAAACCTACTGCAACTTTAGAGTCGGGAACAGGAGTTGCAAGTGCTGCCATCAACGCATCTGCCATCATGCTTCCGAATGCAGGATCTTTCCAATGCGTTTCTTCTGAACCAATCTCAACAAAGATCGTGGGAGTGTTCAGCTCAGGGCCATGGTGCGTTGCTTCCATGGTGATCTGATGGCCATCAATGTGATGCAACGTGCATGCTTGTTTGATATGCTGAATCAGATGACGCATCATCGGCGCGTTTGCTGGTGCAAGATTTTTTGGTTTTCCACCCAGCTTTGTTTCTTCCCCCCAGTTTCCGCAGGGATGCACACAAAATGAAGGGACACCTTTCTCGCTCCGGTGTGTTGTTGCAAAAATGAGGAGATCAGGAACAAATTGAGTTTCTTGTTTGATCTGGTTATCGATATGTTCACAGAGGACGCACCAGGTATCAGTGGAGAAGAGACGAATGATATGGAACTCATTTTTTAATTCGTAAACCGTTTTGTTTTCAAACGTATCTTTCAGCGTTTGAAAGGGAAACTTCTCAAGAAGGTGCTTTTGAATATTGGGGCCTGCGAAATCAGGGATGGGGAGGATGATGGCGATGTTCATGAAAAATAGGAAATAAAGAAGAGGTATTTAAGGATTGTTACACCAAAGATAGCTAGACAAGAGACCGTTCAACAGCATCCTCGATAATGCGCTTGACCGTAGCATACCACGCTCTTCCCCCTTCATCTATAGAACGCGTAGGAATACCGGTGCCATCGAGCATCCTGCTCCGCATATAAAATACAAAAGATTCAGCAAATGCCTCTTTGGGATCTTTTCTGAGCACAGAAAATTGATCAATAATTCTTGGTTTGATCCCCTCCTTTTTCAACGCCTCTGCTTCTTCAGGATTGAGTTCTTTTCGAGATATTACCTGGAGCACAAGATCAGGATCAAGATAGAGATGATCATACTGTTTTGGAGGATTACTGGTAACACCCCCATACCAAGTCATTCCAAGATTTTCCATTGCATCGTGAAGATCCCGTGATCCGGACTTTAATTTTTTTAAGAGGTGTTCAGAGACTTCGGAAAAAGCTTTGCACAAAGCAATCCTATCGTGTCGTTGAAAAAGATGGTAATACAACCCATGACCAGCTTCATGGTAAAGGGTTGAGGTATGAATTTCCCGGCCAAAAAGTCGAAGTGTTTTTTCTCCAGGATAAAAACGACCACCCATACCGCCTGTTTGCTCAGGAACTTGAAGAAGAAGCTTATGGGCATGCCCCTGTAAATCAAAACCTCCTAAGAGGTACCACCCATCAACCGGTGCATCATGGTAAGGTCGAGCGGGGTGGCATTCCACTCTGCTAAAAACAGTAGGCAAAGGAAAAGTCTTCCCATTGCTCAACACACGAACCACATTTTCAAGACCCTGCTCAACTCTTCTGCGCGCATAGAGGGGATTTGATCTTCCTGAACGATAAAAGTCTGCAAAGACGAGTTCTCTGCCGAATCGATGTTCAAGGAGTGGACGGGAAAAAGGAGGTCTTCCTCGAGTGGTACTCATGGAACGGTATCAAGAAAGAGGGGTTATTTAAGCATTTCGTAGAATGTGTTTTAGGGAGTGGGATCAAAAAGGTGATCTGGAGTTGCAGGATTCGACTCTTTAAGACGACTCTGGTAGCCGATTTGAGAAGCAATTACTTCACGAAACACGACACCGCCTGAAAAGTAATTATGAATTAATGCTACTTGAAGCGGAGCTAGAAAAGCGCCCAATGGCGCCGTTTGAGAGGAAATATGGGGAGCGTGAGGATCAATAAACATCAGATTCACGAGATTACCATCAGGAGTGTGAGAAAACGGAAGAGTACCATCAAAAGAAAAGGGATTAATGTGATAGAGACCCCAAATGTGGCCGAACTCATGGGCGATAGTACAGGCAAGATCAAAAACGTCATTACGATCTCCGGTTAGTGGAATCTCAGTACGAACAAAGGTTCTTCCAGCAGACGCAAAACTTAGACCTCTCAGATGTCTGTAAACTGCAGTCTTCTTTTTATCGTATTGTGAGGTTTGGAATTCTTCATCAAATTTTTTCAGTTTTACAGCAACGCGTGAAGGCACGGTATGATCGCCTCCAACATAGCGAAACACTGCATCTCTCTGATGAGGAAAAACGTAGTACCCAAGCACAAGCAAATCATAATCGTGAACCATCTTGTCAAGAGAAGTATACTGCATACCAAAGGAAGATCCGAGCTTAATCATGGAAGGCTCTAATTTTTGGACAGGAACAAAGGTAATGTCGATCTGATAAGAGAGATAAAAATCACGGACAAAGGGAAGTGCTTGTTCAAGGAGTCTCCGTGGAACATCTGGATGGGATTCTGTTTCATACGAAACAACAACCGTACGAGGAACAAGGGGAGTTTTTCTTAAGGCATCTAATTGCAGTTCTGCACGAAGTTCAGGAGTAAGAGTTGCTCCCGCATTTTTTGCTGCATCAGTTTCATAGTTTAAAAGTCGCTCCCCTGCCGGCAGTTTTTGTGTTGATTCTGCTTCAAGCTGATCAGCAAGCGCATCGAGAGGAGAAGGATTAGACTGAGGAGAAGGATGAGATGTTGCACAACCACCAAGAACTGCACTTCCCAGCATGGTTAAAATGTCACGACGGGTATAAGCAATCATGGGAGACCTCAAGAGAATACAGCTTTCCCGAAGTCCTTATTGAAGCTTTCGGGTAAGAAACTCTTTGACAGCGTATTCAATCAGCTGGCTTTTGTTCTTGAACTCACGCATACGCATTCGGTCATTGATATTCAGAATCGTCTGCTGTTCCATGGTGATCGATAATTTATGTTTCATAAAGCTTAGAGTGGGTCGTACTCATATTTAAACCTTTCTATTGTTAACTACTTGTTAGTGAGTATTTCTAAGCACTTCTCCAAGCTTGTAATCAGCAATATAAGTATTTTTATTAATATTAAAATAAGTTATAAAATAATAATTAGAATAATAAAAAAAAGAAAGATTTATATAATAGTTTATAATAGTATTTAAGATAACCACAAAATATATAAATAAGTAATACAAAAAATATCTAAAAAAATAAGTATACATACACCAAAAGAAACAACGAGAAATGTGATGCTCACTCATGACCGTACTCAAACGCAAGCTGTACAAGAGGGGATCGAGCTATGAAACAACGATTCCGATGCCCCTGCTTTTCGCGGTAGACAAAGCCAGAAAGTACTATGTGCTCTTCAAGTACGAAAAAGAAGGAAATCGCTGGTACCTCGAATTTGAGGAACGGAGAAAGTAGATCTATCAAATATCCCATCAAGGGACTCATGCGCCTAACTTGTGTGAAATGTTGGGGGGTGAAGGGTGCCAAACCCGGAACCCTCCTTTTCCATTCCTAACAAAAGAACAAAGTCAAAGAAACAAAATAAGGGGAAAAATTGGTGATGAAGAATGCCCAGGGCAGAGGCATAAGAGGCAAGATCTGCCCTTTGTACTGAGATTATGCAACCGTACAAGGTGAGTGTGTGAAAAAAAGATTCAGAGACCTGATTGAATACCTGGAATATGATGAACTGATCAAAGTAAGAATGGACCTTGAAAAAGGAGGAGTGCAGGTTGCCAGATTGATTGACAGCAAGATTGAACAAGAAATCAGAAAGTACAACATCTTGTGTGCAACGTGCAGTCAAAAACTTGATCTGTACAGCTTCAACCATTTTACACTCTTTTTTGGCCCGCAGGATATTCAACGAAGAGCAAGTTTCTGTGCGCTTGACTGCTTGGAATATTTTTTGAAGAATCTTAAGGAACTGCAACAAGAAACCAACCAACAAGAGACCAGCCAGCAAGAACGAGGTGACGTATGTACCACTACAAAACCTTCCCAAGAAAATTTATGAAAGAACTCACGTTTGAACAAGTCAAGAGAAAAACCTTAAGCTTGTTTGATGAAGATGATTTTGATGAAGAGGCATTTTACCGAACCTTAGAAAAAATGGAGAATTAACAACGCACAACTCCCATGGTAAACGAGCATGGAACCCCTAACATTGGATGCAACGCATGTGACTTCTCCTGGTTGTCACACGCTTTCTGCTGAAGAAACACTCAAAAATCTGCAGACACAAAAAACAGGACTTTCTCAACAAGAAGCACAGCAACGGCTTCAACAATACGGTCTCAATGAACTGCAGGCGTGTGAAGAAATCAGCCCATGGAAAATCTTCCTGTCTCAGTTCGAAAACCCGATTGTCTGGATCCTTGTTGCTGCCGTTGTCATTTCAGGTGCAATAGGAGAATATCTTGATGCCATTGTGATTGGCGTTATTCTGATCGCAAATGCAGTGATCGGCTTTGTGCAGGAATACCACGCACAAAAAGCCATTGATGCACTCAAAAAGATGGTGAGTCTGCAGGCGATTGTTTTGAGAGACGGAAAAGAAAAGAAAATCGATGCAACACAGCTTGTTCCGGGTGATGTCATTCTCCTTGAAGCAGGGGAAAAGATTCCTGCTGATGCGAGAATCCTTGAACTGACAGAACTCCAACTGCAAGAAGCAATTCTGACAGGAGAATCAGTTCCCGTAGAAAAATCTCTGAATCCGGTCAGAGCAGAAGCGTTGCTGGGAGACAGAAAAAACATGGTGTTCAGCGGAACAACCATCACGAGCGGAAAAGCAGCTGCTGTCGTCTGCAAAACTGGAATGAAAACCGAGATAGGAAATATTGCCTGTATGCTGAATAACGAAAAACAAGAAGCAACCCCGCTTCAGAAAAGCTTGAAAGTCCTGGGAAAATGGCTCGGACTGTTCACGCTGGGAATCTGCATTGTTGTTTTTGTGACAGGGATTCTCAAAGGCGAACCCATTTTAGAGTTCTTTATTGTTGCGGTTTCTCTTGCTGTTGCTGCAATTCCAGAAGGACTTCCTGCGGTTGTCACGATTGCACTTGCACTCGGCGTCCAAAAAATGGCAAAAAAGAATGCTCTTGTTAGAAAATTACCAAGTGTAGAAACGCTTGGATGTACAACCGTGATTTGCACCGATAAAACAGGAACCCTCACCCATAATCAAATGACGGTACGAAAAGTCTATGTTGACAATGAAACGATCGAAGTAACGGGAGTAGGATATAATCCCCAAGGAACATTCTCAAAGAAAACAGCTGATCTTCCTCTGCTCCTACAGATTGGAGTATTGAACAATGATGCGAGGGTCAATGGAACTGCGGATGAGATTTTTGGAGATCCGACTGAAGGTTCACTGCTGATCAGCGGATTAAAGCTAGGCCTGAACAAATCAGTTCTGAAATTAAAATATCCCCGACTGAAGGAGTTTCTGTTTACCTCTGAACGAAAACGCATGACGACAATCCACACCATTGACAACCAATGTGTTGCCTACACCAAAGGAGCAGTGGATGTCATTCTTGAACGCTGTTCCAAGATTATGCTCAATGGAAAGGTGCAAACACTTACAGCGTTCCACAAACAGCAGATTATCGATAAGAACGAAGAGTTTGCAACACAAGCCCTGCGTGTCTTGGGTTTTGCGTACCGACCGCTTGCAAAAAATGAGTCTCAAAACGATGCTCTTCAAAAGCTCACCGATAAGGCAACAGAAAAAGATCTCATCTTTGTCGGCATGCAGGCCATGATTGATCCTCCGCGAAAAGAAGCCAAAGAAGCGATTGCGAGATGTAAAGAAGCAGGCATTAAGGTGATCATGATTACCGGAGATCATAAATCAACAGCACTTGCAATTGCCCAGGAATTGGGATTATATGGAAAAGCAGTGACAGGCGATGAACTGAAAAATATTAATCTCGTTGATGAAGTCGAGAAAATTGCTGTTTTTGCACGCGTCAATCCTGAGCATAAGCTCGACATTGTCAATGCATTAAAACAAAAGGGGCATATTGTTGCAATGACCGGAGACGGCGTGAATGATGCTCCTGCACTCAAGAAAGCAGATATTGGCATTGCCATGGGCATCAGCGGAACCGATGTTGCAAAAGAAGCAAGCACGATGATTTTGACGGATGACAATTTCGCTTCGATTGTAAATGCAGTAGAAGAAGGACGAACGATTTACAGCAATATTCGCAAGTTTGTAACCTATCTCCTCTCTTCAAATATTGGAGAAGTACTCACGATTTTTATTGCAATTCTGATCGGCATGAAGCTTCCCTTGCTTGCTATTATGATTCTTTGGATGAATTTAGTAACCGACGGGCTTCCTGCGCTTGCGCTGGGTGTTGATCCTGCAGAGCCTGGCATCATGACGAAAAAGCCTCGCGACCCCAAGGAAAAGATTCTGAACGGAAAAAAAGGAGCTTATCTGTTTGCGCTGGGGATTATCATGACCATCGGAACGTTGTTTTTATTCCAACGAGCAGAAAAGATTGATTATGCGTATGCAACAACGATGGCGTTTACCACCCTGATGATGTATGAAATGTTTAATGTTATGAACTGCAGGAGCGATGAAGAGAGCATTTTTACACTGGGACTCACAACTAATAAGAAACTTCTTTTTGCCATAGCAAGTTCGGTTGCCCTTCAACTCTTGGTTATTTACACTCCGCTCAACACCTTCTTTAAGACCGTACCGCTTACCGGCATGGATTGGGTTTGGATTATTGCAGTGAGCAGCAGTGTGCTGTGGTTTGGCGAAGTGTGGAAAATGGCCGACAGAAAAATACACGAAAACCCGATGAACCCAAAAGCTTAAAAACAAGCCTGCCCTCACGACACCGCACCATGCAACTCAGCCCTGAACAACAGAAAATGCTTGAAGAGCAGAAGGCAAACTGTCCGTTCTGTAAGATTATCGCTGGAGAAATTCCTGCACGAAAAGTCTATGAAAATGAACAGTTTTTGATTGTTCTGGATATTAATCCTGCAACCAAAGGACACATGCTGGTTGTTCCGAAGGAACATTATCCCATTCTTCCTTTTATGCCTATGGATGCACAGAAAAAGTTGTTTGTCATGCTTCGTGATGTCATGGGGCTTGCACAACATGCAATGGTGACGCGGGGATCGACGCTCTTTATTGCTAATGGACAGGCTGCAGGGCAGAATGTCAACCATTTCATGGTGCATGTGATTCCCCGCGACAAGAATGATGGACTCTACGAACTCCATCCCAAACAAGAGGATCTTGCTTCTGATGCAGAAGAGTTCAAGAAACTCGGCGGAACGTTGAAGAATACCATTCGCACCGTGATTCAGCGGGCAACCGGAAAAGCTCCTCCAGGAGGCCAACCGCAACTCACACAACCTACACAATCCCGCGAAGTTTCTGAAGATGAGCTGATCAATGTTATTGAAATCAACAAACCTCTGCTGGATCTTGTGCTTCAGCAGCCTGAAGCATTTAAGAAAGTTGCACTCCAGCATCCTCAGTTGAAAGATTTGTTTAAAGGAAAAGATGTGGGAAAGATTGTTGATAAGGTGTTGGAGAAGCATGGGAAAACAAAACAGAAGGAAGGGGGCAAAAAAGAAGAAAAACAGGAAAAGAAACAAAAAAAAGACGGAAAAGAGAATAAAGAAAAAGAAGTTGAGGCAGAGTTTGAAGATGTGAAGGATGCGCTCGGCGGAGATAAAGAAGAAAAAGAACCAAAAGAAGGGGAAGAAAAGGAAGAGCAAAAGAAAGAAGAGAGTCTTGATGATATCGCAAAATTATTCGGTTGAGAACCATGACCTGCAAAGCCTGCGAACTGATTGAAAACAAAGAAACACTGAAGGTCTATGAAGACGATACCATAGTTGCAGTGCTGGCTTCAAAAGGGTGGGTCAAGGGACAGGTGGATGTCTTTACCAAGAAACATGAAACAGAGATTACGAAACTTGACGATGAAGGGATGACGCACTTTTTACAGACGAGTGCGCATGTGGCAAGTGCAGTGTTTGAAGCGTTAGGACCGCAGGGAACGAATGTGATCATCAATGAAGGCAATATTTTGGAGGGAGAGAACGACAACCATCTCTGCGCCCATATTGTTCCTCGAAAATTTGATGATAATCTGAGTCTGATGTGGAAGCCGAAGACCATGGATGATGAAGAGAAAGACAAAGCGCTTGAGAAATTAAAAGACAAGGCGTTTGCACTCGATCAGAAAAAAGGAAAGAAAGAAGAGCAACACGAAGGAAAAGACGTTGCACAGCAAGACGAGCACGGACACGACAAGAAAGACGGAAAGAAAGAGGACCACGAGAAAGATGCGAAAGATGCTCATGAACAGAAAGGAGAGAAGGTGGATTATCGGCTGAAGCAGTTGATACGCATACCGTAATCGTGCATGACGTTCTGGAACTTATAGTAAATGACAAAATAGTTTGTACAAATTGTTGTCATGTACTAATAAGCCAATGACTTATTTGGATAACTAGGTACGTCATTGGCTATAACAACTTATTTGCTCTGCAAATCAACAATTCTTGCGTAATGAGCCAGGATTTTTTCTGGAGTCACGCCTAAAGGAGGAACAAGCTGCAGAGCAATATGCAGAGGGTCATGCTGTTCGAAATAAGAAGAGGGAATACCCAAAACCTGCGTTTTTCTATCATATACCGGACTTGTGCGGAGGAGCTCTGCATATACACGACGAACCCCCAACAGATCACGAATAATAGCACAAGGTTGTTCGTACTGAGGTGCACTCGTTAAAGCAAAGGGTGTTTCATGAACTAGTCTTCGTGCAGCTTTTCTCGCTTTTGAGGTCAGTGCAATTCCACCTGCAGCAGTTAAACCGGCAAGCGCTACCAGCATGAAAAGAGCACTGCCTTGGTACATGAATGCATCAGGCCGTTGTGCAATTTGAACGAAGGCATCATGCATACGATTTCCCAAAGCGTCAAGACCTGCAAAAGGTTCATGAAGCAGATTGCTTACACCACCGTATAATCCTACTAAAGCTCCCGCCAGCAGATCTGGAAATAACTCCGCAGCAATTTCAGGATCAAGGTGTGTCGGTGTAAAATCGTACACTGCCCAATCAGGTTTTCGTTCAGATCCCAGATTCAGCTCCAACCACATGTGAGGAACACCGTTGTATACTCCTGAAGCTGCTCGAA
>Ga0209542_10018068_pt1 | contig 11461 bp, 10 predicted proteins | sample RifCSPhighO2_01_FD_184028 | JGI IMG/M metagenome (GOLD analysis project Ga0209542, IMG submission 184028) | Soil microbial communities from Rifle, Colorado - Rifle CSP2_plank highO2_0.1 (SPAdes) (version 2) | ecosystem: Environmental > Terrestrial > Deep subsurface > Rock core/Sediment ...
CCAGGGAAACCGCTTCAAATTGACGAAAGTACCGTTACATCTGATCCAGAAGTAATTCGCTTAAAGCACCTTGAATACTTGAAAAAAGGGCTTGAAGGGGTGATTGTGAAGAAAAATAACTCGCAGTACGTGTCTGGTCGTACTGGCTGGCGCTGGGTAAAGATGAAAGAGATTGAAGATGCTAGAGGTAAGCTGGTAGATACTGTTGATTGTGTCATCATGGGATATACAAGCGGCAAAGGAAAGCGAACTTCATTTGGCATCGGCCAATTTCTTGTTGGAGTACGAAAAAATGATAAGTTTTTAACAGTTTCAAAAGTTGGCACTGGGCTTACTGATACACAGTTCCGTGAACTTGCAAAACGGCTTAGAAAATTGACTACCAAACAAAAACCGAAAGAGTATGAGGTTCATAAAGATTTAGAGCCAGATTACTGGGTATTTCCTGAAGTGGTGGTTGAGTTAGCTGCTGATGAAATAACGGTTTCTCCCAAGCATACCGCCGGCCTTGCATTGAGATTCCCGAGGCTTATTGGATTTAGGGATGATAAGTCACCTCGTGAGGCAACAACGCTTGCTGAATTTAATCACCTCGCAAAACTTGCACTCAGCTAACCCTGTTGGGGAGCTCAAGGCCTGTGTTAGCATAAAGAATATGCTTCCTAGTATCGCTAACAATGGACTTACTGGTGCAGAGGCAGCTACCAAACTTGCAACACATGGTCCTAATCGTTTACCCGAGAATCCTCCTCCTTCAAATATTGAGATTCTGTTAGGACAGCTTAAAAGCCCACTTGTTTACATTTTGTTGGCAGCAGGCATAGTGACCGCAGTGTTGGCGGAGTACTCTGACACACTTGTTATCGGAGCAGCGGTGTTGATGAATACAGTTCTTGGCTACGTCCAAGAGAATAGAGCCAACAACGCACTTCAAGCTCTTAAGGCAATGATCCATCCAGTGGCAACAGTGATTCGTGATGGGGAAGAGATAAAAATTGATGCTGAGGAAATTGTCCCTGGGGACATAGTGGTCTTGCATCAAGGAGATAAAGTCCCTGCAGATGGGTTAGTGGTTAAATCAAATCATTTAAATGCTTCAGAAGCAATTTTGACTGGTGAATCTGCTCCGGTTCTTAAAACAGAAGGTAATAAGGTGTTTATGGGAACTATTGTAACTACCGGAAAAGCATTAGTGAAAGTCGAGGTAACAGGTGAAAACACAGAAATGGGCAAAATTGCGAGTAGTGTGCAGGAGGTCTCGACAGAAACCCCACTAAAAATGCAACTTAGAGAATTTAGTAAACAGTTAACCAAACTTACTGTAATTCTAATCGTCTGCGTTTTCTTTATAGGGATCTTGTCAGGGAAAGGAATCGTAGAGATATTTTTGACGTCCGTTGCACTTGCTGTGTCAGCAATTCCAGAAGGTTTATTGGTGGCATTGACCGTTGTCCTGGCGATCGGTATGCAAAGAATCTTGAAGAAAAAGGGACTTGTGCGCAATCTTATCTCTGCGGAAACACTGGGTGGAGTTACGACTATTTGTACTGATAAAACTGGCACTTTAACATTGGGGAAGTTGAGAATAGTGAAGCAAGTTGGGGACAAAATAGACATTGCCAAACAGGTGTTTATCACGAGAGATTCAGATCCAATTATTTCAGAAGCATATTATTGGGCAAAAAGATTTATATCAAAGGAAAAGAGAGGGGTACTAAAAAGTGTAAAAACGGTTGATGAGCTCCCTTTTGATGCAAAAAATAGATTCCTTGGAGTACTTTCTGACGATAAAGGTAAAAGGCAAGTTTATGTAAATGGTGCTCCAGAGATTATTTTGCAGTGGTGCGATCTTACCAAAGACAAGCAAGAAATATTGGAGAAGGAAATCAAGAGTCTAACACAAGAAGGGATGAGAGTGATAGGGATGGCACGGAAAAAAGTACCAAGTAATTACAATTTGATCAAAGTAAAAGATATTGTTGAAGGAGGACTTGAATGGGTAGGAATTCTAGCTTTTGATGACCCTGTACGCTTTGGTGTCAAGGAAGCATTTGCCAAGACTAAAAAAGCAGGCGTGCGATTGATTGTTGTTACAGGTGATTATGTAGATACAGCTCAGGCAGTCCTCCGAAAACTGGGTATAAAACTTGAAAGAGGAGCTGTAATTACCGGGGATGATTTGATTAAGATGCCTCTAAAAAATCTTGCAGAATTTCTAGCTTCAAATGCCACCATACTTTTTGCTCGTGTGAAACCAGACGAGAAGCTGAAAATTATTGAAGCTCTGAAGCAAAATGGTGAGGTGGTTGCAATGACAGGGGATGGTGTAAATGATGCGCCAGCTCTTGCAAGAGCGGATATAGGCATTGTTGTGGGTGATGCTACTGATGTAGCAAAAGAATCAAGTGATCTGGTGCTTTTGAATTCAAGCTTCGAGACGATTGTTGATGCTGTTGAAGAGGGTCGCGTTATTTTTGACAATATCCGCAAAGTTATTTTGAATCTACTCTGTGATGCGTTTGAAGAAATTGTCGCGGTCACAGGAACACTGGTCTTGGTACTTCCATTACCAGTCAGTGCAGTACAGATTCTTTGGATAAATTTGATTTCGGATGGTTTGCCAAGTTTAGCGCTGACTGTTGATCCAAAACGCGCTGAGGCGATGACTATTCCACCAAGAAACCCCAACGAAAAGCTCGTCAATGCTTGGATGCGTGAGCTGATTTTTATTATTTCCTTGGCAGGAGGGCTCCTTGCTTTAGCCGTTTTTACAATTTCCTTACAGAGGACAGGGGATCTTACCTTTGCGCGTTCGATGACTTTTGCGGTTCTTGGTGTAAATTCGCTAGCCTATGTCTTCTCAATTCGCGCACTCACAAACCCAGTTTGGAGTGTCAGCCCATTCTCAAATCTATGGGTTATTGGCTCTGTAATTATAGGACTCATCATGCAGGTAGTTCCTTTTTATCTCCCCATCACACAAAAGTTTCTTGAAATTGAACCACTTACTCTTGCCAACTGGTTTGTAGTTGGTTGCGTCACCACCTGTATGTTTTTTCTGATTGAACTATTAAAAACAATTTTTCGTATTGCATTAGAAAGGGAAGATGCATGGTAATTGTTTTAGTCGTGCTTTTAATTTTGTTTTCTGTTTTGCTCATAAAATCGGCAGATGTAACGATACTTGCTCTCAAACACATAAGTGAGCGTACTCGAGCACGGAAGTTTGTTATCTCTGCAATTTTGTTGGCAGTAGGAACCTCCTTCCCTGAAATTTTTGTAGGACTAAGCTCAGCAATTGCTGATGCTCCACAGATTGCCTTTGGTGTAGTGCTTGGGAGCAATATTGCAAACATAACACTTGTTGCCGGATTAACTGGAGTGCTTGCACAGCGTGTGTATGTTCGTGGGGATTTTATTACCCGTGATTTAGGAATTGCACTTTTGGTTGGTGCCGCACCTCTCATATTTTTAGCAGATGGACAAATTAGTCGTCCAGATGGAGTAGTGCTTTTTGCAATATATATTGCCTATGCGTTTAGTTTTTTCAAACCACATTTTCTTGAAGTTGCAAGGGGACAGGAAGAGGACGTTTTTGTCTACCGGATAATGAGGAGAATCAATTCGCTCGGGAAAGGAATGTTGAAGGAAATTTTCAGGTTTATTTTGGGAATTGTTTTGCTATTGGTTACCGCTTCCGCCGTTGTTGCCATTGCAAGAACGCTTGCATTAGAGCTTGGGATTCCAGTTTTTGTAATCAGCCTTATTGTTCTCGCAATTGGGACGAGTCTGCCGGAAATTGCATTTTCTCTGCGATCACTGCAGAACCATGAACCAAGTATGTTTTTGGGGAATCTCTTGGGTTCAACGATCGCAAACTCTACCTTGGTAGTAGGAATCGCGGCAATGGTTCAGCCGATAAGAATGCGAGTAGAGTCTGAGTATTTTGTGGCAGGACTGATGTTTATCTTTGTTTCAGTACTTTTCTGGTATTTTGCTCATACAAAAAAGCGTATTGATCGCTGGGAATCTCTACTTCTCGTAGTTGTTTATATCATCTTTGTAATAGTAGAATTTTTATAGTAAGGGGGTGACTGGTATATGCCAAAAAAACAATCGGGAACTGGATTAAAGAAAGAAAGTGCTGCTGCGCTTAGTTATGTTTTGGGGCCAGTAACGGGCATCATTTTTCTTGTTTTAGAGCAAGATCCCTTCGTTCGCTTTCACGCGATGCAATCGATTGTAGTGTTTGGAGTGCTTATTGTACTTCAGGCACTATTGGGACTTACTGTGATATTTAGTGTTTTTGTTCCACTGTTAAGTCTCGTTGCCTTTGCTTTATGGTTAATCTTGATTTACAAAGCGTTTAACGGAGAAAAGTGGGAAGTGCCGTTCGTAAGCCAAATTGTAAAGCAGTTCCTAAACGAGGTTCCAAAGTCAGGCAAGTAAGAACGAAAGTGATACAATTTCTTCATGATACTAATTGTTGGACTGGGGAATGTTGGTGGAGAATATATTGATACACGACATAATGTAGGCTTTCATTTAGTGGATGAGCTTGCAAAGAGGCTTGAGCTGGACTCTTTCGCAAAACAGGAAAAATTTTCCTCTGAGATCACTGCAGACGAAGAGCTTATACTTGTTAAACCTTTAACAATGATGAATGCTTCAGGAAAAGCAGTACAAGCGATAAAAAGCTTTTATAAGATTAAAGTCGGAGATATTTATGTCGTTCACGATGACCTGGATATTGGACTTGGGGGTTATAAAATTCATCTCGGCAAAGGTCCAGAGCTTCATAACGGAGTTAATTCAGTAATAGATCATTTGGGCACTGGAGCATTTTGGCGGGTAAGGATAGGCGTAGATAATCGTGTAAGTGAAGAAGGCGTGCAAGGTGAGAGAATTCCAGGTGAAGCATATGTGCTACAAAAATTTTCTCCAGAAGAGTTATCAATTGTTATAGATGTCGTTGGTGCTGCTGCAGATGATATCCTCTCACAGATAGAAGAACTATGAATCGAGATCCTAAAAAAGGTTTCTCTAGTATTGGCTCAGTGCTTGAAAAGTTTGAGATTGAAGAGGACAAATATATTTCGCGTGAATTCCAAAAGTATGGATATGAACTGGCGGAGGAATTAGGGGATCTGAAGCATAAGGCGTTATATATAAAACTAGCTAAAGAATACCCACGAGGGTTTCTTGAGTCTGCTCGAGCGTTTGTAAAGGATGCACAAAATGTAACGTCAAAGGGGAGACTGTTTATGTGGAAGCTTAAGCAACTGCGTGATGAAAAGAAAAAGAAACTGCGCTAAGATGATTAAAAGGTATGCCAAAACAGATTATTACATTGGTGAGTGTCGGGGGCTTATATTTTGCACTTATACTTCTTCTTCGTAATTTTTTTTCACTTGAACATCTAGCATTTGTCGTTGGTGGGCTTGTGGGGATTTATGTTCCTTATCTTGATAGTGTTATCTATGTATATGCTCTTCGACCTCATGAGGTATCTTCACAGCGTGTAGCAAACATGGTTGCTCAGTCAAAAATAGGACAAGCTGCTGAGTTTATATCAAGGACAAATAGTGAACGAAGCAAACTTGTCTTTCATAGTGCTTTATTTCAAAGTATCTTTGCGATCTTTGCATTTTTTGTAATGAGTTCGTCATCAAATCAGCTGGGAAGAGGGTTAGTACTTGGATTTTTACTTCACTATGTTGTGTTGCAAGGAAGTGAGTTAGTGAAGGGACACACATTGTCAGGTTGGTTTTCGGACTTGCATATTTCACTTACTCAACAGGCATCATTGTTCTACTGGTTAATCCATTTTGGTTTTGTCGTTCTACTGGGATTAAATTTTTAAACACTCCTAGCGTGTATAGAAAGTGAGGTGTACACTGAAAATAGTAGAAGTTAGATTAATTTATGCAAAGGTTAGTGATTTATGCCCAAAAAGATGAGGGTTTTGATGTTTGGGTGGGAGTTCCCACCGTACAATAGTGGAGGGCTTGGCCCTGCATGCCAGGGACTGGCACGCGCTTTAGCTGCTCAAAATATTGAGCTGGTTTTTGTGCTCCCAAAACAGCTTGGAGACTTTAGAGAACCGTTTCGTTTTCGGTTTGCTAATGTCCTTAATATGAAGATTGCAGAAATTAATGCACTTCTTGTCCCGTATATCACTTCACAAAAATATGCACTTCTTCGCTCTGGTATGAGTGTTGATGGGAACTATGCCCCCACACTCTATGAAGAAGTTCGTCGCTATGCATATCTAGCGCGAGCCATTGCCGAGCAGGAGGAACACGACGTTATCCATGCACACGACTGGTTGAGTTTTGGTGCTGGCATGGAAGCTCAGGATGTAAGTGGTAAACCATTCGTTGCCCATATACATGCTACAGAAGTCGACCGCACGGCGGGGCATGTGAACCAATATATTTACGATCGGGAACGCGAAGGAATGTACACTGCCAATGCAGTTGCTACAGTAAGTGATCATACGAAACATGTTGTGATAGATCACTATGGAATAGAAGAGCGCAAAATTCATGTCGTGCATAATGGAGTTTTGACTGATGGTCTCGAGTATGGTCGCTCAACCGGCCCTGGTTTTCGACAACTGAAGCGGATGGGTTATAAAGTGGTTCTATTTTTGGGTCGCATAACAATTATGAAAGGGCCAGATTACTTTATTCACGCTGCAAAAAAAGTTTTGGAATACGATTCCAAAGTAATTTTCGTCATGACAGGCTCTGGAGATATGGAAGGAGAAATGATGGATTTGGCTGCAAGCTTAGGGATAGCTGACAAAGTAATTTTCACTGGATTTTTGCGCGGAGCTGAGCGTTTGCAAGCATATCGTGATGCTGATTTGTTTGTTATGCCATCAGTATCGGAGCCTTTTGGGCTTGTTCCACTTGAGTCACTTCTACTTGATACTCCTGTACTTATTTCGAAACAATCTGGCGTTTCTGAAGTCCTTTCCCATGCACTGAAGGCCGACTTTTGGGATGTAGATGATATTGCAGACAAGATTCTTTCAGTAGTTGAACATCCCTCATTGAAGTCGGAACTTGCACGAAACGGTAAACGGCAGGCGCAGTCTTGTACGTGGGAAAAAGCCGCTAACAGGTGTATTCAAATTTATAATTGCCTATAGCTATGAGCTCTGTATGCTTTTACTTTCATGTTCACCAGCCGCATCGTATAAAAAAGTACAGACACTTCAATATTGGCCAGGACAGCGATTACTTCAATTACAAAGGCAATCAAGGTCCTGACAATGAGTTTATTATCCAAAAGGTATCAGAAAAATGTTATTTGCCAACAAATGCCGTACTTCTTGAGCTTCTTAATAAGTATCCAGAGTTTCGTGTCAGTTTCTCAATAACTGGCGTTATTTTGGAACAGTTTGAACAGTATTCTCCTGAGACACTAGAATCGTTTCAAAAACTCGTGGACACCGGCAGAGTGGAAATACTAAGTGAAACATATTATCACTCTCTTGCCTTTTTATATTCCAAAGAAGAATTCTGGCGACAAGTGATGATGCATCGCAAAAAGATAGAAGAGATATTTGGAGTGACCCCAACTGTTTTTCGCAATACTGAACTTATCTACAGCAATGAGGTTGCGCAAGAAGTGGAAAAGATGGGTTATAAGGGCATTCTTTCCGAAGGGGCAGATCATATTTTAGGTTGGAGAAGTCCAAATTTTGTCTATCGTCCTAAGGGTACTAAAAAAATTGGACTCCTTTTGAAAAATTATAAATTAAGCGATGATATTGCGTTTCGATTTTCTGCGCGCTGGTGGGAAGAATACCCGTTGACGGCGGAGAAATTTGCCCATTGGGTGAATCAGACAAATGGAAATGGAAATGTTGTAAATCTGTTTATGGATTATGAAACTTTTGGAGAGCATCAATGGGCTGACACTGGGATATTCGACTTTCTAAGGGCACTTCCTGAGCATGTGTTGGCTCACCCAGACAATGACTTTGTCACACCCTCGGAAGCTATCGAGCGTTATGAGCCCATGGCAGAACTTGATTTTCCATTTTATGTATCTTGGGCCGACGTCGAACGAGATTTAACTGCATGGTTAGGAAATCCTATGCAACACGACGCAATCCGAAAGCTTTACTCAATGGAAAAACTTGTTTTAGGGAGTAAAAACAAAGAGCTTATCGAAGACTGGAGAAGGCTCACCACATCAGATCATTTCTATTATATGTGTACAAAATGGTTTGCAGATGGAGATGTTCATGCATACTTTAGCCCTTATGAATCACCTTATGATGCGTTTCGCTATTACATGAATGTTCTTAAAGATTTAGAAGTCCGTGTGTTATCTCCTTATGCCTAAAGCACTTATTCTGGGAAATGGTAGTATGCTTGTCGCAGTTGATGGGTATGGCAGTGTTGATGACGTTTACTATCCTTATGTTGGTTTGGAAGATCATATTACCCAAGATGCCGTAAATAAGTTGGGAGTTTGGGTTGATGGTGATTTTCGTTGGCTTTCTGATGCTGGTTGGGAAAGAAATATCACTTATGAAGAGGAAACTCTTGTCGGAAAAATTATCGCAACTAGTAATGACTTAGGCTTGCGGCTCCAAATTTCAGATGTAGTCTATAACGAAGAAGCGATATATGTCCGTAAAGTCACGGTCAAAAATCTCCTTAATCGTCAGCGTTATGTAAAGATATATTTTAATCACCAATTGCGGATGTATGGCATCAAAAAGGGGGATACCGTATATTATGATCCGAATGACAATACAATTGTTCATTACAAAGGAAGAAGAATAGCAGTAATCGGAGGATTATCTGATGGTCAATCTTTTGATGAATACTGTGTTGGTCTTTCAAATATAGAAGGCAAACTGGGAACCTGGAAGGACGCTGAAGATGGCAGGCTTGCCGGCAATCCGATAGAGCATGGGACTGTAGACTCGACAATTGGTTTTGAAAAACACATTGACTCTGAAGGTGAACATACACTTTATGTTTGGATTTGTATTTCAAAAAGTTTGGAGCGCTCAAAGACTCGTCACAATTATGTGCTAACTAAAACTCCAGAACATATATTTGAATCGACGGGAGACTACTGGCATGCCTGGGTAAATAAGACACCATTCACATTTTATAAACTTGATCGTGAAGTGGTGGATTTGTTTAAACGATCCCTCCTTATTGTTCGTACACATATGGACAAGGTTGGTGGCGTCATAGCATCTGCAGATTCAGATATTCTAAAGTATGGCCGTGACGATTATAACTACGTTTGGCATAGGGATGGCGCATTTGTTGCTATGGCAATGGATCGTGCAGGGTACTATGAGGTAACAAAGCGCTTCTATGAGTTTTGCAATGAAACTCTTTCAAATGATGGCTACTTTTATCACAAATATCGACCGGATCGCTCGCAAGGTGCATCATGGCACCCATGGGTAAGTGCAGAAGGAAGGGAGCAACTGCCAATTCAGGAAGATGAAACAGCTCTTGTCCTTGTGGCACTTTGGCAACATTATGTTTATACAAAAGATCTTGAATATATTGAAAAAATTTATAACTCTCTGATTAAAAAAGCGGGCAACTTTTTACTGGGATTTCGTGGTGTGGAAAAACTCCCAAACCCATCTTACGATATTTGGGAGGAAAAATATGGCATCCACACATTTACTGTTTCCAGTATTTATGCAGCGCTCATGGCGGCATCCAGTTTTGCTGATTTGTTGGGGAAAGAAGAGGACAGTAACCAATATTTACGTGGAGCAGAGCAAGTGAAAGAGGCTCTGCTTAAGCATTTATATTCCCAAGAACTTGGCTACTTTTACAAGATGATCAACTTTAAAGATGGTGAAACTCTTCATGATGCAACCATTGATGCCAGTAGCTTCTATGCGGTTTTTCGCTTTAATGTTCTAGAGCCTGGGGATAAACGACTAGAGCAGGCGTACAATGTATTGCGCGAAAAGCTTCTTTGTTTAGGGGATTGTGGAGGTGTCGCCCGATATGTGGGGGATCACTATTATCGTGTAGATCGGGATTATGCCGGTAATTCTTGGATAGTCACCACTATGTGGATGGCTCAGTACCAGATTGCCAACGCAACGAAGGAAAGTGATATGCAAGAAGTTCGTGACTGGCTTAAATGGGTGGTAACACTTACTAATGAGGCAGGAATACTTCCTGAGCAAATTAACCCATTTACTGGCGAGCAGCTTTCAGTTGCACCACTAACTTGGAGTCATGCTGAATTTGTAAACACAGTACTGCTTTATTTGGAGAAACTGGAAAGTCTTGGAGTATGCACTGTAATCTTTTCGAATAAAGACAGTAAATAATGAGTTACCCCCCACCATACTTTTTATTTGATGTTGGTGCGACAAAATCGCGTTTTGCGGCAAGCCATGATGGAGTTCATTTTGATGAACCAGAAGTGGTAATCACCCCTAAAACCTTTCCTGAAGGGATAGAGTTAATTGTTACAATGGCTAGAAAACTTGCTGGCGAGCATATAGGGGCCGTGGCTGGAGGTATCCCTGGGCCACTTAACTCAGAGAAAACAAGAGTAATCAACGCACCAAATCTACCCGACTGGAATGAAAAACCATTAAAAGACATGATTGCTCAGCGACTGAGTGCTCCAGTACTACTTGAAAATGATACGGCACTAGTAGGATTGGGTGAGGCAGTAGCAGGATCTGGAGTCGACTATGGCATAGTTGCATATTTAACCATAAGTACCGGAGTAAATGGAGTGCGAATTGTTGATAAAAAGATTGATAAAAGTGCGATGGGTTTCGAAATTGGACACATGATTTTGGATGTTAACCATGCAAACTATCCTGGGGACTTTGAGAGCATGGTATCAGGTGATGCACTCCATAAACGCTATTCTATTTCACCCAAGGATATAAGTGATAGTCGTATCTGGGAGGAAGAAACACGCCTTGTCGCAGCTGGAATTCATAATATTATCTGTTTTTGGTCTCCCGAAGTTGTTATTGTAGGTGGAGCAGTAAGCCAAAAGTTACAAAGTGAACTGATCAGTAAATATCTTGGCACAACACTAACGATTTATAAACATATTCCTCAGGTAAAGATGAGCAGTCTCACATCATTTGGCGGAATTCATGGTGCACTTCATTTCATAAAATCAGCATAAGTGAGTTAAAAAGCATTGTTTGTATATTGACGAATTTTGAGTAGAGTGGGTATAGTAGTTAAGTCATGTCAACGAGCGATATTAAGGATGCGGAGTTCGAAGAAAAAGTACTCAAAGCTGAAACCCCTGTTTTAGTAGACTTCTGGGCGCCATGGTGTGGCCCTTGCCGTATGGCTGAACCGGTGCTAGAGGAGCTTTCGGAAGATTACAAGGGGAAAGTGGTCATATTAAAAATTAATGTAGATGAAAATCAAGATATACCGGGGAGATATGGTGTAATGTCTATACC
>Ga0209542_10018069_pt1 | contig 11460 bp, 10 predicted proteins | sample RifCSPhighO2_01_FD_184028 | JGI IMG/M metagenome (GOLD analysis project Ga0209542, IMG submission 184028) | Soil microbial communities from Rifle, Colorado - Rifle CSP2_plank highO2_0.1 (SPAdes) (version 2) | ecosystem: Environmental > Terrestrial > Deep subsurface > Rock core/Sediment ...
GAGAAACTGCCGACACTCTTGAAGCAATTCGGGAAGCAAAAAGAAAGAACATTTTGACCCTGGGTATTGTTAATACGGTAGGGTCCACTATTGCCCGCGAAACTGATGCCGGAGTATTTAATCATGCCGGTCCTGAAATAGGCGTTGCCTCAACAAAAGCTTTTCTTTCTCAACTTACCGCTCTGGCGTTACTTACGCTATTCTTGGGCAGGCAACGCCAGATGTCTTCAGTGACAGGAAAAAGAATTGCCCAAGAATTGTTTGACTTGCCACAGAAGCTTGAAAAATTCTTAGCCGATACGAAATATGTAAAGTCGCTTGCCAAAAAATATTCTAAATATAAAAACTTTCTTTATGTCGGTAGAAAGTATAATTACCCCATAGCCTTGGAAGGCGCTTTGAAATTAAAAGAAGTGTCATATGTTCATGCGGAAGGATGCGGGGCGGGAGAAATGAAGCATGGGCCTCTGGCCATGATTGATGAAAATTTTCCGACGGTAGCGATTGCTTTGAAAGATAGTGTTTTTGAAAAAATGATTTCTAACATGCAAGAGATCAAAGCACGGAAAGGCAAGATACTGGCATTAACCCATGAAGACGGCAAAAAAGATATTAGTTCTTTAGCCGATGTCATCTGCATTCCAAAAACATTAGAGATGCTTTCCCCGATTCTTAGTGTTGTACCTCTTCAGTTATTTGCTTATTATTTTGCGGTAGAGAAGGGATTAAATGTCGATCAACCCAGGAATTTAGCCAAATCGGTCACCGTAGAATAAGTTTTATGAAGATAATTCAAGTTGACTTAAATAAAGATTACCGCGAGGTGGTTGAGGAGGCGTGTCGGGTTTTGAGGCTGGGCGGAACGGTGGTTTATCCGACGGATACGGTTTATGGGTTGGGGGCGAATGCGTGCGACAACTTAGCGGTTGACCGAATTTTTAAAATCAAAAATCGGCCGTATCATAAACCGCTGCCTATTATTGTAAAAAATTTGGAGTGGGTGGAAGCAATAGTTTACCTCGATTCTCGTTTGAAAAAAATCGTCAGTTCTATTTGGCCCGGAGCGACTACGGCTATATTGCCAAAAAGAGAGCATCTTTCTTGTTTAGTAACTTCTGGCGGTCCGACGGTGGGTATTCGTATTCCCGATTTTATTTTTACTGATCAACTGCTTGGAAAATTTGGTTATCCTTTAACAGCTACTTCCGCCAATATTTCCGGGGAAGAGGCTACGAATGATGTTAATAAAATTATTGAACGATTTGAAAATGCAAAACATAAGCCCGATTTGATTATTGATGCCGGGATTTTGCCTTCGCCAGCTGGCGGATCAAAGCAGCCTACCGTTTTAGATCTTACCTCTTCGGAACCCAAAATTCTCCGTGTTGGTCCTTCTAGACCGGAGCAGTTGAGAAAACTGCTTGAAAGTATGAGATCTTAAAAACCTTTACTTTTTAAGTGTCATGGTTTATAATCACTCCACTATTCTTTTAAAATTAAACGGGAGAAACTGGTGGACAGACAAAGCAAGATTTGGCTGCTATTTACGGTTGGATTGTCTTTTTTAATTTGGAGCTTGCTAATCAGCTGGAAGTTTTCTGTGGCGATAATTCCGGCTATTCTTTTCCATGAGTATGGCCACTACTATTGGATGGGGCGGGAAGGAATTCAAAAAAGAAGCATGATGATGATCCCTCCTTTTGGGGCTGTGGCTGCGTGCCAAGAACCCTGGCCCAGCCGGGAAGCGGAAACAAGAATAGCTCTAGCCGGGCCGATATTTGGATTCATTTCAGCCGTGGGGATCTTTGTCTTATGGCAAATGTTCCGTTATCCCATTTTAGGGGCAACGACCTATCTGATCTGTTTCTTTAATATGTTTAATCTTTTGGCTCCTATCCCCATTCTTGATGGAGGAAGAGTGATAAAGTCAATTTTGTGTTCGATGGACGAAAAATGGGGAGTACTTTTCTACTACTTTGGCTTTATGGTTTTGCTGGCTTCTTTTATATGGATCCCGGGGGCTGGACTGATTGCTACAGTGATCGGGTACTTGTTATATAAAGATTTCCAATATCATCGGATGCTTCCCCAGATACTTTCCAATTCTAGATTGGCCTTAGGCCTGCTTGCTTTTGTTGACAGAGAAAAAATACTTTATGACGACAAGGATCAAGAGGAAGACGTGGTTAAGTCTATTTTTTTCGCTTCCGGTCTCGAATGGGTGCCGGAAAAGAACAAAAGCGGCTTGGAAAAAGTTATTAAAGATTTAGAATTGAGGATTAATCCTCCTGGCATGAATTTGTCTCAAGCCGTTAACCACTTTTTTGTCTATTTGTCCCTCAATCTTTGTTATGTGATTCTCTTTTTACAGTTGACCAATGTAAATTTCAGCAATTACCTAAGTTTTTTCAAGTAGACTCGCCGTGGCGGGTTTTTTTTATTTCACCCGACCGTCATGTTTCCCAAGTAGGTTATCTTATAGTTCTTCGATTGGCAGAGTTAACTCAAAAGGAGGCTGCTTTGTTAGGTAGGATACTTTATTTAAAAAGAAGGCGGTGCCTTAGATGCGGCTTTGGCAACTTGAACCGTTTAAGCCGCAAAAATCTGGTTAGAGAGTATCAATGCAACAAATGCCAGAAAAAGTTCAGAGGAATAAAAATTTTAAGCATTCGGATTAACTTCTAGTTTATTAATTGTTTTTTTAAAACAATACCCGCCATTGGCGGGGGTTCTTTTTTAGATGCGAGGGACAAACTGGATGCAAAAACTTTCTTGCCAAATGTTTTGACCGCCAGCGCATTCCACAGTAGTGGAGCGCATATTTTTTAAATCATCGCAGTTGGTTGGAACAAATTGGGTTAATTTAGCCAATCGGCATTCACCACATTGCTGTAAAATTCTCGGTTCCGAGTCAAAATGGCGGATTTCAATTTCAAAACTTAAATCTTCTCCCACTAAACGCACATGGCGCTGGGTGGCTCTAAGTTGATTATCTACTACGGCCAATTCTTTAGTAATGACCGTTTGCATTGGCTCTCCTTACAATTTTACAATTACAAAAACTCTACAAAATATATAAAAACTTGATATTATTGTCAATATCATGCTTCGGCTCAACTTCCTAATGCAATTCTTCTGATAGATTCTTGATAAAATGGCTGTTGACTAAAGTTATACTTATTTTTACGAGGAACAACCTTGTAGATATGAGGATTGAAACCAAGCGATAAAACCATTTCTTTAAAATCTAGCGACAACTTAAAAATATTTGCTGTAAAATTTACCATTTTGTATCCTCGATCTATATAAATTGAACCATCTGTTTCGATCAGACCTCTCAAACAGTTTATTTTATAATTCTCTTTTTTCTTTTATCCATTCCGGCACCGATACATTTTGGGTGAATTTTGATCCATTTTTTGCAGTCCAACCAAGTAACTTTTCAAGATGGTTAGAATATATACTTACATCAGTAGCATGAAACTCTTTTCTAGAGACAAGCCAAACTTTATTTTCAGGGAACAATAATTGCAAAGATTCAAAAATTCTTATTATAAGTCGGGGGGTATTTATTATCGCAACTAATTCTAAGTCTAACAGCGCGAGGACCAGGTTTTGATAAGTTACCGTCACCTAAAGCAAGACCTATTACATAGGCCTGAAGATTTTTATCTTCGTTAAGTTTTGGAATTCTAAAATAAGACATTGTGCCCGGGGTGGGACTTGAACCCACAAGGCCGTGAGGCCACGCGATTTTGAGTCGCGCATGGTTGCCATTTCATCACCCGGGCATCAAACAATTACTTTATAATTTTATCAAAATTTTACATATTTTTCAACTCTATTTTTCCCACCCGTCCCGCCCTATCTGGAATCAAATCCGTCTTGTTACATTATCTAGAGACGAAGTCGTCTTGCGGTTTTAGTTATGTTGTAAAGTTTGTTTTGAGTCCAGGTGGGGCGGGATTGTAAAGCAAAAAAAATCAAGTTAAAATTAAGGCAATATGGCACGAGTTATAAATATTTGTAACGCTAAGGGGGGGACAGGGAAGACAACCACGGCTTTAAATTTGTCGGCCTATTTGGCGGCTCTTGGAAAGTATGTGCTGCTTATAGATTTGGATGCGCAGGCCAATGCTACTTCAGGACTGGGTATTAAAGTGGAGGAGGACCATCAGCATATTTATCACGCAGTGATTAATGAGGAACCGGTTGCTCCGATTATTAGAAAAACTTCTCTTTTCGGGTTTGATATGCTGCCGGCCGGTTCTAGTTTGGCGGGAGCAACCGTGGAATTAGCCACGATGGATAACAGGGAATTTAAACTGAAAAGGGCTTTAAATTCCATCCGTACTAATTACGATTACATTATTATTGATTCCGCACCGTCGCTTAGTCTTTTGATGATTAACGGGTTAGTGGCGGCCGAAGAAATTATTATTCCGGTGCAGTGCGAATATTATGCTTTGGAAGGATTGGGGAATTTGTTAAAGACAATTGAGCTGGTGCGGGAATCGCTTAATCCACATTTAAAAGTTGCCGGCGTGTTGCTGACGATGTATGATAAAAGAAACAGATTGGCCAGAGCGGTGGTGAAAGAAGTGCAGAATAACTTTCCGGGAAGAGTTTTTGAAACTCTCATTCCCCGCTCCATTTCTTTGGCGGAAGCGCCGAGTTTCGGAAAAACCATTTTACAGTTTGATCCTGATTCCAAAGCGGGCAGGGCGTATCGGCAATTGGCAGAGGAAGTAGTCAAAATAATTTAAAAATTCTCAAGGTTCGACCTTTTTAAAGATCCAAGGTCGAACCTTGGCAAATCAAGATCATATAAAAACGTAGTAAACACTGCTTTTGGAGGCTCTGTAAGCTGTGGATTGCTCGCAAGCCGCTTTCGCAGTCTATTCCAGCAGGAATAATGCGGAGAAAGCGGCGAGCTGGACGGAAAAATTAAAATAAAGACTTCTAATTTTTCCGAATCCACAGCTTGCAAAGAGCGAACTTTTTCGCAGGAAAAAAGTGAGCGTCCGGAAAAAGCAGTGTTTACGAAGTTTATTTAAATGAAAAAACTATTCGGTTTAGGTAAAGGTTTAAATTCCCTCATACCTTCTAGAAACAATAAACCTGGCGAATCGCGCGAGAGTGTTTTTTACGTGGAAACTCACAAAGTCAAACCGAATCCCAATCAGCCCAGAAAAGATTTTAATAAAGACGGCTTGGAGGATTTGGCCGCCTCGATTAAAAAATACGGTATTCTTCAGCCGATTTTGGTGACCAAAGAAGAGAGAGATACCCAGAGAGGTTTAGAGGTGGAATATCAATTGGTGGCCGGAGAAAGACGTTGGCGGGCGGCTCGGCTTTTGAACTTGCCCCATGTGCCGGTCATTATCAAAGATTCGGTCATGGAAGATAAAGTTAAACTGGAGTTGGCTTTGGTGGAGAACTTGCAGCGGGAAGACTTGAATGCCATGGAAGAGGCGGAGGCTTTTACCAGACTGCAGTCCGATTTTAACCTGACTCAAAAAGAAATTGCGGAAAGAGTGGGGAAAAGCCGTGAAGTAGTGGCCAATAGTTTGCGTTTGCTTGGTTTACCAAGCGAGGTGAAAGAAAGTCTGCGGGCGAGGAAAATTTCCCGCACCCATGCCCGAACTTTGCTGGCTTTTAAGGACACCAATCAGCAAAAAGAAATGTTTCGCCGGATTTTAACCGGAGGATTGGGCACCAAAGATTTGGAAGAGGCCGCTTCGGCCACCGGCAATAATAGAAGCGGGATCAAAAAGGAAAGTCGTTTTGTCGAATTGGAGAAAAATTTGGCCAAAAGCCTTGGCACGCTGGTTTTTATTAAAAATGGGGACAAAGGTGGGAGAATCGTGATCAAATTTACCGACTTGGGCGAACTCAACAAGATCGTCAAGACCATCTTAGACTAAAACTTTCCCGCTAGATCTTTCTAACATTAAAAATATTTTTATTGTCCTCAAGTTTTTGAAAGAGTTTTTTTGACTGGTCCCGGTTAGTTACGTTCAAGGTTAACTGAATATCAGCCTTTCCTTTCATCGGCGGGCTGTTTTTTATTTCCAGGATATTTATTTTCAGTTCTTTCATAATTCCTCCTATTTCGGCCAGCAGGCCGATTTTGTCTTTAACGGTCAGTAAAAGTTTTATTCTTTCTTTGTTGGTTTTGATTACTTGACCGTTTTGCTTGAACCAGCTTTGGATTTTTTTCTTGGCCTCGCCGCTTTTGATGAAGCGGAGCCAATCTTGCGACGGTTTTTTAATTTTTCCCCGGATTATCTCCACAATCTGTCCGTTTCTTAATTGATAGTCAAAGGGAACCATTTTGCCGTTAACTCTTGCACCTTTAGCGCTATGGCCCAAATCAGTGTGAATGGCGTAGGCAAAATCTAAGGGAGTGGAGCCTTCCGGCAAGTCCTTAACCTCTCCTTTGGGAGTGAGGACAAAAACTCGGTCGCTGAAAAAATTAGCGCGAAGAGATTGATAAAGTTCTTGGTTGTCAGAATCTTTCAGCCAATTTTTCAGTTGAGCCACCCACTGGGCCTCTTTAATGTCGGCCGCGTGCTTTTTGTTTTTGTTGGATTCGCTGTAGGACCAGTGGGCGGCAATTCCGTTTTCGGCGTGTTCGTGCATTTCCGGAGTACGCAGTTGGATTTCGATAATTCTTCCCTCTTCCGCAAAAACGGTGGTGTGAATAGAGCGGTAGCCGTTAAGCTTGGGCATGGCGATATAGTCCTTGATCAGCCCGGGCACCGGTTTGTAATTTTTATGGATAATGCCCAAAGCTTCGTAACAGCCGGAAATATCGGGAAGGATGATTCTTAGAGCCACTAAATCAAAAATGCGGTCAAGCTCGCCGACTTTTTGCAATTTTTTGTAAAGACTGTAGTAATGTTTGGCGCGGGCATGCACATTCAGAAGTTGAATATTGCTTTCTTGCAATTTTTGAGTTACCAAGGGCAAGATTTTGTGGGCGTACTTTTGCCGGATAGCGTATTTGTCTTTCACTTTTTTCATTAATTCCCGATATTCTTCCGGAAAGGCGTGAGCAAAAGCCATGTCTTCCAACTCGCCCTTAATTTGTCCCATCCCGAGCCGTTCGGCAATGGGAGCGTAGATCTCCAAAGTTTCCAGAGCAATTCTTTGGCGTTTTTCCGGAGCACAGGTTTGCAGAGTGGCCATATTATGATAGCGATCCGCTAGTTTGATTAAAATAACCCGAACATCTTCCGCCATGGCAAAAAGCATTTTGCGCAGGGAGGCCACTTTAAGATTTTGAGTTTTAAGATTTGATTCTTCCTGCTGCCGGTAAGTTAAATTGGATAGTTTCGTCACACCCTTTACCAGAAAAGTGATTTCTTGGCCAAACTCTTTTTCCATTTGTTTTTCGGTCACTGCGGTATCTTCCAAAACATCATGCAAGAGGCAAGCGGCAATAGCAGGACTGTCTAGTTTTAGATCGGCTAAAATTTCTGCTGCGGCCAGAGGATGAGTAATATAGGGCGCCCCTCCTTCTCGAAATTGTCCCTCATGGGCCCTCTTGGCCAGTTCAAAAGCACGAGCAATCAATTTACGGTCATTCTCTTTGCTGGGATCGATTTTGGCCAATAGATTTTCAATCATGCATTGACTTAGGAGTACTTTTAATTTATACTATTTTTCAGTACGTTTCAATAAATACAGGGGGTATTTAATGGATACTAAGCGCTTAGAACTTTGGCGAGAAATTTTTAGTCAACTTCGGCGATGGGCCTGGGCTCATCTTAGTCCCGACGATATTGGCAAAAGACTTTTGGCAGTATGGAACTGCTTTGATAAAACAAGGAACCAGTTTTGCGCTTTGGGCATTTTTAATCTTACCAGCGGTCGTTTTCTTTTGGTGCGTGCCTGGTATGATAAGCCCTACGACGAGTTAAATAATAAAATGCTTGGGCGGTTGAGCCATATTCCTTATTTTCGTATTTCCAAAGCTCGCAATAATCAGGGCGACGCCCTCTTGGAGTTTTCAAAATTGTTATCGAAACAAGAAAGAGAGTGGCTGAATCTCCATCTCTATCTTATTCGCCGCTCCGCTTATCGAGACTAAAATGTTTGGTTTTAGTTATCCGCGCTTTTGCGCGGTTTTTTAATTTTGGGAGGATTGGCTTTCCAATCTTGCCAGACCCTTTGCAGTTCTTCTTCGCTTTCCGGTTTTTTGTTCATCAGGAAATTGCAATCCGGGTAATTAGTGCAGGCGTAAAAAACTTTTCCGCGGCCGCGGGATTTTTTTTCCACGATTTCGCCGATCAGTTTTTTATCTGATCGCCCTGAGCCTTGTCGAAGGGCTTCTTTTGTGGTTCGACTTTGCTCACCATCTCGCTCGGTAGCTTTCGCTCGACAGTTGGGGCATTTAAAGCCAGTCTTGTTCCAGATTTTGGAGATACCTTTGCACCGGGGATAATTGCTACATCCTAAAAAATATCCAAAACGTCCTCGGCGGACGGTCATGTCTTTTCCGCAGAGCGGACAGCGTTCATCTTTGGTTTTCTCGTCGAGTTCTTTGATTTTTGCTTCTTCTTCCGGCAAGGGTTTGGTGGTTTTGCACTCCAGATCCGGACAAGCCAAAAACTTTCCCATTCGGCCGAATTTAATGACCATTTTCTTACCGCAAGTCGGACAGGGAATGTCGGTTTGCTCTTCCAGTTTTTCTACGGTGGCCTCCTTTTCAATGAGATGTTTTTTAAAAGGAGTATAAAATTCTTCCACTAAAGGAATCCATTTCTTCTTTCCTTCGGCGATGTCGTCCAGGCCTTCTTCGATGTGGGAGGTGAAGCCAATATCTACGATTTCCGGAAAGTTCTCTACCAACATGTCGTTGACCAAAAAACCGATTTCCGTGGGATGATATTTTTTTTCCAGCTTTTCGACATATTTTCTGTCTTGGATGGTGGCCAGGGTTGGGGCGTAAGTGGAGGGGCGGCCAATGCCATGTGCTTCCAGTGCCTTAATTAAAGTAGCATCAGTATAGCGGGGAGACGGTTCGGTAAAGTGTTGCAGGGGTAAAAGCTGAATCAATTTTAAAATTTCTCCTTCAGTCATTTCGGGGAGACGGCTCTCTTCTTCTGGCGGTTCGTGTTCGTCTCTTCCTTCGGTGTAGACTTTGATAAATCCATCGAATTTAACAACTTGACCATTGGCTCTGAAAATATAACTTGTCTCTTGTCTCTTGTCTCTTGTTGCTAAAATATCTATGGTGGTTTGGTCAAAAATGGCGGAAGCCATCTGGCTGGCCAGAGTGCGTTTCCAGATCAAATCGTAAAGTTTGAATTGTTTTGGGTCGAGTTCTTTTTTAATAACTTCCGGACGGGCGGAAAGATCGGTGGGGCGGATCGCTTCATGAGCTTCTTGGGCTCCTTTGGCTTTGGCGGTATATTGCTTTGGGTTGGCGTAATTTTCCCCAAAGTGTTTAGTAATCACTTTTTTGGCTTGCTCCAAAGCGGATTGAGCCAAATTGTGGCTATCCGTTCTCATGTAGGTAATGTAGCCGTTTTCATAAAGTTGTTGAGCAATCATCATGGTCTGTTTGGCCGACATTCCCAATTTTCTGGCCGCTTCTTGCTGGAGAGTGGAAGTAATAAAAGGGGGAGCGGGATAGCGGTGAACTTCTTTTTTAATAATTTCCTTTATTTTATAGACCGCTCCCAAAAGCTGTTCGATAATTTTTTTGGCCTCGGTCTCATTTTTTAAATCCATTTTGTTCAGAGTTTTCTCCCCGACTTTAATTAATCTTGCTCTAAACTTATCTCTTGTCTCTGGTCTCTTGTTGCTAGTAAGTTCCGCTTCAATGCTCCAGTACTCTTCTTTAATAAAATTTTGAATTTCTCTTTCCCGTTCCACTACCAGACGCAACGCTATGCTCTGCACTCTTCCGGCCGAAAGGCCATAACGGATTTTTTTCCAAAGAAAGGGAGAGAGTTCGTAGCCGACTAAGCGGTCTAAAACCCGGCGGGCCTGCTGGGCGTCGACCAGATTCAAATCAATCTCGCGCGGATTTTCCAAAGCCTTCATAATGGCCGGTTTGGTGATCTCATGAAAAGCAATCCGCTCAACTTGTCGCTTGTCGCTTGTCGCTTGTCTCTTGTTCAAGCCCAAAGCTTCTACCAGGTGCCAGGCGATAGCTTCTCCTTCGCGGTCTTCGTCAGTGGCCAAGATAACTTTTTCAGATTTTCCGGTTGCTTCTTTTAATTCCGCCACCACCTTTTTGGCTTTAGCGGGAATTAGATAATGCGGTTCAAAGTTGTGCTCTACGTCCACTCCCAATTTTGATTTGGGTAAGTCGCGGACATGACCAAAAGAAGAAAGCACCGAAAAATCCGAGCCAAGGAAGCTCGAAATTTTTTTGGCTTTAGTTGGAGACTCAACGATAACAAGTTGCATAAAATAATTAGCTAGAGGCGGAGGGGAACAGTTTTTGAGAGTGTACGGGTCAAAAACTATGTTCACCGGAGCCTCTCGAGATTAACTTGGCAAAGCAAACCGATTATTGCCCAAATTAATTATCTTGTTTTCCAGCTCCATATTCATTAGACAGGAGATAATTTCCGGAGCCGGTTTGGCCGTAGCGCGGATAATCTCATCCAAGCTTAAAGAATTTTGGCTGATAATATTAAAAATACTTTTTTCCAAGTCGTTGGAAGGAATTAAGACAAGTTGGCGAACATTACTATCTATATTGTATTCTGTCAAGATGGCGGACGAGTCGGTAACCACTTTGGCGCCAGAGGCAATCAGTTGATTGGGGCCTTTTGATTTGGAGGAAAAAATAGAACCGGGTACGGCAAAAACGTCCCGATTCTGATCCAGGGCACATTGGGCAGTAATCAAAGAGCCGCTCTCTTCATCCGCTTCGATGACCAATACTCCGCGAGATAATCCGCTGATGATGCGGTTTCTTTGGGGAAAGGAAGTTTTATTTCCGGAAGCAAGCAGAGGGTATTCTGTAATAATCGCTCCGTTTTTTTGAATAATTTCTCTGGCCAGTTTTCTATTTTCAGCGACGATGGAGCTATCGCTTAATCCTCCTCCCAAAACGGCGATGGTGGGCTGGTTCATTTTAACTGCGGCTTGATGGGCCAAACCGTCGATGCCCATGGCTAAGCCGGAAACAATCGTCAAGCCCGCTTGAGCTAGCGGTTCTACGATTAAGGGGGCCGCCCTTTTCCCGTATTCCGTTAAAGATCGCGTGCCGACCACCGCAAAACAACTCCCTTTTAGAGCATCTTTGTTCCCTTTGATGTATAGCAAGAAGGGAGGATCAGTGATTTGTTTGAGGGGTTCGGGGTAAGCTTGGTCGTTGAGACTGACGACTTGGACATTTTCTTTGTGTAATTCTTGCCATTCTTTTTCCGGATCTATTTTCTTTATTTCCGGAGCGTCAGAGGGGAGAAATGACTTTAGGCGCGGAGAATG
>Ga0209542_10018070_pt1 | contig 11460 bp, 10 predicted proteins | sample RifCSPhighO2_01_FD_184028 | JGI IMG/M metagenome (GOLD analysis project Ga0209542, IMG submission 184028) | Soil microbial communities from Rifle, Colorado - Rifle CSP2_plank highO2_0.1 (SPAdes) (version 2) | ecosystem: Environmental > Terrestrial > Deep subsurface > Rock core/Sediment ...
TTTTTTTTTTTTTTTTTTTTTAACTGCCTTAACACTTTTCCATTACTATTTCTTCTTGCCCTAAAAGTTTTGATAATAAGTCCGCATCTATTATATTTATAACATCATCACCATTAATATCAATGCAGCAACAACAAATTTCGTCAGAAAGGTAACTGCCAGAATTAAGAATATTATACAATGAGGTTAAATCAGATAAGCCTATGTTCCCGTCATTATTCACATCTCCTTTAATTCCTCCAACACATATTGTTTCTTCTTTTGGAGCTTCTCCAGCGCCTGCTAATTGCGGTCCAATTTCTTTTTCAGCATTATAAGGAATCTCAACATTATTAATCATTAATTTTCCTGGTTGTAATACCGTTTCTGCAATTGGAACATAATGTTCGGTTTCAATTTCAGTACTATAAAGAGTAATTTCAGGATTTGAATCATCCCAGTCCGGCTCATCATTACAAGCTGCTGGACAAGTATCTGGCTTTTCTTCAGAAATGCCCCAATTGCAATAACCATCATTATCCTCATCAACGCACCTTATCTGGTAGTTAGAGCCTGGCGGCGGGATTATAGGAGTTTGGATTGCATCAAAACGAGCATTTATAATTTGGTTATCGTCTGGACTATTCTGTAGCAATACCCTGCCATAACCATTTTCTCCCCAACCAAGTCCCCATGAGTTCTTAACTATGTAATATGTATCTGGATTATTGGGTTCGCAAACAAATTTTTCATTCCCTACGCATATTTCCTCTCCTTCTGTACATGAATCTATTCTTTTTGTTCCAGATACGCACTCGGCATGTTCACAGTAAGTTCCATCCGGACAATCTATTATGGTTTCCCAGATTAGCTCCCCGTTTTTACCCATCTGGACTTCTGCAACAGAGCTAGATATTCTTTCATCGTCAGGTTGAAGTTGACTAAAACGATTGAAATAATAGCGGCATTTTCTGTTGCCTAATATTAATTCTTCATCACATTCTCCTATTGCCTTCCAAGCGATTTGCCCATAACCTACGGCAGACATTGCGTGGTTCCAAGGGGGGTAAGTAATAGCTAAAGGGCCCTTCATAATCAGAGCAGATTTTATATCTTCAGGATGATTGGGTAGTTCATAGCTTTCTGTAATTTTCCATGCCCTATTTCTCCAATCATTTGTTTTTTGTTGACAATCGCTATCTTGAGTTGCATATGGAAAACTTGATTCATCTGGAGTTCCTTCCCTCTTGATATAATCTAAAGCAGAATAAGGATATCCTCCACTACAGGTACCAGCTCCGCTACAAGACACAAGGTCTTGCTCTGCTAAGTCTAAATCCAAATGCTGATTATAATAGGTATTGATCGCTCCTTCAAGAGTAGCTATTGAAGCAAATGCCCAGCAACTTCCGCATCCTGCTTGATCTTTGATAGGTGTGTTCCAGTTCTGTCCGTGCCTGTTTCTCCAGTCAAAATAATCAGGGAAATTAATTGAACACTGATTACCCAACCATTGGAATCCTGACCTAACACAACAATCATAATCCTGAGATAACCTGCAATCTTCATAACAAACATTATCCGGAACTTCAGAACATAATCTACAATCTCTGTCTATCCATTTTGAACCACTGTGTGCGATGCAACAATCATAATCATCATCAGGACCGCAATTATCAGGGCATACACCATCTTTTTCGGAAGAACAAACCCCCACAACTTGAGCGGTTATATCATTACTTTGCTCAGATTCAGAAGAACCAAGAGTGTTGCTTGAATCAGGAAACTCAAATATTCCCCCCCTATAATATTCAAATCCATATGTGCTTGGCGTTGGCTGGCCTGCAGTTGCACCAAATAGAATCTTTTTTTGATAATACGGCATTTTAGAAACAGATGTCTCTCCTGCGGCCCATAATTTGCCTTCTTCTTTATTTTTTTCATTTATTTTTTCAATTTTTATGTCTTCCTGTTTTTCTTTGTATGTTCCTTTACTAAGAAGAATACCCCTAGTAGAAGCATCTGACTTTTGAGTGTATATAGAATCAATTTCAACCTCAGCATTTGCTACCTCAATCATTAATGTTCTTATATTTATTGGATTTAGATTACATGTTTCTTCACAATAGTTTTCCACATTGATCTTCTTTTTTTTTTCGAGGAAGGCACTATCTAAAACTAAGTATTCGTTATTTTGATTGTCAATGAGAATTACTCTTGTATATCCTTTCTCATTATTAAGGTAAACAGAAGCGTCAAGGCTGAATGAAATAATTGAGTCGCTAGATAGAGATATTTTAGAATGTTCGGTAAATCTCCTGTTTATTCTTTCTTTTTCAACCTCACTGCCTTCAGGGATACTAAGGTATATAACATCTTCTCTAGATATTACATCCTTACCAGATACATCCTCTGTTACCTTTCCATTAGCATAAACAGAATTAATTAAAAGAAATACGAAAGTTAATATTACCACTCTTTTTATCATTTTACTCTTAGCTTGGTTGTTAAGTCGGGCCATAAATCTGTTTCATAGCTATAAACATAATATGAATTATCTGCTTCTTTATATTCACACGAAATTTCTCCTAGTGGTAATGCACTGCAAATATCAGTTTCAAAATTAGTATAAACAACTTCAAACTGTTCTGGATCATTTTTAAAATAAATTGCATTTATTTCTTTATCATAATTTCTATTTATATAAACTTGGTTATATTTTGATTCAAATTCTTCTTTAGTTATTGGATTTATTAAAAGTTCAATTATTCGGATTGGATGCTGGAAAAAAAGTTTAATAGAATTCCAGATTTTTGTTAAAGTTCCAGAATTAATATCAATTCCATAAATGAATGATTTTGTGTTGGGATTCCAAAATAAATAGTTTGTAGTAGGAGCACTACATCTTTCGAATGTTTCTGTTCCTTCATTAATATTGGTACAATCAACTACTTGAAATATTTGTGTGTTACCTGTATCTATGTCCCCTACACTGATATCATTTAGCGAAGAACCAAAAGCAATTTCTTTATTATCATTATTTCTTAAAACACAGAAATTATTGAATTTACCTGAATCAAAACCAATAGGTATTTTGTTTAATGTTTTTGCGTGACTATCACAATATAAAACAAAATCGTTTTTATTTTCAACATAACTTAATAATTCTGCTGCAATTAAACCGGTTCTTGTTGTCCATTCCCCTGATTCACAGTAGTGGTCTTCAGTATATTTTCCTGAAGGAACGCATAAACCTTCTGGTCCTAAACTTAAAGCCCCCTGTCTTTCTTCTGAATTGATAACATCTCCAAAATTATTTCTATCACATCCTTCTATAGCTACACCACCTTCTTCATTTTCACCAGTTTTACAAAAACATTTATTTCCCGTGCATACTCCACGATTACCCTCCCAATCAATTTTATCTGGGACACAATCATTCCCATTCCATGTAGTGCCATCTATACATTCCCAACATTTTTTTTCATCTGGGCAGTATTTATTAAGAACTTCGTAACTATATCCTGCAAATAAGTTTGCGTCTTGACATCCTGCATCTGTAGCGCATTTTTCTATCCATTCTCCTTTTATGCATTTATAATATTTTCCATCAATTCCATAATTGTCTAAATTACTTTCATTGGCCATACACTTATCAGGTTCTACCCAACACGGGTCATTTATTTCTGAACAACAACCAGCACTAGTGCCAGTAGGAGAAAGAACAGCTTTTCCCCACTCAACACAATTACAAGTATTAAGATTTAAAGGGTCTGGGCAAGAATGCATAATGTCTATTTCTTCTCCACGCGATACTGTTGTACAAGCCCCTATTGGACAACACACCATCCTCTCCCCGGCATCTGTAAATGGTGTTGCTTGGCAGTTTTCTTTAGAGCACCATATCCTATCAGGACCTTCACAACCTGGACCTCGTTCACATTCACCAACTCGGTCCCATGCACAATTTTTTTTTTGGTTCCATTCAATACCACTTTCACAAACATTTTTAGGATTATTGCATGTACAATCTACTTTAAGGCTGTTATATCCTTTGGCTTCTGGGTAAGTATCACACCATGCTTTTGGAGACAACGCATCAGAGCATGAACCGAACTTCCCAGTGTTTCCTATAGGACAAAATACGTTCCAACAACGATCTTCCTCATCATTAGGCAATCCGTGCTCATTACTTAATTTGTCACAAGCAATTTCTCCTGTTTTTCCTGGATTTACAACAAGAGAATAAGGCACGTAAGGTTCTGATGTTCCGGGTGAGGTTACAGAAGGTTTATTTTCACAATAACATTTTTTTGTTATCAGAGCATAGGTGCTACTACGACCGATACAATCAGAAGTCGTTCCAGCATCGATATACCCAAAGATATTACTGATGTATATAGACTCGCACTTAGAAGATTGGTATCCATAACATCTGCCATTTTGTCCAGTGTTACATAATTGTTTTGATTTTTGGTTTTGCATTTCTGAATATAATGAATCCTCTTTACAAAAGCAATTTTTTCTTGCTATAGAATTATCAGTTATAGACCCGCAATCAGATGTAGTTCCAGCAACTATCCACCCATATTTATCAAAACCATCAGCCTTAGTTACAAAATCGCATTTAGCATCGCTATATCCATTACATGCGCCACCTGCAGCAGTATTGCATAATGCAGCATTCCCAAAACCAACAGCTATTAAAGAAATCAAAATACTTAAAACTAATATTAACCACTTTTTTTGGTATTTCATTTAAATTATATATAAAACCAATAAGAGAGATATAAAAAGTTTTCTAATTTAATCTGCAAAGAGCTTCATACAATCTGTCAATTTTCTCTTTATTCCTATCCATCTTCTTATTTGCCTCGTTGAACAATATTTTTAAATAAGTTTCATCAACTAATAACTTTTTGTCTGCTATTATTGTGTCTATGACTTCTGTTCCTATTATTTCAACCATAATTTTATTTTTCAAAGAGATTATTCCACTTCTTTTTAATCCAATCTTCATTATTAAATTTAATAATTTTTCAGCGTCTTTTATTGTTTTGCAGCAGACATGAAGAATAAACCCTTCCTGCCTGAACCAGATATTTTCATATTTTTTATTAAAAATATCTTTAATATCATCAAGATCAGTTTTATCATGAGAAATAAATAAAAAATTAAAATTATTTTTCTTGTCATTAATTTTTTCATAAAGAACTATTCTTCCAGAGCAGGAAGAGGTTGTGTAATAGTTTTCCCTGCTATTAATTAAGTTAATGACTTTTAATATTCCTTTATCTTTAGCTCCTTTTATGGATTTGTCTTTTTTTAACAGGAATTGCCTTTTATATTTTTGAAATTTATTTGTTATAGATTCCATTTTTATTTTATTTTAATAATTAGTTTAATGTACAGTAAGGAAGTTTCCATTTGAATCTTTTTTGCTCTTGGTAAAAATGCTTTCTGCAAAGATAACTCCAACCTCTATTTTTATATTTTCCTCCAAACAACCTTGGATAAACTTCCCTATATGCCTTATTTTTACATTTACCTTCATAATCACAATGTGGTTTTTTTGTCTTTTTCATTTTTTAATTTCTTTAATAAATCCTTGGTAGAATAAACCTTAACTTTGTCTTGATTTTTTAATTTACTGTCATTGGACCATAAAGGGCATTTTAATTTTAATGCCAATGCGAAATAAGGAATGTCTTTTTCATCTGGAGAGAACGATTCAGCTTCTTTCATAAATTCTGAATATTCTTCTTTTGGAATCACTGTGATGATTTCTTTTAACATAGACATTCTTTTGATATAGTCTTCTCTTGTTCTTGATGTTTTCTTTAGTATGATGTCTTCATATTTCAGAAACTCTTCTATTATAAATTCTGAAGTGTATAACTTAAAATCTTCCTCAAATATAAGCTTGGCGTTAATGCTGTCTTTAATAAGCGCGGAAAATAATATATTTGCGTCTATTACTAATATCATCTTACGCCTTATGCCTTTTCATAGCCTTTGCGCTTACTTCTCTTCCCCATTTCAAAGCGTCTTCTTCAGTTATAGCGCTGTCTTTTGTAAACTCTTTAAATTTCTTCAGCATAATTACTCTTCTCTTTATAGCTTCTCTTGCTACAGCTGACCAATTTATAATTTTAAACTGGTCCATTTCTTTCTTTAATTCTTCAGGCACTGATAAAGTTATGCTTACCATATTATCACCTTGTTTATTACGTTGATTATGTGTGATACGTTTAGGTATTTAAATGTTTTGATTTAGAACTATTTTTTCTTTAGTATCAAATCCCTTATCCTATCAACAAAATCTTCAGCATCTTTAAGATATTTTTCATAATCCCTTCCCTTAATCTCTTTTATTTCCCTGTGGATTATTTTCCTGGACAAGTTATAGAATTGCGTCATAATATTAACATATTTATTCTCTAATAACTTATTTTTAACTAATTTCTCATACAGCATGTCAGCCACGTGTCCTGGACTAGGAGGGATCTCGCCGTGCTCCATCAAGGCAGCATGGGCAGCATCTATAACAGCCCAGTATAAATCTAAAGTTGCCTGCAATAAATGCCATTTTGAATTATATAGAGTTGGAGAAGCTCTTCCTAAATAGCTCCAGACAGATTCAGGTGTAGGCCTTATCCTCCCTTGTTTCAACAATACCTGCAATGGCTCGAAAAAGCCAATATCCAATAATGGTACTCCATCTCTCAGCATGTTTATTGCCAACGGATCTCCTGCTCTGGCATAATCCCAGAAATGCGTTAACTGCAATGTTGTAATATGCAATCTGTCAGATGTATCAGAAGCTATTTTTTCTGTTATAACTCTATATGTCTCAATTACCTCGCTTGTTAAATAGATAGAGGTATCGTCCACAACAATTAAGATATCAATATCATTCATTCCTTCTAAATCTTTACCAAATTCTTTTCTGGATTTTGAGCCAAATAAGACTATTGTTTTAATGAAATCTCCAAACTCCTTATATGCATTTTCAGAGAACTTATAAGCTACTTCTAAGTCTTCCTTGGAATATTTCTGCAAATTAGGATTTTCTACTTTTTCTATCTTAAAACGCATTTTTTCCCCTTTTTATTTTAAATTAATCAGCATGATTTATTAAATTTTATAACTATTTTAAAATGATAATAACATTTTATAAATAATTTAATTTTAAATAAGGATATGGCTTTAGAGCAGTTATTCCCATCTTTGTTGATTGTATTATTTAGTTTTGCTGTTGGAACATTTATTTTATTCAAATCAGGGGAAAAGGCAAATAGGTTATTCGCTATATTTTGCTATGGACTATTCATACAATCCTTATTTGCTGGATTTTTATATATTGCGGATAATCCAGTTGGAGCATTGCAGCTTGATCTTATCTCTGTTGTTGGAATCATTATAGCTATTGCCTCTTTTGTGCATTTTACAGCTGAATTCAGCAAAATAGGAAAGGTTAAAGAAGTGATATTGATAATAAATTACACAATTGCTTTTATTTTTGTTTTTTTAACATTCACAGGAAAAATATTCAGCTCTGTTGCAATAGAGGAAACAGGTTATACAGGAGTTGCTGGAAGCTTATTTAACCTCTTTACAGGTTATTTATTCCTCGCTTTATTATTCTGCGTTTGGACATTTATTATTTCTTTTGCTACAACAAAAAGCAGAGAGCAGAAGAACAGGATAAAATATATTTTAGCTTCAATTAGTATTCTAGGAATAACTGCATTGCTGGATATGCTTAGGAAATTAGATGTTTTTACATTAACAGATATTGATCTAACAAGATTTGGAATCTTTATTTTTTTAATAGGCATATCTTATACAATCATCAAATACAGATTATTGAATATCAACTTTGTACTAAAAAAAAGTATTGTATTTGGATTGGCAATGGTAATTTCAGCAATATTGTATATATTAATAGAAAAATTTTTTGATAAATATTTTGAGCTTATCTTTGGCAGCGCATTAGGAAATGCGTCTGTTTTTGCGGCATTATTTATAGCATTGTTTTTTGATAAGATCAAAGATAAAACTGCCTTGGTATTGGGAATTTTTTTTCAGTTATTATTTAAAAAAGAGGTTACAAGAAAAAAAAGGAAAAAAGGGCTGATAAAAGAGGTTGAAAGAGAGATTAAGAGAGAGATTAAGAAGAAGAAATAAATAAATAAAAAATTATTTTTTATAAAGCTCTTTAATAGAGGTATATTCTTTTTCTTTTTTTATTAACTCTATTTTTATTTTATTATTTTTTTTATAAATTTTATAAGCATTTGCTTTTTTCTTTGTTGAAATTACTCTGTATTTTTTATCAACAAATTCTATTGCGCAGCAGTCATCTATTGCAATCCCCATATCAGAATATTTTTTCATAAATTCCATAAATTCTTTCTTTCTTTTTTTACCTTCTGTTGCGCTGTCAAAATGCGGGCAATGAATTCCTTTTATTAATCCAAGGCCTTTAACCCTTATATATTTCCAGGAATTGGGATTGTAAAAGCTCATTGAATCGCTGTGGCCATATTCAAACCAGCAAATTCCTCCTGCGCTTAAGCCAGAAAGAACTATATTCTTTTTGTAAGCTTTTTTCAATAATTTATCAACACCTAATAAATGCCAGCGCTTCATCATCTTTAATGTATTGCCCCCTCCAACATAGATTATATCTGAATTTAGGATTTTATCAGCAATATTTTCTTTTTTTTTATTTAATAAATAAAGAGCATCTACTTTACAACCTAAACGCTTTCCAAAATGCTTATTTACACAATTTACATATAATTCTGAATCTGAGCTGGCAGTGGGGATAAAGAGCAGTTTTGGCTTTGACTTGTTAGTTAATTTTATAATTTCTTTATCTATCTTAGTAGTTTCAACAGGATAACCTGGCCTGCCGATTTCACCTCCCCCTATCACAACAATTTTTCCCATAATTAGGATTTTAGAAATCAATAATATAAAAATTTAATTAAAAATTCTATTCCATCGGAACCTGGCTCCAAAGCTGCCATTCATTTGAAGGTGCGTAAGCTCCAAAGATAAACATTGGAGGCTCTGTCCTGCCGAAATATCCATACTGCACATCGCTCCAGCGGGCGCTGCTGACAGAAGGAATTCCATAACCGCCGGTTATAGGAGCGCCTAAAGCTCTCCATGGCGCTGTAATAATTCTTCCTGGAGAATAAACATCTTCTGCATAACCTTCTGAGGTAAGAGCTCCTGTATAGCCGTGCTCTTTTAAATATCTAACAGCGTCGATAACAGGAAACACTCCCTGTCCAGCAGGAAGATGAGCATGCGTACTTCCCATTGAATCTACAATATGCAGATGCCCAAGAATTCCTGATTCCTGCAGTTTTTTTACCTGTTCCATATACCATATATTAAATCTTTTATCAGTCTCCTCCTTGGCTTCCATTCTTCCTTTTTCAGGCAAATATGAGGGCATGAAGTGTTTTCTCCACATTCCTAGATGCTGAGTGTCAAATGTTGCCTTAATGTGCTGCTGAGCCTCATTCCATGCTTCTTTATCAGAAATTCCAGGACGATACCATGGATTAGTAATGGTAATTAAATCTCCTTTTTCATCCCTTCTTCCATGGGGATCTTTTATCTTAGGAGAAGTTAGATAATGCACCATTTCTTTTCTTGCATTGTTTACTAATTCAATTAATTCCTCAGGATGAGCGCCATAGCCCATCTCTGGCCATATGTTTTCAGGAGCTACAAAGATATCTCTTTTTAATTTATTAGCTTCTGTCTCCTGCATTGCAAATATTCCTGCTTCTGCATAGCTCTTCATTGACTGATCTATTGCGTATTGTGAAACTGGTTTTACATGTTTTAAAGCATCTTTTAATGTTTCTGCTCTTGCATCTGCAGATGCAGAACTTTCATGAGTGTGCCTTAGATGATGTTCATATTGTTTTATTTTTTCTTTTAAATATTCACTAGGTAATCTTACATCAGGTGGTGTTACATCATCAAAATATCCACGAAATGTTTTTTTTAATTTCCATTTTTCTTCTTCTGAAGTTGCTGCTTCTAATCTATCATAAAATTCTTTTGCTTTTTTCATTTTTTCTAAATCTTTTCTTTCTTCTTCATAACGCTGCGCATGATACAATGACATACCTCTTGCCTGATGAATCTGTTCTTCCATCTGTGTTTTATAGAACATCTCTTCTGTTGTTTTTGGTTGGTCTGGATGTTTTCTACTCCATTCTTTGCTTTTTTTTTCAAAATAATTCCAATCTCTTTTTACTGTTTCAAAATTTGATTTTTCTGAATTCCAGACAGGAACTCTATTAAATAATGAATCTGGATCTGTTTCATCAATATACTGATTATTCATATCAACATAATCTCCTTCTTCAAATATACGCCCAGTTCTTGAATCCCTCTTTCCTGTTAATCCCCTATCTTTAGCAGTAATATAAACTGGTTCGTAAACCTCTTGATTTTTTCTTACTGAAGAAATTATTCTTCCATCTCTATCATCAACCATATAATAAATAGCTCTTCCTGGCTCTTCCTGGTAGCCGACAAATTCGTAACTTCCATCTGGCCTTTTAGCCCATTTTTGGTCTGATATCGGCCTTTGATATTCTCCTGTGTGTATGACAATTGCCCCCCCTTTATTTACATCTACTGCGAAAGTAATTGCTTTTTTTACTTCTTCTATTCCTTGCAATCTATACTCGTCTTTAAAGCCTTCTTGTGTGAATCCAGAAAGATTTCCAATTTGTGTCGGAGTATGAACAGAAACTAGCTGCACTTTATTAGCCTCTGCCAGCTCTCTTAAAGCTCTTCTGGTTTCTTTCCCATAGGCTTCTGCGCCAACATAAGGCTCTTGGCCTCCGCCCATTGATGTTGCTAATTCAATATTTCCAACACCAGATCTTATTGCAGCAGTTGTTGACTGTATTAATGTTCCTAGTCTTCCTCCCTCAGAAACTGTCTGTCCAAATTCAGATGTTGTTATTGTTCCAGGAGGCATTATAGGCTGCTCAATATCCGGCTCTGGCCTTAAATCTCCTATAACATCATATTTTCTTGAAAACGGCGATTCATATCCTGTTCCGAATTGCATATTCTATTCCTATTTGTTCTCCTTTATTAATTTTTTCATATATTATATTTATTAAAAATTTCAATATATTGTAATATTACTAATAAGTGGTGAACAACCGAAACGTTTATAAAGCAAAAAATAATAAAATAGGTATGGGAGAAATCTTATTATTAGAAGAAGTATTTAATGAAGTTGTAAGCAATAAAGAAGAGTATACTTTATTTGGCAGAAGAGACTATAAAATAAGGGATAAAGTATTTGATTTATTATTCCACTATATCAAAGGAATTCCAATTGACAAATTCGAATCAGATTTGATGATTGTTCCTGTTTTAAAATATCAATGCCCACAATACTTAACTATGGCCAAGCTCAGTATG
>Ga0209542_10018071_pt1 | contig 11460 bp, 1 predicted proteins | sample RifCSPhighO2_01_FD_184028 | JGI IMG/M metagenome (GOLD analysis project Ga0209542, IMG submission 184028) | Soil microbial communities from Rifle, Colorado - Rifle CSP2_plank highO2_0.1 (SPAdes) (version 2) | ecosystem: Environmental > Terrestrial > Deep subsurface > Rock core/Sediment ...
GGCGGGCAGAGCTGCGGATATAATGGAATTGGCGTGCAGCCTGTTATTGTTGCAAGCGGTTTCTCAGACAATGACACAAGCTGCGATGACTCTCAGAAAAATTCGCATTGGGAAGTGTGCACAAATTCTGACTGCTCAACTGTAGTTGCTGCGGCACACTTCAAGGGAGCGATAAGCACAATAACAGTAAGCGACGTGAATTTCACTTTCTATGGAACCCATGCGGGAAGGACAAGCCTGATGAATGGCACATCATATTATTTCAGGGTGAGCTATGCCGACCAGGTCGATGCGAACAGCAGCTGGAGCACTGCAAGCGGCTGCAATTCAACAACTGTTTCATCAACTGGACCAAGCGCGCCAACAATAGACACATTGAATTATAGGTCAGGAGTTGGGGGGGTTTGCGGAAATACAGGAATTGACAGAAATGCAACTGCAATTGCCTCTGCATTTTCTGATATTGACCCCGATGATACGCATCTGAAAACAGACTGGCTGCTTTACACCGATGACAATTCAACACAGGTTGGAAGCAGCCTGAATGATTCGACAGACAAGACAAGCAAGCAGCTTATTTCAAGCGCAATGACATTTGCAGGAAGCCTGAGCGGAAAGAACAGGTTGAGGCCATTGACAGCATACAGTTTGAAGGCGAGATATTATGACCAAGGCAGCACTGTAGGGAATTACAGCAGCATATGCACATTGGTAACAGCTGATTCACTAGCCCCGAATGCACCGACAGATTTGAGCCCGAGCTGCAATTCAACTGGAAATGACAGGAACCCCGCACTTTCAGCAACCTTTACTGATGTTGAAAGCGATTCACAGAAAACAGGTACATGGCTTGTTTACAGCGATGCTGCAGGAAGCAATCTTGTCGCAAGGGGATATACTTCAGGCGCATCAACAACCGTAAATAACACAAATTTCACTTTCTCGGATGAGCTTTCAGGAAAGCAGGAGCTGCTTGGAAACGAGGATTATTACTGGAAAGTGCATTGGACAGATGAGTGGGACAAGAACAGTTCGGTTACTTCGCTTTGTAAATTTACTACACAAGCGAATGTTGTCCCTGACACCCCAAGCATTTCAACTGCTGATGGAATTACATGCCCTCAGGACACAAATGTGTCGAGACAGCCCCTTATAATTGCAAGCGCTTTCTCCGATGGTGATGCCGATGACACCCATCAGCAGACCGATTGGCTTGTATGCGATTCAAGCACAGATTCAAACTGCGATGCGACAACAGACCTTGGTGTTGTTGCACACTCAATGAATGATTCTGCGCATAAGACAAGCATAAAGGCGGATACAAATTTCACTTTCCAGAACAGCCTTGCCGGCAGAACTTCATTGCTCTTTGATAGAATTTACTATCTTAGGGTGCGCTATACAGATTCTGCAAGCGGTGTGAGTAGCTGGAGCAGCTTGTGTGATATAAATACATTTGTGCCTGTTAGTAACCCTGGTGATCCCCCGCCAACTACAAACAAGCCTAATGCGCCCACGATAAATGCAATTGATGGGCAGACAAGTTTGCCTGCAACTTCAACGATTAGAAGGCCTGACCTTAACTCATCGGCTTTCTCGGATGTTGACGCTGATGACAGCCACACAAATTCGCAGTGGGAAGTGTGGAGGACGACAAGTGATTCAACTTCAACAAATAGAGTGTGGAGCAGCCCTTCAGTGAATGGGGTGAAGCTAACAAATAATGGTGTTGATGACACAAATGGCGCATTTGCAAATGCATTGAGTGGAAAGCAGGAACTTGCTGCAGGAACAACATATTATGCGAGGGTGCGATACCAAGACGTCTTCGGAAACTGGAGCGCATGGAGCAACCTAGCTGATGGCGCATTCACAACATATGCGGACAGGAATCCGAATACACCCAGCATTACAGGAGTTGGATTGTCATCTTCATTCCCGGCAACTGGAATTCCAAGAAATCCGGACATGAACTCAACTGCATTCTCCGATCCTGACCTCGATGACACACACCTTAACACTGACTGGGAGATTTATGATACATCAAATGACAGCAATGCAGCAAGCAGGGTATGGGCCGATTCTGCTGATGTAACCAACAAAATAACAACAACGGTAAATAACACAAATGGGGCATTCCGGAATTCACTGAATGGAAAAACAATGCTTGGCCCCGGAAAAACTTACTTTGCGAGGGTAAGGTACAGGGACCAGGATGCGAATGCAAGCGCTTGGAGCAGCCTTGTGCAGTTCACAACAACGAACAATGCGCCAATCGATCCAAGCGTGCTTAATCCAACATCAGGAACTTATAATGCATCAATTTCAATCTCCTGCTTTGGCAGCACTGATGCTGACAACACACCCAACCAGAATGATACAATAACCTATGATTTGCAGGCATTGTTTGATTCGGGCGGGGGGGCAACATGGCAGAACTTGAGCCTGAATGATGTTGACGGGAATTATACATGGGACACATCAGGAATAACTGACCAGGGCAATGTTGATTTGAGATGCAGGGGCTTTGATACAAATGCGTATTCAGGATATTTCAATCCGACTGGAACTCTCACAATATCCCATGACACAACACCGCCAACACTTGCAATACTTGACATCAACGGGGATGCAAGTTCGCCATATTGGGATATTTTCAATGATTCGGGAACAGACCTGAATATTTCAGGAGAAACTGGAATGACCTGCAAGTGGAATGCAACAAATGTTGCATATGCATCGATGGGCAATGATTGTACAGTGAGTGGAAGCCAGTCAAGATGTGACTTTGGTTCACTTGCACAGGCTGCATCATATACAAGGTATTATGCTTGTGCCGATTCAATCGGAAATGCCTCAACAGCAGCATCAGTGACATTTGGTGTGGACTGGACTTCTCCGACAGTCAGCATAACGAACATTGCAGGAGATGCAAGTTCGCCATATTCTGATACATCAAACGACAGCAACACAACTTTGATATTGGGAATCAGCGACAGCGTTGCTGGGCTGGGAAGCCCGGCTGCGTGCAAGTGGAATGCAACAAATGTTGCATATGCATCGATGGCAAATGAGTGCAATGCAATATCAGGAAGCGCATCGAACTGCGGATTTGGGGCATTGGCTGAGGGAAGCTATACAAGATATTATTCATGCATTGATGCTGCAGGGAATGCCTCAAGCACCGCGTCAATTGCATTCACTACAGTTTACAATACCGCACCTTCAATGACTTCGGTTGATGTGAATGTCACTTATGCAAAACTGAACAGCAACATAAGGTTGCAGCCGCATGGAATTGCTGATGATGAATCGGATGATTTGACTTTGAAGTGCAAGCAGGCATTGGGAACATATACGGGAGACACGACATGGCTGCAGGTTCTTGGCAATCCTGTTTACAGCAGTTTCTGCACGGTTACAGGAGTCAGCGATGGCGATGGAAATTATGACAATGTGGCAACATGCATTGGAAATGGACTTTCAGGCGCTGGAACTGTTACAGTGAAGTGTGTTGTCGGGGATGAATCTGACTTGAATTCAGGTGTTGTCGGCACCACATACACTGCCGAGAATTACGGGCCAGTAACAGTTTCAGACGTGAATTTCTTCTGGCAAAATGTTGATGCAACTGTCCATCTGTTTTGCTATCCTTCAGGAGGCAGCTCAGGTGAAACGGCATATCCATGGCAGACCTCTTGGAGCAGTGCAAAATCCACTGCACAACAAGTAGGCGACTTTAACCAGAACTGGAGCAGTAGCGTTTATGTTGAGACCACTGGGCTAAATCTTGCAACAGGAAGCGTGCAGAATGTTTGTGGGGATAAAATATGCGGCACCAATGAGAACTGTCCACCGGACTTCAAGGCATGTGGGGCAAATAACACCTGCAAAAATGGGTGTGTCTATGAATATATTGATACCAGCAAGTTTGTTCAGGGGGATGGAAAATGTTATAACAACGAATATGACCCCGGCTCAGACTCTAATTGTTCAGTATATTCGAGTGGCGGCGTAACATGGGCGTGTACAAGTGGATGCCAGCCAACAACAGATGTAACAGCTAGCGCAGCAACCATAGACGGCAATGCATATTTCTTCATCAATGGAGCTGGCGACAAAAACATGGACTGGAGCGGTTATGAGATACAAGGCAACAAGAATCCTGTCACTGAAAGGACGGACATACAGATTAGGACAAAATCTGCAACGACAAGGGCTGCACTTGGAAGTGCTTCATGGAGCGGCTGGAGCAATAATTTCAGGGGCCAGATAAGCAGCCCGGACAATAACTGGCTTGAGGTTCAGCTCAATCTCTCAACAAAATCTAGTTCAACGCCGAGGGTAAATGCGCTGAAAATATTTGCAGCGCCGGTTGGAGGAAGCAACTGTTCAGCAACTTATTACAGGCTTGATTCAAATCCAACAAGTGCAGTGAGCTACGCAGATTGGAGCAATCCTGTTTATACCGGGGACTGGAATTCGTACAGCAGCAACATAAGTGTTACGAGTGACGGCAATTTTGGATTGCAGTTCTATTCAATATCATTGGCAGGAAATTATGAGCCGCTGACTGATTGGAATGGGGGCGCAAGAAGCCAGTACATACTTGTCCAGAAAACCGCACCAACAATCAGCCTTGATAATATATGCACTGGCATACAGGACAATACAACATTGAACCTTGGCTGGAGCGCCTCTGCAAATTCAAGCATCTATAAGTATGAGCTTTATTCAAGCTTCAATCCAAGCATTGACATAAGCAACTGGAAGCTAATTTATTCTGCGGCTGGGCAGACAGACCCAGGCACAGGCACTTACACTGCTCCTTCGACAACATCCTATCAGTATGATTTCAGGCAGGCAATCCCGCAGTACTGCGGAGATGGCAAATGCGCAATCGGGGAGAACTGCACGGCGGACAACTGGAGCTGTGCCTCTGGACAGGTGTGCAGCAATGGGTGCCAGACAACTGCAACAGCATTTTCTGGAGGAGTGAGCTGCCTTGACAGCATATGCAGTCCTGGCGAGAACTGCAGCAACAATGATTCCGTGTGCGGAACAGGATATGCGTGCATAAGCGGTTGTGTAAAAGTTGGGGGCACTGAGCCATGGAGAACTTCCGGTTCAACTGCTTCAACTGATTCAACATGCGGAAATGAAATATGCGGAAACAATGAATATTGCTTCTTTGACAATAGGGCCTGCTCAAATGGCCAGACATGCGGAGTGCCTGGAACTGGAACAGGAACTGGGCCTGGATGCAGGAACTTTACACCTACAGCGGCACTGTTGAATTGCGGAGACAGCTATTGTAGTTCAGGTGAGAACTGCCCAATTGATTCTGATTTCTGCACAACAAATTTAGGAAGCAATTATGTGTGCGTGAATGGGTGCACGCAGATGGACGTGAATGCAGGCTACAATTATACGCAGTTCCAGAGCAGCGGCAGCAGATTCATTCCAACACAGGGCTCAACAGATGGTGTTGTTTATTACAAGCTGAAGACAACTGACACATTGGGCAACACAAACTGGAGTGCTGTAAAGCAGTGCTTCATTGACACAGAAAGCCCGTTCAACATTCCGATTGGGGGAAGGGCTCTGGCAAAATCAATAGGCGGAAGGGATTTGAACTTCTATCTGCCGCCATCATTGTTGGGAGGAAGCGACCTCAATATTGTCATTGACGTGAACACCGCAATACAGGGAACATTCACAAAAGGCAATTTGTTCAAGGCATACAACTTTGAATTGCCGACAGAGCAGGATTTCAACACATCAACAAAGCCAAAAATCACATTTGATTTCAACCAGAGTGAGATGAGCTGCTGGCCTTCCTGCACTGCGGCTGACTTCAATAAGCTTGCGATTTATTATTACAACAGGGACCAGAATGAGTGGGAGAAGTATCCAACTGTTGTTGACAGTGACCTCAACGAAATGTACGCGGATGTGAACCACTTCTCGGATTATGGTCCGGGGGAAGATACAAATGCCCCGACACTTGCAGGAATTGCTGTAACTGACGGCACATGCAACCAGGCAAGCGGCTGCACAAGTGATTCCACACCTACAATCACAATCAGCGCAAGCGCAGATGCCGCTGACATGAGCATTAGCTGCAATGGCTCAACATGGAGGGAAAGCAGCTATTCAAGCACTGTAACTAATTTCGATATTGCGACTGCAAGCTATGGTTGCAGCACAAGCGACGGTGCAAGGACAATCTATGTGAAGATTGCGGATGATGTGGGCAACTGGACAAGCACTGCAACCGATACAACTTATTTTGATTCAACCAATCCAACAGTTTCAATCACAAGCCCAAGTGATGGAAGCACTTCTTCAAGCGCCACAGTTACACTTGCATATTCAGGAAGCGATTCTGGGGCTGGAGTGAGGGGCTATTATGTGAAGGTTGATTCAGGAAGCGAAACATATACAACTTCAACAAGCAATTCATTTGCAGGACAGAGCAATGGTGTGCATACATATTATGTGAAGGCGATAGACAAGGCCGATAATAACAGCAGCAGCACAAGCGTTGATGTAACAGTGAGTGTGACAGGAGGCGGCGGACCAGTATGCGGCAATGGAGCATGTGAGACCGGAGAAACGGCAGAAAGCTGCCCGGCAGACTGCGGAACCACATGCGACAATGACGGTGTTTGTGATGCTGGAGAAAACAGCACCAATTGCCCGAATGATTGTGTGGCTTCCCAGACCTGCGAGCAGTTGAATGGGGACATATGTGCGGCAGAAGAGAGCTGCCCGGGAAGCTGGCTTACAGCAACAGACACAAGCAGGTGCTGCAATACAACATGCGTATCAGCGCCTGATCTCACAGCAACTGTTGTTGCTGATGCGGTTGTTGTTGACGGAACAACCGCGAATGTCGTTGTAACAGTGCAGAATGTGGGGGCTGCAACCGGGACTACTTTCATTGTAAGGCTTGAGGAGCCTTTGGGAGGGTATAGTGCAACAAAAACCGTGGGTGGCCTTGCCGATACAATCAGCCTTTTGTTCACAATACCATTTGATTCCAACAATTCTCAGATGGAAGGATGGCTTGGCAATGATGTTGTGTTCAATATTAGTGTTGATTCGACAAGTGTTGTTTCTGAATCGAATGAAAACAACAATACTGCGCAGGCAAGCATTGGCTTTGTTGACAGCGGCATACCAAACCTTTATGTGAAGAGAGTGGAAATGGGAACGCCCCACTACATTGGCGATGATTTGATAACAGCTGACTTCAATGTTGTGATTTCGGTTGAATATGCGGAAGCAACGAGCTTTGTTGTTTCTTTCTACAAGGACACACTTGGAGGAAGCAGCATCACGATAACGCCCATAAGCCAGATAAGGATCGGGGATGAGATAAAACTGCTGTTCAGGTATGAGGCACCTGTTGGAACTGTTTTCAGGCTTGCCGGCGGGAATCAGAATGGGGGGAAGGTAATTTCACAGGCAGGCGGAGATGAAGCCGAATTTTCAAAGATGTTTTTCCAGGCGACTGAAAATAAAACCAGCAAATCACAAATATTTTTACAGGACGCTTCCCTGCAGCAGGCAACAGACTTTTATGTATTTGTGGATTCGCAGAATGATGTAGATGAAACAAACGAAAATGACAATGTATATCAGGTTAGTGTGCAGCCCGAACTTGCGGATTTGAGGTTTTCGGAAATCAGCATTCCTGCAACAGTTTTCAAAGGCGAGCAGATAGCGATATCAGGAACAATAGAAAATATCGGTGAAACTGATTCTGGGGGATTTGTGCTCGGCGTTTACCTGAATGAAAATCTTGTCGGACAGCAGAATATCGGCAGCATTGCGGCGGGGGGCAGCGAGGAATTCACATTCAGCCTGGCTTCAGGAACACTGCCTGAACTTGTAGATGTGAATGTCCTTATCGATGTTTTGGGCGCAGTTGATGAAATTTCAAAGGCGAACAACCTTGAACAGGCAAGGATGTATGTTGTCGACAGCCAGGCAATTTACTCATATGAAAGGTTCCTTGCACTTGAACCCCTGTGGCTGAGCTACTGGAAGGCAAAGAATTCGACACCTTCATATGCATTCAGCATTTCAGGAAACAATCTTTCTGTGCTGAGCCTCGTTACTTTGCCTAATTTCAGGCAGGACCAGGACCTAATCACAACAAAAACATCCTCAGGCATTTCAGAAGTTTCAGGATATGTGCTCAGGGTTGACAAGGACAGCCAGCTGTATTCGCTGCATAATTTCGATGCAATAAGCAGGAGCATGGTCAATTCATATGAGGAGATAAATTCAACAGCAGTGAAGTGGTGGGTTGAACCGAGTTTTATAAGGAGAATGCATTATGAGAGGATAAATTCCTTGACACTTATATGGTGGCAACTATGGTTGGACGGCGAAGCAAACTAATATTATTGGCGGTTTTGGTTGCGGCAGCAGTTTTTTCGAGCAGCGCGACCGCACAGCAGCAGTCGACAATAACAATTTCCATTGTTGACGGGAGCCTTATCGCCGAAAATGTTTTTGATGATGATGGCGGCATTGAGTTTGTCGACCTTGTGGTTGGAACTGGGGAAAATACAACGCAATATCGTTATGAAAATGTAGGGCAGGGGGCTATTTTTGATGTGCCTTTCACCCCCAACTCCGTGATTTATTATAATTTTATGGATTCGGATGGACAGATTGTAAATGTCGGCTACCTTATTTTTGTGCAGAACCCCAAACCTCCAAAGCCGCCTGATGATGAAACCAAACAGCCGAAAGTTGTGCTCTCGTATGAAATAAATGTGAAAAGGGCGGAGGACAACAGGAATTATAACCTTGAATTTGTGGTTGACCTCAATAAGGAAATAACTGTTAGGAATGCTGAAGTCAAATGGGGGCTTGGCGAGGGGGCCAGCAGGAACAAGACTTCTTCCCTGTCCTATGACAGCAGTGACAGGAAATGGAAAACAACCATTGGCCCGTTTGTGGGAAAAGTCGTCATTAATTCAGGGATATATGTAACGGAACAATCAGGCAAAAATTCGGCATTAAGCATAGGCAACAGGGGATTTTATCTGCTTGTATCTGATGTTGCTGCATGCAATGAAACAGGGGGAAGCGTTGTCATAAATACGGAAGGCGACAATCCGGAAATTGGAACAGTACTGGAACTCAAGGAAACCGGCAGCATAGAAAAAATAAATTCCGTTGAAAATGGTTCCATTGAAACTGGTTCTATTGAAAAATTAAATTCCGTTGAATCTTCGAAAGATAAAACACTGTTTTTGCAGAACAGGGCACTGGTGGATTTCTCCTATCTGGCTATTTTGAATATCAATGGCACTGTTACGGCAACAGATGTTTATGATGATGACGGAACAATCCAGAGGGTTGATATATTTGTCATAAATGGAACTTCAAGCACACAATATACATATACAAATGTCGGCCAGGGAATGACATTTCCGATAAGCATACCTTCAGGCGCAACAGCATTCTACAATTACATGGATACCGATGGAAGGGTTGCGAATGTCTCCTCAAATAATATCATTGGGGATGGAACAGTGCTCCCGCCAAAGCCCGACAAGAAACCGCCTATTTTCAAGAAGCTCACAACAAGCGCCACACCAAATGCAAATTACACCTCATACACTGTTGATTTTGAGGTACTGACTAATGACGGGAATTATAATGTAACGAGCGTTGTCATGAAGTACAAGGAAGATGTCGGCAACAACTGGCAGTCTATCAGCCTGCAGCGTTCTGGCGGAAAATGGATTGGAAGCACTCCGTCTTTCAATAATGAAAGGCTGCTGGATTTCTCACTTACAATGACTGATGCGGAAAATTTCACAGAAACAAAATGGCCATATTCGTTCTGGTTCGACATTGTACCGCCATCACAGGTGAGGTGCATTGAAATCTGCGGAAATAAGGTTGATGATGATGAGGATGAATTGGTTGATGAGGGCTGTGTGCTGCTTCCTGATGTTTTGTTTACCGACACACAGGAAATCCCGGATTTTATTGTAATCGGAAGCCCAATCAAAATCCCGTTCACAATTAAAAATGCGGGAGTTGCCGACACTGAAAATTTTGAAGTTGCACTGCTCCTGAATGACGGGCTTGTCGATAAAATCCCGATAGGGCAGATGAAGGTCGGGGATTACAATGACATTGAATTCAGGGTTGAGGATTCGAATATTTATGAGGGCAACAACAGGATGAAAATCCAGATTGACTATGGCAATGTGATTCCTGAGCTGAATGAGCTCAACAACACTTTTGAGAAGGATGTTGTTATCGGAATGAATGGCCTCATTCTGACATTGAACAGCAACAAAACCGATTTGCTTGGGGATGACAGGGAAATAAAAGTTATGGACAGGTTTGGAAGTGCGGTTGGCGGGGCAACAGTGGCAATCAGCTATCCTTCGGGCGCAAGTGAGGAGAAGGCTTCAAGTGCTTCCGGCCTTGTGTCCCTCAAATTGACTGAAGCGGGAAATTACCTTGTGAATGCGGAAAAGGAAGGATATGCTTCTTACTCGGGGGCATTCAATGTCAGGGCAATAATTGTTTCAGGAATAGGGGATGTTGTGAATATAGGGGAGACGATTGATTTTATTGTCGAGACTGAGGACAAGAAGCCGATTTCAGATGCGAAAATTGAGATAGAATATCCTACTGGGGAGAGGAATGAAATTTCACTCAACAGCCTTGGGCAGGGCCAACTAAGGCCGACAATATCCGGAGGACACAAAATTATTGTAACAAGGAACGGGATTAAGGTGTTTGAATCAGGGTTTATTGCAACAGGGCTGATTGAATCATTGTTTATAGGCAGCAATTCCCTTGGGGAGCTGCTTTTTGGGAGCATTTTGAGAAGTCCCCTGGTGTTCCTGCTGCTGCTTGTAATCTGCCTGATTGCTGCATGGCTTGCATTTAACAGGAGCAGGATGCTGTTCGCAACCAAGGCGAAGAGCACAAGGGAGAAACAAGTAGAGCTTGCTGTGAGGATTGGAATAGCCCTGCTGTTCTTTATAATTCCGTTCCAGGTCAACAGGTTCTTTGGTTTGCAGGCATCAATCGGGTTTGTGATAATTGAGATTGCCTCTGTACTGATTGCCGATTATTACAATAAACAGATAAGGATGAAGAGGTCAATCGGGGTTAGGTAAAGTTATTGTTAAAAAAGCAAAATAGGGGTCAGCTTTAAATTCATTTTTTCCCCAATTATTGTATCAATCGGCAGGATTCAAATCAATGGATGGTGTGATGATGGTGAGAGTTGCAATCAATGGTTTTGGAAGGATTGGAAGGCTTGCGCTGAGGTGCGGAATAGACAGCAAAAAAATTGAATGGGTTGCAATCAACGGGGTTAAGGATGCAAAGGCTGCTGAAGTTCTTTTCAGGTATGATTCTGTGCATGGGAAATTTGATGGAGCTGTTGAGGGAAAAGGCAAT
>Ga0209542_10018072_pt1 | contig 11458 bp, 11 predicted proteins | sample RifCSPhighO2_01_FD_184028 | JGI IMG/M metagenome (GOLD analysis project Ga0209542, IMG submission 184028) | Soil microbial communities from Rifle, Colorado - Rifle CSP2_plank highO2_0.1 (SPAdes) (version 2) | ecosystem: Environmental > Terrestrial > Deep subsurface > Rock core/Sediment ...
AGGCATAGGTATACCTCTTACATCAATGCCAGAGGCATTTACTACTATCACCTTAGGCGTTGAAACTGGCATTTGGTTTACTTCTTCGGCCAGTTTTACATAATTGGCACTGAAAGCATCGGCAGTGTTTGGGTTTTTGCCCCAGACTACAAAATAGCTATGCCAGGCTTCTATTACCATAAGAATGGCCATAATCGCTACGATTTTTTTTGTCGTTTCCATTGAAAACCTTCCTTTAAGATTTTGATAGACAAAATCACCTCCCCAAGCAGCCATAATAACGACCGGAGGTATCATAAGTATTGCTCTTAAGGCGTGAGGTAGACCTTCGTTAGAGACAACTACGGGCGAGGCGGCCACACCGAACCAACCGAGAGTTATAAGTGCCGGCCATCTAACGTCTTTCTTGCTTATATCTTTTTTAAAGGCAGATTTAATAGTTAGTACGGTTCCCAAGATGAATAAGAGACCGACTGGCCAGAAGAGTTCCGGTTGCCCCGAAATATTGTGCCTCCAGTTATAATCCCCGGCGAAATTAAACATGCCCAAGGTTTTCAAGCTGTTTAGAGCCAAGTCTTTAATAGGCGAGTCTGAACTAAAAACCGACACTTGAGTTGTCCGACCCAAGAAGCTCCCTGGATTATCTAAAAAGTATAGGGCAAGCGGTAGCACTACCAATATTGATGTGATGATAAAAAGAGCTGTGGCCTTATAGAAATCTTTAAGTTCGTTTTTATCTCTAGCTTCAAACCAAAGATAAATCATAGCGATAAGCATAATAACTGGGGTTGCCCGGTAAGCTATATAAGAGTAAAACCCTAAGCCATAGAGTGCTCCGCCCATAACCGCATAGAGAAACCTCCTTTTACTTTCCTTCAGTTTAATGAAGAAGTATAGGCCCCAGACGAGAAAGAACGGAGCCATGATAGCTCGGAAACCGATACGGGAAAAATTAATATGCCAAAAGTTAGTGGCTAGTAAGAACGACGCAACAATCGGTATAATCGTATCTTTTTTTCTGAAAAGCTCACGTGCCAAAAAATATAAACCCAATACCGTAAATGTTCCGAATATAGCGCTGGGGAGTCTTAAAACCCAGGGCTTGTTGCCAAGAGTAGCGACAAACATCGCCTGAATGTTCATAAACAATCCTTCACGGCCGTTATTTTCCGGATAAAAAATTTTGAAATCTCCGGTAGTTAAAGCTTCTTGGGCATTACTGCCGTTCATGGCTTCATCGGGGTAGAGGCCCGGTGGTAAAGAGGCAAGATTGGCAACACGCAACCCTGCGGCTATAATTAATACAACTAAGAGTAATTTGTATTCTTTGGACATAATATAAGTATATTACAATGCCTTTCTACCTTACTCCAACAACTATTGCTCTAATAATCGTTTTTATGCTCCTTCTGTTAACGGCAATGCCCGCATCGCGCGTATTGCGACATAAATTTTTCTTGCGCCGCCGTTTCGTCCTCTTGGAAATTCCGGCTAATTTTTTTGAAAGTCATAAGGCCAAAGATTTATTGGAGAATCTACCCGTGCCTTTTGTTTTTGAGGTAGCGGTTCATCATTTAGGCAAAGATAAACACTTCTATCTATCGGTGCCTAAAACGCATGTGGCCCAAGTTATAGCTCAAACCGGAGCAGAGGAGGCAGATGATTACAATATTTATCACTCGGGTGGGAGTCATTTAGGCTTTTATCTAAAGAGCGTAAACTTGATTTCACTCGATTTGGCTTCAATCGATTTCTCAAGAATTAATGTTGTAGGTGAAGGAGCGGTGATACAGTTAATAGTTAAGTATGGGGGGCAATCCAGGGCATCGGCTAACTTTAGAATTTTAGTTTCCGCCCCTACGCCCTATCAGGCCCAAGAGGTGGCCTTGGGGTTAAATTCCTCTATGTCCGATTCCAGGCCGGTCACCGTCTCTAAAAATCTCCAGGTTTTTATACATCGGCTGACTTATAGGGAGTTTGACGAAGAAGAGGCCGTGGGCTGGAGTAATGCCTAACGTGCCGGTACACTGCGCCAGAAGTCCAATGTACTTATGCGTTGGCAGATATAGTTTGATGTATTACTTCTAACGGGGTAAAATAGTTTTGGACGGCAGGTTGAGCACTCACTTAACAACAAATTAGGAGGTCACCACTGTCGTCCTTTTTATTACGACGAGCGAGAGAGCCAAGTGAAAATGTAATCATTTTCATTTGGGCCGAGCGAAGTCGTAACAAGGAATTTAATATCTCTTATTTAAATAATGGAACGTAAAGTCAGTCTAAAGAAATTAAGCAGTTTTAGAATAGGAGGGGAAGCTGAATTTTTTCTGAGGCCTAAGAATATAAGCGAAATTAGCGAAGCGGTAATTGAGGCGAAGCAAAAAAGTATTCCTCTTTTTATTCTGGGAGGCAGCACCAATATCTTGTGGCCCGATGACGGGTTTGAAGGCTTAATAATAAAACCGGTTTCAGGCACACTTGAATTTCAAGGCGATGAAGTTACTGTCGGGGCCGGCATGCTCATATCCGAACTTTTACCAATTGTTTTATCACGCGGGCTTAGTGGCTTGGAGTGGGCCGGGGGCTTACCGGGAACTTTAGGCGGGGCTATAAGGGGGAATGCCGGAGCTTTCGGCGGAGAAACCAAAGACTCCATAAAAGAAGTAGTAAGTTTCGATATGGATAAGTTAGAAGTTATTAAGCGTGACAGGAGCTCATGCTCTTTTGATTACAGGACGAGCGTTTTCAAAACCAAGGGCAATGAAATTATCCTGGAAGCCACCTTGGCTTTGAAGCCCGGAAATAAGGAGACAATACAGAAAGAGATTGAGGGTAGGGTTAATTACAGGCGAGAGAGGCATCCCATGGAGCATCCTAATGTGGGTAGTATTTTTAAAAACGTCCCTGTAGCCAGTTACAAAAATCTGGATTTGGAAAGATTTAAAAAAGTCATCAAACAGGACCCGTTTCCCGTAATCCCCACGGCATTTCTTATAGCCGAAACCGGTTTAAAAGGGGTTTCTTGCGGAGGGGCAATGATATCTCCCAAGCATCCCAATTTTATTGTTAATGTTCTGGATGCGGAAGCACAGGATGTCAAAGATTTGATTAATCTCGTTAAAGTGGAAGTTTATGACAAGTTTGATATCAAGCTGGAGGAAGAAATTTTAATTTTGCCTGAAAATCCGAGCTGAAAGCGAGAAAATTTCAGCTACAAAACTTAATACCCCGCACTTAAACGGCTATTGTTTAAGTGCGGGGTTCTCATTGTTGTGATTGCTCAGTCAAAAATGACTTCGCAAACAACAATGGAAGTTATCCACACTTCTTTTTATTTCCGATTTGTTCTACAATTTAGGTAAGGAGTTCGTTTTAAAAAATAAATTGGTTTGATAGTCGACAAGCCAAATGCAATGGAAAATACAAATGGCTAAGAAAAAGAAAGCTGCTAAGAAGAGTTCCAAGAAGAGCTCAAAAAAGAGTTCTAAGAAGACCTCCAAGAAGAGAAAGAGATAACTGATTTAGCGGCCGTAACCGAGCACTCAAAGCGTTGAGTGCTCGGTTTGCTATTTGTGGCTGAGTTTCTATAATGAGATAGCAATGAAAATTATTATTAAGGCTACCAGTTTAGAACTTACGGGGCCGCTAAAAGTTTATATAGAAGAGAAAATAGGTGATTTGGACAAATATCTCCAGTTTTTGGAAGGCGATAGCATTCAAGTGAGAATTGAGGTAGCCAGGTCTTCCAGGCATCATAAGCATGGCGATGAGGTTTATCACGTGGATGCCAATTTGGATTTACCGGGGGAGGTATTGCGAGCGGAGGAAGACAGTGATGATGTTAGGGCCGCGATAGATGCCGTAAAGGATAAATTGAAGCGAGAGATAGAAAAGTATAAGACTAAGTAAATTATATGTCCTTATCAAGTTTATGGGGCAGTGTTTTTAATTCTGCCGGTGTGAGACCACAGTCAATAGATATAATTAACTCTTTAGAAGAGGAGTTAAAAAAGTTATCCGATGAGGGTCTTAAAGAAGAAGGTAAGAAATTAAAAAATTCGGCTAAGCGGGAAAACCTGGATGAAATTTTGCCCAAAGCTTTCGCCTTAGTAAGAGAAGCCGCCAGGCGTACTTTGGGCCAGCGGCATTATGACGTACAACTATGGGGTGGCGCAGTTTTGCATCTTGGCCGAATAGCGGAAATGTCTACGGGCGAAGGCAAGACCTTAGCGGCTACTTTGCCAATTTATCTTAATGCTTTGCCCGGTGAGGGGGTTCATGTGGTAACCGTGAACGATTATTTGGCCAAAAGAGATTTGGTTTGGATGGGTCAGATTTATAACTTTTTGGGATTAAGCGCCGCGTGTCTCATTCATGACGGAGCTCTTATATATGACCCTAACTGGCATGTAGCCCCGGAAGGTGAAAAGCTTATTGATAAAGAGAGAGATACTACCGGCAGTTTCCTGGTGCAAGAGGAGTTTTTACGTCCCTGTACCCGCCGTGAAGCGTATTTGGCAGATATCACTTATGGCACTAACCATGAATTTGGGTTTGATTATTTAAGGGATAATTTAGTACCGGATGTGGTGAATCAGGTTCAAAGACAACTGAACTATGCCATTATTGACGAGGTTGATTCAATTTTAATTGACGAAGCGAGAACGCCTTTAATCATTTCCGTGTCCGATAGAGAGTCTTCCGATCATTACAAGCTTTTTGCGAGGGCCGTAGCGCGCCTGGAAGAAGGAGAAGATTACATGGTAGATGAAAAGCTGAAATCGGCAGAGATTTTAGAGCCGGGTATCAATAAGATTGAAGCTATGACGGGTGTTAAAAATCTATATGGTATGGAGAACTTGAGACTGGTTCATTTCTTGGAAGCCAGCCTTAAGGCCAAAGCGCTTTTCCTTAGAGACCGGGACTATGTGGTAAGAGACGGAGAGGTCTTAATTGTCGACCAGTTCACGGGCCGTTTGATGCCGGGCCGCCGGTGGTCTTCGGGGATACATCAGGCGGTTGAGGCTAAGGAAAATGTGAGAGTTAATGATGAGACAAGGACTTTGGCCCAGATAACGTTACAGAATTATTTCCGTCTGTATAAGAAGATTGCCGGCATGACCGGTACCGCACAAACCTCGGCTGAAGAGTTTCACAAAGTTTATAACCTGGAGGTAGTAAGCATCCCTCCAAACAAGTCTTTAATGAGAGAGGACATGCCTGATGCGATTTATAAGGATTTGGACGCTAAGTATACCGCGGTAGCCAAAGAGGTTAAGGCAAAACACGAGGCCGGACAACCGGTTTTAATCGGCACCGTGTCCATAGAGAAAAATGAAATTTTATCAAATTATTTAAAGGCCAACGGCGTGCCTCATGAAATTTTGAATGCCAAAAATCACGAGCGTGAAGCTGCTATTATTGCCCAGGCAGGTAGGAAGGGAGCGGTAACGGTTGCAACGAATATGGCTGGCCGAGGAGTCGACATTATCTTGGGAGGCAATCCGCCAACTAAAGAAGAGGCAACGGAAGTAAAAGATGCGGGCGGCTTGCATGTGATTGGCACCGAACGGCATGAAGCAAGACGTATTGATAATCAGTTAAGGGGACGAAGCGGCAGGCAAGGAGATCCCGGGTCATCCAGATTTTTCTTATCACTGGAAGACGACTTATTGCGTATTTTCGGAGGTGATGGCATCAAGAGATTAATGGAGAGATTTAATTTGCCTGCCGATGTGCCGATAGAAAATAAAATCGTAAGCCGCTCGGTTTCTCAGGCACAAAGTAAAATAGAGGGCTTCCACTTTGATTCCCGTAAACATCTTTTGGATTACGATGATGTATTGAATAAACAGAGAATTAATTTCTATGGCAAGCGGCAGCGGATTCTTACCTCTTTTGATAAAGCAGACTTAAAAGCTTTCTTTGAAGAGATGATTTTCAATTATTTCGAGGCGCTCGAAAAAAGTGAATTACAACAAGAGGAATTGGTTAAGGTCTTTAAAGAGGCCGGTTTGGAAGTTAAAGATATTGAAGATGGCAGAGGGGTAGTCACGGAAAGGATTGATAAATATGAGAATTTCAGCGTTCCGCGTAGACAGTTTCTGTCTGTCTTGGACTTTCTGTGGATGAATCACTTGGAAGACATTGAGGCTTTGGTTGAATCGGTTCGTCTAAGGGCTTACGGGCAGAAGGATCCGCTTGTGGAATACAGGCGTGAAAGTAAGATGTTGTTTGATTCGCTGATGGCTAATCTGGAAGCTTGGGTTTTTAATAATATTTTTAAGTTGGAAAAAATGAAAGACGAACCGGCGCCGCAAGCCGTGAAGCCAACGGTTGAGCTGAAGGAAGTCGGCCGCAACGACCCTTGTCCCTGCGGTAGTGGCAAGAAGTACAAGAAGTGTCATGGAAAGTAATCTCACCCTTCAGGTTGGCGTAAAAATACTTATTGAAAATAAAGGCGGACAATATTTATTATTGCGTAGATCTTTGGAAAAATATCCGGAAATAAAAGGACGGTGGGACATTGTCGGAGGGAGGATTAATACGGGCAAGACTCTCATCGAAAATCTACAGCGAGAAGTTTTCGAAGAGACGAGATTGGAGCTTCTAGGTACGCCAAAGCTCATTGCTGCACAGGATATCTTAAGAAAGGCCGGCTATCATGTAATTCGTTTAACTTATATCGGACAGGCTAGCGGAGAAGTTAAATTAGATACAAGCGAAAATGATATGTATAAGTGGTACAGTTGGGAAGAGTTGATGACTTTAGAAGATGTAGACATATACTTTAAAGAATTACTTAGTAATCGATCCTTGTGGGTCAGAAAAGAAATATAAGAAATGTCACGGTAAGTAATGAAACAGCACCTCGAGGGAGGTGCTGTTTTTTCTAATTCATAAGACTCAGGGTTTCGGCCATTCTGGCTTTAGGCCATTTCTCCGCAACGCCTTTGCGGATAGTTCTCCTAAAGAAGTTACCCTGGATGCCTTTGGCATCTTTTGGTATCTGTTGGAAGACCACCCCGTACTCATGGGGCAGAGCGTCCTTCTTGGCTAAAACCTGATTCAGTATGAATCTAAGCTTTTTGAAGTATCTTTTACCGTCCGGTACGGATGGCTTGTGAGACTCAAAAGCATGGTTATTTTTTACAGTCATAGATTGGAGTTTATTAAGTTATTAAAGACCTTTGAGGCAGTCGACCTGAAAGTCCATGCCTCAAACGAGTAAATATTTTATACAATTTAAAACTATTTATGTCAATTAAAATAGCACTCTTTGGGGGAGTGCTATTTATTCTCTTCTCTTTTACATCTGGTTCAGCGCCGTCATCACTTCTTCTATCTGGCTAACTTGCCAGTTTTCCTCACGAGCTTTTCTTAGAATCCTTTCTACGAAAGTATTCCTAAGATTTTCCATGGACGGTGGTATGTCCAGGTAAGCTGCTTGATAATCCATCGCTGTGCCGCCATTTATGATGACGTGCGCCAGACTCTTGAGAATTGATTTCATAAGCTCGGTATGATCCGAGACCTTAGAAATCCGGGCAGGAAGAATGATTACTTTATTCATAATAAGAAATTATTTAATTATTAACGTAACAACTAAGCGAAGTATTCGACCTTGAGAAATACCTCGTCTTAAAAGTAACTGTACAATGTTTTATATGATTTGTCAATTAAAAGAGCGCACCTTAGGGGAGCGCTCTTCATTACTAAACTGCGGTTAATTCCTGCGACACGCCAACTTTACGAAGCTCGGATTGGCATTCCTTGATTGCTTGACGGTGTTTCCTTTCCGTCTGGGTTGATACCATGTTTCTCATGGCGAATAAGGCGATGCCTTTATGCCAAGCTCCAGGGTCCTTGAGGAATACTTCGATAGCTTCTTCGCAGAGGAGCCGGTAGACGTTGAAGTCTCTACTGCCGCTGTGCTGAAGTTCGTCAAAGGCCTTCATTACCAATCTTTGACGCGTGGGGCGCATGGCCGGGAAAAACTTCAGGTAAGAGGAAGTGATAACTATTTCTTTCGGATCTCCTCCGTACAGAGCCAGGTATTCCGCTCTAGGTTTAAGCGTGTCTATACGACACTCATTTCTTTTAATCATATCGCAAGAGCGACACACGTTTGTTGCTCACGCAACTTTATGTGGCACTTAAATTAATTTATAAAAGAGCGAACCGACCGGATTCGCTCTTGGTTCGACCTTTATGGGTCCAACACGAGAGCGAATCTCGACTGTTGTAAGGGGTAGAGTACTATATATTTAGACTTTTGTCAACTAGAGCATCTTTGATTAAAAGATGCCGGATGAAATCAAAAGATCCAGGATTGTTCCTGGATCTTCATAACCATTCAACCTCTTATAGGCCACTCTCTCATTTGCCTCATGGCATTTCTCATTAGCTTTTGAGCCATCTTGCCGAGATCCAAAAACTGGTTTTTGTTTTCTTCTGTTACCGTAACAGCGTCAAGTTTCCCGCTAACTATCTTATTAAGCTTTCGGTAGCTTGAGTACTCCAGAAGTTCCAACCATTCCTTGAGGTGGAATGTTTCTATAGGAGTTTCTCTCACTATTTCTATAACAGATTCTCGCAGATTTCTCTTACAGGCCCTGGGAAGATCTTCCGGAATTTCTTCCAAGAAGTCGTACCAGTCGTTAAGTCTGGTGTTGGACTTTTGCTTTAGACGGCCGATGTCTTCCAGTAATTCCCAACAAGTTACATTTTGGCAATGTTGCATATAAGTTGACCAACCGGTGAGGGTTGGTTATTAATTAATTTTTAATGAACGACCTTGTGCGTCCAAAGTACAATAATATGGTATGCCTTGTCAACTAGAGCGCTCTTTATCAAAGGTGCTGGGTCAAACTAAAAACTCGTCCTTGGGGGACGAGTTTTTTATTATTCAATTGAGCGTTAGCTCAATTTAATCTTACCTTTCAGTTTGCCGTTTATCATGCCGAGGATTAACTTGTCGTCTTCCGATGGCTCATGCAGGGACTCCATCATTTTACCGACAATGTTTTGGCAGGAGATAAGCTCATCCTGCTTTATGGTCAGGGCATTCATCGCGAAGCCCAACCCGACAAGCATTGCTCTTCTACCCAAGCTGCTGCGTGGGTAAATACCATGAGACCCTTCATTGTGGAGCGCATGACCATCTACGAAGCTGAAGTCACCGACTTCGAGGATCGATTTAATGAGGGTGAGCTCAACTTCGTTGGAGAGCTTCTTGGATGTTATCCTGTTAGCTTGATGCCAGGTATGCATCCAGGAATAGATATTCATGTCTTTACACAAGCGCAGATGCTTAATCTCTCTTACCAAGAACTTTGCAGTTCTTTCACCGGGACTGAATTTGGTTGATTTAGTCATAGATTAAATTAGGGGATTAATTTACACGTTAATTAATTTGTTAAAGAAGAACGGATATTTGTGATACCCGCTCTAAAAGTCGTTTTCGACCTTTGAGAGGGTATCTCAAACGTGGAGGGATGATACCATTAATTTAATCTGATGTCAATATGATTTTTACGATTTTTGGAATGAAAAAGAACTCCGGTACGGGGAGTTCTTTATATGCTTTCGTTCGGTAATCGTACCTATTCTTTGAGGACGGGTATAGGGACATGTTTAACTGGTTTGTCCCTTTTGGGCTGTGGTAAGGCAAGTCCTAACTCCAACTGTATGGGTTGGGACCTGACTCTACTACTTTCTCTAGAAGGGTTAAGGAGTTTGCTCTCCGATATGGATTTTAATCCTTGAAAAGCTTTTCTCATTAAGACCATTCTTTCACCGGTTCCTTGGTGCTCTCTTACATCAGCGTCGTGAAACGTTGTTGATAGATATCCGGAACCGAGATGATTTATCGATATTGCCTCAAAAGCTTCAAGAATCTTATGGATCATAGGACCTTTGCGATTCTTGGGCATTCTGATTTTATTATCGATAACCATAAGTAGCAGTTTGGACCAGGCGTAAGGATTGCTAAGGTCTTTTAACTCCTTCCCAATACCTCGACGCACATTAAACCAAGTGATGCGGGCTCGTTGCTCGGATGAACGAAGCATATGATTACGGCTGTCCTTATGTATTTGGACAGGCGTTGGTTAGTTGTTAAAAAACGATATTTAAATCGTACTTGTATTATACCACTAAAAGTGGCATTTGTCAAAGTATTCAAGCCTGCCTGCCGGTAGGCAGGTACTAAAAAGCCGAGCTTTTAAGCTCGGCTTTCTCTTTAGGCTTATAAGGGCGGATTGTCTTTGTTTTGTGTTTGGGCATAATGCCGCAGAATCGAATCTATGAGATTCTTTTCATATGGCGACTCGGGACGTAGCCGGCGTATCCTGTTTATCACAACGTCTTGAATGGACACGAGTCCTATCCCGGAAGCTAAGTTGTAGCAGCTATGCAATTCGCTTAAATCCAGATTGCAGCGGCTCAAACACTTCTTAATGCTTTTTTCTAAGGCAATTCTTCTTTCCGAAGACCCTTCTTTGCGTAAAGATTTGATGGCTTCTATGAAGCGCATAAATTTTTATAGTGTTAATTATAAATGAACAAGTACCGGACCAAGGTACCTGTAACGATAAGTCACCTTGGTAGGTGTAGGGCTATTTATACTACACCTTCAAATGTTTTTGCAATATTTTGTTGAATTCTTTCTGGAATGTCTTTTTACTGAAAATTTCGGCGCTTTTGGAGACGGCGGCTCGGTTAAATTTAATTCCTTGAAACTTTTGGATAGCGGACCTGAGACTTTGGGGAGTTTGCTCGTTAAAGAGCAAACCATTTTTGCCGTCCTTAACTATTTCCAGGGCACCGCCCTTGGCATAGGCGATAACCGGCGTACCGCAGGCGATGGATTCCGCCGCTACGAGCCCAAAATCTTCTATTTGAGGGAAAATAACAGCTCGGGCATTATTGATTATTTTTCTTAGCTCACCCTCGTCTTTAACTTCATCAATCATTTCAATTAGCTTAGATTTAATAAGTTGTTTTATATATGGTTTTTCCGAACCGGAACCAATTATTTTTAAAGGCAGATTAATATCGTTGAAAGCTTCTACCACTAAGTCAAATCTTTTGAAGTGCACAATTCTCCCGAAGGCCAGGAAATAATCGCCCAAGGCACTCTCGGACGTCTCACGATAAAAGGTATCCGTATCTACCGGTGGATAAATAATTTCGGCGTCGCGGTCATAAAACCTGTTGATCTTATCGGCAATGAACTGGGAATTGGCTATAACAACGTGCGGTTTTTGAGCTGCGGCTCTATCCCAATTTCTTAAATAGGATATTATGGGCGTTGCCAGGGTAATGGCTGAGTTGGGAAGTAGGGTATTCAAGTAAAGTTCCGGTTCCCAGGCGTAACGCAGGGGAGTATGCATATAAGAAATATGGAGACCCTTTTTATGCCGTATGCCCTTACCAAAGCTAGCTGTATCGGAAA
>Ga0209542_10018073_pt1 | contig 11458 bp, 12 predicted proteins | sample RifCSPhighO2_01_FD_184028 | JGI IMG/M metagenome (GOLD analysis project Ga0209542, IMG submission 184028) | Soil microbial communities from Rifle, Colorado - Rifle CSP2_plank highO2_0.1 (SPAdes) (version 2) | ecosystem: Environmental > Terrestrial > Deep subsurface > Rock core/Sediment ...
GCTGGTGGGCAAGCCGATGGTGATTGGAGATACAAGGATTGTTTTCTCCAACTACGGCCTGATTAAGGCCGACGGCACCAAGAACTGGAAGGGCCTCATGGTCAAGCTCTATGAATCTTAACTGATTCCAACAAGAGTATATCCCGCCAAACTGGATAGGTTTTGTGGGATTTTTTATTGCTCGCTAGCCGTAGAGGCTGGAAATTTGCCTAAAAAATGATATATTGATGGCTAGAAAGTAGAAAGTAGAAAAATAGAAATATAGAATGAAGAAGGAAAAATATACCGTAATACTTTTTTATAAGTTTGCGAATATTAAAAACCCGGGGAAGTTAAAAATCCAGCAACGGAAAATTGCCGAACGTTTTAGTTTACAAGGCAGAATGTTGATTGCGCCGGAAGGGGTAAATGCGACTTTTGAAGGAACTACTAAGAATATTAGGGGTTATATTAAAAAGCTGCGTAAGAGCCCGATGTTTAAAAACATTGTATTTAAAGAAAGCCAGGGTAATGGAAAGGCCTTTACCAAATTAATGGTAAAAACTCGGGCAGAAACGGTAACGTTGGGAGTTGGAGACTTAAATGTGAAGAGAAACACCAGTAAAATGGTGACAGCCACGCAATTGCAAAAAATGTACGATAAAAAAGAAGATTTCGTAGTTTTAGATTTACGTAACGATTATGAAATTCAAGCCGGGTATTTTGAAAAAACCATTAATCTCAAAATGAGGTTTTTCCGTGAACTGCCCAAAAAAATCAAAAAATTACAGCATTTAAAGAAAAAGAAAGTGATTACGGTGTGCACGGGAGATATTCGGTGCGAAAAAGGGACGTGCTTATTGAAAAAAGAAGGCTTTGAAAATATTTACCAATTAAAAGATGGTATTCACACCTATATGAAAAAGTACCCTGCTAAACGCTTTAAGGGCACCTTATTTGTGTTTGATAACCGTATGACGACTCCCGTGGTTGATGTGCCGGGGCGTGAAGTTGTGGCACGGTGCGTTTTTTGTAGTAAAAAATGTGAGGAGTTTTATAACGATGACTCTGTACGACCTTCAAAAAAAGTGGTATGCTGTAGTAAATGTATTATGCGGCATAAAAAGTTGCGCAGGTGCATTCCGGCGTAAAAAGAGTACAATGCAAGTATGAATATAGTTAAACAATATATTGATTATTTAAAAGATAATCCCGAGGGGTATTGGTTCAAACGGAAATTGTACGGCTGGGGGTGGACGCCCGCTACATGGCAGGGATGGCTTGTTGTTGCTCTTTTTGTTGCGTATCTTGTTTGGAATGCGATGGTGTTGGATTCCGGTTCAAACCCCACCCCAGCAGAGTTTACATGGTTTTTCACAAAAATAATTTTATCGGTTGTGTTAGTAATTTTAATTTGTTATAAAAAAGGAGAAAAACCCCGTTGGCAATGGGGACCACCTAAAAAATAACTATTATTAAAATGTAGGGCAAAGGGGCTTGACAGGGATACTTGGTTTTGCTAGTATTTTGGTAAGGTAGTTGCACTTTATAATAAGTATTAAGGAAATAATGGATCTGCTATTTGTCTTCATCAAATTATTCATTTATAAAAGTGAATAGCTTGATGGGGACAATGGCAGACAACGCGGTTGCATGAAAGACCTAGCTGCCAGTAGGCGGGGGTTCTGGAAGTCTTTTCCGGTGCGATTGCGTAGTAGGAGTTCCCGGGGTGGGATCCCACTCAAGCGCTGGTTCAGTTGGATCTGAACCAGTATGTTTAGCGACACAACGTCGCTTATGCTTACTCTGGGGATTTTTTGCCATTGTCTCCCTCGTTCACCAAAGGCCAGCGTGTTCCTATACACCTGGCCTTTACTCTTTTAATTTCCCCATATTATTTACTTCTCTCTTTTTTTGAACTATAATCATATTTAGTTTAGAGATGGGGCAAAACGTCGTTTTATACATAGTTATTTTGGTGGGCCCGTAGTTCAGTGGTAGAACGCTGTCCTGATAAGACAGAGGTCAAAGGTCCGATTCCTTTCGGGCCCACCAAAGCAACGTGGAGACTTTTTGAACAATGCTCAGGATAGATAAAATTTTTGTTGCGATAATCTTGGCTTCACTTATCATCGGCGGGTTTGTATATTTAGCCATTAAAGACCAGCCAAGAACTCTTTTAAATAATCCGGTTAGTGTTACCGACTCAAAACCAGATTCACTGTCACCAAAAATTGATGAATGTAGTGCTAATAATAGTGTAGTAGTAACTAAAATTATTGATGGCGATACCATTATTGTTGAAGGAGGACACCATGTACGGTTATTAGGAATTGATGCAGATGAAAAAAATTATTCTTGTTATGAGGCGGCAAGAATCAAACTGGAAGAATTAATCTTAAATAAAAAAGTTACTTTACAAAAAGATATAACAGATGTTGATCAATATGGAAGATGTTTGCGGTATGTATTTATGGACAATGAGAATGTAAATGTGCAACTGGTAAAAGAAGGCCAGGCGGTTGCAAGTTTCTATCCACCCGATGTAAGATATAAGAAAGAAATTGTGGCGGCGGAAAAATCTGCCATAGAAAACAAGGTCGGATGTAAATGGGGAAAATAGGTGTTAGGTGGTAGGTGTTAGGTATTAGTCAAGCGGACGTAACTAACACCCAACACCAAACACCCAAAACCTAACGTGGCAACATTTGTAACAAAAAAAGACGGAACAAAGCTTCCCTTTGACCCTGAAAAAATAAAGGCCTCTGTTGTGGCGGCCTGTTTAGATGCCGAACTTTCTAATGAAGAGGCAGATAAGATTTCAGTAGAGATTTTGGATTTGGTAGTGGGAGCTCTTAAGGAGGTGGAAGAGGTTTCCACAACTGAAGTGAGAGATAAAGTACTCGCGGAGCTAGATATGTTGCACCCAAATATTGCTGAGGCGTGGAGAAGATATGAGGCAACAAAAGTCGCTGAGTAATATATAGATAACCAAAAACCGGCTAAAAGCCGGTTTTTGGTTTACAGATAAGGTTTTAGGGTATAAGATACAGATACCATGAAGATTATTGTAAAGGCAAAACCTGGTAGCAGGGAAGATAAAATAGAGAAGATTGATGATGCTAACTATACCGTGTATGTTATGGCGCCACCTATTGATGGAAAGGCCAATGCGGCTATTGTTAAATTATTAGCGGATCACTTTGATATAAGTCAATCATTAGTTGAGATAATTTCTGGTCATATGGCTAGGACCAAAGTTGTGGAAATAAACAATTAATACTAGTAGAAGGGTTGACCCCGTTAGAAGTTTATTATGTAAACTTCTAACGGGGTTGATTTTTTTTAAACGGGGGGTAGAATGTACCTAATGAAGCGAAAGAACAAGCATATAAAGAAAAGGAAAGTCACGATTAAAAAGCCCAAAAAGTTTTTAGCTAAAAAGAAAAAACCGGTTGCCAAAGCCCGTAAGAAGTTTTCAGTTAAGAAAAAGACTTTTAAACGTAAAGTAAAAGTGGTAAAAAGGAATGCTGTCAAAAGGAAGAAAACGAAAATAAGAAAAATTAAAAGGACGAAAGCAAGAAGAACTGTTGCTCAGTCTGCGCCCAAAGAAACCTTTTCTGCAAAGTCTTTTTTTAAAGCAAAAATTAAAGTTATCGGCATTGGCGGGGGAGGCGGTTCAATCGTTTCGGAAATCGGCAGATCGTTGCATAAAGCTTCATTTGTGATTGCTGACACGGATGTGCGGGCCTTTAAAAAGCGCCGGGGGATTAAATACTTTCTATTCGGCCAAGAGTTAACGCACGGATTAGGAACCGGATTAAATACCGATTTAGCCAGAAGGGCGGCTGAAGCGGAAACAGAAAGTATTTCTAGGCTTTTTAAAGACCAGGATATTGTTATTTTTGTCGCGTGTTTGGGCGGAGGATTAGGGTCGGGCGCCACCCAGGTTTTTGCCCAAGCTGCTAAGAATTTTGACGGCATTGCATTTGGCATATTTACTCTGCCATTCAAGTTTGAGGGTAAAAATAAGTACAAAATTGCCGGCAAGGCCCTTAGAGAATTGCGCAGATCGTTGAATGTTTCAATTACCATACCCAACGAGAAGATTTTTAAGATTATCGACCAAAATACTGCAATCACGGACGCTTTTTCTATGGTTAATAAAAATCTTATTGAGTCACTGGAAAGTCTCATTGATTTGATTTACAGCCCCGGTGTGATTAACATTGATTTTGCCGATGTACGGGCAATATTAAAGGGCAGGGGGAACTTGGCGTTTTTAAACACCGCCGAAGCATCGGGAAAAGACCGGACAGACGCCATTATTAAAGATATCTTACACAACCCTTTGTATCAAAATAATAATTTTGTTGCTGAAAAGGTGTTATTTAATATCGCCGGGGGCGGCGCATTGGGAATGTTTGAAGTAGATAAAATCAGCAGGGTGATTGCGGCGCAAAACCCAAAGGCGAAAATTATTTTTGGTATTTCAAAAGATTCAAAATTAAAGAATAAAATTAAGACAACATTGTTAATGACCGGCCCTGGCGTCGGTACACAAGTTAAACCGGTTGTTGAGAAGATAAAAAAACCGGTTGCAAGGCAAGAAAAGAAGGTTGAGAAAGTTACAAAAATCCAGAAAAAAGTTAATAAGTTAAAAAAGCCGAAGAAGTCTAAAAAAACAGTTGAAAAAGCAGTTCCGCTAGAGAATGTGTTGGCGCCCATCTTTAATGACGCACCGGAAGAGAGTGGAGTCAGAAAATTAAGCATTGCCCAGGTATCGGATAACGAAAAAAGGGCCATTAGAAGAAGCGCACTTGATATAAAAAGAGACGAGGAAATGGAAGAGAATAAAAAATCACAACAGGAGAAAGAGTGGGAAATCCCAGCGTTTTTAAGAAAAGTAAAATTTAAACCCTAATAAGTCATTATTGTTATGGATGAAGAATTACCAATCAAAAAAGCTATTATCCCGATTGCGGGCCTCGGCACCAGGTTTTTGCCTTTGTCTTTGGCTGTTTCAAAAGAGTTTTTCCCGCTCATAGATAAGCCCATTATTCAGTATGTTTTTGAAGAGGTGAAAAATTCCGGCATTAAAGAAATTGTGTTTGTGGTAAGTCCTAAGCAGAAAATGATTATGAATTATTTTACCAAATCCCCTGAATTGGAAAAACTGTTGGTGAAACGAAAAAAGGATAAAATTCTGGAAGAACTTAAAAATTTTGAAAATCTTTTTGCCGACATTACATTTTCATATGTGGTTCAGAAGAATCCGCTTGGCGACGGCCATTCTATTTTACAGGCGCAAAAGTTGACAGACAATCAACCGGTGGTTGTTTCTTTTGGTGACGATGTGGTGGTTTCAGACGAACCCGCGCTTTTGCAATTAATGAACGTGTTTAAAACCTGTAATGCGCCTGTGATTGCTTTAAAATCAATGCCTAAAGACGTCATTGGCGCGTATGGTAACGTGGCAGTGGAAAAGATTGCCCACGGTTTGTATAAAATAAAAAAAATTATTGAAAAGCCCAGCCCCGCCCAAGTGCAGTCAAATTTGGTTATTGTGGGCAAATACGTGTTAACCCCTGAAGTGTTTAATTATTTGAAAAAAGCCAAGCCATCTGAAAAGGGAGAAATTATTTTAGGGGAAGTATTTGATGCCATGTTAAATGACGGATTGCCTATTTACGGATACGAAGCGAAAGGAGAGTGGCTTGAATGCGGGGATAAATTAAAATGGCTGAAATCATTTTTTTACATGGCCCTTCACGATGAAAAATACGGCAAGGAATTGAAGCATTATTTGAAGTCTATGGGCTAGGAGCGTGGGGAGTTATCCACAGATTGGCTGTTTACACCACTTCTCGGATACGATATATTTATCTAACAATTACTGGCACATTGAAAATGAGTATTGGACCTTTTCATGACTTGGCCAGTTAGGGCTTAACATTGAGCTTTAACTAGCCGAGTTATGATAGGGTTCATTAAACTCGGGTGTGTTTTCCGTGGTTTCCTTTTAAGGAGCTGCATCATGAAACGTTTGCTGTGTCTCGGTCTCTCGCCAGGTTTCGCCGCGAATTTCGCGGCCATCAATTCCCCACAAGACGCGGTTTGCAGCAAGAAGGCGAACGACAAGACGAAGCAGGAATGACGAACAAGGGCGACGATGATGACCTCGGAGGTCATCAGCAACTGCCAAGGTCGGCATGTGTTTCTGGATGACCTGGAGGTCATCAGCGATTTGCCAAGGAGGCACTGCCAAGGTTGGCACTGCCAAGGTGGCACACACTCCCGAGGAAAGGGGGTAGCTAGTTTCCGTCAGCTTCTTGTTGACGCGAAACTTGGCTACCCCCTCGTTTCGTTTTATAGACACAGATTCATCTCTGTATTTTTTTTGGAAATTGGTATAACATACACAAATATGGAAAACAAAATAGCCTTTTTTGAAGTTAAAGATTGGGAAGAAGAATATTTGAAAAATCAGTTCAACGGTTTTGATTTAGCTTTTTTTTCGGATAAACTTTCAGTTGAAAATGCAGACTTGGTAAAAAATTACCAAATAGTTTCTGTTTTTGTGGATTCGCAAGTTGGTAGTGAGGTTATTTTAAAATTGCCGGAATTAAAAATGATTGCCACCAGGTCAACCGGTTTTGACCATATTGATATGCAGGTTTGTAAGGAAAAGGGAATTGCGATCTGCAATGTACCTTTCTACGGAGAAAATACCGTGGCAGAACATACGTTTGCGTTAATCTTGGATTTATCACGAAAAATCTATCAATCGGTTGATAGTGTAAAAAAGGAAGGGTTTGCCATTGCCGGCTTGATGGGGTTTGATTTAAAAGGCAAAACTTTGGGTATTGTGGGGATGGGCCATATTGGCCAGCATGTGGCAAGAATTGCTAAAGGTTTTGAAATGAATGTTTTGGGCTACGATGTAACAGAAGACAAAAAACTATCAGAAACATTAGGTTTTACCTATGTTTCTTTAGAAGAGTTACTGAAAAATTCTAATATCATAACGTTACACGTGCCACTTAATGAAAAAACAAACCATTTGATAAACTCGCAAAATATTAACCTGATTAAGCCGGGGGCTTACCTAATAAATACTGCGCGTGGGGGGATTATTGAAACTGCGGCATTGGTTGAGGCGCTGGGCAAAGGAATTATCGCCGGGGCAGGGCTTGATGTGCTAGAGGAAGAGTGTTTTGTAAAAGAAGAGGCGCATTTATTGTCAAAAGATTTTTCTGATAAGTGCGACATAAAAACCATGTTGCAAAACCATATTTTAATGGACCGCAAAAACGTGATTATTACTCCGCACAATGCCTTTAATTCACGTGAGGCGTTAGAACGGATTTTAGAAACTACAGTAGAAAGTATTCATGCTTTTAACATGGGAAAACCAGTAAACACCGTATCATGATATACGATTTGATTATTATAGGGGCTGGGCCGGCCGGAGTTTCTGCCGGTATTTATGCTGCCCGCCAAAGGTTAAATATTTTAATACTATCAAAAGATATCGGCGGCCAGGTGGCTAAAAAAGCGGTTGATATCGAAAATTATCCCGGATTTGAAAAAATTTCAGGGCCGGATTTAGTGGAACTTTATAAAAAACAGATAAAGTCCAATGAATTGGAAGTACTGGTTAATGAGGAAGTGGTAAGTGTTGAGAAACCTGGGAACTTTTTAGTTAAAACCGCTTCGAGCAAAACTTTTGAAGCCGTTTCAGTTATTGTGACTTCCGGCGCAAAGTCAAAATTAATTAATGTGCCGGGTGAAGAAGAATTTGCCGGAAAGGGCGTAAGTTATTGCTCATTGTGCGACGGGCCGGTTTTTAAAAACAAAACTGTAGCCGTAGTGGGTGGAGGAAATAATGGGTTTGAATCGGCCCTCTTTTTATCAAATTATGTAAAGCACGTAACTATTTTAGAATATGGCGAAAAAGTAAATGCCGATGCTGAAAATCAAGAACTAGTGGCAAAAAATCCAAACATCGAAATTATTACTAATGCGCAAGTTACCAAGATTGAGGGCAAAGTTTTTGTGAATGCGATTTTTTATAAAGACCGTTTGACTGGCGCGGAAAAGAAATTGGATGTGGCAGGTGTGTTTGTGGAAATCGGTTACAGTCCGGCGACTTCGTTTTTGAACGGTTTGGTTGAGTTGAATGAAAAACAGGAAGTGATATTTAATCCAGAAACCCTGGAAACCAAAACCCCAGGCCTTTTTTCAGCCGGGGATTGCAATGTCAGCCGTTACAAACAAATCGTCATGGCATCGGGTGAAGGAGCCAAGGCCGCGCTTTCGGCTTACAACTACATAAAGAAACATAAGTAGTCGTTCGCCATTAGCCCACAAAGTACCGTCCGTTCAAATCCCAGCGGATTTGACGTTCTACACTCTCGGCAGTTTGCGCCCGCTAAAAGCGGGCGACCATGCCAAACTGCCTGCGAGAGTTACTTTGTAAGCTAATGGCTCACTAATACATACTAGCCATGTCAAAAATAAAAGAAATCACCGCAAAAGAAATTAAAGATTCAAAGGGTAGACCAACTGTGGAAGTAACGTTGGAAACCGAAAAGGGGAGTTTTGTGGCTTCTTGTCCATCTGGAGTTTCAACGGGTGAAAATGAAGCTTTGGAATTACGGGATGAAGATGGCGGAGTATCAAAAGCAATAGAGAATATTCATAAGATTATTGCGCCAAAATTAAAAGGCAAAGATCCGCAAAACCAAAGAGAATTAGATGAACTGATGATTGCGCTTGATGGCACCGAGCATAAATCAAAACTTGGAGGCAACGCCATATTGCCTGTTTCTATTGCTATTTGTCGGGCGGGGGCTGCGGCAAAGAAAGTCCCACTTTACCAACATATTTCAGAAATTGCGGGGTCAGACCTTGGAATGCCCTTGCCAAGCTTTAATTTTATTGAGGGCGGGGCGCACGCGGACAATGATTTGGACCTGCAAGAATTTATGGTAATGCCTCAAAAGAAGTTATTTTCTGAAAATATGATATTGGCGAGCAATATATTTAATAATTTGCAGGAGTTGATGAAAACAAGCTACGGGGAGGTTGGAATGGGTGATGAGGGAGGATTTACGCCAAAAATTTCAAAAGCCGAACAGGCGTTATATTTGCTAAAAACTGCGATTGGGGACTCGGAAGCTAACATTGCTATAGACGCGGCGGCTTCAGAGTTTTACAAAGACGGAAAATATATATTAGAGGGCAAAGAAACTTCAAGAACTGAATTATTGCATTTTTATGAGGATTTGGCGCAAAGGTTTCCCGTTATTTCTATAGAGGATCCCTTTGCGCAGCTTGATTGGGAGGGTTTTAAAGAAATGGTGCAGGCATTGGTTGGTACCCTGATTATCGGAGACGATTTAACCACAACTAATATTAAAAAAATTAAAGAAGCCAAATCGAAAAATGCCTGTAATGGGGTTATTATTAAGCCGAATCAAATAGGAACAGTTTGGGAAGCCATAGAAGCGGTAAATTTAGTAAAATCATATGGTTGGAAGGTTATGGTCAGCCACCGAGGGGGGGAAACGATGGATGACTTCATTGCTGACTTTGCAGTTGGTGTAGGGGCTGACTTTATAAAAGCGGGCGCTTATACAAAAGAAGAAAGAATGGTAAAATATAATCGGTTGTTGGGGATAGAAAACGAATTACACAAAAAATGATATGTCAAAGCTATTTTTGTTGCGGCATTTAAAAAGCCAGTGGAATTTAGACAAAGAGTTTGCCGGCTGGGTTGATAACCCTTTGTCAACAGAAGGTATTTTGGCGGCCAAAGAAATGGCTGAAAAGTTAAAGAATGAAAAGATTGATGTGGGCTATACTTCGCCGCTGGTCAGGAATATGGAAACCCTGTTGCGTATTTTTGAGCATAACCCTGATAAATATCCGTTGTTTATTCACCTTGATGGCGGGAAGATGCAGATGTGGGGAAAGTTTACCGATTTAAATAATGATGATATGCCGGTGTATGTTTCAGAAAAATTAAATGAACGTTATTATGGAAAATTGCAGGGGCTAAATAAAGATCAAATTACCACGCAGTATGGTGAGCAGAAAGTGCATTTGTGGCGCCGGGGCTATAAAAACCGGCCACCGGGCGGAGAATCGTTAAAGGATGTATACGACAGAGCAGTGCCATTTTTTAAAAAATATATTATCAAAGAATTATCAAAAAATAAAAATGTGCTGGTGGTGGCAAGTCATAATAGTTTACGGGCCATCGTAAAATTTATTGAACATATTTCTGATGAAGACATTGCCAACGTTGAATTGCCATTTGGTTCTTTAATGCAGTATGAATTTAACGGGAATTTTACAATTAAAAGATAGCGTAGTATCATTAACAAATTCATTAAAGAGAAATCAGCACCAAGCACCAAAACGCTGAAGCGTTTGGTACTCGGTGAAAATTTTTAAATTTTCATGTTTCAATTAAATAAGAATTCAATATTAGTAGGAGTTGCAGTTTTAGCTATTATTGTTACAGGGTGTTTGCTTTTAATTAACATAAACCCTAATGCCAAGGCTTTACTTTTAGGATTTGGAATGTCCGGCGAAACAGTGGCTAACAATGCCGTGGCGTACATTAATCAAAACTTATTGCAGGAGGGGCAGACAGCTTCATTGGAAAGTTTTTCTGAAGAAAGCGGGATAATAAAAATAAAAGTCAACGTTAACGGCAAAAGCTACAATAGTTACGTAACGAAAGATGGGAAGTTTTTGTTCCCTACAGACCCGATTCCCATGGAAGCGAAGACAAACGATGAAAGTGCCCAAGCAGAAGCCCAGCAGCCAAATCAGCCAAAAACTTCTCCTACATTAGCAAAAGTAGATGCATCTATGCTTGAGGCCTATGTGGTAAGCCGTTGCCCCTTTGGGTTGCAAATACAAAGAGCTATGTATGATGCGATAAAGAATATTCCCGCTTTGACCGAGAATTTGAGAGTAAGATACATTGGGTCTATTGTAAATGGTAAGGTAACCGCCATGCACGGTGATGCAGAAGCTCAAGAAAACTTACGCCAAATTTGCGTACGCGACGAACAACGAAGCAAATATTGGGATTATGTTTCATGCCAAATGGAAAAAGGTGATACTGCCGGTTGTCAGGAATCAACAGGAATTAACGCTACCAAGTTAAATGGTTGCATGTCAGATGCTAACAGGGGATTATCGTACGCCAAAGAGGATTTTGATTTAACCGCCAAATACGGCATTGAGGGCTCTCCTACGGTGATATTAAACGGTGTAAGGGTTTCAGAATTTGATTTTGGTGGCAGGTCTTCAGATGCCATTAAAACATTAGTTTGTAATTCATCAACTACGCCTTCGGAATTTTGTTCAACTACATTAAATACCCAGCAAGCCGCAACATCGTTTTCACTAACCTATGCCGGTGCCACGCCTTCCGCTTCAGCCAATACTAATAGTG
>Ga0209542_10018074_pt1 | contig 11458 bp, 13 predicted proteins | sample RifCSPhighO2_01_FD_184028 | JGI IMG/M metagenome (GOLD analysis project Ga0209542, IMG submission 184028) | Soil microbial communities from Rifle, Colorado - Rifle CSP2_plank highO2_0.1 (SPAdes) (version 2) | ecosystem: Environmental > Terrestrial > Deep subsurface > Rock core/Sediment ...
CACGTAAACCAGGAAGGTCCACAGACCTTAGAGTGTGCCTTCGGACTTAAAACAACTGACGGTCTTTATTACGGGCTCGATGCGGGGGATATGCCAGATCAAGTCTCTCTGGCTCCGATGGACCGTGATGTGCGTATAGAGGGGCGTTTAACAGCGGCAGCAGCGCTTAGCTCTGATTTTTGGAACAGGTATCCAATCGAGGGCATAATTACCGTAACCGCAATTACAGTGCTGAACAGTCCCGCAATAAATGATAAGTAAAAGTAATAATTCTCTCCCTGTTGCGTCTACATTAAGGATTAAGTGAGGGTAATTAAAAATAACAAATAAAATTTATGAAAACATCACGAGCTGTAGTAATTATATTGTTAATAGCAGTTGTCAGTGTGTCCATTTATGCGTGGTCTAGGAAAAATATTGAAGTCGCCGACGTTACTCCTGCTCCAGTAGGAGAGAGCGATATCAAAGGCTGTTACGTAGCCGGTAATTCCAAGGATGTGTATACACTAAATATTAAATCACAAATAGGTGGAGCGGTGGCAGGGACTTTAGCTTTCAAAAACTTCGAAAAAGATAGTTCCAGCGGAACCTATGTTGCTACATACGACGATGGAATCCTTCTAGGGAATTACTCCTTTCAGTCTGAGGGTATGAATTCAGTTATGCAGGTGGTGTTTAAGAAGTCGGGGGATGATTTTGTCCGAGGTTACGGAGAGCTTAATGCGGACGGAACTAAATTCACTAATTTGAGCACCATAATATACGACATGTCGCCACTAGGTGTGTTTAAAAACACCCCCTGCACAAGCTAGCTACTAGTAGATAATAGGTATATAATAAATACATGATTATACTTTTTATTTCAGGTCTATTACTAGGAGGAGTGGCGGTACTGTTTGCTCTACAAAATATTGAGATTGTCACTGTGAATTTTTTATCTTGGGACATAACTGGGTCTCTAGCGCTTATCCTGGGTATCGCCATTGCCTTGGGTGCCGTGGCGGTAGCGTTGCTTACGTTGCCTGAGAGTATTAGTAATTATTTTAAATACAGAAGTTTGAAAAAGGAGAATGAAGCTCTAGCTGAAGAACTTCGCAAGCAAAAGGAATTAACCGCCTTTGCTAAGACTACTCCTCCGACGACTGAAGCTATTGAAAAAATAGAACAAGGCGCGATAGCTCAAATCTAATAAAATTATCGTATGAAAAAAATAATAATTTTAATTCTTCTGGTCTTAGCTTTGGGTATTGTTTGGTTTGGATTTTTGAAAGATGAAAAAGTTACCATAACTCCAACTCCATTACCAACCGAGACAGAAGAAAAGATAACTTACATTAAAGCATCCACGGATTTGATCGTGGTGGATTTACCATATCCGGGGGCGGTGACCGGGAAAGAATTTAGTGTCATAGGTCGCGCGCGCGGGTATTGGTTCTTTGAAGCCTCGTTTCCATTACAGCTACTGGGCGCGGATGGTAAAGTGTTGGCGAATGGTTATGCAGAGGCCCAACCTGACCCAGTAACTGGCGAAGTCAACTGGATGACAGAGAATTTCGTACCATTTAAGGGGGAAATCAAGGCGCCCGAGTCTTACATTGGTCCGGCTACTTTAATTCTAAGGAAAGACAATGCTTCTGGGTTACCAGAGCATGACGCGTCTATTTCTTTTCCCATCACTGTTGAGTATTAATTAAATATGAAGAAAATTACTTTCTTAGCTACTATTTTTTTAGCAAGCATGATTGCTTTTTCCCCGTACGTTACGTCTGCGCAGAGTTATAGTGGGGAGTGGCGCGTACGCTCAAGTTCATTGCGTAGAAGTATAAACAAGCTAGATGATGACAGAGTGAAGAATGTTCCTATGCCAATACTCTTTGGTCTTACGCCAGACAATATAACTCCCAACTTCGGTGACCCACGTTCGGGGGGACGCAAGCATGAAGGGTTGGACATCATGGCGCCTCTCGGAGCACCGGTAGTTTCACCGACGGAAGCAGTAGTGATTCGTACTGGAGAGGGGGACAGCGCCGGGAACTATGTTTACACCGCAAATCCTGGCGGGGAGACCTTTGCCTACATGCACTTGGATGAAATTGCGGATATTGACGAAGGCGACATTCTAAAAAAGGGAGACTTAATAGGGTACGTCGGGAATACCGGGAATGCATCGGGTGGAGCTACGCATTTACATTTTGAAATTCAAGATGACCATGACGCCACTGACCCATATCTTAGAATTAAAAGCATCTTTCCACTCGCGGATAAAATAAAATATTTAGAAACTATTTTAGACGATGTAAAAAGTGAAAAAGAGTTTGCTTACAATATGGTTAAGCTGTACCGCTCTGAATTTGTTTTAGCACAAAAATTAAATATTATTCTGCTGGACTCTATCATGGACGCACTTTCAAGCGTGCCATCGTCCGTTTCTACTAATATTTCGAGTACACTAAAGGGAGACTTAACTTTAGGCTCTAAGGGTGCTCTGGTTACAGAACTTCAGAAATTTCTTATCAACAAGAACATTGGTTCTGCGAGTAAGATGGTAGCGGACGGTAGCTTTGGCCCTATTACTCAAAAGGCTTTGGCGGAATACCAAGCCTCTGTCGGGATCAAGCCTGCAGTTGGGTATTATGGACCTATTACTAGGGCGTATATCTTGGCGTATAGCGAATAGCTAATTTATTTTAATTTGGTAGAATAATAAATTATAGTTAAATATATAAAATAATATGCTAAAAATATTGTCTTCAGTGATCGTTGTGGGATTGGTAGTGGTGGGAGGATACTTTGCTTTTAATTTAGGCGGAAGTGAAACCGAAAATAAGGAGATTAATACTGCCGAAGATGAAGCGGAAACTTCCGGCAAAAAGATGGCTTTCTCCGAATTTGTAAAACAAGGAGGAGCGTATAAATGTGAGGTCAAGCAGTCCATGAGCGATATGCAAAATGACGGCACTGTCTACATTAGTGGAAGCAACATGCGGGGAGAGTACAATACTATTGCTGAAGGCCGGGAAATGCAGACTTCTTTTATTTTACGTGATGGGTACTCATATACTTGGTCTTCCTTGATGCCGAATGTTGGTTTCAAGGTTAAGGTAAATACAGATGTGTCTGCTTCGGGAAGTGGTAGCGCTTCCGGCACTTACAGTTGGAATGCCGAGCAGATAGGGGATTATAATTGTGAAGCTTGGACCGCGGACCAAACTAAATTTAGTATCCCAACCAGTATCACTTTTCAGGAAATCAAGTCCAATTAAACCTTAGTTTAAAAATAGAATAATAATAAGTTATTTCCCGACAATGATATGAATTTTATAGAATCTATTTTTGAACCTATTAGAAAATGGTATGGTCGTTTTGAACGGCCGATTTCTTCACTCTCGCTTATTTTGGGATTTATCTTTGACGCGGTGACCCTTAAGCGGGTAGACACTTTGTGGGAAAATGTTTGGATCTTGGGCCATCTGGTTATCGTGGCAGTTTTTATTGTTTTAATTCATACTACCGAAAGTAAGGCAGGTGACGAAGCAGATCCGACCAAGAAGCATTTCTGGTATGTGAACATACTTCAGTTCTTCTTCGGAGGTACTCTCTCTGTGTATTTAGTATTTTATTTCCGGAGCGCTGACATTCTAGTGACTTGGCCATTTATTTTTATCTTAGCGGGAGCCTTTTGGGCCAATGAATCCTTGAAGCGGCACTACGTGAGACTTAGTTTCCAGATAAGTCTACTCTTCCTCTCTATTTATTCCTTCGCTATCTTCTTGGTGCCGGTAGTTATGCATCAAATAGGTCCAAAGGTTTTTTTGCTTTCAGGGTTTATTAGTATTGTTTTGATTTCGTTATTCTTAGTTATTCTTTTTTATTTTACAAAAGACAAATTTACGGAAAGTAAAAGAATTATTCTAGTTTCAATCTCCAGCATTCTAGTAATAGTTAATTTCTTATATTTTACGAATCTGATTCCGCCTATTCCGCTTTCACTCAAAGACGCTGGCGTGTATCATTCTGTTTTTAAAAATAGCGCAGGGAATTACGAAGTAACTTACGAGGATCATAGCTGGCGAGACTACTTTACTCTCTATCCTAACTTTACCCAGGTGGTCGGTACTCCGATATATGCTTTTAGCGCAATTTTTTCACCTTCTGGACTTAACATCGTTGTGATTCATGAGTGGCAACATTATGATGAGACGGAAAAAGACTGGATTACGCAAAGTGAAATATATTTATCAGTGGTGGGTGGCAGAGACGGAGGATTCAGAACTTATTCCAAGAGGGACAACCTAGCCCCCGGTAAATGGCGGGTGAAAATAAAAACTAAGGATGACCACATCGTAGGGAATTTAAGGTTTAGTATTATAGACTCTGATACGGAAGCTGTTCTCTCCACAGAGATAAAATAATTATTCTGCTATACTGTACCAGATGGAAAACACGCCAGGGGATCAGCCTAAAAGGATTTTTACTAAAGCCCACATTTTGTTCGGGTTGGGCTTTTTTGTATTGCTCGTTTTATTGTTCTTATTTTATCCAGGTATATTCAGCACCACGTTCTCTTATGAAACTGGGAAAGTTGCAGAGAGTGGCATCAGTAACTTTCTGAAAAAGTTAGTAACCCCGAGTATTCCTCCGCTCGACAAGGTTGCATATGACCAGAAGCTCAGTGACATTGCCAACAATCCGCCTCCTAAAGTAGTTACTCCAAAGTTTGATAAAAATGGTAACGAAATTCCTGCTCCAGTAGTCCCACCTAAAATAAATCTATGGCCAGTTAAGACCGTTTATCCTAATGCGGGTGCCATTTTGCCTTTCAACCGCATAATAGCGTACTACGGAAATTTATATTCCAAGAAAATGGGGGTATTAGGAGAATATGAAGAAGCTGAAATGTTCTCCAGGCTCGACGTCGAAGTTAAGAAATGGGAGGCCGCTGACCCTGAGACTCCTGTTATACCAGCGTTACATTATATAGCGGTAGTGGCGCAAGCTTCCGCCGGAGCGGATGGTAAATATCGCGCCCGCATGCCTAGTGCCGAAATAGATAAAGTCATTGCTATGGCGGCGAAAATAAATGCTATTGTTTTTCTTGATATCCAAGTTGGATTTAGTACCCTCCAGGTTGAGGTGCCACTCCTCGAGAAATACTTAAAACTCCCAAACGTGCATCTGGGTGTGGATCCGGAATTTTCTATGAAGACTGGTATCCGGCCAGGGAAGGTGGTGGGGACGCTCGATGCGGTGGATATAAATTTCACGACAGGATACTTGGCAAAGTTGGTAAAAGAAAATAATTTAACCCCGAAGATCCTAGTGGTGCATCGTTATACACAAAAAATGGTGACCAATTACAAGCTCATAAAAACTCCACCGGAAGTGCAGGTAGTGATGCACATGGACGGCTGGGGAGGGGCGGCTAAGAAAATAGGTACCTATCGAAATTTCATTTATCCGGAGCCCGTACAATTTACTGGATTTAAATTATTCTATAAAAACGACATCCTGACTCCAGGCACTACTCTAATGACCCCAACGGACCTACTAAAGCTAAATCCCCAGCCGAGCTATATACAGTATCAATAAAAATTGTGCTATACTGAGTATAAGTTCCGACATTGGGTCGGCATTAATTGATAATATAAAATTTATATGAAAAATACTTTAATTGTAATAGTTGTCTTGGTTTTAATTGCCTTGGGGTTTGTGTTTTTTATAGGAAAGGGTAATAAAGTAGAAGCACCGGTAGCAGGGACTACTTCAGGTGACATTAACACCACTGACAGTAGTGCTTCTGTAAATGTAGATTCCACAGTTGTGAATTCATATGTGCCTCCAGCTGGAGCCGTGAAAGAATTTACTGTTACTGGTAAGGAATTCTCTTTTAGTCCGTCGTTAATAACTGTAAAGAAAGGCGACAGAGTAAAAATAACTTTTGTTAATAGCGCAGGGTTTCATGATTTTAAAATTGATGAATTTGGCGCGGCTACCAAACAGACCAAAGCTCCAACTACAGAAGTTCTAGAATTCACCGCGGATAAAGTTGGAAGCTTTGAATATTATTGTTCAGTTGGAAGCCATCGAGCCATGGGCATGAAAGGTATCTTAAAAGTGGAATAATTAAAATATAAAACTATATGAATAACGTAAAAATTTTCTTTTCTGTTTTAGGCTTACTAGTGGCGGCTGTTGTTGTAACCATAATTTTGCGATCAACAAATGGTGGCGGGGTAGTGACACCTGGGAAATATGACACCTTTGCTACTTGCCTTAAGGACAGTGGAATTGTTTTCTACGGCGCTTTCTGGTGTCCGCATTGCCAGGCGCAGAAAAAGCTTTTTGGTTCATCTGCTAAGTTGTTGCCCTATGTTGAGTGCTCTACCGCCGATGCCAATGGCCAGACTCAGATTTGTAAAGACAAAGGAATAACCAGCTATCCTACTTGGATACTTCCGGACGGGACTCTTGTGCCTAATGAAACGGACGCCGGAGTTACTTTAGCAACTCTAGGGGCTAAGACAAGCTGTGCGTTACCGGTAGAATAATATGAATGCAGAAAACGTCCACTACTTAAATATTTTTCTTGGCTCTGGCGCAATACTGCTTCAAGTTGGTTCAGTCGTGGCCTTGGTCTTGCTCTTTATTGGGCCCAAGAAAAACGTATATCTAAACTTCATTGATAAAAATTATTTAACTTTAGGTTTTATTGTTTCTTTTTCCGCTGCGCTCTTCTCTCTGGTTTATTCTGAAGTTATAAATTTCATCCCGTGTAGTCTGTGCTGGTTCCAGAGAATATTTATGTTTCCTCTGGTTTTCATTTTCGGCGTTGCCATCTGGTCTCGTGATAGAAAAGTAGTGAAGTACACCTTGCCACTTATCTTTGTTGGTCTTATTATTTCCGCTTATCAAAATTTTATTTATTATTTTGGTAACTCTGCGGCTGTTCCGTGCGATGCTTCCGGTGTGTCTTGTTATCAGCATTTGATTTCAGAATTTGGTGGTTATATTTCGGTCCCTATGCTTGCTCTATCGAGCTTCGTAGGACTGCTCGCCATTGTTCTAGTTGCTCACTTTTATAAAAAAGAGGATTAAAATGGGAAGGTGGCGCTCAGACTTGAAGTCGTTGCGCCACCAGACCTTGATCCGTTGCGGGTGGGATCTGATTTGCTCAGCCAATACCGCCGAGCAGAGTCCAGAACTGGCACCACGCGCTATTGAAGAACGCTTTAATTCGTCTCATGACACCTCTCCTTAATTTAAGATTATAGGACAAATAAGTAATTTTGTCCACACAAGTTAGCTTGCTAAGATTTTAGTGAGTATATATAATATTGTTATGAATTATAAAACTGTTATTTTCATTGCGATTGTGGGTATAATCGTGGCTTTTTTTATTTATAAAGGAAATAAAGAATCAGATAAAATTATTACTACTAACAATGAAATCAAAACAACCATGACTGCAACATTAAATACAAATAAGGGAGACATAACAATTGAATTTTTTGACCAGCAAGCGCCCAACACTGTAGCGAATTTTAAAAAGCTCGCAGGGGAGGGATTTTATAACGATACCAAGTTCCACCGTGTGATTAAGGGTTTCATGATCCAAGGCGGAGATCCATTAACTAAAGATGATTCTAAAATGGCCTTCTGGGGCACTGGGGGCCCTGGTTATAAATTTGGAGATGAGCTAGGTGCCAGTAATAAAAATGACGCAGGTACAATCTCGATGGCAAATTCAGGCCCAAATACCAACGGCTCGCAATTCTTCATTAATGTGGCCGCCAATAATTTCTTAGATACTAAACATACTGTTTTTGGGAAAGTGATCGCGGGCATGGAAGTGGTAAAGCTTATTGAAAATACTCCAACTGTGGAAAACGACAGACCAGCAACTCCAGTGGTTATCAACAGTGTAACTGTAACTATGGGAGAATAGATGGTATAGTTTAGGTGGTCAAATTTATTAATATTTTTCCCGCTAAGAGCGGACAATTATAAAAAATCATGAGTCTAAAAAAATCGTACCAGGATTGGCATAATCATCCCAAGCATTCTCATGCACACTGGTCCAGCTTCATTGCAATTTCCATACTAGTTTCTCTTTTTATAATAAATCAAATAAATTTAACTTATAATCCTGAATATAGTTTCACCGTGGATAAGACCGAGGCCGCTTCCCTGACTTCTGCTGTTTTAACACCGTCCGACTTTGTATACCAAGGTTATTATGATGTACAAACTTACGGCAACGACACCTCATACATGGCATACTTAACTCATCGATATGTAAACGGCGAGTTGCGTTTCCTGACCATGACTCATAGAGGCGTAATCCATGAATTTAAAATTGTAGACAAATCTTTTGGCGAGAAAATTACAGTGCTGACCAATCAGTGGGATTTGAGCTCGACAGGCGCGTTACGCGATTTCCAAGGTATTTGGTTTAACAGTGAAACTAATCGTTTATGGGTGACCAGTAGCGCCGACTATACCGTATACTATAACAATGCCCATATCACCATGATGACTCTGGGCAATAGTGGTTCAATTACAAATGTTAAGAAAGTTGATTTGACTGGTATTCCGGAAAAACGTATGTATGGTGGTTGTCAGCGAGTCCCGTCTTATTTCCGCACCCAGCTTGGTGGGGAATACGTGTGTGGCTGGGGAGGATACACTTCGTTGGTTGCTCAGGCTGGAGGGGCTTCCATAGGACCTACAATGTATGCTATTCCTGATCCTGAATTAGTCAGTAATGGCGGATCTGTGACCCCTCGGGTATTACTTGACACGGTTACTAGCCGTGGTGAGCGTAAGACAATTCCGATTAACTATTTTGATGGCGGCGATTCACGACAGAATCCACCTTCGCGCCCTACTGATCCGCCTCTAGCTACTGCCGATTGGCTTTCTCCGAATTCAAATGGCAACGGGTGGATGGTTTGGGGTGATAGCTACTATAACACTGGCATGTGGATTGAGACTGCTAGTAAGCAAGGGTTTGTCTCGATTGCTTCTTTAGGTAAGGGGTATACTTGGTATTGTTCTTCTACTCTTTGTTATGATGACCGTCAGTATGAGATGCATATTTGGAATCCAAACCGGTTGGATGACGGCATCTTAACTAGACCGGACAGCATGACTGAATTGGTTGTTCCGCGTCGCGATGGTACCTGTTTATGGATTGGCAACGTTCCTTCGTGCAATATTTCAGGTGCTACCTATGATTCAGTAAGCGGCAAGGTTTATATGATTGGTTTTCCGCTTGGTCCAGATGTATATACTGGCCGTATGTACGTTTATGACGTTAATGGTGGTGGGGGGGCATCAGTTCCCCCAACTCCTACGGTAACTCCGGTTGATGCGGTTGTTTCAGGGTGGTCTTCATGGTCTGCAATAACGGGTTGGTCTACTTGTGCTAATAATAGTCAAACTAGAACTGAACAAAGAACACGTACAATCATTACACCAGCATCAAATGGAGGAAGTACACCAGCACTTTCAGAGACACAGACTGTGTCACAGAGTTGTACCGTGGCTTCTGTTCCTACAGACGCCACTGTCTCCGCATGGTCAGGCTGGTCAGCAACAACAGACTGGGGAACATGTTTAAATGGAACACAAACTAGAACAGAACAGCGAACTCGAACAGTTATTACTCCAGCAACAAATGGTGGAAGCACACCCGCACTTTCTGAAACACAAACTGTGTCACAAAGTTGTACAGTAGATCCAGTTTCAACGAAAAATTATATAGGACAAAATGTTCAAACCATTGCTAATGTTAATGTGCGTGTAACTGGCGGAGGAACACTTCTCGGAACTCAATCAATAGGTAGTACTGGTAAAATAGTTGCCGGTCCAACATATAGCAATAGTGTTACTTGGTGGCAGATTGACTATACATCAGGAGTAGATGGTTGGTCAGGCGATGATTATCTAATAGATTATGTATTACAAACCCCAACCCCGGTTCCAGTCCCAATAGTGGGAGACATAAATTTGGACGGAATTGTAAACTCCCTAGACTGGTCTATCATGAATAGTAAATGGTTCACTGAGGATTCCGCTAGTGATCTTAACGATGACGGAATTGTTAACTCCATAGACTTCTCTATTCTTAACAATAACTGGTTTAAGACAACGCCGTAAGTAATGTGGGTAAGTTTCACTTACAGAATAAACATTTTATAATTAAGTTAGTAAATTAATATTAAAATAAAATCTACATGAAATACATTCATAACAAACTTCTAGAAAAATCAAGAGCCTACTCTAAGTGGCATGATCATGCTCATCATAACAAAATTCATTGGGGAGCTATTCTGGTTGCGTTAGGGGTAGCAACGTTGCTTGCCTTAAACGGGATTCAAAGCTGGCGTAACACTCTGTACAATATTGTTATGATTGAGCTTTCACCTCGCTCGGCTGCTCTAACTCTAGACCCACAAACAAAATCAGTTAAAGAAGGGGATTCATTTATCGCTAATATCATACTAGATACAGACGGCAAGCCGGTGGACGGCGTGGATCTGTATTCGTTACATTATGATCCGACGATTCTAAGTGTGGTAGATGCTTCCACTAAAGCAGGTGTTCAAATAACCCCGGGAGTGCTTATGGACGTAACAGCCATGAATACTGTTGATCCTAAAACTGGAGTGATAAAATTCAGCCAGACCTCTACTGCGGGAACTAATTTTACCGGTAAGGGAGTTCTAGCTTCGATCCAATTTAAAGCAGTTGCCAAAGGAAGCTCTTATCTGAAATTTGATTTCAGTCTAGGTAACACCCGAGATACAAATGTGGCTCATGTGGGCCGCGACCAGTTGTTAAATGTAGTAGATGGTCTTTACACAGTATCCCCTAAGTAATACTTACACAAGTCATGAATATCAAACAAAATTCACAATACTTTATAAAAAATATTAAATATACTTTAATTTTATCTTTAATTTTTGCTACTTTCTTCCTCTTGGGAGGAGAGCGAGCAAGCGCGGCCACTCTCTCGGTTTCTCCTTCGAGCTCGTCGGTGACAAATGGACAAAATTTCAACGTAGATATCTTACTTGATACGGCTGGAGTAAGTGTGGATGGAGTGGATGTCTTTTCTCTTCGTTACAATCCAGCCATTTTGCAAGTACAAGATGCCAACACTGGAGCAGATGGAATTCAAATAACTCCGGGTATCCTTCTCCCTATTACTTTAGTGAATTCTGTAAATGCTACCAATGGCACTCTGCAATTTTCTCAAGTTGCCACTGGAGGTAGTAGTTTTAACGGCTCTGGTAAGCTAGCTACTATTACTTTCCGGGGAATTAGTAACGGCACCTCGGCGGTAACTATTGATTTTTCATCTGGCAGTGCTTCTGACAGCAACGTGGCAGGTGGTGGAATAGAAAGACTGACAGGAGTTAATAATGCGAGCTATACGATAGTTGCGCCTCCG
>Ga0209542_10018079_pt1 | contig 11456 bp, 16 predicted proteins | sample RifCSPhighO2_01_FD_184028 | JGI IMG/M metagenome (GOLD analysis project Ga0209542, IMG submission 184028) | Soil microbial communities from Rifle, Colorado - Rifle CSP2_plank highO2_0.1 (SPAdes) (version 2) | ecosystem: Environmental > Terrestrial > Deep subsurface > Rock core/Sediment ...
TGAGATACTCGAACTTCATGTCCGGACCGTGTGAGAGCGCCAAGTAGGTGTAGTTGGCCTCACCCGCCTGGCCGATGGAGACGAAGGAAACGATGACGATTGCCGCCAGGATGGCGGTGAACTTGAGTGTCCGCATTTTTGGGTCCTCCAGTCTGGGAGAATAGCATACTTTGCTTTGTGTGTCAAACTGTGGATGGAGAAGTTGGACAATGGGTAGGGAAGGGGTAGAATTATAGACATGCAAGATGGAGAGAAGATACGAGTACCGACAACTTTCTTAGCGATTTTAATATTGGTGGCTGTGGTGGGTCTGTTTATATGGTGGGGCAATGATAACGATGACTACAATAAAGCGGCGGCCGAAAGACCACAGAATCCGGGTCTTGAGGGTGTGAGTGAAGAATACAGATATGGTATAGAGGCGGCGGCCAATGCAAAAGCAGGAGAGTAAATGTCTAAATGAGCGAATTTGAAATTTGCAAACAATTAAAAAATTTAAAAAATTATGAAAAATGAACTTAAGGGGATTGGTAAAGGATTACTAATTGGACTCATTTTAGCAGTTGGAGTGAGTGTTTTTGCAGCTTGGAGCGAGCCAACTTCGGCACCCACTGCAGGTAATGCTGATGCTCCCATTAATGTTTCGAATAGCACCCAAACCAAAGGTGGCAATCTGGTTGTGAACAACAACAATCAGGGGGTTAACGGTCTGATTGTGCCCTTTGGCAACGTCCTCATTGGCATATCTACTTATCCAAGTAATCTGAAACTTAACGTCGGTTCGGGTATTGGTGCCACGCAATATTGCGATAACACAGGGGCTAACTGCTTCAAGTCAGCTGATCTGTGCCGACTTGTCAGCACTCTCTGTCCGTAATCTATTCCACAACGACCGTCCCGACACACATCGGGGCGGTCGCTTTCTTGCTATACTTTATTAGGCATGACTCTGGACGAAAACAAACTAAGGGAACTTATTCTAGATGCAGGTGTTGTCTCTAAATCTGATCTTGCCAAAATAGTCAAAGAAGCGAAAGAAAAAAGCGTTTCTTTCACTGATCTTTTGGTCAGTGAAGGTAAGATCGTTCCCGACGAGCTCTCGCGTTTGGAGGCCTACGTTCTCGGTATTCCATTTGTTAATCTCTCAAACGAGAAGATAGACTTCGCAGTACTCTCCCTTATTCCCGAGCCAATTGCCCGAACTCACAATATTGTGGCTTTCAAGAAAACAGATACGGCCCTGGAGGTGGCCATGCTTAAGCCGGAAGATCTCGAGGCGATCGAATTTGTAAAGAAGAAATTGGATCTTAAAATTTTGCCCCGCCTGACCGATACCGAGTCAATCAAGAAGGTTCTCTTGCAGTATCAGAAAAGTTTGAAGGCCGAGTTCGGCGATCTGATTGCAAAAGAAGTGGCACCACTTAAGGCTGTTACAGACATTAAAGAAGGCGAGAGTGCTACGCCCGAAGATCTGGAGAAATTGGCAAGTGATTTGCCCGTAGTACGTATTGTTGACACACTTCTCAATCACGCAATCCTTCAACAGGCATCAGATATCCATATCGAGCCGCTCGAAAAAGAACTTTTGATCCGCTATCGCATTGACGGTATTCTTCATGACGCCATGATCTTGCCCCGGAGCGCGGCGGCCGGCATTACGGCCCGCATTAAAGTGCTTTCGAATTTGCGTCTGGATGAGAAGCGTTTACCCCAGGACGGTCGCTTCAAGATTGATATGACCGGTCAGAGGGTGTCTTTCCGCGTTTCAACACTGCCAACATATTTCGGCGAGAAAACTGTCATGCGTCTCTTGCCCGAGAATTCCCGTGGCTTCACCCTCGAGGTTCTTGGTTTTTTTGGCGAAGGTCTGGAGCGTTTACATAAGGCAATTAAAAAAACTACCGGTATGATCCTGGTTACTGGCCCCACCGGCTCGGGTAAGACCACTACTCTCTATACAGTGCTCGATATTCTCAATACTCCGGACGTAAATATTTCGACAGTTGAAGATCCTATCGAGTATCAAGTAGGCAGGATTAATCAGACACAAGTTCGGCCGGAGATTGGCCTGACATTTGCTTCCGGCCTCCGCTCACTACTGCGTCAAGATCCGGACATATTAATGGTAGGCGAGATCCGCGATAAAGAAACGGTACAGTTGGCCATCAACGCCTCCCTAACAGGCCATCTTGTTCTCTCTACGCTACACACCAATTCGGCCGCCGGGGCAGTCCCACGACTTATCGATATGGGTGCTGAACCCTTCCTGCTCACTTCAACCATCAATATCATCATTGCTCAGCGTTTGGTGCGCAAGCTCGCCGAGGGTAAAGAAGAATACAAACTTTCTGAAGCAATGCTTGCTGAACTCAAAAATTCGGCTGATCTCGATCTTGTTCTCGAGATGCTCAAAAAAGAAAAAATAATCGAGAGGAGTGTCACCTGGAAAACTATTCCATTTTACAAACCGGCTACTGGAGCTTCGCCTGCTACAGGCGATGGTTATGCAGGGCGCATTGGCATACATGAAGTGCTCGCAATTTCGCCAGCTATACAGAAGATGATTGAAACACACGTCTCAAGCGATGAGATCCACGCCCAAGCCCGCAAAGAAGGCATGTTGACCATGATCGAAGACGGCATAGTCAAAGCCGCCCAAGGTCTGACCTCAATCGAAGAAGTCTTCCGTGTAGCGAATAATTGATATGAAATTTGCTTATAGTGGAGTACAAAATGGGGGAGAGGTGCATGGGGCGGCCGAGGCGGCGGATAAGTTTAGTTTGACCAGAACACTTAAAGAACAGGGTATTCTGGTGACGAGTGCCGAACCGGAGTCAAACAAACGCAGAGGTCTGATGGAGATTATCAACTCTCGCTTCTCCACCGTTTCGGTCAAACAAAGAATATTTTTCGTAAGCAACCTAAGCGAAATGCTTGGGGCGGGACTCTCGCTCGCTCGGGCCCTTAAAGTTTCGAGCAAGCAGACTAAAAATCCGAAATTAAAAGAAGTGATAGCAACGATCTCCTCGGATATAGACTCGGGGGGTACTTTTGCCGGAGCGTTGTCCAAATTCCCCAAAATTTTTACTCATACCACCACGGCTATGGTCGAGGCAGGTGAGAAGTCGGGTAGAGTACCCGAATCACTCTCGATCGTAGCTATGCAGATGATGAAGGTTTACCAGCTCAAAAAGCGCATCCGGGGAGCTCTCATGTATCCGGCTATCGTCATCTCGGCCATGATTCTGATTGCAGTACTCATGCTTGTCTACATTGTTCCCACACTGGCCTCGACATTTAAAGAGTTGGGCGCGGAGTTGCCTCTCACTACCCGCATTATTATTGGCGTATCAGATTTCTTAACTATGCATTATCTTATTGCACTTATCATTCTGGTGACTATTGCCATCGGCATATTTTATGGATATAAAATAAAATCTGTAAAGCGTTTCTACGCATGGTTCGTTTTGCATTTGCCCATTATCGGCAATATAGTGCGTCAGTCGAACTCGGCTATCACCGCAAGAACGCTCTCATCGCTCCTGCATTCGGGGGTTGATATCGTGGCTTCACTTACTATTACTGAGCGAGTTCTCCAGAATCCGTATTATAAAGAAGTGATTGCCACGGCCGAAACAGCTGTGCCAAAGGGTGAGAGTCTTTCTTCTACTTTCGGCACCAAAGCGGCTGCTCTTCTCTATCCGCCTTTTGTGGCCGAGATGATTGCCGTGGGTGAAGAAACGGGCAAAATGCCCGAGATGCTACTGAAGCTTGCTGAATTCTACGAGAGCGAAGTAGACGCGGTGGTTAAAGATCTCTCAACCGTAATCGAACCTTTCATCATGCTCATTGTAGGTGCCGGGGTAGGCTTCTTCGCCCTTTCCATGATCCAACCAATCTACGAAGTGGGGAATAATATATAAGAAATGCAAACTTCAAAAGTCAAAATGCAAAATTACAATAATTTTAAATTTCGCAAGGGATTCACTTTACTTGAGGTTATGATTGTGGTTGCCATTATCATGATTATCGCCTTTCTTTCTATTCCAGCATTCTCGCGTTTGCGCTCCGCGGCTCTTCTTGATCAGGCACACGCTGACTCTCTCTCTGCACTTAGTGAGGCTCGCAGTCTGACTCTTTCTTCCAAGGGGGGCACAAATTATGGGGTGCATTTCGAGACTACCAAAGTTGTGCGCTTCACCGGCACAACTTATGCGACTACGAGCGCAAGCAATGTTGCATATCAATTTGATCCGCGGGTGAGAATCAGGCAGATTAGCCTTTCGGCCGCTGGACCGGATTTATACTTCAAACGCCTTACGGGTGAGGCTAGTAAGACAGGCACGGTGGTTCTGGAAGTGGTGGCTGATAGTTCACGTCGGGCTACCACTACTATCTCAGCAAGTGGTATCATTGAGTGAGTTGTATGGCAAATGGCAAATGGCAAATGGCAAATGGGAGACAGAGAGGATTCGGTTTACTAGAAGTGTTGTTGGGTATGGCTATACTCTCTGTTTCTTTCTTTGTTCTCTTTGGTGTTGCTCAAAGTACTCTACGAGTAAGTAGGATAAACGGTCAGTCACTTACGGCCAACTTTCTACTTGAAGAGGGGATAGAGGCTCTGCGTTCTGTGCGTGATGATGGTTGGACCGCAAATATTGCGCCACTCTCTGGTACAAGATATCTCTCTTTCAGCACTTCCAGTTCAAAATTTACGACTACCACTACTCCGGAAATCATAAATTCATTGTTTTATCGTAGCTTCACGATAGATGATGTCTACCGGGATACAAGCACTAAAGATATTATGGCAACAGGTGGAATCCTCGATGAAAATACCAAAAAATTTACGATAAATGTGGGTTGGCGGGGAGGTAATGCTACAACAACCCGAAGCGTTAGCACTTATCTGACTAATTACTTCAATGATTAGGACTAAACAAGGATATACAATTATTGAGCTTGTTGTTTACAGCGCCATTATGGCTGGGATTTTTGTCTTGGTAGTCTCTGGCATGACTGCTCTTTACAGCATCAGTATCCATGCGCGCCATTCACGCTCTGTTAACAATGCGAGTGCCACTGGCATGGAGCGTATGATTCGTGAGATCCGAGACGCCGAGAGCGTGCTCGTGTCTTCGAGCACTCTCGGCAATTCACCAGGGACTCTGGTTATCAATTCTGATAATGCAAGCACTACCGGTGGTACATACACTTTATCCATTTCCGGTGGCAAGCTCCAGATTACAAACAGTGCAGGTTCGGCGGCTCTTACCGGCAGTGATACAAAAGTGGAAGAGCTCATATTCTGGCACTTTGTTTCCAGTAATTCTGAAGCGGTCAGGATTAAAATGATTATCGAGAATAGCGGTGCGACTACTACAGAGTTTCGTACTCTCTACGATAGTGCAGTTTTAAGAGAAAGCTATGTCGAATAAACAATCAGGGCAGGTCCCTCGACGAAACTCGGGACAAGCGGTGATTATGGCGGTGATGTTCTTGTTACTTGTTTCGATGGTGATTGTGGTGCGGGGATCAGATCCGGCTCGGGTGGACGCTCGACTCGCCCGAAACCATTTCGACTCTGGACAGGTAGCAATACTGGCTGAAGCAGGGAGTGAGGATGTGACCTATCGGATTCGTAGGGCTTATCCTTATGATGCAAATGAGGTGCTGTCTCTGGGCGGTTTTAGCGCCACTACCACTGTTAGTGATGATATTTCTACTGGAATCAAGACAGTTTCTACGGAATCATCAGTTCGTGGTGCGATTCGCAAAAAAAAAGTAACTTTGCTAAAGGGTGAACAAGTAGACTTTAATTATGGGGTACAAGCAGGTACCGGCGGTTTCATCATGGCCAATAGCGCCAAGGTAATTGGTAACGTTTATTCAAACGGTGTCGTTACGGGTGCCGGTAACACTATTCAGGGCAGTGTTGTTTCCGCTGACGTTATAGGCAAGCTGGATAACATTCATGCCACCTCAAGTGTCTGGGCTCACACTGTTCAAGATTCGACAATTGATAAAGATGCTTATTATCAAGTACGCACCAACACTACAGTCTTTGGTAGTAGTTATCCCGGTAGTGTGGATAAACCGACCACAACATTCCCCATTTCCGAGGCACAACTGGATGCTTGGGAGGCGATTGCGGAAGACGGCGGCACAATCAGTTCGCCCTGCCCATATGAAATAAAAGTAGACACAACCATCGGACCTAAGAAGATAAATTGTGATCTGGAAATCAGCAACAGTGCCAAGATCACCTTCTCGGGTATGGTCTGGGTAGTGGGCACAGTCACGATCAAGAATAGTTCGGGCATCTGGCTGGATTCTTCACTAGGTGCCAAGAGTGTTGCCCTCATAGCCGACAATCCAGCCAATCGATCTTCTTCCAGTCGCATAGAGTTACAAAATTCAACCACTTTCCATGATACTGGGACAGCCGGCTCTTTTCTTTTCCTTGTTAGCCGAAACAGAAGTATCGCAAGTGGTGGCACGGCATCGGCAATAGATCTACAGAACACGGCTCAAGGTCCGGTGTTCCTTTACACTAATTTTGGCAAAATCGCGATTGGAAACAGTACAAAGCTTAAAGCCGTTACTGGTTACACAATAAGTATGAAAAATACTGCCGAACTCACATATGACGATGGCTTGGAGAGCACTCTTTTCGACACCGGTCCGGGCGGCTCCTGGAATGTCAAAAGCTGGAAAGAAGTTGAGTAAGGATATAGAATTGGGTCATGGCAAATGAGAAACGACCCAAGAGGTTGATTGTAGCCAATTGGAAGATGATCTGCTATAGTTACCGAAGATGTCTAAAAGAGTTCATTTTGTAGTAACTTCTGTTCTGGGAAAGAAAATTGAAGTTAGTAATACTTACTGGCAGTATATTGTTTCTTTCAAGCATCCGTCTATACGCAGACGAGAAAAAGAAGTGAAACAAACACTTATCGCTCCAAACATTGTTAAGAAAAGTCAGACGGATCAAAAAGTTTTGCTTTATTATGGTAAATACAACAATAGGACAATGTGTGTTGCGGCGAAGCACTTGAATGGTTCCGGTTTTGTTATAACAGCTTATTGGGCAAACAAAATTAAAAAGGGAGAAATTATATGGCCAGAAAAATAAAAAAAGTTAACAATGTTAAAGTTTACTATGACCACGTTGGCAACACATTAAACGTTTGGTTTGATGATCCCATCAAGGAATACACGTCAGAAGAGATGGGTGATAATGTTGTCTTAAACAAAGACAGGAAAGGCCACGTCATCGGCTTTGAAAAAATTAACTTTAGAACTCACACTACAAAAGGAAGTGTAATTCCAAGTTTGCCCGTAGAGTTATTTGTCAGTTAATAAACAAAAAGAACCCCGTCCCGCCGACCGTGACTTGGTCGTACGAAACGAGGCTCGTGTGGCGCTATTTTCCGCCCGTCTCTGGGACCGTGAATGTGGCTTCACCACAGCGCTCTAGCGAAAGCGAGTACTTCGCACCATTTTTCTTGGCGTACGCCCCGAGTTTCTGGCGCAGGGTCTGGAAGATTTCGGTCTCGGCGCTTGAGATGTTTCGGCTCTTGCTCCCGATAATCACGACGTGCCACCTCCCGACATCAAGACGGAAGTCGAGATTGTTCGGATCGGTGAACTCCTCGGTGGGGAGAAGCCCCGGTGAAGGGACGGTCGTTTTCGGAGGCGCTGGTCGGTAAGTGACCTTGCCCGAGTCATTCCGTCCGGCGAGAGTGATGATCTCCGGGCTCTCCTTGTCGCGGAAGAATCCCCCGTTTGTTCCGCGAATGTGCATGAACCATGCGGACGGATGATCGTCCCAGGGCATGAGCACCCAAACCCCACGTGAGGTTTTCTCACCGACAGTGAGGGACATGATGCCCCACGTAGCCTCCGATTCTTTGGCGTCTAGCATGGAACCGAGCTCCCGAGCGATTCCCTCCGTCGTCTTGTTCTGGGTTGGACAGCTGGTGTAATCCCCGTCCTGTCCAGCGAGGCAAGCGATCCTGTCAACCGGATGGGACGGCTTGCTGCAGTCCGTCTGATCCTGTGCCGAGGTGCTGGTGGGACCGAAGACGAGTGCGACGGCCACGGTTACGGCCAGTACAAATTTCTTCATGTTAAGACCTCCTTGAGCGTTTCCACGCTCGGGTTGGTGGGAGCCGAAAACATGTTAGCATATAAACATATAAAAGTCAATATCGTGAGATATGTGAATGTTTGATACAATATCAACATTATGCCGATCGAGAAGAGAGCGAAACGTTTGATTGTGGCCAATTGGAAGATGAATCCGACTAGCTTAGTTGAGGCCAAACGGCTTTTTGTGGAAGCTCGCAAGGCGGGGGCTAAGGCGGCTCGAGTTCAGACTGTTATCTGTGCTCCATTCGTCTACTTGTCGGCACTTGCCGAGGAGGTGACTGGACATCGGACGGTACTCGGGGCGCAAGACACTTTCTACGAACGTTCGGGTGCTTACACAGGCGCGGTTAGTCCGGCTCAGCTCTTCTCAATCTCCGTGCGCTATGTAATCATCGGTCACTCCGAGCGGCGGGAGATGGGTGAATCGAATGAAATGGTCGGCAGGAAAGTTTCAGCGGCACTGAAGGAGGGTTTAAATGTTATCCTGTGTGTGGGTGAACGTGCTCGCGATGAAGCGGGCGATTTCCTCTCTTTTGTCAAAGGGCAGATAGAAGATAGTTTGCGAGATATTCCGCGACGCTACTTCCTCAATCTCTGTGTTACCTACGAACCACTTTGGGCTATTAGCACGCATGCTTCGGGCGTGGAATCACCGGAAGATATGCTTCAGATGGCAATCTTTATCCGCAAGACCCTGGGTGCCATTTGTGGTAAAGATCTGGCTGTTAAAATTCCCATTCTTTACGGCGGGAGTGTAGATGACGAAAATGTTAAGGGATATCTAGAAAGGGGAGGTGCTGACGGAGTATTGGTTGGCAAGGCCTCACTTTCAGCTGAAACCTTTGGGAATATCATTAAGCTTGCCAATGAGGTCAAATCTGAATGATGCGAACCATAGATGATATTCCGAATATTTCCGGCAAAAAAGTACTCCTGCGTCTTACTTTGAATATTCCCATTAAGGATGGGCAGATTGCCGATGACTTTCGCTTAATCAAATCCTTACCCACTCTGCGATCTTTGATTGAGAGAGGTGCTCGAGTGACCCTGATCAGTCATCTTGGTTCAGGTGGTGACTCACTTGTTCCCGTTGAGAAGTATTTGCGTGAGAAGATTGGTGGTCCGCCAGCTGGCGGATTTGTAGTGCGCGAAAATCTTCGGCGCGATCCTCGCGAACTTGCGGGAGACGAATCATTTGCTCACGAACTCTCCGAGGGACAAGATGTTTTCGTCAACGAAGATTTTGCCGTTTCGCACAGGGCGCATGCATCAGTGGTGGGGTTGCCTAAATTCCTACCCAGTTACATCGGTTATCAGTTTGCCGCCGAAGTAGAAAATCTCTCAAGGTTCATTGATTCACCCCAGCCATGTGTGGTGATTTTGGGAGGGGCTAAGCTTGAGACCAAGCTGCCCATGATTGAGGCTTTTTTATCAAAAGCAAGAAAAATCTTTCTGGGAAGCTACTTTGCTAAGCACGAAGCACGAATTTCGAAGCACGAAAAAATAATAATGCCGATAGATGTTATCAACAAAGACGGACAGGTCGTAGATATAGGTCCCAAAACGCTTGCCAGTATGCAAGAAGCGGTTGCGAACGCTGCGAGTGTGATTTGGAATGGACCGCTAGGTAAATTTGAAGAGGGCTTTGATCAGACTACGCTCGAGCTTGCCCGGGCAATTGCAAACTCAAGCGCAAAATCAGTAGTGGGTGGTGGAGATAGTATAGCCGCCATCCGAAAACTTAATTTACTCGACAAATTCACTTTTGTTTCCACCGGTGGCGGTGCCATGCTCGAGTTCTTAGCGAAAGGCACCCTGCCGGGTATTGAAGCGATTATTAATAGTAACCTAGAACCTAGAACCTAGAACCTAGAACCTAGAACTTATGACAGTTCCACTTATCGGGTATGTGCCGAGTTGGATACTTATTTTTGTCGTGGCCATTCTCATTCTCTATTTCTTCGGTAAAAAGGTTTTGCACATAGTCACCCTCGCCTTCTTGGCCATCTTAATCTATTGGATCATCAAGAGATTTATTTGAAGTTGACTGGATTTTTAAGAGGATGTACTGACTGAAGTCGGAAAAGTTTATGGTCTTGGTCTTCTGACAATTGCCCGTGTAGCCGTCGGTGTTCGCCTCGCACATCTGCCATAACTCTAACTCCGTCATTCACCAGCCGGTGGATGACGGAGTTTTGTTGACAAGGGTTAGGATGTTGATACAATGTGGATACTTATGCAAACAATAGAAAAGACAAAGGTACAGAAGTGGGGCAACAGTATGGCTGTTCGTTTGCCTAAGACATTCGTAAGTAGACTTAGTCTTACCCCGGGTAAAATGTTAAATATGAGTAGTGTTAAAGACGGGATAGTTTTGAGGATCAACAAAGAGAAGAGTTTCGACGAGTTATTGGCCGAAATTGACCCAAGCAATATGCCAGAACTTATCGACTGGGGTCCGAACGTAGGTAAGGAAATCGTAGAATGGTAAGGTACGTACCAGATAGAGGTGATTTAATATGGGCAACTTTAAGTGGCGAGGGTCATGAACAAAGCGGTAGGCGACCAGCACTTGTACTGACTAGCGCGAAATATAATAAAATTACAGGGCTAGCTATTGTCTGCCCTTTAACCACAAAGTCGAAGCCCTATCCTTTTGTGGTTCCTTTGGTTGTCAAAGGGAAAACAGGTTTTGTTCTTTGTGATCAGGTTAGGATATTGGATCTAAAATCCCGTAAAATTAGCTTTATAGATAAAGTCGCTGATCACATAATCCAAAATGTTCAAAAATACATTGTGCTTCTCATAACAAGATAGATTTTTATGAAATATGTTGTGTATACCGATGGGGGAGCGAGGGGCAATCCTGGACCAGCTGGAGCAGGGGCGGTTATTACTGACGAACACGGGAGTGCTTTGAAGGAGGCGTATAAATCACTTGGTCGGGCTACCAATAATTTCGCCGAATATTCGGCGGTCATATTGGCTCTGGAAACATTGAAAAAGTTGGTGTCAGTTGCAAAACGCAAAGAGTGTGAAGTTGAAGTGCGCATGGATAGCGAACTGGTGGCCAGACAACTGGCAAATAAATATGAAATCCGCGAAGAAACGTTATTCCCACTTTTCATTAAAGTGCACAACTTAACGATCAGCTCTTTCCCTAAAGTAACCTTTACTCATATTTCTCGCGAAAAAAACAAACACGCTGACAGACTCTCAAACAAAGCCATGGATGAATCAGAAACTTTTCTACATAATTAGTGGTTTTTTCTTTGGGGTAATTTTCAGATCTTTTTTTGATC
>Ga0209542_10018080_pt1 | contig 11454 bp, 14 predicted proteins | sample RifCSPhighO2_01_FD_184028 | JGI IMG/M metagenome (GOLD analysis project Ga0209542, IMG submission 184028) | Soil microbial communities from Rifle, Colorado - Rifle CSP2_plank highO2_0.1 (SPAdes) (version 2) | ecosystem: Environmental > Terrestrial > Deep subsurface > Rock core/Sediment ...
GACTGCCGTGTTGCTCAACCAACCCAAAGCCCAATTTAGAAAACAGCGAGAGTAATTTCTTACCGCTTAAATCTCGCCGTAGTTTAGGCATAAGCGGCCACCGGCAACTCAAAATTAGCCAAAACCGACGGCGACTCCACCAACCCCAGCGCGGCTAGATTTTCTCCCTTGAGATGCAGGGCGACGGCCTCTTCGATATTGCGCGCCAACTCATCAAGAGTAAGCGCTTGAGTTACCACCGGCAAGTCAATGCCTTCGGCCACATAATATTTTTCGCCCTTGGAAATGTGAAATTGGATGATTCTTTTCATCTCCTCACTATACCATCACTCGGGGAACCGGACAAACTGGCCGTTTTTGATGATCTTTGGTTAATAGACGATCTCGCCATTTTTGATTATCGTATTCTTAAATTCTGGAATACGTACGCCGACTTCGTCGAATCGGATTACGCCGCTTACTCCCTCAATGTTAACTGATTTAATATTGATTATCCATTGTTTTGAATCCGAATCGTAATTTTTTATTAGAACTTGGACCGCATCGTAGCCATACTCGGAGCCTAAAGCGGGATCAATTCCCCAGCGCTGTTTATAATCCGAGATGAAATCAGGAGATATATTTTGAGCAACGATGCCAACGATGCTACCATCAAGAAATTTCAAGTCTCCCAAGATGTTTTTATAATTAGAAAATCCGGCTTGAAAATTGGCGTCAAAAACATATTTGGGTTTATCGCCAACACTGAATAATTTATCAACTTCTTTCAGAAGCAGCGCGCCGTCGTCTGGGAACATCAAGAAAACAATCGCGTCCGGTTTAACTTGAAGTGCCTTAAGAGCATGAGTGCGCATATCTTTGTCACCGATATTGATCGGTATTTGGTTAAGCTTATCAGTATAACCAGTTTCAAATCCTCTGAAAAATCGCAACATCGCTGGATAATTCTGAACAAAAGCTACAATATTTTTGTACTTTGAATTTTTAATGTGTTCGCCCAGCGCTACTTCGGCCGGATAATTACCCGGTTGAATTTGAATCACATTATCGTCGGTTGGATCAGATGATTGCTCCCCGCCTTGCATCACCGGAATATCTTCAGCGACCACTCGATCATAAATTGCTTCAATGGTTGGCGTGGTTTCGCTGATTAGAGCATTGATTTTATCAATGCTGATTAATTTCTCATAGGCACTTAGAGACTTTTTGGGATCAAAATCATCATTTTCTATAATCAAAGAAATATTAAAATTCGGGTCCTTTTGCTCCAATTCGTCGACGGCCAATTGCGCTCCTTTAACATAATTTTCTCCGATGGCCGCGTACTGACCAGTCAACCCAGCGATCATGCCAATCTTAATCGGCTCATCAGCCGCCGGCGATGTCTCCGGTTGCTGATTGAACCACCACCCGCCGCCGCCGATGATAACCAAAATAACGATAAGCCAAATCAGGTTTTTCATGGTTTTTTAAAATGACTCACACTTAGTCCAGATTGTTTGATAATATGATGCAATGTTCCTTTTTTCAAATCCTTATTGTGCCAAGGAATGGTAATTTTTATTTTGTCTCTCTGATACAACCGATGGCTGCCTTTTTGACGAGAAAATACAAAACCATTATGTTCTAATACAGAAATTGCTTCGCGGGGTGTCAAAACCGACAAGCGTGGCACAGTCTACGTTCTATACACTAATTTTAATTGGAGACACAACCACGCCACTATTTTCTTCCGCAGTAACCAAAAAATTTTGGTTCTCGCCTTCCAAATACAAACTTGCCGCTTCTTTGATATTAGCGGTGGCTTCTTCAAAAGTATTACCCTCAGAAATACAACCGGGCAAAGCGGGAATAGTAACCGTATAACCGTGGCCTTTTTCCGCCGGTTCGAAAACTGCCGTGTATTGATAGACTTTATTTTTTAACAACTTTTTAGCCATTGGTTCATCATAATCATTGATAGACTTTATTTTTTAACAACTTTTTAGCCATTGGTTCATCATAATCATACTATCACTCACCCAATCTCACAAATCGGCCGCTTTTGAATTCGTAAGAGTCTAACGGCACCGAGACTGTCCTGTCATCAGTAAATTTAAAATCCCTTACGGCCGTGATCGGGTCAACGATATTAGTCAGAGCTTCTGGCAGTTTTTGAATGTCATTATTGGCCCGTTCCAGTCCATCAAGAAGTATTACCATCGTGGAATGTCCAAGAGCGGCAAAATAATCCGGCTCATTGCCAGTTACCTCTTTAAAGCGCCGCGTAAAATCTTCCTCGTATTGCTCATCTATGCGAGTAGCAAAATAGACACCCGGAGCATTTTGACCAAAAATATCCAATAGTTGGTTTTTATTTATGTCTGTCCCAATGTACAGGGGAATACCCTTAGCTAATGGTGGGAATTGACGCAAGATAACAAAACCTTCATTTGGGGCAAACATCGCGTAAACTACATCGGGACTCGCGGCCACCGCTTTAGTGATAAGCGTTCGGAAATCTTTTGTTTGATTTGGAACAACCTTGTCCGACCCAACTAAGTTGACTCGGTTAGTTTGTTGCTTCAGTAAATTTTCAACCAGAATACCGAACTCGGTATTTTCCGTCAGCAGATAGACTTTGCGCCAATCGCGGGCGGTCATAAAATCAACGGCGCCAAGCACTTGATCCGTAATCCCCGGATAAATACAAAACAGGGTTGGATATTCTTTGAACCGCTCATCGCAATTAGAAACACTGATGACTACCGGACTGGTTGTGCCAATGTTTGGAGCGATAGTGAGAGTTTGCGCCGGACCAAATGGACCAATGATCACATCCACATCATCAACATCAACTACTTTTTTGAAAGCGGTAAAAGCGGCGTTGGTGGTGAAAGCGCCACTATCTTCACTAATCAGTCGGATTGAAGAAGTTGAAACATTTTTTTGTTCTAAAGCAATTTCTACCCCTTTTTTAACATTCGTACCAAAAACTCCAAGCTCGCCAGACAGGGGCATTATTAAACCAATCTTAATCGGCTCATCAGCCGCCGGCGATGTCTCCGGTTGCTGATTGAACCACCACCCGCCGCCGATGATGACTAGAATAACGATGATCCAAATTAGGTTTTTCATATTCAATTTTTTACTTGATAAACTTCCGCTTTTAGCTTATCACAACTTATACTCCCCCATCAAACCTTGCGGGCGGTAAAGCATCAGAAAAACCAGAATCAACCCGTACACCACCTGTCGCATTTGGGCGGCGACATCGGAGGGGAAGCCGACGAAGCGGAGCGCTTCGGGCAGTAAAATTAAAAAGAGCGCGCCGAGGACAGAGCCCTTGAGATTGGCCAGACCGCCGAGAATGATAATGGCCAGAATGAAAATTGATTCAAATAAAACGAAACTGGACGGGTCAATAAAAGTAATGTAGGAGGCGAAAAGTGCGCCGGCGAGCGCCGCTAGAGCGGCGCCAATCACAAAAATCACCAGTTTGTAATGGATCGGGCGATAACCGAAAACTTGTAGCGCCGTTTCGTCTTCGCGGATCGCTTTCAAGACGCGGCCGAAGGAGGAGACGGTTAACCAACGAGTAAAAAGAAAAGTTAAAAGTAACAGGCTTAAAGTTAAAAGTAAGAAAGAAAAATTACTGGAAAAAGTCAGACCAAACAAACTGGGACGGGCGACGCCCGGGATGCCGAGCGGCCCGCGGGTAACCGCTTGCCAGTTCAGAAAGACGCTGTAAATAATGATGTTGAAGCTGAACGAACCGAGCGCGTAGTAATCGCCGCGGAAACGACTTAACACCAGACCGATGAGGAAACTGATCATCGCCGTCAGGATCATGCCAATAATCGCCGCCAGAAAAAAATTAACGCCGAAATTGACGAGGAGCAAGGCGGTCGTGTAGGCGCCGAGACCGTAGAAAGCGGCTTGCGTTACCGACAACAGGCCGGTAAAGCCAACCACCAAATTTAAACTGACGCCCAAGATGGCATAAATGCCGACGAGAATGGCGAGGTGAATGAGGTATTCCATAACTTTCTACTTTCTAATGATTCCCTGCGGCCTAAAAAGCAGGAAAATAATCAGCAGACCGAAAGCGATCGCGTCTTTCCATTCGCCGGAAATCTGCCAGATGCCGAAATTTTCCACGAAGCCGAGCAGGAAGGCGCCGAGCACGCCGCCGTAGACATTGCCGATGCCGCCGATAATGGAGGCAATCACGCCCTTCAACAACAGCGAGAGGCCCATCGTCGGTTCAATCCCGGTGTCAAAACCGACAAGAATGCCCGCCAGGCCGGCAATCATCGCGCCGATAAAGAAAACGCCGCCGATGATTTTGGCCGTATCAATGCCGACGACCTTGGCCACTTCCTCGTCGTCGGCCACGGCTTTAATTGCCTTGCCAAACAGCGTTCGCTTCAGCAATAGCGCCAGCGCGCCCATAATCGCCAAGCCGCTCAAAAGAATAATCAATTGCACTTGGGTGATGACGGCGCCGGCGCCGAGCCAAGTGGTCGGGCCGAAAATTTCAAACACCCGCCCGCCGGCGGCGTTGGTGGACAAAGTTTGAAACTGGCTGGAAAAGAAAATGGCGAGCAGGGCTTGCAGGAGAGTAAAGACGCCGAGCGACGCCACCAGAAAAACCATGTTGGACGCGCGCCGCGCGCGCAGTTTTTTATAGACCAGTTGATTGACCAACCAGCCGATCGCACCGGTGAGGAAAACAGCCAAAATGATGCTCAACGCCAAATCCAATCCGAGTTTTTTGTGAAAGAGAAAGGCGGCGTAGCCGCCGACAGCCGTCAGCGCGCCGTAGCCGAGGTCAAAAAACTTAACCGTGCCGTAAATCAGGTTAAAACCGATCGCGACCAGGGTGTAAATCGCGCCGGCGATGATGCTGTTAACGATCAACTGCGGCAGGATGGTCACAAACAGCAGAATTGATTCTAACTTGAATAAAGGACTTTCTCTCCGTTTTGCAGCACAAAATTGGTAAATCCGACACCGACGACATCACCGTTTTGGTCAAAATGATAATCGCCGACTACGCCGGAAAAATTAGCCAGATTGTATAAATAATTGCGGATTTTATCAGTATCATAGCCAACTTTTTTGATCGCTTCAGTTAAGATAGTAATCCGATCATAAGAAGCTCCCATCTCAAACTCATTGGCGGGATCTTTGGCAAATTTAATTTTATAACGGGCAATTAAGTCTTTGCCCGTGTCAGCCAAACCGGAAGAGTCGCTAATAACCACGCCGTTCATATATTCACCGCCGGTGGCTAACGCATCAGCTGTGCCCAGTGAAAAATTTCCGTGGATTGGGACGGTAATTCCTAATTCTCTTGCTTGCTTCACGATTAAACCACCGACTTTGGCCGAAGTGCCGGGATTTACATACAACACTTCCGGTTGAGAAGATTTTATTTTAGTTAGAATGCTTCGGAAGTCAGTTACCGGAGCGGAACCGCCAGAATATAATTCATCGGCCACAATGGAAATTTCTTTTTCGCTAAATAAATTTTTCATTATTTCCCTCACTCCTATGGAGTAATCGGTGTTTTCGGAGACCATTGCCACCTTTTTATATTTTTGCGCAATAGTACTGGCGTCTAAATGAGCGACATCGGTATCTTTGGGCGAATTCCGAAAGATATAATTTCCGGCCTTGCTAATATCGGGGTGGCTTGAAAACGCGGAGAACATCAGAACCTGATTTTGTTCGGCAATCGGCGCGGCCGCCAGAGTTTCGGCACTACAAACGCCGCCCAGCACAATCTTGACTTTATCAATTGAGATTAATTTTTGGATCGCGCTAGTGGCATCTTTGCCGCTGCATTTACCGTCTTCATAGATCATTTCTAATTTTTGTGCATCGGGTTTTGAAGCCAGATCTTCCAAGGCAAGAAGAATGGCATTTTTTTCTGTCTCGCCGTATGGGGCACCATCCCCCGTCAGCGGTCCGATAAAGCCGATTTTAATCGGTTCAGCGGTGGTGGGTGTCGTTTGGTTACCCGACCAAAAAACGAAACCCCAAATAACTAACGCAATGACGATAACGGCGACTATGTATTTCATGGTGATTGATGTTTATTCTAATAATTAATCTTTGGACTTACTTTCTCTTTCCTGACTCCGCGTTTTGGAACCATACATAAAAACTCCAACGAGAGACGCGAGGGTGCCAATACCGATAACTCCCCCAGCTATCGCGTTACTGTAAATAGCTACGATAGCAGAAACGATCAACCCTAGAATCGCAATCACAAAACCAAGAATCTGGCCCCATTTTGATCGGGCGATGTCTGATTCAATAACTTTCTTCTCAAGTTCTTTACGGTGCGCCGACTGTTCTTCAGCCATTTTTATGATCCTTTCAGCGGCACCGGGGATAATTTCATCAAATTTTTGCAAAACTTCTGGCGACGGTAGAGGACCAGAAAACAATTGGGTGGAACTTTGCCGGACAATAACACTGTTCTTATTGTTGTTAAATTGGCCGGGCAAGTTTTTGTTCATATGTCTTTATGGACGATCTTAAATCATAGCCAACAGCTCGCCAGTCATCTCTTATCGCTTTAGCATCGGCCTGTTGTTCTGTTTCTGATGTATTATATTCCTGAAGAGTAGCGCCGAGATCAAGAACACGAGCAACTCCCTCCCAAAAGGAAGGTTCGGCAAACAGGCGGTTGGCAGTATATAGATTTTTCATACTCTAAACCCAAATATAGCAAACTGGGATAACTAACACAAATCGGGGAAGTATCAACTGCGGCCGGATGGTCAATTCTTTATTTCACTTCTGTTGCCACGTTGTTGATTATTTTTTTGACAATGTAATTGGCGCCGATCAAATCGCCATTTTGGTCAAATTTAATTTCATCGGCTGATACACCGCCACGATAAACAGTTCTGTATAGTTCATTTTTAATTGCCGTGCCGTCAGGGCCGGTTTTCAATAAAACTTGAGCCAAAAGTTTTAAACCGTCATAAGCCGTTGGAGTGCAAACAGCGATTTCATCGCTGTTGATTTTACTGCGCATATTGTCTTTAAAGACACTTGATGGTTTGGCTGAAACTACCGAATACATTGCGCCTTCACCGGCCGCGCCGACTTCTGTCCAAATTTTAGAATCATCCCAAGCATCGCCACCGAAAATAGGGACGCTAATTTTTAATTCCTGCGCCTGCTTCACACCGGGAATAGTCGCTTCGGTGTAACCTAGAAAATAAAGAGCATCTGGATTAGCAACTTTTATTTTAGATAAGTTGGTGCGTAAATCGCGAGCCGTCTGTTCGTAGCCTTCTTCGGCGACAACTGTTCCTCCTAGTTTCTTGAATTCAGTCGCAAAAACATCTTTAATCCCACTACCCCAGTCTGATTTTACATAAAGCACGCCGACTTTCGTTTTCTGAAGAACATTCTTGATGTAATTGGCGGCAAAAGCTCCCTGAAAAGTATCGGATGGGTAATCGCGAAAAATATAATCGCCAGCTGCGGTAATAGTCGGGGCCGAAGAACAGTAACTTAAAACAGCGGTTTTTGTCTGTTCGGCCAACCCGGTGAAAGACGAGGTTTCGCTGGAACAGGCACCGCCCAGAATGATCGGGGTCTTATCAATATTGATTAGTTTATTCGCTGCATTAGCAGCATCTTTGCCGTTACATTTACCATCTTCGTAAATAACTTCCAAGGGTCGGCCATTGATACCGCCGGCGACGTTGACTTCAGAAACAGCGATCTCCACGGCCGCCTTGGCATTCTGTCCAATGTTGGCCGCATCGCCGGTCAGCGGTCCGATAAAGCCGATTTTAATCGGTTCAGCGGTGGTTGATGGCGCGACCGGCGACTTCAGCCAGGCAGCCAGACCCCAGATAATTAAAACGACGATGATAACACCTAAAATTACTTTAACAGTTGAATTCATATTGCTCAAAAAATTAGGTTAATAATGAAGACCAAAACTGGTTTCAGTATAACGGAGAGCTTAAAAAAGTCCAGCGATAAAGTCGGCGACAGTGAGGATGTAGGCAGCCAGCAACCAGGCCGCCCAAGCCAGCGGCGGCAGAAGCGACCCGCCGAGCATGGTGAGAAACCCGAGCAACATCGCCGTCGGCACGAGTGGCAAAACCAGGAGGTTGGCCGGCAGGGCTAGGAGCGGCAGCGTTGCGCCGTGGTAGATGAACCACGGCAACACTGCCAATTGCGCGGCGAGGGTGACAGCCACGAGATCGCGCAGGCCGAGTTTTTTGGTGATGAATGGCAAATGTGATTCCAACCACGGCGCGAGATAGATCAGACCGGCGGTGGCAAGAAATGACAGCTGAAATCCGGGATCAAAGACCAACACTTTCGGATTGATGATGAGCATCAGAAAACCGGCCGCGCCGAGCGCCCAACCGGCGAGATAACGCCGACCGGTCGCCGGCGCGAGCAACGCGATCAGCGCCATCAGGCAGGCGCGGAGCGTGGCTGGGCCGGCGCCGACCATTAGGGTAAATAAAATAATGGCGAGCGCGGCAACGATCAATCTGGCGCGTTTGGCCAGAAAACCGAGACCGGCCAAAATCGCCGCGGCGATGACCGACAAATTGTAACCGGACAGGACGACGAGGTGCAGCAGGCCGGCGCGACGGAATTTTTCGGTCCAAGCGGCGCCGAGCGATCGCCGCGCGCCGAGGGTCAAACCGGCAATCAGCGCGGCCTCCGGTTCCGGCACGGCTCTAACCAGTCGCGCCAGCAAAATTGTTTTGCCGGCGAATAATTTTTCTTTCAGCCAATTACCCCGATCGGCGGCCAGCAAATTTATTTTCGGCTCAAACATTTCATAATAAATTTCCGTGGCGGAAAAATAAGCGGCGTAGGGCCTTTTGATTTTGACCGGCCGGCCGCTGACGGTCAGCCGGTCGCCGTAACGGAATTCCGGAAACGGCGCCACGAGCAAGAGAATTTTAATCGGCCACTGATCGGGTTGGAACACCAGTTGAGTGCGTTCGTCGCGTTCTTCCGGTTCGGCGACAACGAGACCGGCGAGAGTTGCGGTTGGAGCGGGAAAATTCAGCGCGGCGGCAAATTCCGCTTGATCCTTCCATTCAAATCGGATAATCCCTAAACTGACGAGCAGGAAAAAGAGTGCGGCCGGCCGCCACGCCAAAAATGACTGGCCGAGCGCCGCGGCGGCCAATAAAACAAACAGTCCGACGCTCGCCCCGCCGAAATTAAAAAACGACCGAAAAAAAATGCCGGCCGCAAAGCCAAAAGTTATGCACAGTATTGCGCTTCGGGACACGGTTCATATAATATAGCCATTATGTCTGATCTGCGCGAGGCGTACGACGAACACCAGTGTTGGGGGATGGTGGCTTCCATTGATCTCTACGACTGCCATCCCCAATTCATCAAAACGCCGGAAAAAATCCGGAGTTTGATCGACGGCCTGTGCCAAGAAATAAAAATGAAACAATTCGGCGAACCGCTGATCCAGCGGTTCGCCGAGGGCGCGCTGGAAGGCTACTCGGCGATGCAATTTATTGAGACCTCCTCCATCACGATGCATTTTGACGAGACAAAAAACCGCGCTTTCATTGATATTTTTTCCTGCAAATTTTTTGAGCCGGCGGCGGCGGAAAGTTTCTGCCAAAAATTTCTGGCGGCGAAAATGGCTAAAACGCGGCATTATTTCCGCGTTTAGGTTTGGATAAAAAATAACCCCGCTGGTGGGCGGGGTTTTTGGGTCGGTCGATAATCGATTATTCTTTTTTAACTTCCTTTCATAAACTCAAGAAAAGCGGTTGTCGTAAGGGCAGTGGCATAACCGGATGGCTTTGATAGAGAAGCGGCGATCAGGCAAGCTGCGAAGTGTGGGGTGACGTGAATTTTCCGCAGACCAACACGAAGCTCAACCCCATTCAATTCAGAGAACCGAATTTTGTTCGTTATCAAACCATCCCCTGAAACGGAAATTTCCGAGTTCAGAATCTCAACCACAGATTGGGGTGCAAGCAAAGATATTTCGTCACTTTTCGGTTCCGGTAATTGTTTATTGTTTTCGCTGGCGCCGAGCACCTTGAGCACCTCGTCGCGCAGATCTTCTAGACGAAGGTTGAAGTTCATCAGCACCTGCGCCGCCACGCCGTCCTGCTCGCGCAGAAGGCCCAGCAAAAGATGTTCGGTACCGACATAGTCGTGTTTCAGATTCTTCGCTTCATCGTGCGCGTACTCAATCACTTTCTTGGCGCGGGGCGTTAGAGGTAACCGCCGACCCATCGTGACGATTTCCAGTTCGCTCTTCATCAACTTATTAACTTCAGATCGCACCCGTATTAGATTAATCCCGAAGTTTTCGAGCACCTTGGCCCCGGTCCCCGAGCTCTCCTTCACCAAACCGAGTAGAATGTGCTCCGTGCCGATGTAATCGTGATTGAAGCGCTGGGCTTCTTGGTTAGCAAGGCCCATTACTTTCCGCGCGCGGTCAGTAAAATTCTCGTACATTCTATGTCTCCTTCAATCGATCAGAAAACAGAATCAAAGATCAGCGGCCGCCACATTGACGGCTTAATGTCCGCCACTATTACTACTCCGAGAACAAAGTTTTGGCAAGCGGCTGGCGGCCGCCGTCCATCGCCTGATTGGCCAGGCGATCGGCAGCGCGATTTTGAGCGCGCGGGATGTGGGTGAATTTCAAGTGCGGAAAATACGCCACGCGTTGATTCCAAATTTTCAGAAACCGCGGTTGGAGATTTTTTTCCTTAATTTGATATTGGCCGCTCAATTGCCGCGCCACCAGTTCGCTGTCCAAGCGCACTTCCACGGCGGCAGTTTTGACGGTCGGACCGCCCTTAATTTTTTTCAGGGTGTTCAGACCGAGCAAGACCGCTTCATATTCGGCTTCGTTGTTCGTCATCACGCCCAATTCTTGATAAACCTGTTTAATTTCCCGCCCCGCCTCGTCGGTAATCACCGCACCGGCGCCGGCCGGCCCGGGATTGCCGCGCGCCCCGCCGTCGGTATAGATAATAAATTTTGGCATCATCTGATTAAATCAAATCGCGGCGCGCCAATCAATAATCCGCAGGCGCAGTTCCGGCCGGCGCCGGTAATAAGATTTTTCCAAATTGGCGAGCAGGTCCAGCCGGCGCGGCGGATTTCCCGCCGGCGCCGGCGCGAAAAATTGCACCGCTCGCATTGTCCCGCCGCCCGGCGGCCGAAAAGTCAATTCCCAGTGATTAGCGCCGTTGCCGAAAGCGCGTTGGGAAACCGGCGTCAGATCGGGCAGAAAAAAAATTGGCTTGGGATTGTCCAGACCAAAGGGCGATAATTTTTCCAAGACGGCATAGGTGTCGGGGGTCAGATCGGCCAAAGTCAGTTCCGAATCATAAAACAGATTATCTTGATTGGTCGGCGATTTGGCCAGTTGTTGATAGGCGGTTTGTAAGTGGGTTGTTAGTTCTGACAGACGAT
>Ga0209542_10018081_pt1 | contig 11454 bp, 15 predicted proteins | sample RifCSPhighO2_01_FD_184028 | JGI IMG/M metagenome (GOLD analysis project Ga0209542, IMG submission 184028) | Soil microbial communities from Rifle, Colorado - Rifle CSP2_plank highO2_0.1 (SPAdes) (version 2) | ecosystem: Environmental > Terrestrial > Deep subsurface > Rock core/Sediment ...
ACATATCCCCTGTTTTTTGTTCCTTTGAAGTTGTAAAACTGATTATTCGACTTTAATTAAAAGGTGTCCGTTTTTTTCTGCAAGAATCATGTAGCTATCTGAACTTATTTTGTCACTTTCCAGCCGCCAAGTTTCAGTCAAAAGCAGAAATGGCCTTTTTCCGTATGTCATTTGGCCTTTGAGGTTGTTAGCAGGTGCCGGATTTTGGATAAGTACGTGAACGTGTTTTTGGGAATAAAAGGCAGCTACTCCCGGAACTGGAAGGTCGCTGTCCAAATATAAATCTTCTTTTCGGCCTCTGGCTGCAAGTGCACTTTGGGATAGGCCGCTTTTTGTTGTATCAAATAGCTTGATCTCATCCCTAAAGTCGTAAATTTGTTTTGAAGTTAGTACAGAAATAGGCAAAATAGACATTATGAAAATTAATGTTGCGATTTGCTTTTTTGTTTGTATGTTTAAATGCCGCTTTATTTTGCCGACTGCTGCTGTTACCAGAAAATTTATGGTGAAGGATATTAGCAATGCTATTGGCGGGTAAAGCGGCAGCATGTGCCAGATTTCTGTTTTTGAATTATTAACGTAGCCGAATAAAAGTAAAAATGCCCAAAGCAGGACTGGAATAAGATCTTTGTTCTTTAGAGTGAGAAATAATGTAAAAATTATCGAGAGAAGTCCAGGGTAATACCATTTCCTAATTCCATAATGTAAGTATGTCAGAGTCTGAGAATTAAGAAGGTCAAAGTAGTTTGCTGTGCTGCTGGAATCTGGTCTTAGGCCGATTCTTGCTAATTTAACCAAGAAAAATGGACCGATACTGGCGGTATTTGTGTATAACCAGGTAATGATTATAAAGGAAAAAATGAATACAGAGTAAACAATTTTGCGCCAGGGGATTTTTACTTTGTTTATAAGAATAAAGGAAATAACGGGAATGACCATGACGATGCCGACAAGAGACTTAGTTAGAATTAATAAAGCAAACGAAACAGCGAGCAGAAAAACATAGTTATTAGATTTTTTAAGTTTTATGGTTAAGTAAAACGTGAGGATAAAAAAGAATACCAGGATAGTGTCAAGATTTCCCGACCTGGCCCTGAAAATAAACCAGACACTGGAGGCTAAAATTAGGCTTGCGCCAAATCCTACTGTTCTGCCAAAGAGGTTTTTACCAGTTAAATAGAGCAAGAATAGTGAAAGGAAGCCTAAAACAGCGGAGGGAAGACGAACTGCAAACTCTGTTGGCCCAAAGAGAAAAATAGAAGCTGCGATTAGGTTATAGCCTGCGGGCGGATGGTCGTAGAAAGAGCTTCCGTTAAACGTAAGCGCTATCGGGTTTTTATTTATTAGGATGTTTCTGGCAATTTCTCCAAACCAAGCTTCGTCAAAATCCTCTAAACTGTAGCTACCCAGGTTGTAAAGAAACAACGGTAAAAAAAGGCAAAAAAATATGAAGACAAAGATATCTTTCTTATTGTTTAAAAGGAATTTCCAGAGCATTGTGGGGGCACTGGGGCTCGAACCCAGAAACCTACTGTTTAAGAGACAGTTGCTCTACCAATTGAGCTATACCCCCGATATTTTGTTAGTCCAACCTAATTGCTTTGAGGTTTTAATTCTATGACAATTGGCACAACGCACTTCGCATTTTTCGATTTCAGTTAGGACTGTTCTCCAGGACCACTTTAGGGTAGCGAGCAAAGAAGAGATGTTGCCTTTCTTATCTTGTGAAACATGGTCGAATTCTAAAACTATTGGATTTTTCTCTCCGCAATCAACACATGGATGCTCTTGGAGGTATTCCAGTAACTTGAGTTTATTTTGAGCAAGTAAGTTTTTAATCCTTTGGTAATGTGCCTCCCTATTTTGCGAGTAGTATTGATGGTCCCACTTTGCTTTACAAGCCCTGCAATAGCTTTGTCTTCCATCTTTTTTGGCGTAGTTATTCGCAAAATCTGTAAAAGGCTTATTTTGTTTACAGCCTGGACAGATTTTCATTAGAAAATTATATAGTTTTGACTCTTAAATCACAATTCTCTAAGAGTCAGTATTGTGCGCCTGGAGGGACTCGAACCCCCAACCGTACGGTCCGAAGCCGTATGCTCTATCCATTAAGCTACAGGCGCAAAATTTTATTTTGCTTTGTAGCTTGCGAGAATTTCACAACTAATGGGATAAATTTCCAATAGTGTTTCATTCTCTAAAGCTACAGGCGCGCTGCGTGAGAATTAATCTCAAAGAATTTTAACATAATTTATGCAGGAGCTTAGTGCCGGACGAGGAGAATGATTTTGCCAAAGTCCTCTCTTTTGATTTGTGTTTTGCGAAGACCGTCGGCATTTAAGCTCTTCTCGGCCCACGATTCCGGCAAATCTGGTTCAAGAATCGTAAATTCGTAATTGGTTATTTCTCCCGATCGTGGAAATATTTCTACCCCAGGGAAAACAGAGGCTGTGTTTCCATGGAAGTGCGGCAGCTTTACATTGTTTGCAACAGCATATTGTTTGTACGCGTATGCCCATTTAGTTGGAATAAAAAGCGGGTTTGTAACTGCGTTTATGCTAAAAACTTCACCATTGGCAATTGCGTAAGTTCTTTTAACAACGTCCATCGTGTCTTTGTAAATAGAGCCTTGGTATACCTGAAAAATACGGTTGCCTTCAAAGTTTTTCTCGAGTATGAAAGAAACATTGAAAAATGCCAAGCCTGCCAAAAGAAAGATAAAAACCTTTTTACTTTTTTGTCTTATGTATTCGAGGACGGTTGTTAAAACCAAAATAAACGGGATAGATGTGCCCATGTTCACAAAGTGAGAATTAAAGTTTAAAAACAGAAATAGCGGCAAGTTGGCAGCGAAAAGAAAAAGTAAAAAAGTGTATTTTTTGGCAAAGCGGTTTGTACTTGCGATTTTCAGAAAAGTTACAAATATCAAAATCAGTGCAAGTGACGATAAAGGTTTTGACTGCGGGATTAGGTTATATGCTGCGACGTTTTGCAGTTGCGAAAAATAATTGGGTATTTTTGAGGCGAAGTCAAAGCCCTTAGAATCTTTAGGGAGGTAATTTAAAAACTCTTTGGTTCCCATAAAATTAAATTTGACTTCGGCAACTAAATAGCTGGAAACAAGGAGAAAAATAATAAGCGCGGGTAAAAGTAGATTTTTCGGATTAAGTTTTGGCCGAAACAGCAGCAGAAATATTAATCCGGCCGGCAAGAAGTAGACCATCAGTATTTCAAGCTGTGCCGCAAGTCCGGCGCCGATAGCCGCAATTAGTATTCCCCGTTTTTTCCCAATGAGCATCATGTACAAACCTAAGTAAAAAATAGTAGCTGTGGGGATTATTAAAGATGCGTGTGATAGCCAGCGTGCGTAGGATACTTGTTCGAAAGATATAAGGAAAATAAAACAGGCCAAGAGTGCTGTTTTACGGTTTTCGAAGAGATATTTAGCCAGAAAGTATAGAGGAATTAGGGTTAAGAGGTTTGTAAGTATATGAAAATAAAGAGCGTTTGGTAACCCGCCCAAAAGGCGATATGGAATAGCTTCTATGTAGTAAGACAACGGTCCGTGAAAAAGGCCGGGGATATCGGTTTGCGGACCAAGGATTTTGAGATGGCCGTTTAAAATAGTTTCTGTTGCCAGCACGTCCCGTGCCTGGTCGTAGGTATAGAGCATGTACTCGGTGCCGGGCCAGATGCGCAAAAACAGACCTATTGCCAGGAAGCAAAGAATCAAGACGGTTTTGAGGTTTGGTTTTTTAATGTCAATCGATTTCGTCTCCGACATCTAGAGATTCAGGGGCTCCGTTAGGGTCACCATGGAGACCAACTTTTTTAAGCTCTTCGTCAATGTCCACAGCAACCGAATCGGATGCATCTCCGGAAAATGGATCGGAATCGTCTTTTACTGCTGGGGATTTTGCATCTTCTGCAATAGGATCTTTGTTTTCGTCCGGGAAATCGTATTGGTTTTTGTCATCGTTTTGCATTTTACTGATTTTACTTATTAATTTTGATTGAAACAAGTAGTAATAATTAGATACAATGTTATGTCTTTATGCCGAAGTGGTGGAATGGTATACACGCAGCACTTAAAATGCTGTCTGCGTAAGCAGATGAGGGTTCGAGTCCCTCCTTCGGCACTTCGAGCGCTACGCGCTCTCAGTGCAAGCTATAAATTAGTTGGTTTGTTTATATTGTGGAATGTTCAGAGGCGAGTTACTATACCGGTATTTGTTACAATCTTAAGCAGAGGATATTAGATCACAACACTGGCAGATATAAGTACGCATATACCAAAGGTAAACTTCCTGTTAAATTGGTTTACTGGGAAAGATTTAGTAATAGATACGATTCTGCTAAAAAAGAGAAAGTAATTAAAGGTTGGAGTCGCGTTAAGAAGAAAAGGTTAGTTGATAGTTTACGTCGAACATTGAACGAAGTGAAATGTGAGACGGGGAGTAGCTCAGTTGGCTAGAGCGCTGCTTTTGGGAAGCAGAGGCCGGAGGTTCAAGTCCTCTCTCCCCGACTATTTTAATTTTTCAGGTTCTTTTTACCCTTTTAAAGAGATAAGAAAACAGTGGATTAAGTTGATAGGATGCTATTTTTCCATCATGCAATAAAATGTTCCAAGCCAGCATAGAGAGTAAAGCTTGTTTTGTCTGAGAATCGCCGACTTTAAACAGCTTTTGAGCAACTTTGGCCACCTTTAGCACTTTTTCCAGTTGTTCGAAGGTTGAATCATGGGCGTTGTTATGGTTTCCAAGCTGGGATTCTATGTCTGCTTTTTCGGCTGTCAACTCGTCCCTTTTAACATCGTAAATGTCTTCTGGTATCTTTCCGTCGATGTGGCTGTCAACAAGCCGACTTAATTTCATTTTAACCCGCTCGTATTGTTTATTTAGATTTTCAACGCTGCTTAGGTTGTATTTCAGTTCATGTTCTTTGGCTTCTTTCGTAGCCTTTACCATAAGCTCTACAAATTTGAAACAAAAATTGAGAATCATTTTGCTCGGCAAGCCTGTAATAAAATCCGACGTTATCTGGGTCATCAAGCATCTCTGATAACCGTTTTGCCGCAGCTATATTTTTTGCTTGATCGTCTGTCATAGAAACGTTTTAAACGTTTAGTAAGTATTTAAATACGTTTAACCGTTTACTATTAAGACAGAGCAGCATTTAACAAACAAAAGATGTTTCTGTCACGAGCGAAGCTAAATCCGAGTCAAGAATCGACCTAAAAGGCTTTGAGCGTGGCTAAGTATAGTTGTGTTAAAGGAGGTGTTTTTGTGGGACGAGCTTTAGCCCGTGAAACATTTTATCCCTTGATGCTCGTAGTTTGGCATGCCAGAGCGGTGCGGATTTTTTATTGAAGGTCTTGAGCATTCCGAGCAATAGGTTTTTGGTGTTTGTATTATGGAATGACCCTTGTTTGGGGATCAAGCTGATTTTCACAGCAATTTTATTGTATTGCTCAAAGTCTACTTTTCGAAAGATCTGCTCTAATTTCCAATAACGTATGTACCTTTTGTTCTTCAGAAATAGCGGTGGTTTTAATTGTAAGTTCTTTTGCAATCCAGCATCGTCTGGCTGTACTTCAACCAATTGTTGCTCAAGATTTGTTTCTTTTTCAAGTAACCCTATTGCTTTTTGATAGGCGCCAGAGTTTATCAAGTTGCGAGACTCAAAGTCTCGATCGATCCTAGCTTGCCTTTTCAGCTTCTTTAGTTCTAAAAGGTGTTTATTAGTCTCTTTTGCTTTAATACCATCCATAAAAATAGCCCCTCGTGGGCAATCACAAGAGGCTATTTCACCTGCCTATTGCCCAGCACGACGAAATTATACCAGTATGAAGCACACAAGCTTGGTTTTTTATCAGTTTTTGTTTAAGATGTGATTGCTGTCCGCAGAATGGCAAATAATAGTCCTCATACATTTTTAAGAATAACGCCAAAAGACACCATAATCTCACACAGTTATTTCCAAGGTGTAGTTATGAAACAACTTGCAAGAAGCGATAAAAAAACTTATTCGAGATTAAAGAAAGCTGATTCTAAGTTATTAAAAAGGAGTCGTGTATACATGCCATTAATATTAAAAGGCCAGCATTACCCTAAGTTTACGTTCTTCAGTGATATGATTTGGTCGAATTTAGATAATGATTTTCACCAAAAATTCGAATTTGATTTGTTCTTATATGGTTCTTACGATACCAATGAATTTATATCAATACGGGGTTCTGAGCTACCCTTACTTGATGGAATACGAAAATATGGTGATGAATATATGCGATGTCGACCTATCAGATTATATTTTACATCATTAGGTTCTCGATTAAACGGGAATTTGGAAACTTCAGCTGATGAGATTTGTCATTTTCCGTTAATTTTATGTGATCCAGACTTCGTTAATAAAGATAAGGGAAAACACAACGAAACCATTTTTAATTTATTTAAACTTAAATCCCAAGAAAGTAAGCTTAATGGCGAGATTGTAACCAACGAGTTTGACGAGCAGTACAATGTGAGTGACGAGTGGGCATATTTAGAAAACGACTATTTCGAATTTCACTTTTTGTAAACTTTACATACTGATAATATGTAACTTTACAATAAATGGCGATATATTGAATTTAAAATAAATATGGATGTGATTAGTGTTGTTGCAATATTAGTAATTTTTGGTTTCTTAGTGCCGTTCCTTGTTGAATATGTTTATAAATCCCACGCCTACCAAATGAGTATAGCCGCTTATGGGCAACAAAAATTACCACGTTTATTATTACTAGTTGCGGGTATAAAAAGCAGTAAACCCTTATCGTATAAAGATTTATCAAAACCTAACCAAAAAAAGATGCTTAAACATTTAGAAAAGTTGAGTGAAGTTGCTAATGTTGAATTAACTTTTTTATATAACCAAAATTTACTTTTTGTAACTACCTCAAAAAGGAGCTATTTTTCCCCGCTGGACCATCATCAATGGCAAATTTTAAGAGAGGAAATAGGCAAAATAGATAAATCCCAAAGTCTTGAATTTGTTATTTACAGAAGGGTAAGACGCTGGCCAAGAACACCAATAATTCTTGGTTACCTGCATAATAAATATACTGAAGATGTAGAGATAATTTTCGAATTCCCAGAAAAATTGGTCAAAAATAGTTTGTTTGTCAATAAAAAGAAATACGGATTAAAAAAAGATGTGGTAGCAGGTATGCATAAAAATGAGTTAGGAGATGAGAAAAGTTATTACTTTATTAATTTTCAACAGGAGCATAAAAGTGGTTGCAATTGGTGGTATCAGGTTAGCAATTAGCTGTTTCGAGGATGATTTAGCAGAGTTCGATCCCTTAAAAACACGCAATCCAGGGTTACAGCCAGTCTTGTAAATTGATTTAAGGCAGTCGTATTTGGATTAAATGGCCCTTAATACTACGAGTAAAAAATTACTTAATAATATATTGCGTATTAAGAAAGGCTTTATCGATGGAACTTCAGAATTGAAAGAGGTGTGGTAGGGGTGGCTGGAATAGGTGGGGCAAAGCTGGGAACAAAAATATTTGGCAATCCATTTATAGGTTCTGGGGCAGTAGCTAGTCTTTATTATCCTCACCTAACCACTTCCAACCCAAAATAGCGAATATAATAAATATAGTAAAGTACAACGCTCCTTCGCTCATTTAATTACCTTCTTTTTTTAGTTCCCCTCTGGGTGTCTATCTTAGACCATACATTTTAAGTACTATTAGGTTTGCTTCTAGCTGCTGCCCTGGGGTGCCATGATCAATGATGTTTTTTAAGCTGTCGATTATTGCTTCAAGGCTAACATCTCTGCGCCTAAGATACCTATTAATTTCTGCTTGTATCTCAGGTTTTCTCAAGTTTTTGTATGCTATAGAGCTTGCAACATTTGCGTCTTTAACATTGTAGGTATCCAACACCGCTCGTGTTCCATTGCCGAATTCTAAGTATTTTTCTGCAAAAAGTTTTTGCTTTAATGTCATAAATTATATTGATATTTATTTAGCCATTTTGCCTTAAAAATGCTCCAGCATCTTCATGATCTCCAATGAACTGAATAATTACTTGTTTTGGTCTATCAATGACTTCATAAATTACTCTCCAACCACTCGAGTCTAAATAATATTGCCAGAATCTTTTATTTTTCTTTTCGACTCTGCCAAAATTTTCGGATGATCTTAGGTTAGGGGGGAGCCCTTTCGGTGCTTTTGCTAATGTGGTCATTAGCTTTTTCTTTTCTGTTTCTTCTAGGTCTCGAAGTAGGCTTTCGAATGTTCTATCAACTGTCTTTGATTTACCATATATATGATACATTTCATCATTCAATCAAGCCTGAATATTTTTGAGTGAAATCCGTGAAGTTCGACGGATTGTTTCTTAGCTGACTTTTTGCTTCATTTGCTTCTCCTAAAAATCGACCATTTTCAACCAACAAATCGAAAATCTTGTCTTCGTTTTCGAATGGAGATGTTTCAAAATTTGTGGCTTCTGTATAATGAAAGAGGGCTAAGAATTTAGAGAAAACCTCATTACTATTAGAGTATATATTTTTCATTTTTTACCCCCTTTTTTATTTTTTTCATGTTGAGTAATAGTACCAGTAATAATTTTAGCGAGTTCTTCGCCTGCGCTTCTGGGTAGCGTTATTCTAGCCACGATTTGGCCTTTTGTTTTGTCACGTGGGTTTATATATACAAACTCAAGAGTTAGATCAATATCAGTAACAGTGACACCAACCACCTGTGAGTAGGTGCTCCCAACATAAGTATTCATATTTACTACTAATGGTTCAATTTTGGCTTTTTGTTCACTCATCTTAATCGCATTTTAGCATATTGTTATGCTTCTTGCTTTCAAATAATTGAGGCATTATGCGGAAATGTTCGAAGGCATATCTAAAAATGTTTCGACGTCTAAAAAGCTAGTGTTTGTTGAATCTATTATTGATCGAAGATCGTCCAGTACAGTCGACAATTTTTTTGAAGCTAAAACTTGTTAGTTTTTGCGATTACACTAAAAGGACTTCGAACAAAATGGCTTATAGTTGAATAGGCTGCTAATTAGCGCTATACTTTCCCCCATGTCTGTTGAACCAGGAACTATAAACCAACCGCTCGAACAACTAAAAGGCCTTCGCTTTTCAGAGTTTCTTGGTCGATATTCATCCCAAGGACTTTCACCAGACCAAATTTTGGGCGTTGTTTATCATGTGACAACTGAACCAACATACGTTGGCAATTTACATGAATTGTCAGTAAAAGGAGGAATTCATTTAGCTGTTGCTGGTGGTTTGGATCCTGCCTTGGCGCAGATTGCTAGAACGGAACCTGATCTTACAGTTTTGTGTGATATAAATCTTCTTGCCACACATGTAGTTCACCAGAGATTGCGACTTTTAGAAAGTGCCGAAACTGGCAAGGAGTACTGGGAGATGTTTGCGAGTTTGCTCCAAGAAGACCCAAGAATCAAATTTAATTCGCTTGATCTTCCGGTCACAGGAGGAGATGTCCAGTTGGGTGGATGGTCATCTGATCAATATTATCCCGCAGTGAGATTGGCATGGAAAAAGGGCTCCGTCAAGTTCATTCATTCTGATATAAGCAGTGACGGATTGATAACGGGCATGAATATATCTCGAGATTTGTCTATACCAATAAGGCTTATTCATTTGTCTAATATATTTGATTACCCTGCGAATTGGCCAAACCGTAAAATCTTTAAACAAGTGCTTGCAGAGGGTCTGCGCAGCGGCGTGATTGACCCCAATGCTCAGATAGTTATGGCTAGCATCTATAACGGTATGGATATAGAAGTGTTGTCTGTAGAACAGTATTTACAAAGGCAATAGACTTCTTTTACCTATTTTCATAACTAGAAAATCTAGACCCTTCAGGTTAATCGAAAATTCTTTTCCTATTGTTCGAAGATCGTTCCAAAGACCCGACACACTATAGGTTGACTATGCTTTGTTTCACTAATATAATTCCACTATGTCAGCAGAAACATCTGGTAGACTGCCCTCTACTTCTTCTCAAATTTCGGTTTTAATAGCCGAAATTGCACCTAAATACGGCATAAGTGTTCAGATCGAACCATCGCAAGGAAGAGTCGGAAGACTTCGGACTCCGGACGGAAGGTTGTATTATTTTAAAGGTCCGAATGTGGATTTAAACACATTGGGAGCAACTGAAGTAGCAAGAGACAAGGATTACGCTGCATATTTTATGGCTGATTTAGGTTACCCTGTTCCTCGTGGTAAGGCTTTTCTCAATGAAAAGTGGACACAAATTGCAGGTTCTAAAGCGAATCGCGCTGCAGCTTTGGAATATGCTCATGAGCTTGGGTTCCCAATTATTGTTAAACCAAACAGCAAAAGCCATGGTGTGGGTGTACAAAAGGTGGAGACTTATGAAGATTTTATGCCTGCCATTGATAGAGTTTTTAACGAGGTTATGGATAATGTTGCGTTGGTGCAAGAAGCTGTGGAAGGTGACGATTTCCGTCTGCTGGTTCTTGATAATGAAGTTATGGCTGCATATATGCGTAAACCACTTCAAGTGCTCGGTGACGGTAACTCGACTATTATGGAACTACTTATACAAAAGCAAATTCAATTTAGACAAAACGGGAGAGATACTAGAATAAAATTAGACGACCCCAGAATCGCTGTTAAGCTCCTGCGAGGTGGTCTAAATTTCACCTCTGTTGTTGCTACTGGTGTGGAAATAAATCTTCTTGATAATGCTAACCTCTCAAGCGGAGGGGAGGCTGTTGACGTTACAGATACTATCGATGAGAGTTACAAGCAAATGGCCGTTAACCTTACGAGAGAAATGGGCCTTAGGTTTTGTGGTGTAGATATAATCACTCCGGAGCCAATTAGTAGAACTATTGGAAATTACACAGTTATTGAGATAAACGCTGCACCTGGAGTAGATTATTACACGCAGATTGGCGAGGCACAGCAAGAAATTATAAGACAAACCTATGAGAAAATATTACAAGCTTTGCTTAATAAATAGCCAAACTCCTTTTTATATACAATATTAGAATAATTTGTTCGAAGATCGTCCAGCAATTTTCATTCTATACAGATTCTCTTTGGATATTCAAAAGAAACTTTGGTTACCTTTCTAAACAAACCTACTGTTCCAAATATTGCCGTTTGTTGAGGGTGAGAAACTGGAAAAGAGCTTATGGTAAATGCTGCAAAGTCTTGATAAACAATTGGTGTTTTCGTTTTCGCATCATCAATTACAAATTCTACCTCTACCATCAAAACTTGAACTTTTGCTCCACCGAATCCTGTAATTGTACCTTTAAGTGCTTTTTTAAAATTAAGTCCAACTTCTTTGCCTATTTCTTGATCAACAACTGTCAGTTCCGCACCCGAATCGACAAGGCCTAATGGCCACAAAGTTTTGCTAGTACTTGGAACAGT
>Ga0209542_10018082_pt1 | contig 11453 bp, 14 predicted proteins | sample RifCSPhighO2_01_FD_184028 | JGI IMG/M metagenome (GOLD analysis project Ga0209542, IMG submission 184028) | Soil microbial communities from Rifle, Colorado - Rifle CSP2_plank highO2_0.1 (SPAdes) (version 2) | ecosystem: Environmental > Terrestrial > Deep subsurface > Rock core/Sediment ...
CGAGTAGTCGCGCCCCAGAATTTCTTTCGGGTCAGCCGCCCAAAGCGTTTGATTTTTTGAGGCCAAGTAGCGCGCGATCGTGGAGTATTCCTCGGGAAACCATAGCGCATTCACCTGAAGCGCGGCTTTGTACATTTCTTCTTCGCCCGCGCCCTGGGAAGCCACGAGTTCCAGAAGTCCCAGCATGGCCATGCCGTGATTGCAGTCCGGGAAATGGGTTGGATTGTCGCAGCAGGGCCGGTAGATGTTTTTGGAAACGCGCTCAACCAGTTTTTGCTGTTCTGGCGTCAGATTGAAGAATTTATGGCGGCTGTAATGGTCCATCGCGCCTGCCCCGAGCTCCGTCGAGGGGCCTCCTTTCGCGAGCGTCCAGCCGCCGGTGGAAGCAAAATTTCCCGTATCGCCATATTGCGCCATCGGCCCTGTTTCCAAAATGGGATTTTTACTGGCCAGGCCCAAAGCCCAGAACAGGTTCAGCAGAAAGCCGGAGTTTTGGGGGGTGATTTTGAGAAAATCATTGTCGGAGTCGTAGAGAAGTTTTTTCTCCTCCTCGCTAAGCCCGCCCCGCGAGGCATAGAGCGCCTCCAGTTTTTCGGCGTCTATCGCTCCCACGCTCGCCATTTTGGCGCCGAGATCGCCCCAGCGGACAGGCAAGACAACCTCTGTTGATTCCTGTGATTCCTGTTTTTCTCCCGGCGCCGTAATTTTCACCTCCGAGGTATAAATCCACGCCCCGCTTATGAGGAGGGCGGCGGCAATGATGCTTATCGGGACGGAATAATCTTTAGCAACAGTCATTTATTTTTTCCTCTAATTCGCGCGTTTTTGAATCTTTGGCCGCTTTTTGCCAGGTACGCTCTCTCGCGAAAAAGAGATAAGCGAAAGCCGCCATGGCCAAAAATTCCAGAACCAGCACCCTGAAGCTCAAATTGCGCGCCGCCCAAAAAGCGAGGGACATGCCCGCGCCGATGGAAGCGAATTTCCACAAAAGCGGACGCCGGCCCGCCCAAGCGAACGATTTTTCTCCCTGGTACGCGATACCCACTGCCGACCCCCCCATCAGAAGCAAAACCAGCGGCAGAAAAACTTCAGATTCAATCAGGCCGGCGATAATCAGGGCGGTGAGTCCGAGCCAGGTGCCGGCGACCGCTATGCAAATTGGACATATCTTGGGCATGTTTTTAGAGCAACAAGATAACGGCGCCCAGAATAATCATCGCGACCCCTCCTCCGAACCGCATCAGACCTTTTTCTTTTTGCTGCCAGCTTTTAACTTTTTCCGTAAGCGCCGCGTTGCCCGAAATCAAAAGAATTATCACAAGCGGCGACACAAAGATGACGTTGTAGAGGAAGAGATACCCGAGGCCTTTCAGGTAGGTGGCCTGGTCGTGCAAAAGTCCCAGCACCATCAGATACGGCCCGCCTGTGCACGGAAACTCGCAGAGCCCCACCAGGCCGCCCAAAAGAAACGCCGTTGGCAATGAAGCTTTTTCCATAAGTTCGGCCATCTTGCGGTGCGCGGCGTGGGGGATGCGAAACTTGATTGGAAAGGACGGAAAGAATTCGCCCGCGAGATTTATCGCTCCCAGCGCGATGAGAAGCGATGCCCCGACTTTTGCCATGAAGTGCGGTATCGCGAAAAGGTGGAGCGTTTGCAGGATTCCGAGGCCTATGAGCATGTACACGATGAAGATGCCGGCGATGTAAGAGCCGCCGATTTTCAGAATGCTGGAACGGAACTTGCCGATGGAGAAGAGAAACGCGATGGTGAGAATCAGGATGGAAAAAGCGCACGGGTTGATGCTGTCAATGAGGGCCGCCGCCGTCACCAGCGGGAAAAGCCAAGTTCCGCCGTCGGATAAGTTCCACAAGAAGTCTGTCACGGTTTTACCACCGCCTTTATCCTCAATTCTTCCGTTCCCGTTGGCGTTTCCAGATAGACCGCGCGCTCAATCGGCCCGACTCCGGCCGGGCCGTGGGCCGCCGGGTCAAAAACAACCTCAACAGTCGCTTCTTCGCCCGGATTTATGGTCGCGTTGATTTTTGGAGCAAAGCCGTGCCCGGGCATGCCGTAGGGGCCGAATTGTTTGGCTTGCCCTGAGCCTGTCGAAGGGCCGTTGGTCACGAGCAGGGCTTCTGTGCACATGCAGGAGGTGTACATTTTTTCAACGGTAACCGGCCCGCCGCCCGTGTTTTCAATTTTGAACGCGTGTTTTACTTTGCCGGCGGCCATGGAAATTTGCCCGAAATCAAAGTTCGTTTCCTCTGCCTTAAGCGTTCCGGCGGAACTCAAAGGTACTGACGCGGTGTTGTTCTCTGAATTCGGCCGCGCCGTCCAGATAATTCCGCCGAGAACCGCGATGGCGATAATGATACCGATAACGGTTGTTTTGTTCATGGAGAAAAAAGTTAATGAAAATAAAAAATCCCTTCGGAGAAGGGAAGACGCCGGCGCCACCAGCCCGTCGGGGCGGCTTTGCGCGAGCGTCAGACAGAGGTAGGGCTCGTTTCGTGAAAGGCGAGCCATTTCAGTTTTTCAAAACGCAGGGGTGAGGCGAATTTCAGGGAAATTTTTTCAGGGAAACGGCCCGGTAAGGTTAAAGCCGGTTCCGGAAAGCGCCCCATGAAAAGGAGAAAAACCGCGAAAACCGCCAGCGCGGCCAGGAGGGCCAGGGAAAAGCTTTTGAAAACGCGCGCGTGGTAGGTGGAGGCGAAAAGGCTTCCGCTCTTTTCGCAGGGCGCGCTCTGGACGGTTTTTGCGAGGCATAGTTCCATCTCGTGCCCCGCTTGGTGCTCCATGGCCAAAAAGCCGAAGACCGCTACGGACACAAAGCTCAAAATCAGGAATCCTGCCCCAATTTCTTTCATTGTTTTCATTAAATCATGACGCGAACCCAAAAGCAATTTGGCTCCACACCCTGAACGAAATCGGAACCCTTTTCCGCGAAAATCCGAACGCTGACTTCTGATGCCGCGCCGCAGGCGCGGCATCCCGCCTCGCGGCTCGCCGCCTGACGCGAAAGATCTTTTATCGCGATGTTTTCAGTTTTCCATTTCTTCTGCATGTGTTTGAGTTAATTATATCGAAAAATCAACTTGATTTCATCTTATTTCTTTTTGCCGCTTTTTTTCTTCGTCCATTATTCTATTTTTCAATACGCCACCCGCGTGGCGCATTCAGCTATTTTAAACGATATGTGACGGTGTGGCCGATTTTGCCGACTTGCTCAACTTTGCCTTCCGCCTCCAATTCGTCCAGATAGCGCACGGCCGTGCGGCTGGATACGCCGAGCGCCTTGCGGATTTCGGAGTTGGAAACCCCGTCTCTTTCCTGAATCATAGCCAGCGCCTTTTGTTTTCGCGTCTCCTTCTGCGAAGCCGTCTCCACTGCTGATTTACAAATCCCGACAAATTCCTCGCCGGCACTCGTCCCGTGTTTCCCTGCCTCCCGCCGCGACACCACCAATACAAAACCGACAATGATAATAACCAGCGCGATTATGAATAATAGTATTTGCCCCATGAGGTTAGTTTACAATTTAGAAATTTTATTTATAACACTATCAATATTATTCTTCTCAACCCACTCAAAATAATAATTTCCACCGCCTAATTTTTCCCATTGTTCGCCAACTGCCTTTTTGTAGTTCGAATCTTCGCCGGTTGCTATATGTTCTCCCTTATACTCCAATAGAATATATTTTCCGCTTTTTGTTTTTGCAATAAAATCAGAGTAAAATTTATTTTTCTGCCAACCCTGAATATAAAATCCGCTCATTTCCGGATTACGAAGCCACCAGCGTATATTTTCGAGGGCATTTAATCTTTCGGCAAAATCCGATTCCTCTTTGTTCATTTTTCCCGCCTTCTCGTATAAATGTTTATCAAAATTATCCTGAGAAGTTTGCAATAAATTGATAGTATCGCCAAACACAAACTTTTCTCCTTTAGCAACGAGCGCTTTCTTTTTGGTTAATTCATCAAATTTCTTCTTTGTTAATTTATTAACAATTTGGTTAATTTTCTTTTCAATAACTCCTTGAACTTGATAGCGATTAACACTTAGCGCGCTTAAATTGTTATGCGTCAACAGCTTCTCAATAACTTTTTCAATATAAGCGCTCATTTCATCAATTGAAATAAATCCGCGTTGGATCTTTTCTATAAACCACGACAACAAATTATCTTTGGTAAAATCCTTGTAATGATAAATTAGCCCCAGTTTGCCGGTCGCATCCTTTACCAATTTACCCTCTTTCCCAATATCAATTTTTTGAATCCTGTTGTCTTTGGCTGCCTGAAAATCCACCGTCGTGTCTTGATTTTTTAAAATCGGAACATCTCCGATTAAATCAGCTACGTAGTCCAATTTTTTTAAACTTTCACCACCCTTAATATTTATATACGAAATACCGGCGTCTTTATCTTTAATATTTCTTTTAAACTCATTCGTTTTAACGGAAACTCCCTTTCCATCTGACACTATGTCCTCATAGCCATTTTCGTGTAATCCATTAATAACCATTTGTGAGGTTTGATTGAAATTTGAAGTTGATGCAAAAATATAAGCTGAGTTGAGCGCGAGATCGGTTTTTTCTTCGGCATTGGGCAGGCGCATAATGCGTCCGATGGTTTGTTCTACCGAAAGACGCGCTCCCAAATGAGAAACCGACACCAATACATAAGCAAACGCGCAATCCCATCCCTCACGCAAAGCGTTGACAGTAATAATATAGCGAATTGGACACGCCTGTCCCAAAAGTGTTTTCATATCCGGCAATTCTTTCTTTTTGCTTGTTTGAATGGCAATTTGCGCTTCAGGTATTTTAGCTTCTTGAATTAAAAAATTCTTTATCTTTTCCACATAAATCTTTTTAGTGTTTTCTACATCTTGCTCCGCCTGCAAAAGCATAATTGGCCGTATATATTCGCCCTTGTTTTTCTTGGCGCGTTTTTCTAAATCACGTAGCTTTTCTATGCCTTCATAAATCGTCTCCTGCCACGGCGTTTTATTTGCCAAATAAATCGGCATTTTAATCATTTTTTCTTTTTTAAGTTCTTTCGCCGATATGTTAACCAAAACATTGCTCTTTCCTTTCGGTGTAGCGGTAAATTCTAAAACAAACGATGGATTCAACCCTTTCAGCATTTCAAAAGAAAGCTCGGTCTGCACATTGTGTCCCTCATCCACTATCACTAATGGATTATGTAGTTTTATGACATTAGACAGCGAATAAATGATTTCTCCTTCTTTATCCTTATCCAAAAAATCAAAATACTCGGCATTGAGACCTTCAAAATGTGGCATTAGCGCGCCATTATCCTGATATGCCTTGAGCCATTCTTTGTCTTTTCTGCGAAACGCGCTTAGAGTAGAAATCACAATACAAAGATTGTCCGCCAAATCATCTTTTTTCATTGTTTTTGCTTCTGACAAATCAAAAACCTTTATCGCGTTATCAAAACGTTCATCCAAGACCTCCCGATACGGATGATTGCGGTCGCGCAAGTTGTTTAATGTTTGGGTTTTAATGGCATCGGACGGCACAAACCACATCGCAAGGCCCCTATCGTTTCGCTCGCCCAGATAATCTTTAAAAATGATGCCGACGGTATGCGCGGCAATAAGCGTTTTTCCGCCGCCGGTCGGAACCTTAATACACACAAAAGGACTTCGCCCCAATTCCGGAATCCAATGATAATCTTTTGGAAAATTATCCTGTGCGTCTGTTCGCAAGGTCATAAACGCCACCCCCGCCGCTTTTTCTGGTTTATATTCTTTCATTTCCGCAATATACTTCTGCAATTCATCCAGCGTCGTTTTTTGATATTTTTTGAGTTGCAATGCCATATTCAATACACTTTCACCGCGTACGGGATTTGTTTAAAAATAATCTGATGTTTTTCCAATACTTCCTCGTCCAACAAACACTTATCGGCATAAACCACCTTACGGCCGGCAATCTTCTTAATTTCCTGCGCGAATTTTCTGTTCAAGATATTTTTGCCGATGCCGTCAAAAAGCAAAAAGTAATGATTGCCGCCGAATTCTCCCAGATAATTCCTTCGGATATTTTTCTTTTCCAGATTAGTGCGGGTTTCCGTAAAATATACATAGCGCGCCATATCCTCAAAACTGACGGATTTGTTTATCATTCCGTCTTTATCAAAAAGCGGCTCGCCAAGCTCCACATATTCAAATCCGCCGCCCAGCCCCGCGACTTTCACCGCCTTACCCTTGCCGGTCTTATACGAATACCCCCGCGCCACTCGTTTTATCCTTTCGGCAGTGATGTCCTTCGCAATTTTTTTATCTAACTCAACCAAAATAAATTTCCTGTTCCCGCCGTCCTCCTTATTCAAATCCAAAACCGCATGCGCGGTTGTCCCCGAGCCGGAGAAAGAATCGAGAATTAGATCCTTTTTGCCAGTCGCAATTTGTAAAATTCTTTTTATAAGTCTTGTTGGCTTTGGATTTTCGAATGGCGACTTGTTATCTCTAAAAATCGTTTTTAGCTCTTTTCTTGCTTCGTCTGTATGTCCAACTTCTTCATAGCCCCAAATAGTCATTGGCACAGTTCCGCTCTGCACTTCGTTCAAATAACGTTTAAGCTGTGGCGCTCCTTTCCCATCTTTGCCAAAAAATATGCGCCCCTCGTCAATCCATTTCAAAATAGTTTTTTTATTTGATAGCCAGCATCGCCCTTGTGTTGGAGGATACTTCTTGCCAGTTTTTGGGTTAGTGATCAGATAATCATATTCTTTCGAATAAGTTTTGACTGTCAAATTATCCGGACGCCAAAGTCCTTTGCCATCGCCGCTATCGTATTTATATAAAGAATCCTGCTTATCGGTTCTTGGTAAAAGATTTCTAATCCATCCGTTCCCATCTCCGTTTTTATTTTTCTTCTTGGCATAGCAAACAATAAAATCGTGACTATCAGAAAAATACTTTGCATCATTGGAGGCCGCATATTTCTTCTGCCAAATAATATTAGCGATAAAATTTTCCGGTCCAAAAATCATGTCCAAAATTTGCTTCAGATAGCAGTGTTCGTTATCGTCAATAGATATAAAAATAACACCATTTTCTCGAAGAAGATCGTATAAAAGTTTCAATCGCGGATACATCATGCAAAGCCATTTGTCGTGGCGGGTTAAGTCCTCGCCTTCCGGTCCCACAACTTTTCCCAGCCATTCTCTTATTTTCGGCGAGTTTACTTTGTCGTTATACATCCACTTTTCATTGCCGGTGTTATACGGCGGGTCAATATAAATACACTTTATTTTCCCATAATAAAAAGGCATTAACGCCTTTAATGCCTCCAAATTATCTCCCTCCAAAATTAAATTCTCGCTTTCCCCAAGCGAGTATTTTTTGTTTTTCCGCATCAGCCGAAACGGCACATCCTTATCATGATTAACAATTTTTTCTTTTCCGATCCAATTTAACGAGGGCATAGCGATTATTTTAAATAAGAATTTCGCGCCCTTAAGACCTCTATTTGGGTTTTAATATTTTGAATCTCATTATTTAAAAATAAAACTTTGTCAAAGTAATCTTTATTTAATTGATTATTCTGTAGCATAAGAGATTTATCTTGCGCGTAGTTTCTGTGTAATGCAGATAATTCAATCCAAAATGTGATAACAACAAAAATTACCACTCCAGCCATAATTCCTAAAAGAATATTTTGATCACTTTTTTGTTTTTCTGCTAAACCCTTAAATTCTTCTCTGGTTGGATACCCACTAGATTGTCCAATCTCGCCTAAGGTAGGAGCATTTTCAGCAGAAACCTTTGTTTCGGGGTTAGCCCTATTCATGCCTCCTTTATTTTCTAAAAAATCATTCATGATTATTTTGTAATTTGTTTTGCTTCAAAAAATAATATCTTGGTTTGTCCTGCAATAGAAACGATAATTTTATAAGAGCCAACGGACTCTAAAACCAAAGGAGAAAATTTAACAAAAAGGCGACCCTGTGCAGGAGATTTAGGAATTTTCATTTTCTTTGATAAAGTCTGTGTCGTTATTGGTTTTTCGTCTCCCCCTTTTTTTATTTGTATATTAACCTCGTATTCTCCTTCGTCGCCAGTAGCGCCAACCACAATAAAGAGAACAGGATGAATGGCCGGGAAATTACTAGAATTTATTTGATTAAAAATATTAATAACGCTTAAATTCCCATTGTTGGCCACAATGACATTCTCACAAATATGGGCAAATTCAATCGTCATTTTGTTCTCCATATTTTATTTTTATTTCCACCCTTGCCCGACAATCCTCCACACGACTTGTTCTTGTGGGATTTGAATCGGGCCTTGCGGGGTTTGTTGGACCGTATTTACCTGCTGTTTTTTATAATCAACCGAAAGCTCAAAGTGGTTTGATAATTGATAACTCTCAATATATGCGATTTTATAATCTTTCTTATTCTGCATTACGTTCAAGCCAAGCTCATTTTCCGGATTCCAAATTTTCCCAAGTTCCATTTCTTTTTTGTATTCCTCGTATAACTCCGTCATAACATTAGAAAGATTTTGATCGGCGAAAACAACGCTCTTAACGCCCAAGTCCTCTTTGGCTTCTTTCCTGCCGACAAAATATTGATGAGAATAAAGTTTTTCCGTAAAATCGTCCACAATCCGGGTAATTTCTTCTTCTTTCATCGGTGATTTATGACTTTTTAAAAGACGCTTCGCTAAAACGCGAATTAAATTATGGGTTCGATTCACATTTCCAAGAGCCAAAGGATGAATCTGCGGATTTGCCTCCACGAATTTACTGAAAATGCGAGATAGTTCCTCATCATTTTTAATTCCAAATTTATTTTTTGCCAAATCAAAATACGCCATCACATCTTCCACGGAAATCGGGATTTTATTTTGCGGATTTTGCGGGTCTTGCGGATTGAAAACATTGGCGGTTGACGGGTCAATGGGTGAGAGTTCGGAAAGGTCGCTCATTACTATTTCATCTGCTCCAAGCGCGACCATAGTTGCCGCGCTATGCGCTTTATACGGAACGAGTACCGAAAACTTATCGCAGTACTCGCGGATCATTGAAACCAGCCGCCACGGCACCATAGTGTCACCGCCACTGCTATAAAGGAAAAGGTCAATGTTTTCAGTTTTTCCAATTTTCCGAAGCTGGCCGCTAATGATCGGCACAACATCCATTGCGATACGCGCGTTGATCGGCCCCTGGCGGTCGCTTGTTAGGTAGGTTATAACCCGCGAATTCCGCAACAGCTCAATATGCTGTATAAGTTGTTTTTTATCCATAGTGCTATTATTTTACTTTATTTTTAATAATTTTTCAAATCAAGCCTTGCTCCCTAAAACTTAAAAACCCGTCTTTTGTCACGATAACGTGATCAGTAACCTCTATCCCTAAAATTTTACCCGACTCCACCAGTTTTTTAGTTAATAATAAATCGTCCTCCGATGGTTCGGGATCGCCCGAGGGATGATTATGGGCGAAAATAACCGATGCCGCTTTGTTTTTGATGGCTTCGGCGAATACCTCGCGCGGGTGGACAATGCTCGTATCCAGCGAGCCGACTGAAATCTCCGCAATTGAGTGGCCTCTGCTGTTTAACGCGATAATGTAAAAATGTTCCTTGTGATAATCTTTGAGTTTGCTTTTTATCAACTGGTATACTTTTTTTGGGTCAGTAAGTTCCTTACTCTTATACGGCAATGTTTGAGTAGAAAGCCGACGACTGATTTCACACACAGCTTTTATTTGTGTCGCTTTTGCTAAGCCAATTCCTTTGATTGATGATAATTCCTCTATGCTTGCTTCAGATAGCTTCTGCAAACTGCCGAATTGCGTTAATAATTTTTGCGCCGTAACTGCCACCGATTCACCGGCAATGCCGCGGCCCAAAATAAGCTGTAATAATTCTTGAGCCGAAAGCGCCTGCTCACCAAATTTAACCAGCCGTTCTCGCGGGCGTTCTTCTTTTGGCAAGTCATGGATTGTGAAGGATTTTGACATATTTTATCTTAGTTTTCACCCAATACGCCACGCGGGTGGCGTATTGATTTTTCGTTTGTGATAAATGTTAGATCGGAGTTCATGGTTCGACTACGCTCACCACGAGTATTCATTTTCATTTTTAATCTTTAGAGTGAGTTTATTTCAATAAATCATCCAACTCACATGAAAGCAGAGTCGACTTGTTAAGCACAATCTGCTCTTTCTGGTTCAAGTTATCGGCGGTCATTCTGATAACTTTAGTGGATATGCTATCGCCAAGCATAACCTTGTTTGTTTTTCGGAGATATTTTTTATTCTTCCGAATGAATAGAGTAACATACTGCTTTATTTTGTCTGGCAGTTCATCCCAAGAATTCCATCCGACACCAGAGAATTCGATTTTTATGTTTTTCAGGCTTTCATCAATCTGAGTTGATAAATCTCCATCTCGGAACATAACCCAATACTCACTTATCGTGTAAATTATACGCGCAGACCCTCCATCTTCCGTGCGGTACCAGTAAATAAATGAATAGTTATCAGTGCGGAAATCGTGATGAATGGCGATACTCTCCAGCTCTGTAATGGTGCGAATTTTATAATCATCGAAAAGACGCAGATAACTTTCACGCCAACTTTTAAGCCAGTTCTCGATATACGGGCGATTTGTAAAAAGCGGCGCGAGGTCCTGTTTTAAGTTTTCGTCATTTACTTTATTCATCTGGAGCGTCAGCTTATCAAACAGAGCCCGGGGATTTTTGATATCAATACCTTTAGCTACGAGGTAATCAAAATCCGGTACCACTTTTTTATTCATGTACCAGAGAAGATCGTAAATATCCCGCCCTTTTTCTTCGTAGAGAGCTTCACCAACCCCACGAGTTCCACGCAAAAAGATTGCGGCAATCTTGCTCGCCATAAGAGCGGACATGTTATAGGTAACGATAACAAAAGAGAGCTGATCCTGATTTATCGGCCTGCGCTCGTGTACCGTTTTTGACGCAACAAAATGATTCAGGTCAATTTTGATATGAACCTGTTTTGAGGGATGACCGAAACTCAATTCCTCTCCAACATGGAACTTGAGGAGTAATCCTCTCCCAGTAGTTACTTTTATTGTTAGAAAATTAGTTCCAACACCGTATGTATTTTTGAAGTGTTCTTCAATTTCATTCTTGAGCTCCTCTAAAAATTTCTCGGTTATCGCATGAGAAACTTCAAAATCTAAATCAACCGACATACGGTCAAGCCCATGAATGATACGAAGGGCAGAACCGCCATACATAATCCATTTGCTGTATTCCGGCTGATGATAAATAAAATTGAGCACATAAAACTGTAGCTCCTCTTTAAGGGCGTTGCGGCGTGTTTCGGCATCTAATTCGCCGTAGGCGGCGAGATCATCAAGCTTTCTTTTTAATGTTGTAAGAATCTGCTCACTCATGGTTAAGATATTTTTTAATCATT
>Ga0209542_10018083_pt1 | contig 11453 bp, 12 predicted proteins | sample RifCSPhighO2_01_FD_184028 | JGI IMG/M metagenome (GOLD analysis project Ga0209542, IMG submission 184028) | Soil microbial communities from Rifle, Colorado - Rifle CSP2_plank highO2_0.1 (SPAdes) (version 2) | ecosystem: Environmental > Terrestrial > Deep subsurface > Rock core/Sediment ...
TTGCAACACTTCTTGTGGTGTTAACCATCTTCCGCGGAAAAGTTCCCTTACTCGGCTATAGGACCATTGTTTACTGCCCCAGATTGCAGGATTAAAATCTTTTATGGTATCCATCATCTTTTCCCTTTGCCTACTCCAAACACCAATAAACGAAACATCATATTTTCTATTTTCAAAATCGGGCTTTTGGCTTAATGCAAATCCACCCAAGGGTAAATGGTATAGATTAATTCTCTTTTTATATTTTTTTATATCATCCTTGTTGGGAGTAAAGACATAGTCATAGCTTGCTAAAACATTAATTAAAGAAGGATAAAGATCTAATAAATCTGCAAACCAATTTATTGTAATAGTACCTAACTTTCTGATTGATTTAATTGTTGAAGCATGGATTAATTCTCCCTTGCTGACAAATAAAATAGCAGCTCTTTTTTTGCTAGCAAGGTTGATTAACTTTTTGTTTCTTATCTCAATATTTTTATTCCTCGTAGAGGTTATTAAAAGAGAAGTAACAAATATTAATTTTTCAATCAACGAACTTTTTCTATAATCAAATATTGACACTTGGAATCCAAGTTCTTTAAAAGTGGTTTCCAAAGGGATGTTAAATGCAGAATCACCTGAAACAACTAAAATTACTGCGTCATTTTTTGATTTTTTTTTCGGCATCTTATTTATTTTTAGTCGAAGTGCTTTTAAACAAATAAATCTGGATAATTGCATGGCAAAATCTGGATATTATTTTTGAAAGTACAGCGCCTAAAATGCCTAACGTTGGTACTAATGCCAACAGAAAAAAAACATTTGTCAGTGCGTACCCAGTATTACTCATATAAATTGATCTTGCACTTCTTTTTTTAATTAGTGCCAAACCATAAAGGTTGCTAGGGAAGTACAGTAAGCTCAGTGAGAAGATTTGTGAAATCAAAAGGGCGCTTTTTTTATATGCCGGATATAGTAAGTCAAAGATAAATGGAGCGAAAATTATATAGGCAAGTACAACTCCCAATATAAGTAGCTCAAATTGAAGAGTTTTTCTTGTTAAATCTTTTTGCAGGTTTTTATCACTTATTTCAGTTACTTTAGGTTGTGCAAGGCTTAAAAATATTTTCAGAAAACCATGAATCTGGACTGGAATAAGAATTGCAAATGTGTAGGTAGCGTTAGCGCTAAAACCAACAAGAACGGGAATAATAAATCTGTCCAAATACTCTGAGCCAATAGGAAGCACCTGAGAAAAGCTTAAATGTTTGCCGAAATCTAATAATTTTTTGTCGATCTTGTTATTTTGAAGACCTTTCATGGTAAATGATGTGAGGATTAAATTAACAATTGCAGTGGACCACGATGAAAAAATGGCCACTGCAAATAGAGAGGGAAAGAAAATCAGTGCAAAAGCAGTTGCTACTATTGACGACAATTGAGCAATGATTGTGAAAATGGCTACTTTTTTAAATTTCTTTTTCCCGGAAAGGTATGAGTTGTAAAGTGAAAAGACAGAAGTGACTGGAAAGGCAAGCGCACTTGCAAATGTTGCGGCAGCAAGATTTGGGTTTTGGCGCAAATAAAAATATAACGAGCCTCCTATCAATAAAACTGTTCCCAATACCGACCATCTCGCAAGAGTCTTAATTGATGCCTTATAAGTTCCGTCTTTGTTCTCCGTAGCCGCTTGAGTTACTGTTTGCGTCATACCAGGCAGTACGGTTAAGCTCATAAAGCTTAAAGCCGCGGTCAAAAAAGAAAATTGCCCGAAAACGTCCGCTGGCCAAAGCCGGGCGAAAAGACTTGAAAGAGCGATACCTCCTAGCCCAGCAAACAAAGTTGAAAGCAGTAACCATGATCCTCCACTAATGAAATAGCCCAAATCAAGCTGTAAAATTTTACTTAAATTATTTTTCATAAGGAATACAGATGCTTTTTGGAGTCCTCCCTAAAAAGGATTAATTTTCTCCTTTTAAAGTTTTATTTTGTTCTGCCTTTAAAGTTGCTACGCCTTTCTGCTCCATTCTACGGTTAATTTTCGCAGCTGGGGTTCCATAAACCTTTCCAGCCCATCTTTTATAGAGAGGATGTCTTGCTTCTAGGATATCCTCGACTATTAGCCACTCTAATTCAATATTTTGCTGGGCAAAAAAGGGATTTTGGTCAAACATTATTTCTGCGCGTTCTTTCTGAAATTTTGGACTTAAGATAGCAATTTTGCCGCTTTTTATTATTTCTGGATGACTTTTCAAATAATCTACCAAGTCTGAAACATTCCCAATAGTTGAACTTCCTGAAACTTCTCCTATTGGTATTACTTTTTCTCCAGGAACGTTATATCTGTCCGTAATTAGGTTAGCTAGCTCTGCGGCTCGAGAATCTTGTTGACCTGTTTCAGGATTAATGTCCGAACCGCCAGTTACTAAAATGAAGGGCGCCAAGTTTTGAACCTCCCTTGCCGCTAAAGCTCTGGCTTTCCCCTCCACAAGTTTGCCAGGATATTTTTCAATAATTGTGGGGAATCCCCAGCTTTTAGTTTTGTCATTAAATTCCATTACTGCTCCCAAAACCACGACGGCATCGTATTTATGTTGCCTTTCTTGGCTTTCAGCTGATGTTGGATCTTCTTTAGAGTCTTCCATTCAATTTAATTGTATTATAATCATGGTTCGATATGAAAAAATCTTTGAAAATTTTCGGAACGGATTATGACGGTGTGATTATTAATATCGAGTCGCAGAAAGCAAAAACATTTGGCAAACTTATAAATGACAAATGGGGCATTAAGCAAGAAGATGCCGCTCAGTACTGGGTTGAAAGTGGAGGAAAATCAAGAAGGTACAAATTTGAGCATTTATACAAAAATCAATTCCACAGGGAGTTAAGTGATAAAGAATATGTCAGCATTGAATCAAAGTATAGTGAACTTCTGGAGAGTAAATACTATTCGAAAATTAAGTTACTTCCTGGTGCATTGGAATTGTTAAATTTTGTCCGCTCTTGTTTTGATTACACTTTTGTTTCAAGTGGTATGCCTATGGAGCAAATAAAGAAGCTTGTCAAACTCAACAAAGTTGCTAATTACTTTGATCTAGTTCTTGGTACTGATATGAGATACTTATCAAAACGAGAACATTTTAGAAAGATTATTAAAGAAAAAAACCGAGCTTGATTGTTTATGTCGCAGACAGTCCTGAAGATATGAGAGTGGGAAAAGAACTTGGTGCGGTCTGTGTAGGGGTTTTAACAAATCATTCAAAAAATGATCTTCGAAATGTAGGGGCGGATTACACAGTGGAGTTAGGTGAGGTAATTGATGTGTTAAGGAAAATAAGGCTTTAAATGCACTCGGTCTCGTGCGAGGACGGTGACAGTTATAAATTATGTCTAAATATTCGAATACTATCAAGTAAGCTAGACTCCAATTCCATTTTATCGAGCTGGAACAATATGCTATGATTCATTTCAATGAAAACGGCCTTAATTACTGGCATAACTGGGCAAGATGGTTCCTATTTAGCGGAACTTTTGCTTGAGAAGGGTTACAAGGTTTATGGAATTCAGCGGCGATCCAGTAATCCCAATTCTGGACGCATCGATCATCTATACGATAATCCAAAGTTTCCACATTTTGTTACTGTTTATGGTGATCTTGGTGATGGACCAAATCTTAATAACATTATCGCAAAAATTAAGCCTGATGAGATCTATAATTTAGGTTCACAGAGTCAGGTGAAAGTAAGCTTTGACGTGCCAGAATATACAGCAAATGTCACAGGTGTTGGAGCGCTTCGTCTTCTGGAAGCCATTCGTCAGCTAAAAATACCTGTTCGTTACTATCAGGCCAGTTCTTCAGAAATGTTTGGCAATAGTGCCAATTCCGTGCTTAACGAGCTATCGCCATTCTTTCCGCAATCTCCTTACGGAATATCCAAAGTTTTTGCCTACCATATGACAAAAATGTATCGCGAAAGTTACGGACTCTTTGCTACGAATGGAATTCTCTTCAATCATGAATCGCCTCGAAGAGGGGTGACGTTTGTAACAAGAAAGATTACGATAGGGCTCTCTCGCATAAAAGTTGGGTTGCAAGATGTATTAAAGCTCGGCAACATTTACTCAAAAAGAGACTGGGGTTATGCAAAGGACTACGTTAAGGGGATTTGGAGGATGGTTCAGCACTCTGTACCAGACGATTTTATCCTAGCTACGGGCGAGACACACTCGGTTAAGGAATTTCTGGAGACATCAGCTCGATGTCTTAAGATTCCACTTGACTGGAAGGGAAAGGGGGTCAATGAGAAGGGTGTTAACAAGAAAATAGGGAAGACGATTGTAAAAATCGACCCCCATTATTTTCGTCCTTCAGAGGTGCATTATCTTTTGGGGGATGCATCGAAGGCAAAGAAAGTCCTAGGTTGGAAACCAACCGTTTCGTTCGAAGAGCTTGTGGAAATCATGGTAAGACATGATTTTGATCTTGTTAAGCAGCAGGCAAAGTACGGAAGGAAGATAAGTGTTCACTACTTTCCGCTTTCGTGAACTTGAAAACTAAAACAAAAGTCGCGGGCTTATAATCTTACACTTAGAATTGTCTTTCAAGAAATTCCGTGATACCTTTTAGAAACAACAAATGGATAAATATATATATAAAGACAGATTGGTTGCCTTGCGCATACAAAAAATCCGAGATGGGTCTGTACCCCAGACAGACCCAAAGGAACCACTTCAAGTAGTAACTCTCAAACATATCAAGGGGAAGTATCTGCAAGCGCATATGCATGCGCCAAAAAACAGAAAAACACAATCCCTACAGGAATGTCTTGTTGTGATTAAGGGCATGATAGGAGTTGATCTTTATGCATCAGACAGAACATTGTTTAAAAAAGTCACACTTGGTGTGGGTGAAATGCTTATTCTTTTAAACGGCGGGTACGGCATTAATTTTCTCAAAGACAGTGAGATATTCGAGGTGAAAAATGGTCCTTTTGTTGAGGATAAAGTAATCATAGAGGAAAAGGTTAGCTGACCACAGACGGCAGATGGCAAAAAAAATCAAAAGAACGCCCCCTAGCCAGTCCGCAATGGTGTCGATTCCCCAGATGGAACCATGGTTCGATGAGTCAGAAGCTATCGCCGTCTACAAATATATGCAATCAGGCGGCTGGGGAATGGAATTCAGACGAACCCGCGAGCTAGAAGGGATGATTGCCGATTTGACAGGGTCAAAATTTTGCGCGATGACCGTCAACGGAACTATTAGCCTTACTGTTGCTCTTCTTGCTCTTGGCTTAAAAGCGGGAGACGAAGCGATTGTTCCCAATCTTACAATGATTGCGACGGCAAACGCCGCCGCTTTGCTGGGAGTAAAGCCGGTATTTGTGGATGTTGAGCCGACTACACTCTGCACTGATTTAGTGGAGGCGACGCGGAAAGTGACAAAAAAAACTAAGGTTCTAGTATATGTTAGCTTCAATGGTAGAAGCGGCAATATGAAAAATGTTGTCAGATTTTGCCGTGATAATCACATATATCTTGTTGAAGATGCGGCTCAAGCATTAGGAAGTTTCTGGCAAGGCAAACACTTAGGAACCTTTGGGGACATCGGCTCATTTTCTCTAAGCGTTCCCAAGATTATTACAACTGGGCAGGGCGGAATTCTTGTGACAAACAAACGAAAATATTTTGAAAAGATATGTCGCATCAAGGATTTCGGAAGGAATAGAGGTGGTATTGATATTCATAATGAATGGGGGTGGAATTTTAAATACACGGATATCCAGGCGGTGATTGGAATTGAGCAGATGAAGAAACTGCCATGGAGAGTCAAGAGGAAAAGGGAGATATTCGCAAGATATAGGGAAGGGTTGAAAAATACACGAGAGGTTGAATTTCTTAGAACTAACCTTTCCGATACAAGCCCTTGGTTTATTGACATTTTCGTACCTGATCCTGTAAAACTATCAAGATTTCTGAGTGAACAGGGTATTGGTACGCGAAGAATCTATCCGCCTCTCACATCTCAAAAAATTTATAAATCGGCAGACGATTCTGACCGGTTCCCAGCTACGGAAAAATATGCTTCGCGGGGACTCTGGCTTCCTTCATCGAGTCGACTTACGAACAAGGAGATCGATACAGTTGTTGACTATATTAAAAGATATTACACTTCGAAAGTAAGTTAATCGCAATTGTTAAACAGCCAATGAAAATTACAGTTGTTATTCCGACTAAAAACGAACAAGGTTGCATAGGCCGTGTTCTTGGTGAAATACCAAGAACACTCGTCAATGAAGTCATAGTCGTAGATGGTCATTCGACTGACAGAACAGTCGCAGAAGCAAAGAAGTCAATGAAACCATCAGATAAAGTTCTTAATCAGAAAGGTAGCGGATATGGAGCCGCTTTAATTCAAGGGATGAAAGGGGCCGGAGGTGATGTCATAGTCATGATGGATGCAGATGGCTCACATGACCCAAAAGACATCGGAAAAATTATAAAGAAAATGGAAGAAGGAGCAGAGTATGTTATGGCATCCCGCTATATGCCGGGAGGCAGAAGCGATGATGACACATGGCTTCGCTGGTTCGGCAATAAACTTTTCACTTGGATGACAAATGTAGTTCATGACACAAACATGACAGATAGCCTCTATCTCTTCACGGCTGTTAAAAAAGAGTCCATGGAAAAATTAAAACTTAGAGCCCGTGGCTTTGAGTTTTGTACAGAGATAGTCGTGAAGGCACATAAAGCCGGATTGAAATTTGCTGAAGTTCCAACTATCGAACGCGCTCGTTATGCGGGCAAGTCTAAAGTGAATTCTTTCTATCATGGTGTAAAAATACTTAGTATGATCCTCAGAAGTTATCGATGAGAACATCAGTGATTCTTCAACCTCTCAGAATTATTGATTCCGTAGCAGCAGCGAATATCCATTTTAAGACGATGACAGGCCCCTCAACATTATTAGGGAAACGTTATCTTCAAAGACTTTACAAAACTCTTGCTGTTGATCCTCGGCATGTATCGCTTGCGGCAAGAGTCGATCGTCATTTAGTCGGGTTTGTGACTGCAACCGAAGATATCGAAAAAACTGCTTCCATGTTACATAGTTTGCTTACTTTAGATAGCTATCGCGCTCTCATTAAAAAAATTATTGCTTTTCAGGTCTCACCCATCGAAATCTTAAAACGCTTTAAGTTCGAGAGTTATCAGGCAAAATCATATAGGAAACCGTATCTTTCAATCATAGCTTTCTGTGTTGATAAATATTATCAGCGCAAGGGGATAGGCTCGCAATTGATTCACCGCATGGAAAAATTAGCCAAAAAAAAGGGCATAAAGTCCATCTATGTTGATACTCGTAAGTCGAATTTTTCTGCGAGAAATTTTTATAAAAAACTAGGTTTTTTCGAAAAGGCCCAAATTTTTGGCAACGTGGTTTTTTGCAAGCAGTCCTAAGAATCTAAATATGATGAAAAGTCTAACTGTGCTTAACAAGCAATCAGTTGTACAAGTAATGAAAAAGTTAGAATCGGCAATAGTAATTTCTGCTTTACTCCTTTTAAGCTTAGTGAATGTGTATTGGATTTATAAAAATTCTGCACCACCTGGCTGGGATGACGCAACTTACTTGGAGGCATCGGAAAGAATCTACCAAAGTGTTAATAAGGGCATCGATGATCTTATCAAAACATCCACTGAAGTTTTACAGAGAAGAGCTCCTCTTATTTCTTATGTTGCTCTGCCAGTATATATGATTCTTGGTGCATCTTCCTTCAAAATCGCAATGATTGAGAATTTGATATGGCTGGTACTGTTTTATGTTTTTTTCTATTTGTTGCTTAGTAAGACATTTAATAAAAAAATTGCAATCATGAGTATTTTTATAACTTCTACGATGCCTTTATTTTACGGATTAGTAAGACATTTTTATGTTGAATTTGGACTTATGGCCATCATAATTATTTGGGTTTATTTTTTATTTAAAACAAAGCATTTATCTAAAAAAAAATATTTACTGATATTAGGTTTTATAACAGGACTTGGATTATTAATGAAAATAACATTTCCTGTTTACATTTCAGGGTTTCTACTATTGGAAGCTTGTGAGTTTATAAGACGAAGACCTTCAATCTCAAGGATTGTTAGAAACTTAGTATTATTTTCTGTCCCGATTTTAGTAGCTGCTCCGTGGTACATTAAAAATCTACCGGTTGTATTATGGCATGCGAAAAGGTCTCTAGATCCAGCAGTTCTACAACAATTTTATTATGGTAGCCCGTTTTCTCCTCGGGTGGTTTACTTAACTTTACTTGATATTACTAATTATGTAATTTCATGGTACTACCTTGCAATTGCCGCAATCTTGTTTTTTGGGTTTGTTATTAGAGGGAAAATTAGGATCGACAATTATTTATTGATATCCCTTATTCCGCCATTTCTATATACTCTTTTTAGTCCGAATAAAGACTATCGTTTAATCTTGCCAATCGTGCCGCTTTTTGGATTTGCAATTTCATGGATGATTTGGGCGTGGCTTAAAGAAAGAAGCCTAATATATTTACCAATATTTCTGCTTATACCCTTCTTTATGTTCGTCAATGTCATCCATGAAATTGCTTCTATATTCAATAGATTTACTCTTGGTCCGATTTTAGTATCGGATACTAGAATTGGTCTTTATGCCTATTGGCCTGATACTTCTTATTGGCCAATCGAAGAAACGCTAAGGTTTATCGCCAACAGTGCTCCTGGCAACAAAAAACGAGTAATTTTAACGACGTCAGAAATTAAAGAATTCAATATCAATAACCTGAAGTATTTTGCCGCCAAACAAGGAATGGATCTTGAATTTAAAAGTATTGCTTACAGCGGTATTTCCTATTCAGATATCACAAATTCACTAACGAAAGCTGATTTCATCATAGAGTTGGAATCTCCGCATAATGAGTTTAATGGTGAGAATTTACGAAAGTACAAAGAGATAAGTCAAAAAATTAACTGGATTAAGGTGGATAATGATTTAATTTTGCCGGACGGTTATAAGTTACTCATTTATAAAAATCCACAATTATAAAAATTTATTTTGACTGGATTGCCAAGCTTTTTATTATTTTAAGTTCGTAGTTACTCAATGGCTATTTAAGTTTTAGGCTCAAGGTGTTGAATTGGTTTTTAATGCTGTTATAAATTTGAGTTGCAATATATTTGTTGCCGTCATTATCCGTATGGACGAAATCCCAATAAGTTTCTTGATTATAATCTGAAAATATCTTACTTGAGTCGTAAAAAAAACACTGATTATTATACATAGGATTTTCGCTTAAGCTTTTGAAGTCTTTTTCAATAATTTGGTAGCTTTGCTTAACATAAGATTGTATTGCTTCTGTTCCGAGTAAGTTCTTCTCATTACCGACAAGAGGACTTTTAAATAATATTATCGGTTGTAGTATTACAGCCAATTTAAAACTATTCCCTTTTGAGAAATTGCACATTTTATTAAGATTATTAATATAGGTTTGAGTTGTTTTGTAGCTTAAGTCATCGGGTGCCTGTGATGGCAAAGTTAATTTTCCTTGTGATTCTACGATTCTCGTTTTAAGACTTTCTCCAAATACAGATGCTATCAGGCTGCTTTTAATCAAGAGCAGGTTTACAACTTGGTTTAACCTAGGACCGTTTCTGATCATGTTTAAGCCGGTTTCGTATGTTTGCCAATTGTATGGGTATCCTGGGCGAGGTTCAAATACATAAGAGTGATAAATGTCGTTTGCGCCATCATAGGTTATGACCAAATCCGGATTAAAGTCGGCAACCGAATGAACTAAAAGTGATAATTCTTGTCCAGAATTGAAAGAAACTACGCCCCAGTTATATACTTTTACTTTAGAAAAACCGTTATTATGAAACACTTGTTCAAGTTCGCCGGGTATAGATTTTGATAACGGAACTCCATTAAAAACAGTTGATCCGCCAAGCATAATAATGCGGAATTCTTCACTTTTATCAGGTAACGGAAGCTCACCGCGGAAACCTAAGTCGTTCAGTGTGATTGTGGCATCTTCCTTTGTGCCCCCCATTTGTTCATATGCCAAAAAGAGTGCTGAAGAATTTGGCTTACCGGAAAATTCTACGAATGGTTTAGGATAACGGTAGAAATTGCTATAATCCCAGCTTCTTGCACTTAAGTTATATATAACGCCCATTCGTGTTAAACCTTCGCCAAGCAAAAATATGGTTATTAACGAAATAAATATTAATCGATTGATTAGTCTATTCCCGAAAAGTATTAATACCCCAATAATAAACAAAGGAGACAAATTTCTTACAAAAAGAGTAAAACTCCCCACAATTCTGTAGAATTCTGCGGTTGAGGGAATTTTTAACCATAGTAGAAGTGAAAAAATTAAAGTATTTCCAAGGAAGGTAAGCCCCTTGTTTGTTAAGTATTTGATTCTAAGATTCATCTTCTTTGTTTAGCATTAATCATTTGGGTTACTTAGTTCAGGTGATGATATAATACCTGAAAATTTGATGCAAAAACGATTTATTATTGAACCGAGAGTTATGAATTCATTTAATCGCAAACTTAATTAGCATGGAAGTTGGGATTTTGGGTGTTGGGGAAATTGGAAAGGCGATAGGGGGAATTCTGAGGAAAAAATTCGTAGTCAGGAGAAAAGATATTGATTATGATGAAATCCAAAAAAAACGGCTGGGAGTTTTTCACGTCTGCCTTCCATATTCGAATAATTTCGTAAAATTGGTTTGTCTTCAAGCTAAACTCAATAAACCAAAGCTTATTGTAATCCATTCCACAGTGCTTCCGGAGACAACTGAAAAAATTTATAAAAAGACAAAGGTTCCAACAGTACACTCGCCGGTAATGGGAACCCATCCGAATCTGGAAAAGGATATTTTAAATTTTGTCAAAATCATCGGTCCCTGTTCTAAAAAATCAGCTGACTTAGCAGTGCGCCACTTTGAAGAAGTTGGAATAAAAACTAAGGTAATTTCTAATTCAACTGCCTCGGAGATCGGCAAACTTCTCGATACCGCATATTATGCATGGAACATTGTATTCTGTAAGCAGGTTGGGGAGCTAGCAAGAGTGCTGGATCTAAAATTTGAGGAAATTTACACTGTTTTTAATGAGGTTTACAACCAAGGATACAAAATCACAAAACCTAATGTCACTAGGCCTCTCTTGCGCTACGAACATGGGCCTATCGGTGGGCACTGCGTAGTACCAAATGCACATATATTAAATAGATATATGAAAAATGACATAACAGATTTTATAATCAAGACAAATAGGAAATTAGGGAATCGGTAATTCCCTATAAGGTGTCGATCGCCTGCCTGATCTGATTGGCTACTGAAACACAAGTTATTAATTTCCCGGAAAAAACAGTAAAAATTTTTTCGCTTATCTGGTTTACTATGGTTGGCCGCTCATCTGTTTT
>Ga0209542_10018084_pt1 | contig 11453 bp, 15 predicted proteins | sample RifCSPhighO2_01_FD_184028 | JGI IMG/M metagenome (GOLD analysis project Ga0209542, IMG submission 184028) | Soil microbial communities from Rifle, Colorado - Rifle CSP2_plank highO2_0.1 (SPAdes) (version 2) | ecosystem: Environmental > Terrestrial > Deep subsurface > Rock core/Sediment ...
AAAAAGAAATATATTAACCTTACTTTCCAAACTCTTTCCGGTAAAGTTCTATGCTTTTCTTCACGCATTTGTAAGCTTCGTCTTTTCCCTTTATCCCAAGAACTTTCACTTCCTTCTGTTCAAGCTCTTTGTAGGTCTCAAAAAAATGTTTTATTTCTTCAAGAAAGTGCGGTTGCAAATCGGTTATTGAATTTATTTTCTTGTATCTCGGGTCTTTGTCGTAAACCGCGATTATTTTGTCATCTCCTTCTCCTCCGTCGGTCATGTTCAAAACACCTATTACTTTTGCTGTCACAAGCGTTCCGGGATTTACAGGTTCTCCGGTAATAATCAAAATATCCAAAGGGTCTCCATCTTCCCAATGCGTTTGAGGTATAAATCCGTAGTCGCCGGGATAGTGCATTGAACTGAAGAGAAATCTGTCAAGTTTTACAAGTCCCGTTTCCTTGTCAAGTTCGTATTTTATCTTTGAGCCCTTGGAAATCTCCACAATTGCATTTACGATTTCCGGAGCATTCTTCCCGGGACCTATTTCATGCAAAGGGTTCACATTTGCCATGCATCATATCAAATAAATAGATTTATAAAATTTTTTAATTTGGAATAATCATGCCTCTTGAAAAACATCACAAAATTTTGATATGGAGCTCAAGCACTTTGGCAACCATTTTTATGGTTACCGTGAGCATTTTTCTTTACCTTTTATACGTAAGAGTGAACGTCAACAACGAAATGCTCGATGATAAAATAACGCAAACTCAAAAAGAGGCGGATTCAAAAATCAGCGAGCTCACAAGCAGCATCCGGCAAACAAACAATCTCATAGAAAGCAAGTTCGGTTCAATAGACAAAGAATTAAATTTGATTAAAGCGACGGCAAGCGAAGACTTCTCGGGAATAATAGATGATTCAATAAAGTCCGTAGTCACGATAAAAACAAGCGCGGGATTTCAAGGAACAGGGTTCATAATCAGTGACGAGGGTTACATCGTAACAAACGCGCATGTTCTTGCGGACAGCCAGGGAAATCTTGCAGATGTGATACAAATAATTGATTCCGACCAAAATTCAGAAGATGTGGAGTTCATAGGATACAACGGGACCATTGACATTGCGCTTTTGAAAGTTTCCGGAAATTATGATGCATTGGAAATCGGAGATTCAAATGATGTGAACGTTGGAGAAAAAGTTATAGCAATAGGAAATCCTCTTGGTTTGCAATTCTCGGTTTCAGAGGGAATAATCTCTGCAATTCATAGGGAAGGGGGAAACGGTCTTGATGTTTACATTCAAACGGACACCGCCCTAAATCCGGGTAATTCCGGCGGTCCTTTGATAAACAAGCAGGGAATAGTCATAGGAATAAACAATTTCAAAATAGGGAGCGGTGAAAATTTAGGTTTCGCGCTTGAATCAAACGAAATAATAAAATCAGTCAACGAAATCTCAATGAGAAAATTAAACCTGACACTGATAGAATAAAATGTCAAAAGAGAAAAACAGCGCGGGAATAAAAACAAAAAAAGCCGAAGACATTTCCGAATGGTATTCGGAAGTTGTTCAAAAAGCCGAGCTTGCGGATTACTCGCAAATAAAGGGTTTCATGATAATTCGCCCAAATGCGTATGCAATTTGGGAAAAGATACAAAATTATTTTGACAAAGTGATAAAAAGCAAGGGTGTAAAAAATGCTTATTTCCCGTTGCTGATTCCGGAATCATTTTTCAAGAAAGAAGCGGAACATGCGGAAGGTTTCGCCCCAGAGCTTGCATGGATTGAAAAAAGCAAGGATGAAGAAGACGGCGAAAGGCTCGCAATACGTCCCACTTCCGAAACAATAATGTATGACTCCTATTCCAAGTGGATAAGAAGCTGGAGAGACTTGCCTCTTAAAATAAATCAGTGGTGCAATGTTCTCCGCTGGGAAGTTAAGCAGACAAGACCTTTTTTGAGAACAAGAGAATTTTTGTGGCAGGAAGGGCATTGCGTTTATGAAACCGAAAAAGAGTGTGACAAGGAAGTCTTGGACATTTTGAACGAATACAAAAAATTATGCGAAGAAATTCTTGCAATTCCCGTAGTTGTCGGAATAAAAACAAAATCGGAAAAGTTTGCAGGAGCATATTACACCACAACAATAGAATCGCTTATGCCCGACGGAAGAGCGTTGCAGATGGGAACTTCTCACAATCTTGGAAAAGGATTCGCAAAGGCATTTGGAATAAAATTCCTTGATAAAAATGAGAAATATCAAATTCCGTGGCAATCAAGCTGGGGAATGTCTACAAGGCTCATAGGTTCCATTATATTAACTCATGGAGATGATAAAGGATTGGTTCTTCCCCCCAAAATTGCCGAAAAAAAGATTGTCATTGTTCCCATAATTTTCAAGGAGAAAAACGCGAAGATAACAAAGAAAGCTGACGAGATAAATAAAAAACTCTCGGAATTCAGTTCGTTTGTTGACTCGCGCGAAGAATACAGCGCGGGCTGGAAATTCAATGAATGGGAAATGAAAGGAATTCCGATAAGAATTGAGATAGGTCCGAAGGACATTGAAAAAAAGCAAGTCGTCCTTGTTAGAAGAGACAGTGGAAAAAAAGAAATTGTAAAAGAATCGCAATTGGTGAAAAAAGTTCCAAAAGTTCTTGACGACATTCAAAAAAGTCTTTTCAAAAAGGCGAGAAAATTCCTTGATGAAAACACCGTTGATGCAAAGAATTACGATGATTTCAAGAAAAAAATCGCCGACAGAAAGCTCGTCGGGATATATTTCTGCGAGGATGAAAAGCTTGAAACAAAAATAAAAGAAGAAACCGGGGCAACATCGCGATGCATTCCTTTCAACCAAAAAACTCTCGGCAAATGCATACTCACAGGAAAACCTTCAAAAAAAGTTTTGTTTGCAAGAGCTTATTAACAGTTTGGCATTATCAACCCTGTGTCACCACAACCTTCTGGAGGATTAAAATATATATATATATCAATATAATTAAGAGTATTTTCTCTGTCAACAGGGTTTACGGGAGAATCTGATGGCAAAAGAATATGATATTGGTATAAAACTTCACTAAAGGGAACTCGCGACTCTCTGGCTATTTTCTCAAGCCTTCTTTAAGAAAAATGAAGAGAAAAATTTATTGCCTCAACCATTTACCCATCAACAAGTTCAAAATATTTAAAAGATTATGTGTGATTTTTTGCATAAAAGTCAAATTTCCCTTTTTAATGGCGGGTTTTTATAAAAACTAATCTCGGTATAATCAACAAATTGGCATGAATCTGAATCGCATATGCTCTCAAGCCTGTCGTAATAAACCTCTCCGTCGGGCAGCGATTTTATCGGATACACAAAAGAAATTGTCCATCCGTCAAATTGTTTGTAACTCACAACAAGCCTCCCGCGTATGATTTCTGAACCCGAAAATTCAGACGGACTCATTTGCGGGATATTCCAATATCTGACAAAATTGTCTTCCGCAAGCGCCGTCGTGGAAACGGCGCACGCAACTGCAATTGAACATAAAAGATTTCTCATCTTAATTTTGAATTTCGCGAACAACCAGCCTGTTAAGTTCGTCTTCAAGTCTCAATGTTTTTTCCATCAAGACACTAAGCTCTCTCTTAACGGCGTCGTGTTCTTCTTTTTTATTCATTATGAAGTTTGTTCGCTTCCGAAAGCTCGACCAAGTTATGAAGAAGTTTCTTAACCTGATTCAAACCCGAAAGCTGAAACAAGTTAAGCTGTTTTAATTGGTCTGGCAAAGACCGGGTTAAGCAAAGATACATTCCATTTGCAATAACCAAGTCTCAAACTCATGCAATCTTCAAGAAAACTGCGTTTAAATATTTTGTGTGATTGTGAGTCTAAGCCAAATTGTGCGACGCAAAAACAATAAGAGTTAAAAATTATATTTTCGTGGGGATTTTCATGGCAGGTAAGGAAGAAGCGAGAAAAATAGTTGGGAAATTGGTTGAGGAGTTTTCAGAGTATCCCAAAGAAGAATTGGACAAAAAATCTGAAAATCAAATTAAATCCGAATTTATTGACCCTCTTTTTGAAGCGCTTGGTTGGGATATGAGAAAAGATGCTGAAAGAGAGCCAAGAGTCCTAAAAGGAAGGGCAGATTATATTTTGAGGATTGGGAATCAAGAATCTTTGGTTATTGAAGCCAAAAAGACGGATGTTTCCTTAAATGAAGATGCGGGAAGACAAGCCGTTTCTTATGCTTATCATAGAAAAATAAAATTTTCTGTATTGACAAATTTCAAATATGTAAGAGTTTATCATGCACTTTCAAATATAAAAAATATAGATAGAAATTTGTTATTTTGGATTGAATTTACAGATTTTGAAAAAGAGTTTGAGAAGTTATGGCTTCTTTCAAAAGAAAGCATGCAAAAAAACGAATTGTCAAAATATGTTTCCTCAAAAGAAGAAAGGAAGTTCAAACCTGTTAATGATAGCATACTTGAAGATTTGCTGGAGATTAGAAAATTGCTTTCAAGTGACCTGAAGAAATTAAGGATTTATCTGGGCGAGGAAAAAATTGATGAAGCGATTCAAATTCTCATTAATAGATTAATTTTTATGCGTTCTGTGGAAGACAGGGGCTTGGAAAATATGAACTTCCTTCTTGGTTTTGTAAAAGATTTTAGAGAAGGAAGGGAAAGAAGAAGGCTTTGGGATGTTCTGCAAAAAGAATTTCATAAGATTAGAAGAGGAGTAAAAGAAACTCAAACCTATCAAGACGGATTTAAGATTTACCATAACTTTGTGCGAAAGAATGTCAAAGATAAAACAACTCCTGCGGATAAATGTAAAATAGGAATAGTTAATCAAAATAAATGGGAAGGACTTTTATTGAAATCTTTGGAAAAAGTCCCTCAATTAACAGGAGATGATAATTTGGCTATAAGTCCCTAAGATTTAACAGACCCGTAAGCCATAATATTTATAAACTTAAGTGGATAATTGATGTTATTAAGTCCCCGGTATGGTCTTCGGGCAATGCCGGGCTTTATATTTTATTATTCTCACAAACATTTTTATAATATTTTAATGTTTTATTGGGATGAAGAATGCAGTTATCTTTATTGATGGAAATAACTTTTACCATAATTTAAGGCAAATGAAGATTAAACCAAGCAGTATTGACTTTGAAAAATTAGCCGGATTTATATGCAATCATTTCTCTCTTTCCCTTTTGGAAGTGAGATATTATAATTCAATGCCAACATTAAGAGACGGAAAGGAAGTATATTATTCGCATCTAAAATTTATAGATGAATTAAGGAAAATTCCAAAATTTGTGGTAAAAACCAGAAAACTGCAGGTTCATTCAACTAAAGAGCTGATAAGAGATAAAATGGAACTAATTGATTCTATGGACTTATGTGAAAAATGCAAACCAATTGTAGAAGAAAATATTTTAGATACTATTGGTAATGTAAAGAAAAAAGAAAAGGGTATAGATGTTATGCTGTCTGTAGACTTTGTTGACTCAGCAATAAAAAATAAGGCTGATTTTTTAATTTTACTTTCAGGAGATTCGGATTTTATTCCGGCAATGGATTTGGCTAAAGAAAATAAAGGAAATGTGTTAAGTGCTTCTTTAGCTAAGGGATATTCTCAAGAGTTAAGAGAAAAATTTAAATTTTTTGTTTTGGGAAAGAACAATCTTATTGAGAATTGTTTTAAATAATTTCCCAATCCGTCTCCCAACTTCAAAACAACAAGAACAAAAAATAATCTCCTTGGTTGATGAAATGCTTGAACTTCAAAAGAAACTGCATGAATCCGATGTTTCTGGATACGAAAAAGAAAGGCTTGAATCAAAAATAAAAGATGTTGACTACGAAATCAACAAACAAGTTTACGATTTATACGAAATTACAAAAGAAGAGCAGAAAATTATTGAAGAAAGTTTGAAGTGAAGCATAATCTTTATATATAGATCTGACATAAAACTTTTATACTAAAATCAACAAAAACTAACATGTCTAACACAATTTTAGAGAGTAGTTATAACTATTTTCTTGAAACAGATTTGAATAAATATAAGGGCGAATGGGTTACTATTTGTGAAAATAAAATAGCCTCGCATGGTGTTGATTTAAAAAAAGTTGTTGAAGAAGCAAAGAAAATATGTGGGAATAAAAAATTCCTTATTGCAAAAGTGCCTTCTGAAGAAACTATGATTTTCTAGTTCTAAAATGAACTTGACTTTTAAGTATAAAGATGTAAAGCGTTCAAACAATATCCGTTCTTTAAGCCCGTCAATTCCCGTGACTCTTTCTGGAAGAGGAGGAAAATATGAATTTATTGTTTTAATTGACTCTGGAGCCGATGTATCTGCAATTCCAAAACACATGGCGGAGTTGTTGAATCTTGATTTAAGTAGTGAAAAAGAAGATGCTTTTGGTATCGGTGGCAAAGTTCTGGCAATATCAACAAAAATGAATATTGAAATAAATAAGGGACACGAAAAATTTTTATTTGATATCCCAGTAAAAGTGATTATTGATGACTATGATTTTCCGCCACTTTTAGGTAGGGCAGTTTTTTTCGATAAGTTTGACATCACGTTCAAACAAAATAAAAAGAGAGTTACTCTAAAACCCGTAACACAACAAAGGTATTAAAATCTAAAAAATTTCATCTCTTTACCAATAAGTCTACGATTTATATGAAATTATAAAAGGAGGACAAAAAATCATCAAAATCTCTGCTCAATCTTATCTCATATCCTTGCCCATCAAAATCTTTTCCCTAAGCCTTCCGACTTCCTTGTTGAAAAATTCAATCATGTCCGCCTTTTCAAAAACCAAAATCAATTCTTCATGTTTTGCCGAGAGTATTCCTGAAAGATTTCCGAACCGCGACACGAGTTCCGCAGTATGCCTTTCCAAAATCTTTGTCTTTCCCAAAAGTCTGAAACCAAAAGGGTAAACCTGTTTGTCGTACAGTTCTTCAAAAAGCATTCTTGAAATGTTGCTTGATTCCAAAAGGAAATCAAAATTCATTTTCTCAAGCATTTCAATTGCCTCGGAATATCTTGAACCGAAATAATCTCTCAATATCGTTTCCTCTTCCTTGTTAAGGTTTACAATCAGTTCCTTCAGTCTCATGCTTATGACCGTTCCTTCTTTTCCAAGCTCAATGAGATATCTTTTCACAATTGATGAAATCCTTTTTATTATCTCCAACCTTTGAAGGACGTTGCAAACGTCGTTTATCGTGACAAGCCCGCCCATTTCCAAAATGTTCATGTTTGAAAGAAGATAGTCAAATATTTCCCTCTGCTTTTCCAAAACCTGCAAAGTTTCCGACGCTCTTCTCAAAATTTCCGAACTCTCCTTCAATTCATATCTCATTTCCTTATGATAAACCGTTATTTTGTTTTTTCTCTCGGAAACCGCAATCACAAGAGCCCTTGTCTGTTTCGCGGTTCTTTCCGCAGCCTTGTGCCTCGTTCCGGTTTCCTTTGTTGAAACTTCCACGCTCGGAAAAAGAAGCGTGTTTGCATAAAGAATTTTCTTCCCGTCTCTTGAAAGGATTATTGCGCCGTCCATCTTGGAAAGTTCAACAAGTTTCTGCTGGCTGAATTTTGAATTTATTCTGAATCCTTTTTCCGTCACGTTTTGCGTCATGTCGTTTTCAAAAACAATCAACGCGCCCATTCTTGCATTAAGCAAATCGTCAAGTGCGGAGCGTATTGAAGTCCCTGGAGAAATCATTTTCAAAACGTCAAGAAAATCTTTTTCAGCGTCTTTTTTCTCGGAAATTTTCGTTTCGGAAAAAATTAATTCTTTTACTTCTTTGTCTTTCACTTCAGTCATTTTTTTTCTCCTTTGGGAAACGATTGAACCTGCGAAAATTTTTCACTTCTGTCATTTTTTCTCCTTTGGGAAACGATTGAACCTGCGAAAATTTTTCACTTCTGTCATTTTGTCCTCTTTTAAATTACCTTTGACTTAATAGGAAAACACTATTTAAATTTTTAGCCTTTTATTTGGTTCTGTTGAAAATCTAATTTATTGCAAGATTTAAATTATGGCAGATTGCCTTGCAATAAATTTCCGCGTTGACGCTTCTCCAACTTTTTCCGAAAACACTCCCGCCGTATTTTCTTTTCAAGCTTCCGAATCCGCTTTCAACCAAACTTCTTTGATGATATTCTTCTTCGGAATAATCTTTCATCTGTTTCCGTCGGTAAAATCCCTTTTTGACGTTTTTTCTCGGTTTTATGATTGTTTGGATTTTCAATTTGAAGCATTTTTCATGCAACGATTCGGCATCGTAAGCCGAGTCGCCGAAGAGTTTTTCCGTCGGAGAAACTTGTTTCAAAAGATAATCAATGTCCTTGATGTCGTGCCTCGGCTTGACCCTTGTCTTCAGAGCGATGAACTTCCTCGTTGGCAAATCGAAAAATGCGGAAAGTTTCGCGTATCTTTTCACCGGATTTTTCGAATCAATCCTTTTCACAAAATAAAAGCTTGGATTTGTTCTGCTAAATCCTGTTGAATCAACAGCGACGGAAAAACACTTGAAATCAATAGTTTCTTTCAGCAAAGAATTCCACAAAGACATTGGAATTCTTTTTCTGCTTTTGCACAAAGCGGAGTAGCTCGGAGTTTTGATTTCAAACAAAATCAAAAATTGCTCAACCCTTCTCAATGAAAGTTTGCATACTTGCATCACCAGCAAAGCGGTCAAGTGATGTTTCAACTTGTATTTTTTCGGGCCGAAACGATGCAAATATTCCCGTTGATTTAATTTTTTCAGCAAACCAGAAACCTTTTTTATCAGCTTAACTTCTTTTTTTGACATGTTTTCACCTCAATGATAACATGTTTCTCGGGTAAATTAATTTTTACCCGAGGACTTTTTCAACAGAACCTGTGGGGTTAATTTTTAATAGTATCTTAATGTGTATTATTATGGAAAACAAAATCACAAAGGAAAAACTTGAAAAATACTTTAAATTGACTTCAAAAGCTCTTGAAGAAGCGAAGAAAAATGTTGTTCAAGGAAAGAAAAAAGATGCCGATGAAATAGTTGACATGGTTTCAAATTATTTTTCCGATGCGGAACATTTCAGGAAAAAAGACGATTTTGTGAACGCTTTTGCCGCGATTAATTATGCTCACGGATGGCTTGATTCCGGAGTTAGGCTTGGAATTTTTGACGTTAAAGATGATAAGTTATTTACTGTGAAGTAAGATATAAAAACGGATTTAATTTAGCTTGAAAATGAGTTTAACAAAGAAGCAAATTGAAGACATTAAAAATTTATTGCGACAAAAAATAGACGAAAAGCTGAAAAATTATGCAAGAGAAACAAGTTCCATGCCATTTTTAGCGAAATTGATGCAGGATTCAGAGAAAGTTGCTGCTTATTCTTTTATTCATTCTCTGGCTACAACTTTGGGAATGTCAATTTATGAAAAGATATCCGAGATTGTTGCTTCTTTAACTTATGATGAGGTAAAAACAGGTTTTGATGTTGAAGGAGAAATATCGGATGAAGAAAATAGAGTAATTTCCAAAATATTACAGGAAATAAAAAATAGGACAAGGAAAACAAACAAAGAACAAGAGATTAAAGAAATATTGCAATGCAAATCAAAAACAGGAAGGAAAATAAAAGTCCGAGCGGATTTGTTCTTAAAGAAAGGGGACGATGAATTTTACATTGAGATTAAAACCGCAAAGCCAAATATTGATGTTTTCGCCAAATCAAAAGAAAAACTTATTCAATGGATTGCACTTAGAAAAAAGAAAGTAAATACCCTTTTGGCGATTCCCTATAACCCTTATCATCCTGAACCATACGGCAGATTTACGATGCAGGGTTATTTGGATGAGGGGAAAGAACTTTATGTCGCTGAAAAGTTTTGGGAACTTTTAGGCGGAAAAGGAACATACAAAGAAATTCTAGATATTTTTGATGAAGTTGGAAAAGAGTTTAAGGAAAAAATTCAGAAGAAGATTAAAGAAGTGGCGAAGGAGAAGATGGAGATTTGAAATGGAATTCACAAAAGAACTCAAAGAAGAAATAATAAAAGAGTTGGATAAACGAATTGAAAAATTAAATAAAAATTTTCAATGTCCTGTGTGTAAAAACAAAAATTTTAATGTTATAGATGGATTTACTAGAAGAAATATAGACCAAAATCTTTCTGTAATTAATTTTGGGCAGAATATTCCCAGCGTATCGATTGTCTGCACTAATTGTGGGTATATAGCAGATTTTGCAATTGGGGCATTGGGTTTTCTAAAAAATAAAGATGAAAACAAAGAACCTAACAATTAACACTGACCCTCCAAAAAATGTGACTCATTATGTAAGAGACAAGAGCAATATATTTACTATTACTGAAGATAAATTAAGATTGAAATTAGATATTTTTAAAAAATCTATCGAACATAAATCTTCTTTATTTGGCTATTTTGGGATAGTTATTACAATTGGGATAGCTTTATTAACAACTAATTTTAAAAGTGAATTTTGGAAGGCAATCTTTTTTGTAGTATTAGTATTGATGATATTCTTATTTATAAAAGATTTTATATTCTTTTTAAAAAATAAAAAAAGTATTGATGAAATTATAGAGGACATTAAAGAAGAACAGAAATAAAATCACCCCTTCCTCATATGAAATATTATCTCTGCATAAGGTTGTCTGTCTCTTTCTGTTCTGTTTAAAACAGGTCTCTTAAATTGTTCAACTATTTTTAAACCGCTTTTTTCTGCGATTTTCGGATAAAGATTATATTTATCATTGGCAACAATAAAGAAATCTCCATCGTCTTTGATAAATCTGCTTACGTTTATGAAGACCTTGCTTATTCCTTCAACATATTCGTCTTTTGCCTTTTGTCCCTGTCCCTTAAATAAAGGTCCTATTTCTTTATCATCTTTTCTTGGAATTTCAAACAACTCGTAAGCATAAGCATGTTGTTCATGATAGTCTATTTGTCCAACATAAGGTGGAGAAGTGAAAACACCATCAATTTTTCTTTTTATTATAATCTCATAAAACTCGGGATTTTGCTTTTTGATCTCTTCAAAGATATCAACTTCTCTTGAATCTCCGTGAATAACATTTGAATATACTTTTTTCTTTATATTTGAAAAATCTTTTAATCGTGCAATTGTATCAAAAGTGTATCTCTGCAAATGGCTATTTATTGTATTTATGGGAGTGCATATTTTTTTATGTTTTCTGCAATAATAATGTCCTGTTTGCGGCTCTTTCAATGTTGCTAAATCAGAGTGGGTTGTTGCTCTGCATGACCTAGCAGTCCTGCTTAACACAATTCTCATAATATTTTTTATTTTTCCGTCTTTTTCATTCTCAATCAGCTTTAAGTAATGAAATAATTCTTGCCTGACCCTTTTTGAGAACCACTTTGATATAAAGCTATTTATATTTTTTTCATCAAG
>Ga0209542_10018085_pt1 | contig 11452 bp, 22 predicted proteins | sample RifCSPhighO2_01_FD_184028 | JGI IMG/M metagenome (GOLD analysis project Ga0209542, IMG submission 184028) | Soil microbial communities from Rifle, Colorado - Rifle CSP2_plank highO2_0.1 (SPAdes) (version 2) | ecosystem: Environmental > Terrestrial > Deep subsurface > Rock core/Sediment ...
TCTTCTTTTCTCCCCTGATTCCGAATATAGTTTCTAATAAGATTTGAATATTGGATTGTCCATAACTAAGCGGAATGTTTCTGACTTAAAGCTTTATCCCTAAGGCAAGACCTTAGGGTATTGAGAACAAATAAAAAAAAATGAACCTTTACCGAAGATAAAAGATAATTCTTTAATTAATTTATTTGTCTTATCATTTAATTTGTGACTTTTTGGTGCTAAAATGCCTTAATCACCTAAATCTAAATTCTTCTTGAGATAGAAAACCGCTCAAACATTTATTTATAATAAAATTATCTTCTCCCTTTTTTCCCGCGACTTTCTGTTAAATACCTATCAACTTCTTCAAAAGCTCTTTCGTATCTCGCTATTACTCCGCCTACATTTCTAATGTAATCCTCAGAACCAACTTTGATTGGAAAGCCAATTTCTGCCCCATCAAATTTTCCTCGACTCATTAACGCGACTGCCTTTTTATCATCGGTTAATCTTTTTACTTGTTCAGCAACTTGCCCTATATTCTCTTTTAAACCAATATATTTGTCATGCAATTTTTTGTCACCCCAACCATAATCCGGTCTGTCACCCTTGTCTCCACCATAAGGCACCAAGTCCAAACTCATTACTTCTCTCCTAATATTTTCAAATTCAGCACCCAATCCAATTAATCTGTAAAATCTGCTTGCAAGTTCATTTCTCAAAGTCACTCCTCTGTTGTCTCTGTAACCTGTAATCTTTTCACTTAAGTCTCCTGATTTTAACAACCTCACCAAGTTTTGTTCTCTAATGCTGGCTGGCATCAAACAATTCATCTCGACAATTCCTCCAACTTCTTTATCACCGATGCCTAACTCAAAATGACTAAGATATAGACAAGACTGAGTTAATTGAACACCTAATAAAGGGTCTGAGGCATTAGCTTCTGCAACAAGTTTTCTCAATGTATCAACTTCTGTCAAACCAAAACCAATCTCTCCTCTGTCTTCTATAGAATCTAAGAAATCATTTTCTAATTTGGCTTGGAACAAACCTCCTGCAACTAATCTTCTCTTAACAGGAATTAATAAATCTCTGCCATAATAATATTCACCAATGGCATGCTCAAGACTTTCTTCAAAAGTAGCTCCCTCGTTAACAATTAAATCTCCTCTGATAATTCCAACTTCTAAATGAGTGTCTTCTGTTTGTCCATGTCCGAAAAATCCTCCTTCATCTTCTTCAATAACAATTCTTCTATAAACAACAACTGCATTTCCGACATTTGTTTTAACTCTTTCGTCTACTTCAGCAACATATCTATTGCGTTCTGCCATAAATTTCTCGCCTGTTTTCTTAGCTAAAGCTTTTCTCAAATCACCTTCGCCGACTTCATTTAAATCTGCTCTTTTTCCCATCTTATCAAAAAACTCCGAAGCTTTAAAAATAATTATATCCTCCAAAATCTATTTCACTCTAATCTCTCCACTCGCGACCATCTTATCTCCTCGGTAGAAAACAATGCTCTGCCCTGCGGCAACACCTTCCTGCCCCTTCGCAAACTCAAAAACCCATCGCTCATGCGTTTTCTCACTGATCCTTCGTCTCGCTCCACCACCATCTCCAACCTTCCGTAAAACACCTCCTTCCAAGCCGCCCAAATGTCTTATTCTTGCCTTCAACCCTTCTGTCTCCAGCTTTTCCCGAGGATTAATCAGCCTAAAACCTTTAATGAAAACACATTTGGTCCTCAGGCTCTCATGTCCTTCGGGAGCAATTAAAATCTTATTCCCTCTTTCCTTGGCCGCAACATACAATTTCCCGGAAAATCTCTTTCTAAAATCTTTATTCAAAACAAACCCTCCCTTATCCCTGACTCTCTCCACTATTGTAAAAAACATAGCACCAGGATGCGTTCCGACTTTCTCTCCTTCAAAAAAAATCTCTCCTTTCTTCTCCTCAATCCGCGACTTCAAAAACTTTTTAACATCAATTTTTCCCAGATAGCAGATCCCTCTAGAGCTCCTCTTGTTCCAATTCCCAAAACCATTCTTCCGCGCAATCTCTCTCACTTCTTTCTTAGTCATCTCGCCCAAAGGAAAAATAACCTTGGATAAAATTCTCTGATTCAGGTCGCACAAAAAATATGACTGGTCTTTTTCTTTGTCTGCACCCCTCAACAATTCATAGCCCCGGTCACTTTTCTTCACACGGGCGTAATGTCCGGTCGCAATATTTTCAGCGCCAACCTCTCTAGCTAATTTCAGCATCTTAGGGAACTTGCCGATTTTATTGCAAAGAGTGTCAGGATTCGGTGTCAACCCTTTCCCGTAATCCTCTACCATCTTTCCTATAACTTTTTTCCCGTAGCCGACTTCACAATCATGAACATGCAATTCAATTCCAAGTCTGTCGCAAATTTCCCTTAAGGCTTTCTCCTCTTCTTGCCAGTCAATGCTACTTGGAAGTTTTGAAGTCCCCCTCACATCGCAATTCATAAAAAATCCTACGACCTCATAACCCTGCTTCTTCAGCAAAAGAGCGGCTACAGAAGAATCAACCCCTCCCGACATTCCCAGGACAATTTTCTTTCCCATGATCAAATCTAAAAACGAAAACTTTAAAGTCTTTCCCATCCTAAATAAAACATGGCAGAAACTGTTCAAACCGGCGGAACAAAAAATATAGTCTACCCGAAAGGATATAATCCAAAACTTGACAAAAAAAGAAAAGAAGATATAAAAAAAGGTTACGAGCAATACTATGAAAGAAAACGCCGTGAAAAGAAAAGGAAAATTGTAATTGTCACAGTTATCGTCGCCATAATAATTATCGCAATACTTTTCTTCACATTAAGATAACTACAATAACGTTTAAATAACACTCTTTTCTTTCAAAACAATTATGTCCCGGTAGCTCAGTCGGTTAGAGCGCACGGCTGTTAACCGTGATGTCGGAGGTTCGAGTCCTCCCCGGGACGTTAAACTGACTCCAGCACGAAATTCTCCGTCAATAAAATAAAAAATCTTAAAAACAAAAAAATTCGGGATAAGTTTATAAACAAGCGACGCATAATACTTACAACTAAAATAGGTGAAACTAAATGCCTGCAAAAAAGAAAGTGAAGAAAGCAGTTAAGAAGACAGCCAAGAAAAAAAAGAGAAGATAATATTTCTAAAACTAATTTTTATTTATTTTAATTTACGGAAGAAAAAAATTATTTCTTTCCAAAATTATTTTAAGCCTAAATCAAAATCGCTCTTTTCTTCTTTGTTCATCCTTTCCAGATACATGTACATATTCGCTGTCTTGCTTCCTTTAATTAAATTTACAATCGCTACTTCAACGTTGTCGACGTCATCCGCGTAGCCGACAATTCCCACCTCTCCTTCCTCAACAAGCACTTCACATCGCGAAATATCAGAAAGTGTCTTCCTTGTCTTCCCGTGTTTCCCAATCAGCCGAGCCATAATATCCTTTAAATTTCTTTTAGTAAACTCCTTGATATGCACTTTCCTAAAAACAAAATTTTCCTGCTTCAGCAAAAGCGCTTTCTTAATCGAAAAACCAAAATTAAAAGCATCAAAAACTTTTAAAGCAGAATACTCGTCCAAGGAATTCCCCTCGACGCTGATTTTATTTCCGACAAAACCAATCTTAACGTTCAATTTTTTCTCCAGTTCTGCCCTAAGCCTTCTTATAACTCTCGCATTTCTGGCATAAATAACTTCCATTTACAAAAGCACAAGAGCAAAGGGAATTCCTTTAACTCTCATAACGCCCTCCTCATTAACAATTCCCGCATCAATCGCCGCTTCTACGGATTTCTCGCCCGCAATGCTGAAAGTCGCATCCTCTAAAGCCAGACTCTTCAGCTTCTCAACAGCTTTGCCGTCGCCAATTTCCTCTCCTCTGTAAAAATCATCCCGTACATCAAGCTGAATCTTTCCTTCCTCAAATTTCTTCCCAACTAGCTCAGAATCGCACAATGCGACAACTTTCCTGTAAGACTCATGAATTTTCAGATACATATAAAACAAGAAATAAGAAGGTTTAAATAAGTTTTCTAATCAAAACCACAATGGATGGCTCTGTCCGGAATAACAAATTCTCTCCAATTATGACAAAAACTTTTTAGCATTGTTCAGAATTAACATGGCTCTGCTAACTTATTATAATCAAAAAAATCTATTCTGGACAGAGCGACAATGGATAATGAAGAATTAATGTCCAATCTTGAAATCTTTTTAGACAGATACGAGCTTCCAATTGATCGCAGTCAAGTTTATGACGATAGCGCAAACGATGCCAAAAGATTCATAAGAGATACTTCTCGTTTAGTTAATATGGAGAGTTCCCATCTAAAAGAGTATATGAAGGTTTAATAGAAAATATGAGGGCTGAAGCACAACACACTTTAGATGCCTTCGGACTAAGTTTTATAATAAATTACCTGCATTCTATGGCAACTAACTCTGGAGCAACCGTTCCGGAAGAAATCAAAAAAAGAATAGAAAATATGGAAAAACAACAAGCAAAAATTCATATAAAGTTAATACAAGCCAGAGCAATCGATCAGTTCAGATCACAAGATTATAGCAGATAATCATCATAAATTATACTTGACTGGTGAGCGCGCCCCGCATGCAAGACAATGTTTATTCTTCACACCTTTATCAGAAACAATCTCCGTATCGGGCTTCCCGCAAACGGGGCAAACAACAAACTCCTTCGCATATCTTTCAACCTTATCATTGACTTTGGAAGAATTCAATTTTGTCTTCAGAACTAATCTATTATTCTCTAATCTTCCGGCAACCGCCAGCTCCTTCTGTAAAAATTTCGACAAATGGTTGACATCCCTTCTCAGATAATCAGCAATCTGGACAATATTTGTAATCACAGTATTCTTTCCCGCAACCTGTCCCTCAACCTTCGGAACCTCAAATCTCTCTCCTGTCCCCGCTACAACTTTAATATCCTTGTACACTTTATCAAGCAACTGTTCATAACTCATTTCCAAAAACACAAAGAAGAGTTTATAAATTTGCTCTTTCTTGAATAAAGATGAATGTAAAAAATCTCGCGCTCGGAATCGGAATAATAATAGTTTTTGCGCTCGCGCTCTGGCAGGGAATTGAGGCGTTCTACCCTTCGCCGCAATACGACGATTTCTGCGATATTGAAACGCCCCGTATCCCATTAGAAGAAAACTCAACAAAACAAGATAACAATTATTGCTACGAACAATACCAAACAGCAAGAAACGCGCATTCAAAAGTAGTCTTCATAATCTCGCTTATCATTGGGCTAATTATTATCATCGTGGGCTACAAATTACTGACAACAGAGCCTGTGGGTTCTTCATTAATCGGCGCGGGAATTTGGGCAATCTTCTGGGGCTCAGTAGTAAACTGGCAGAATTTCCCTGACTTCTCCCGTTTCATAATGCTCTTGATAACTCTCGTCCTCTTAGTCTGGCTCACAATAAAATTAAACACACAGAAAAAATCCTTCTTTCAAAAAGTTCTGAAAAAGTAAAATCGCCCGTTATTTTCCCATTGCTGGCTTCTGATGTATTGGTCTTGTCTTTCAATCTGCTCTTTCTGCTCTTCAATCTGGGATTGCTGTTCTTTTATTGCATTGATTAAGTTATGAAAGATTTATAAAATATTTCAACTTTAAAATAAATGATAAAAATAGAATACACTAATCACTTAAATCTGAGACTTAAAATAAGAAAAATTCCTCAAGATTATCCAAGAATAATATATGTGTCCCCCGAGCAAAAATTTTTTGATAATTTAGAAGGAAATTTCATCGCAATAAAAAGACTTAAATATAACAATAAAATAAGAAACATGATGATAGCATATGAAAAAGATATCAAAGAAAATGTGGAAATAATAACAGTACATCCCATATCAGAAGAAAAGATATTGAATAGAATAATGAGTGGAAGGTGGACAAAAGATGAATAAAAAATATAACTATGATAAAGAGTCGGACTCCCTTTTTATTTACTTGGAAGAAGGTGAGGAAGAAAATTTTGAGGAAATAGCCCCGGGAATCAATATAGAATTAGATAAAAATAATAAGATAATTGGAGTCGAGATATTAAAGGCTTCTCGGTTTCTCGGGCGTTTAAAAAAACCAATAATAGAAAAAGATTAAGCTATTTTATTTTCCCTTCAATCTTTCCAATTCTGTTTTCCAATTCATAAATTTCCCATTGCTGGCTTCTGATATATTGGTCTTGTTTTTCAATCTGGAATTGCTGTTCTTTGATTGGCGTTGATTAAAACAGCGACGAGATTATTGTATTTACTACCTTTTAATAATATAAATCACTAACAAAAAGATTTAAATATTATTGAATCCAGTAATATTTATTACTTAAAATAATAATATGAAAATTGAAGAAATAAAAACTAAACTGCCTAAAAAAGAAGAATCCATAAAAAAATTCTTCTTAAATTGTGAAAGCAGAAAGAAGTATGTGGAAGATACAAAAGACCATTATAAAAAGCATTTAAAAAAATCCAAACATGATTTAACAAGAGCAATAGCTGAATTTGAAGATGAATGTTGGGATTGGACAATAATAAAAGCATATTATGCGATTCATCATGCAGGAAATTCTCTTTTATCAAAAAATAAATCTTTGTTTTCAAAAGATCATTCTTGTTTAATTGTTGCGCTTAAATATTATGATTTAATAGAACGAGGACTATTTGAAAAAATTATATCTCTGAATGAAAAGTTTTCTGACATATTAAGTTTGGATATAGCTTTCCAGCTTAGAAAAATAAGTCAATATAGTGTTGATGAGTGGGAAGAACTAAAAAAGGAAGATGCCGAGCTAATTCTAAACATAGCAAAAAATTTTGTAAAATTTGTTGAGGAAAAAATATGATAGAAAAAATAATTCCGGGAAACAAGACAAAATTAAAGATATTGCAGGCAATCCACGAAAATCATGGAATAAACATAACAGAAATAATAAAAAAAACAAGAGCTTCTCCAAATATCGTAATAGATTATATTAATTTCCTGCAGAAATATAACTTAATTATAGAAAATAAGAAAAAATATAAGAAAAAATCGCATGTGCGAAATATAACTCCGGATTATAAAAGAGAATTTTCAAAAATATTATTTTCTCTTGTCGAAACAAATAAAAGATATTTATTTCTTGAGAAATATAAATCTCTTTATAATTATTTTTTTCAATTAGAAGAAGAACTTTCTGATAAAGAAACGGTTATTATCTATGGCTCATACGCTCGTTTTTCGGCAGCAAAAGAGTCCGATATAGATATATTAATTATAGGACTTCCGACATCAGATAAAATAAAGAGGATAAAAGAGATATTTGTTACATTTAATAAAGAGGTTTCATTAAAATACGAAACAGAAAAACAATTTATAAAAAACCTACAAAAGCCCCTATATCAAAATATTCTAAAAAATAATATTATTACTATTGGAATAACAAATTATTTAAAATTATTAGATAAAATAAGTGTAAAGAATTTCTTTTAGTTTTTATTTGATTTTCTCTTCAATTCTCTTCATCCTGTTTTCCATTTCATTAATCTTCCATTGATGGCTTTTATGTATTGATCTTGTCTTTTGATTTGCTCTTTCCGGTCTTCAATCTGGAATTGCTGTTCTTTGTATTATCAAAAAAATTAAAAACTAAATAGATTTTTTAATAGTGATGTATGATATTTATCCCGCTAATAAAAAGGTTGAAAAGATTTTGGAAAAACTTATTAATGAAAGAAAAGACATTGTTGAAAAATTAAAAAGACTAAAACAAGACCCAAGAAGAAATATTGGAGCGCACCCCTTACATGGAAGATTAGCTGGTAAGTGGGGTTGTTGGCTTGGCTCAAATTTAAGGATAATTTATATTATTGACGACCTTAATAAAAAAATAGAAATAGAAGCTATTGGAACTCACAAGATATATTAAATCTTTAACTTATTAAATGTCTTCCCGCTTCTGCGATTTTCTTCGCTCTCTTTTATTTGCGTCATTAATTCTTCATCTTGAAGAATTTCAATTGTTTCTTTCATGCCTTCATATTCCTTCTTAGAAATTATTATTATTTCATTTTCCATAAGAAGAGTTAAATTTCACCATATATAATTTTTTCGGTATTGAAATTAATTAATTTTCTCCTCAATCTTCTCAATTCTGTTTTCCAGTTCAGTGATTCTCCATTGCTGGCTTCTGATGTATTGGTCTTGTCTTTCTATTTGCTCTTTCTGCTCTTCAATCTGGGATTGTTGCTCTTTGATTGCGTTGATTAAAACAGCGACAAGCTTATCATATTTAACGCCTTCAACTTGTTCTTTATCGTTGTAAGTTACAAAGAGGAGGTTTACCTTTTCAACTTCTTCGGCGATTAAACCTAAATCTTTCTCGCCACTAATGAAAACAATTCTTAACTATTCAACCACAAACCCCTCTTTTTTCAGAAGATTTTTAATGTTTATTTTATTATCTTGTTTATGAAAAAGTATAAGGTATTTCGTTCTGTTAGTTTTAAAGAAGAAATTGCTAAATATGATAAAAATATTCAAGACAGAGTTGACAAAATTGAAGACAAACTAATGTACAATCCTGAATATGGAAATCCTCTCGGAACAAAATGGTTTAGAGAATCCAGATTTGAAAATTACAGGATTTACTATTTAATTTACGAAGAATTGCAAGCAATTTACATAATCGCTATAAGTAGCAAAAAAGACCAGCAAAAAACAATTAATACAATCCGAATTTTTCTCGAATTTTTCAGAGAGGAAATAGAAAAATTAATTAGAGATTCATAATGCTTACTTTACTCTAATTACTCTGCCTTCTTTAATGTCTTTTAAACTTCTTACTAATTGTTTTAATAAATCCATATCTATATCTGCTTGCATCTTCAATCTTTCATATTCATCTTCAGGTATACTTATCATCTTCATATTTATTATAAAAAAATCAGGTTTTTAATTCTTTCCTTTCATGAAATTTTATTTCAGCTTCTCTTCAATCTCTCTCACTCTTTCCTGCAATTCATAAATTTCCCATTGCTGACTTCTGATATATTGGTCTTGTTTTTTGATTTGTAAAATTCTAATCTCTTATAACAATCCTTCAAACTCTTCCCGAGAAATCTCAATATCTTTTTTAATAATTTTATTTAACAATCCTCTGTCAAGTTTTTCACCAGGATGATTAGGAACAACTGTAGTTCTTCCATCAAAATGGCGGAGAAAAATGTGACTTCCTTCTTGTCGCATAACCTTAAATCCGATTTTATCAAGAATTTTTATTAATTGCGTCGCTGTCAATTGAGGCAGTTTTGCCATTTATACCTCTATCTTTTGAAGGCCGATAAAATTAGTCTCAATTTCTATGTTCCCTTGCTCTCTAAGATAAAGAGTGATTGCCTCTTTCGTTCTCTTTATTAATTCATTCATATCCTTTGCTTGTGTATGGCATCCGGGAAGTTCAACTACTTCAGAGATTAAATATCCATCCTCACCTTTTTCAATTATTACATTAAAATCCATAAGAAGAGTTAAATTTCTCCATATATAATTTTTTCGGTATTGAGATTATTTCAGCTTCTCTTCAATCTTCTTCATTCTATCTTCCAATCCATTAATTTTCCATTGCTGGCTTCTGATATATTGGTCTTGCCTTTTGATTTGGGATTGTTTTTCTTTTATTGCGTTAATCAAAACAGCTACAAGCTGGTCGTATTTAACGCCTTCTTAAATTATTCATGGTTAAAAAAATGTCAGATCAAAAATTTACAGAAAACTATTTACAACACCTAGCATAAACAAAGACTGTTGTCCCACCACTACAAAACGCCTCCCACTCATTATTGCCATTTGGAAAACTTTTAGTTATCATGCTTCCAGAACATTCCGCGCCTCCGCCAACAAGAGAAGTTCCCGGATAAGCACCAGAACATCCAATCTTCTTATTACCTGTTCCGCTTGTGCTAACTGTACCGCAAAAAGTTATACTCCCATTACCATTCGGCCAACTCGTTTTACAAACATTATTAATGCAAACAGCCCCATCACTTCTAAGTTTAAATTTTTCCGTGGAAGGAGTGCCACTATAGAAAGCAAGACCATGATAAGAGGCACTATTTGACTTAGTAGTTATTGCAAGTGCACTTCCAGACTCTTGTTGATTTAATATCCGTACAATGGGTATATTCCCACTTCTAACAATACTAAAGATTAACGTATCTGTAGTATCTCTAACACCTAAGTTACCATCTTGAGTGTAGATTGGAGAATCCCCAATAGTATTAGATGCTGTAAATACTGGGATTTTGTTTATTGTTCCGCTTCCGCCAATTCCGCCACCACCCCCTTCATTATCATCCGCGCAGGTCCATTCAGAATCATCTATTTTTAATATCTTATCTTGTCCGCATTTCTGAAGTTCAGAAAGATAATGCCCAGGATTAGGAATTGGTGTAATTTGTGCCCACACTATAACGCCACCAAGCACCAATCCCAGAACTATCAGCCCCGCAAAAAAATATTTCCTCTCAATCCTCAATGTTAAAGCCATCTTTTTTAAACCTCACACTAAATAAAAATAAAAACTATTTAAAACTTTCTCTTTTCAAAATTCTTGTCTTAGTTTATCATAATCCTCTTTAGTTTCTATCTTAATTAATAACCGCAATCTATAAAAACCAAATTGAATTAATAAAAAAATGGAAAATAAACAGATTACAATAGGAAAAATATATGCAGAACTAAAAAGTTTAGAGTTAGCTTTGCGAAAAAAAGGAATCATAAACCAATCAGATTTATCGAATGATAAAGATGAAATAATTTGGGATTGGTCTGAAAAGACAGAATTTTTAGCCGACGAAGAATTGCTTAAAGAAGATTGGCTTTCTACAGAGGATGAAGAAGCATGGAAAGATTTGTAGCAGGAGATATTATAGTAATATCATTTCCTTTTACCGATTTATCTTTTACAAGAAAAAGACCAGCGATGGTTTTAGCAAACTTACAAGGAGATGATATAATCTTATGTGAAATAACTTCAAAAATAAGGAGCGACCCTTATGTCATCCCATTAAATAATGTAGATATAGAATCTGGCAAGCTAAAAGTTAACAGCATAATTAGGCCAAATAGATTATTAACGATAAACAAAAATAAAATAATTTATAAGTTTGGAAAAGTTAAAGAAAGAAAATTACAGGAAGTGTTAATTAAACTTAAAGAAATTCTTAATTTATAGCGCTATCAGCCCCGCGAAAAAATATTTCCTCTCAAAGCTAAAAAATCACCCCAAATATCTCAGCTTCCCCGGTCTCGGCTCATAAGCAATTCCGTCCTCGAGGAGTTTCCTTATTTCCTGATTAATAACATTCGGCGGCTCTTTTAGTTCCATAATAATTCTGTCAATATCAACTCCTCCATTGTCCTC
>Ga0209542_10018086_pt1 | contig 11452 bp, 9 predicted proteins | sample RifCSPhighO2_01_FD_184028 | JGI IMG/M metagenome (GOLD analysis project Ga0209542, IMG submission 184028) | Soil microbial communities from Rifle, Colorado - Rifle CSP2_plank highO2_0.1 (SPAdes) (version 2) | ecosystem: Environmental > Terrestrial > Deep subsurface > Rock core/Sediment ...
TGGTACTTGCCGCGAGTCTTGCAAGAGTGCCTGAAGTATCTGAGCTGTAGAGGGTGTCTCCCGCTCCGGTAAGCGTCGTGTAATTGACGGCACCTGTGAGATGCAGGGCATCGCTGATGGTGCTTGAGGCACCGCTTGATACGAAGCCGTCAGCAAATCTCCATGCAAGAGTATCTGTTGTTGAGGAAGCGGTGAAGTACTTCGTTGTTCCGAATGTGCGGTAGACGAGATTGGGAACTTCACTAGTGATACCCGTGTCTGTTCCGCAGATGACTCCTCCTGCTGCATCAGTCTCTAAAGCTTGAGTACAGCTGGGAAGGTTGGTGCGAAGGTCGTTGGCGTAGATTCCTCCTGAGAATGTGGAAGTTCCTGCTCCGTTGATGGTGAGAGCTTTAGTTGTAGTGAGATGGTTGAGAGAAATGCCTCCTGTGAAAGTTGATGTTCCTGTTCCTGAGGAATTGATTACTCCTCCTGTTAAGGTGAGGCCGTTTGTTGAGGCAAGACCACCTGTGCCTACGGAGAGACCGCCAGTGAATGTGGAGGTTGCAGATCCCAATGCAGTAATAGTTGAAGTTGATGTAAAAGGACCTGTTTTAAGAGAGCCCGTGATAATGGCGTCACCTTCGACTCCTAGCGATCGCACTGGTGAGGTTGTTCCAATCCCGACAATATCAGTAACGGTAGTAAGACGTACTACAACTCCATCATCAGTCCATCCACCGGCACTTCCCGTAGAACACACCCCGTTTGCCGACGTACAAACTCTCCCTCCTCCATCTGCGAGTATCCTTCCTGTAACTTCAAGACGCCCTGCGAATGTGGAAGTTCCAGTCCCCTGCACTTTCAAAAGATTGCCAATAGTGGAAGTACCGTTTACGAGACTTTGCCCTTCGACAGAAAAGACGCGCCCGGGCGATGAAGACGCAACCCCAACGCGTCCGTTCGCATACACAAAAAAATCGTCCCCGACGGCAAAATCTCCATCAGACGTTGTCGCGTTCCCCACGCCAAGCCCGCCGTTTATATACAAATCCCCATCAAGCCCGAGCTTTGTCGCAGGCGATGATGTCCCTACGCCAACCGAATCCGAAGAAGTCGTAAGTCTGACAATAGTGCCATCGTCAGTCCAGCCGCTATTACCGCTTCCGCATCCTCCGCTTGCTGATGTACAAACACTCGAACCGTTATAGGTAAAAGTATCGCCTTTAACGATAACCTTGCTCCCGGGTTTTCCAAGATTAATATTCTTACCAAACGCACCAAAATCTCCACCAACCTCTAAGACTTGATCAAAAGACCCGAATTTTGCAGTGAGACCGCCATTATGCATCGTCATCCCTTGAAATACGCTTTGCCCGTCAACTATTAAATTCTTTGTACGCAGATTTTCAGTTGCAGTAATAGACGGGGCATAGATTTCTTTCGTGCCTACAACGGTTTCCGCCTGTATAATTCGCGACGTTATATAATCACGCGCAAATAGATTGCGGGTTTCCGTATCACCCGACACACGAATATTCTTCGAAAATGCCGCATCACCAAGCACAGAAAGCTCACCATCAACCTGTAAAGACTGTAATAAATGAGCCGCCCCTTTCACAAGGAGCGTTTTACCGACTTCCACTCTTCCCTCAAGATATACATCATCGTATGTTATATTGCCGTTTTTTGTTACAAACGCGAGTGTGATATTTTCCGACGATACGCCATCTAAATAATCGGCATTCAGATTATCAACTTTAGTGATTGATTTAACGGTAATCGGAGCGATACCTGTCTCTACGAGAGACTGGAGCTGCTGCTTTGTAATAATATTGCCATCGGCAGTTATTAATCCGCCAGCCTGAACATTATTTTCCGTTTCAACATTTCCGACGATTGAAACATTTCCGTATGTATCGAGAAGCAATACTTCATTCGCGTGAGTTCCCGCGCGGTGTCCCATGAGCGTCTCCGAATCTCTAATTTTTTCATACGCGGTAAACAGCATATCATTTGCGGCACCTAATATCGATCGGCCAGGTATAACCACAAGCCCAATCGTGATAATGAAGAGAAGAAAAAGATATAGTCGGTTTGTAAATATCTTTTTTGCGTTTTGTTTTATGCTTCGCGCGATTTTATGAACAATACTGAGATGAGATTCAATCGAGAGATCAAGAAAAGTAATAAATCGTTCTATGAATTTTTCAAAAAGAGTATCGCTTTTTTGATCAAGATTTTCTTTCTCAAACGCAGCGCGGTCAAACAAAACATCCCCAGGATGTTTTTTAGATTGCGTATCCATAACCGGCTCGGCTGATATGTTGAGCGCTTCGTGCGCAATAGGCTCCGAAACGGCATCAGATACGACAGTGGTCGCGTAAGTATCAAAAAGAGTTTTGCGAGAAACTTTTTCAGCTGCCTGACGCGCTATATACTTACGAACCGCGTCTTTTGTCGTATACCAATTCCGCCCAATTTTTTTGGAGTGGATTTTGCCTTTTCGACAGAGCAAGCTCAAATATTCGGCGCTGTAGGGAGTCCCTATTGCCGCTTCCGATACTGAAATGCGGTTTTCGTTTTTTCTTTGCTTCACAAGGATTATTTATATCCGATACACTATCGGATAGCTTAATATCATTATAAATTGGGGTAAAAAAATAACCCATCATTTTTGATCGGTTTTACTCCTACTTCTGTGGAAAAGATTTTTTTATAATTTTTTAAAAAATATTTTGTAACTTCTATAGTGTTGTGTTGCTCAAGAAAAAATATATATCAAGCTTACTGAACATTCATAAATCTCATTATATTCTATCTAACTTTATATATGTATAAACATTAATAATATATTAATTTTATTATAACCCGCCTCAAAAATCGCTTTCGTAGTGAAATGCGAGATTTTTGAGATTGGTTCTAGAGCATGTCTGAAAACCCGCTTTTGATAACGAGGCAGTGGATTTTTAAGACGAGACGAAGGAGTGGACGACGAAACGTATCGGAAATACGTTGAGTTGGAACTCCGAGTCGCAGTCAAAAACCAACTGCCGCAGTCAGAATGGGGTTTTCAGACATGCTCTAAAGAAAACCAATACGATTATAAGGCCAAATCCTTAAAAACGGTTTTCCGATGATGAATCTCTTATCAATAAGGCCGGAATCCTTTTCTAGCGCCGATTCCCCAATAACATAGTACTCATGAGCATCGAGCTTCCCGGGATCGATTATTGCCTCAAATGCATCTCCAAAGATTGGAATTTCCTTTACAAACGAGTCTTTTTGGCTTTTTATGGTTATGGCGCCTCCCGTTATCTCTATTCGTTCTCCGGGAATCCCGATAATTTTGCGCGCAATTTTATTGCTATTATCCTTTGTCGCACGGAAAATCACTATATCGCCGCGCCTATAAGACTCTGTAAAATAAGGTATTCGTGATACGATAACCACGTCCCCCGAACGTAATGCTGGGGACATTGTATTATCGGGGACATAATAGGGCACGAGGAGAAAGTAATGAACAACAACGACAAACGCCCCCGCAAAAAGTATGATTTTCAGTAGATCAAAGGCTTTTCCCATGCTTATATATAATATACTAGAACCCATCTCAAAAATCCAATTTCTGCTGCAATGACGAGATTTTCGGCTGCAAGCCGCTCATCCCTCCTCACAATAGCCAAGCTATTCCTCGCCCGCCTCGCCGAAGACGGCGAGTCGAGGCGGGGCGGGCTTCACGGCTTTCGCTCGAAAATCCCGCATTTCGCTACGAAAGCGATTTTTGAGATGGGTTCTGCAGATAATTTTTCTACAAAACCCTAAAATATGTATCTTATCTCCGTATACCCAATAGCCCAACTCCCCCAACATCTGCAGGGACCTTTTAGCTACTTTACAAAAGAACCTATTACACCCGGCGCGATTGTTGAAATTATATTCAACAAAAAAAAGATCCCTGCGTTTGTTGATTCGGTAGAGCAGATTACGTCAAAAAAATTATCTATCAAAACAAGCTCCTTCCCGCTGAAAAAAATCCAAAGAATTATCGCTCGAACCGTATTATTCCATCCTCTCCTTCTTGAAATCGCAAAACAAAAAAGCGTCTACTATCTTGAGCCGATTGGAAGCATATTAAAATCATTTGTACCGATAGAACTATTTTCGCAATCAACGGCTCTCCCCTATCACATACCAGACCCACATATACTGTACGAGCCGGAACCGACTGCAGTTATCGGGTCGCAAATTGAACGCCTTCTCTACTACGAAAAAATAATTCGTGAAGCATTCGCTCGAAACAAATCAGTCGCGCTATTTGCTCCAACCACGCAGGTTGTCGATTATCTCGCGCACTATTTCAAAAATCTGCCGAAAGAAATTATCGTCTTTCACGGAAATCTTTCAAAACAGCAGATGAGAAAAGTATTGATTCGCGCGCAAAAACGTATCTCACCATCTCTCATTATCGGAACAGTTATCGCGTTAGGCATACTTAATGGCGACGAAAATACTATTATTATTGAAGACTCCGAGTCTCGTCATTATGTGCGCTCCGAGCAGCCGCGCATGTCTATGACCGGCATACTGCGATTATTTGCCAAACATATTCTTGCGCAGACATTGGAAGGGAAAGCATTCTCATCTCTGGAAGACATGAGCTCGAATATTTCTATCCAATATCTTACCTCCCGTATTAATCGATCGCAGGAACCAAAACTTATAGATATGACGCATGCAAGCAGGGAAAAATTTACTGTTATCTCAGATGAATTGCGAAATATTCTCCGCGAGTTGCCAGGAAAAACTATACTTTTTACTGTACGGAAGGGGTTTTATTCATTTGTGATATGCACAGACTGTGGATATCTTAATCTGTGCCCATCCTGTAAAAAGCCCTTGAGCCTCCGTACAAGCAATAATCGGCGATATGTGTGCAACTTCTGCAAACGAGAATATCCACTGCGTACGCAGTGCCAAAACTGCGGAAGCTGGAGCTTAAAAGGATATGGAATCGGTACTGAACGGGTTGCCAGCGAAGTAAAGTATATATTCCCAGGCCGCCATAATTGGATTCTTGACGAGGAAAACGCAAAAACGAAAAAAGACAGGGAACGGATTATCGAGGCATTTCTTGCATCCGAAGACGGTATATTGATAGCTACCGAAATGGCTCTTGAAAACCCGTCTCTGTATGCCGACACGGTCGCAATAGTCGCAATGGATAATCTTTTTTCAATTCCGGAATTCAGAATGAACGAACAGATTCTCTCGCTTCTATCCAGATTCGCAGAAAAAGCAACCATATCCCCGCTTATTATCCAAAGCCGCTTTCCGAAGCACCCTCTTTTCCGGCATTTTATAAACCAAGATATCAAACATCTTCTTGAAGGAGAGTTGGAAGAACGCAAAAAAGAACGCCTCCCTCCTTATACAACAATAGTTCGAATCGCCATCCGAAGTAAAAACCAAAAACAACTCCTTGAACGGGCTGCCTTGCTAAAAAACGATATTGGGCGTTTTCTTTTTGATATTGAATCGTACCCGTCATTTGAGCAAAAAGAAGGGCCTCTCTGGGCGCGCTATCTGCTGCTCACGATTGATAAAAAAGAATGGGAAGAAAAAAGCAATAATCTCAAAAATACGCTTTTGTCTCACGCCGCTGAATGGGATATTGCCGTCGACCCGCCAAGCATCTTATAGTACATATATGCCCCAAAAAGTTACAACCGTGGGAGACCCGGTATTGCGAGCAAAAGCAAAGCAAGTCCCCCGCGACGAAATCAAATCAAAAAAAATAACTGACGTTCTTAAAAAAATGTCGACGGCACTTCGTGCAACCGATGACGGCATCGGTATTGCTGCTCCACAAATCGGGATCTCGCTGCGCATATTTCTTGCCTCTGAAGAAGCGCTAGCAATCGACAGGGGGGAGGCAGAAAACCCCGAAAAGACGAAAAAAAAGGACTGGATATACTACGTGTTCATCAACCCAGAAATGGTGAAAAAATCTGGTAAAAAGATAAAGGCAACGGAGGGCTGTTTGAGCGTCCCGAAAAAATATGGCATTGTTCCTCGATCAGAAAAAATTCGCGTACGCGCGCTTGACGAACACGGAAAACGCTTTGAACGCGGCGCATCGGGGCTTTTTGCGCGGCTTTTGCAACACGAACTCGACCACCTTGAAGGTATTCTTTACATCGACAAGACCGACAAGGTCATCTCCGTACCATGAATCAAAAAAACATTTCCATTGCCTTTTTAGGAACGCCTGAATTTGCGCTCCCCTCACTCAATGCTCTCGCAAAGGCTTACCATATAGGCCTCGTAGTAACAGCGCCTCACGACCCTAAAAAGGGAGCTCCCCCGGTTGCTCATCGCGCTGAGGGCCTCGGGCTTTTGTGCGCCGCGCCTGAAAAAATAACGCCGTCTCTATTCGCAAATACTGAATTTGATTTTTTTGTCATCGCGGCATACGGGAAAATACTGCCTCAAGAAATATTGGTTATCCCCACAAAGGGCGTGCTCAATATCCATCCTTCGCTTCTCCCCCGCTATCGCGGACCTTCTCCTGTCCAATCGGCAATTCTTGCGGGAGATAACGAGTCGGGCGTAACAATCATGCTCACTGATGAAAAAATGGACAATGGCCCGATTCTTGCTCAGCAAAAAATCCCGATTGAGAAAAAAGAAACGAGCGTCTCGCTCACCGAAAAACTTGCCGATGTTGGCGGCGAGCTTATAGTACGCGTGATAGCAGATTATCTTTCGGGAACAATCACGCCGTCCCCACAAAATCATGAAAAAGCTTCGTTTACAAAGTTGCTCCGAAAAAACGACGGCAGAATCGATTGGCAAAAAAATGCCGAGTATATCGAGCGGCTAGTACGCGCGTATCTTTTGTGGCCGACCGCATGGACATATTTTAAGACAACAAAATCAGCACTGCGCATAAAACTGCTTTCGGCAGATATCGGTGAGGAACATGAGAATACCATCCGCCCCGGCCACATACAAATAAAAAGCGGCGATCTTTTCGTCGCCGCATCTGACCGATTTCTTCATATAACGGAACTGCAGCTGGAAGGAAAAAATACTATGAGTGGAAGAGAATTTATCCGCGGATATATCAAGGGAAACGACGCCGCTTTTCTTTCTGATATCTAAGATAATACTGTTCGAGCGTATCGCGCTCATCTTGTGTAAGCATACTATCAAGATATTTCTGTGAGAGGAGAACAAATTCTCTTTGCCCTTCTTCTGAAAGCCCAAGCACCTCATCTCCTTCCTCAAAAAAACTCTGGAGAGAGGGATGTCTGCCTGTTAGATAATATATTTCTTCTGCGCCAAATCCCGGGTGAGGCCTCACCTCTTTTCGATGCATTACGTCAAGCTCTTCTTCTGTTCTATGAAACTCATCCCGAAAAGCCTGCTCTTCTGCTCCGTTCATCTCGTAGGCTCCTTCTGCCATAGTTGTTATATAAATACTATTCTACTCTATGTTTGTTGAGTGTATCAATTAAAAACGGGAAAATTGACGCTTGACTATTGAATGAAAATTAGTAGTTGAGAACTGAAAACCCACCCAGGCATTGTCATTGGACATTTGGATTTGAGATTTTGTAATTCTTATTTAAAGCTACGTCTCGAGATTCATATCCCCATGCTCTCATCTCTCGACTCCTTTTATTATCCAGCCTTTTTCCACCAAATACATCCTTATTATCCACAGCTTTTGAGGATATTGTCCAAAGATATACTGAATTATACGGTTAAAAAACCTTTGTTTGCGGGAGAAACAAAGAAAGCATAAGATAAATTTATGGCAATCGCTAAAAAAAAATTTCAAATAGACGGTATGCATTGCGGCTCATGTGCAATCGGGATTCAGATGATTTTCTCGAACCAAAACGGCATCAAAAACGTAAGCGTGAGTTATGAAGGCAAGTCCAGCGAAATCGAGTATGATGACCAAAAAACCGATGTGGAGGGTATCGAAAAGATGATTTCTGAACTTGGGTATAAGGCAACGCCAAAATAACCTCACCCCATTGTTTGATATATTCATACGATTTATACGTATTGACATAGTTGAATCCAACGGCGGGCTTGCCGCTTTTGGCCTCTTTTTATTTATTTTCTATCTCATTCGGCGACTGTTTGCCGAAACTCCTCCTTTCAGTAAGACAGGAAGAGCACTGTTGAAAATAGTTTCACTTGTGATTGTTGTCATGGCATTTCTTATTATAGCGTTAGCACTCGATCGTGGATACAGAGAGTTCAAAGGAGCTCCGAGCGTATTTATCCCGTTAGAAATAATACCAAGCCACCTTGCAACGCGGGTTACAATTTAAAATAATCCATGTGTGGGGTCTAAACACCCCGCGGAAATTTCTAACGGGATTTATTGAACTCATTCGTTATTGAAAAAATAATAGTTGCAAAAACATCAAAGCCCCGCGGATGCGGGGCTGTGTTTCTGGACTGCGCGCGACTCATATGAGTCGCGTTTTTGAGATTCGAAGAACGAAAAGGAGGAGAGCCCCGTTCCGCAGGGGTTTGAGCCCTGCGGAACGGGGGTTCATGACTTCGAGCAGACCAGAAACCGTCGGTCAGCCCGTAGCCACCATGTTCGCCGTTCGCGCCGTGTGCACCGCCAACTCCATCGCGAGGGCGGCAGCAGGCGCGCGGGCGTGCCACGTCACCATGTCATCTCCAGTGCGGGGTCCTGGTTTCCCGGACCTTCCGGGCCAAAAACCACCGCGTTCCATTTTCTATTCTAACAAAATAATAAAAAATGTAAAATCACCGCCTTGTGTAAAACCGTTGTGACAAAGCAGTAACACCAAAGCCCCGTGGACGCGGGGCTTTAGTATTTATAACTTTATATTTGCTTTAGAGGGTCGGCAGACCGAAACCGGTCGCGGTATCATCGCCTATAGTCCAGATATCGCGCGCGCGCGAATGGAGATAATCACGTGTAGCCGCTGCACTCCCCTGCCATAATTTTGCGGCAAGACCCGATACATGAGGTGTCGCCATCGATGTTCCCGAAAGCAATCTGTATGTCCCGTCATTCCATGTAGACTCTACCGCGACGCCGGGGGCGCCAAATTCAACTTCGCGCTCTTCCGCTACATAATCGCCATCATTTATCCCGCGAGAAGACCATGAAGCTACCTGCTCGCTTGAATCAATAGCTCCAACGGCAACCACATTCACGTTTGCGCCGGGATAATCGATAGACCCGTCGGTCGGTCCGTCATTGCCCGCGGCGGCAACAATAAGCGTTCCTTTCCCTGTAGCATAGGTAATCGCGTCGCGAACGAGTGGCGATTCGGCATCAGACCCCAAGCTCATCGAAATAACTTCTGCGCCCTGATCCGCAGCATGGCGGATTGCAGTCGCAATATCATCAGACCAGCAGAAACCGGAGTTGCCGCACACTTTGTATGCATAGAGCTTCGCTTCTGGCGCAACACCATAGACGCCGAGACCATCCGTACTGCCATCGGCAAGAATGGTCCCCGCTACGTGCGTACCGTGTCCGTTGCCGTCATTGCACGAACCGTCTTTCGTGGCTGGCTTTCCGCTAAAATCCTTGCACTGCGCTACTCTTCGCGCGAGATCAAGATGATTTTTATTCACGCCGGTATCCAAGACTGCCACATCAACTCCAGCGCCTCCGTTTGTACTTGTGATTGAAGAATCATTGTATACTTTTTCAATACCCCATGGCGTTTGGTCAGACGGTACTGCTGTCCGCGTAAGACTGCCACCGCCTCGCGATGGTTTACTGGAAATTTTCTCTGACCCGTCTGTGACTAAGATAGAATACTGGGCAACCGGTTCAACTTCGACATTAAAAGCATCTGTTACGCGCTTGAGCGATTGTAACTGCCCGCGGGTCAAATCGGCCGTAAAACCATCGTCAAAATTCCATCGTGCGCCAGCGATTGCTTTCAAAACTATGCTATTGGAATGGACAAAGTATCTTCCGGTTGTCTCCCCTCCACTCGCATATGCGCTCGCCGCGACAAATCCTGCCACAAGCGCTCCTGTAAAAAGGAGAGTAATCGATGATCTTTTTATAAAAACATGAGTCATAAGTATCTTTAATCAATTAACCTTATAATGCCCGAGTAACCATTATTTTGTGTATTATAGCACTAGAAAGTAAGACTAGTCAACCAAACATTGCCTTTAGTATTGTAACGCTTTATCGCCACATGTTGGGCAAAACCGGCCTCATAAACTTGTTATATAATGGCAGCCACTGTTGACAACGCTTCTTCAAGGTTCGACCTTGACGTTGAGGCATAAGCAAGCCATTCTGTAACACTTTTTTTAAAATCTCGCGGTATCTTAAAATATTTTGGCATAGAATTTTTGTTAAGAATGACTTTTTCAATCCGCTCTCGCCCTGCATAATCAAGATAACTAGAATAACGATATTTCTCCAAATACGCTTCGGCCTGTTTTCGGTTGGTAATGCCATTCTCTTTCCACTTTGGATCTATAAGCTTAACCGGGTTGAGATGGATATAAGCAATAAGGTATTTAAGATAATTGTCATCCCCCGCATGAATAGCCTTAAATTTTCCCTGGAAAAGCGCTCCTGTTCTTTCGTGGCGCTTATTAAAGTACATGGAGTAGCCGGTGGTGAGCTTTTGTATAAAGCGGCTGACGCCACCGTCCTCCGTCTCGCGCACAAGTAAATGAAAATGGTTGGGCATCAAACAATAGGCGCCAATATCGATAAGCGAAGCCCCGCGATCTGTTTTCCATGCCTCCTTCAATGTCCGACCTTGACGTTGAAGATGGACAGGGATACTCCCATTACACAGATAGAGTAGAGAAAGAAACCGTTCATAATCGGTGTTTGATGAGAATATATTGCGTTTTTCTGTACCGCGATTGTAGAGATGATAAAATTCACCAGGAGCAAAGGTAATATTTCTTCCCATAGAAATATTATAGCAAAATACACTCAACTCTTCAAGGTCCGACCTTGAAGTTTAACCTAAAGTGAAAATATCCAAGCAGAGCACCAATAAACTTCTTCAAGGTCGAACCTTGAAGTGGTGGGTCGTTTGGTTTTTGGTCATCGAGCTTTGGAATTTGAGATTTTTGTGTACGTATAATCTCTAGTTATTTTTGCAATCTCTAGTTATCGAGCAATGGCGTGCCGAGGACGTGGTGAGAAGCGCGCTGTGCTGGCGCGGGATTATCTCCCCCATTCAAAGTCGAGAAACTGTGTAGGGCGCCGTTGTTGTCCACAAGTTTTACATCCTGGAAGTAGATATTTTTAAGCCCGTATCCTGCGCGCATTGTGATATCGCCAGCCCCCCCAAAATCATTTGATATATCGGCGCGAAGCATACTGATAATGTTTCCCGCCGTTACCTTGATATGCTCGGGGATGCGGATAAAAATATCATCCAGAACCGCGTCAGTTCTTGCAGTAAAGATC
>Ga0209542_10018087_pt1 | contig 11452 bp, 14 predicted proteins | sample RifCSPhighO2_01_FD_184028 | JGI IMG/M metagenome (GOLD analysis project Ga0209542, IMG submission 184028) | Soil microbial communities from Rifle, Colorado - Rifle CSP2_plank highO2_0.1 (SPAdes) (version 2) | ecosystem: Environmental > Terrestrial > Deep subsurface > Rock core/Sediment ...
AAATTCCAAATCCTAATCCAATGGCACAATATATTCCAGCCTTTCTTGAATAAATTAAACTATTTCTGGTAATCATTATAAAATCAGGACCAGGGGAGATAACAGCTAAAAAGTGAGCTAGAGCAACAGTTATTATAATAGGTAAATATTCCATTCAATAATTATAACACATAGCCCATAGTTGACAAAGAAAATCCCTGTGTTATAATTAAAATAGTAAAGGCGTTGATCAGGAAAGATTCCCCTGAGAGCCGACAAGGTGAACCAAAAAGTAGTCTTGTCCGGGAAGTTCCCGTTACAGAACAAACTTGTGTCGCGAAAGCAGAGCAAGGATAAGTAGAATATTACGGTGGTACCGCGCAAAATGCGCCCGTATTTCTTTTTCATTAATTTGGAAGAGAAATACGGGCGTTTTTTAATGCCTAAAATAGGAAAGGAGGTGAAAAAATATGAGTCCAGAAATAAAAGCAAATGGAGTAGTAATTGCTAATGTATCTGATGAAAGCAAAGTGTACAGAGCAAATGACGGAAGTCAGCTACTTGTAGATGTAAGTTTAATAGACGCGGAAAGTAAAAAACAAATCCTTGTTTTGGAAGGACCATCTGTTGTAGGAAAAAGAAGAATTGGTCTTAACCAAGAAGGTAAGGGAAGCAGTGGAAATATTAAGCAAGGTGGGGATGGACAGAAACCACTTATTGAAGCTGCTCTGCATGAGCCTATTAGGGTAACTTACAGAGATAAAGTTTGGCACGATTCAAGATCTATGGCCAATCCAAAGGGAGGCCAATGGGTTGAGTCCAAAAGAACTTACTACAACCCTCAATGGAGGAGAAGGTAATGGAAGAGGATAACTTTATAAAGCGGTTGGGTGTAATACCATCGTTCGCCCAGCCGCACAGAAATGACATTTTAAACTTTTTGAAAGGAGGTGATATTTATGTCAGCAGATTTAGAAAGATTAGCAGGTCTAATAAGAGAAGATGGCCATAGTGGAGTTGCCAACATGGTCAATATGGTTGCTAGGATTGGTAGACGTTTAGGTGTAAGGGATACCTATTCTGAAGTCCAACCAGAGATACAAACTGCACAAGGAGTAGTAAGAGTTAACAATCGAAGAGGTCAAGCTCTTATTGAAATCTTAAAGAACTCACAAGATCCTTTGTCAACTCACGATCTTAGTGTAGTTTCAGGATATGGTTATGAGGAGATTAGGCAAGGTCTTAAACCATATCGGCAGGATTCCACGGTTCTTACTCTAAGACGTAGAGGAGGTAGAGCGGGTGGCGGTATGCTTTGGAAGTATAATCCAGATCAGGAACCAAAATAAACTAAAGCGGTTGGGTTAAAAATTAAATAGCTTGCCCAGCCGCTGATCCTTAGATAAATAAAATGCTAAACTTAAATAATATGGAAAATGGAGTTGCAAACTTTTCAAACAATATTCGTACTAAAGATACGAGGTCTGTTTATTACTTAATAACCTTTTTATTCGATTTTGCAGCGGGTTTAACTCTTGCTACCTATGTGCTTTTTCTTTTAAGCAAAGGGTTAGATTTATTTCAGGTAATGCTGATTAATCTGGTATTTATGGTAGCTAATTTTATTTTTGAAATACCGACTGGGGCATATGCAGATTATTTTGGAAGAAAAAAATCAATAATACTCAGCTTTATTTTTTTAATAGTTGCTCTACTTGTTTATTTTGAATCAAGGAATATTGCCATGTTTATTTTGGCAGAAATCTTGGCTGCCTTACATTTTACTTTTGCCTCAGGAGCTCTAGATGCCTGGATGGTAGATTCTATGGAAAAGAAAGGATATGTTGGTAAAGTAGACTATATTTTTTCTCATGCCTCAATAATTGGCAAATTGGCTACCTTGTTAGCAGGTTTAATAGGGGCTTATATTGGAAGTATTAATTTGGCTCTGCCTTTTGGAGTAGGTGCAGTGGTTGCTTTTGCAGGGCTATTAGTTTCTATTTTTTATATCCATGAAGATGATAGGGTAAGACAAGCACTTAGTTTTTCCAGTAGTTTTAGCCATATTGGGCAGGTTGCTAAAGATAGTATTAATTTTGGAATAAGACATAAAGTTATACTTTGGTTAGTAGCTTCTTCATTACTGGCACAACTGGCTTTTCAACCACTTAATATGTATTGGTCTCCAAGGATGAATGAATTAGCAGGAAATCAGATTTGGCTTATGGGTTGGGTTTGGGCAGGTATGTGTTTATTTATGATGTTGGGTGGATTTCTAGTAAAGGTATTGTTAAAAAAAGAAAAAACTTATTCTTGGATTTTAATTGCCACCGCCTTATTTTTGAGTTTACCAATATTTCTTTCTTCAATTTCTAATATTTTTTCTATAGTATTTATAAGCTTTTTAACTTATGAAATAGGAAGAGGAATGTTAACTCCTGCGCACAAATCATATCTTAATAAACATATCATTGGAGAAAAAAGAGCTACTGTTTTATCATTTGATTCCATGATAGGAAAACTTGGGGCAGCTATTGGATTGGTAGTTTTTGGTTGGGTTGCCAAAAATACGAATATCCAAACAGCATGGTTTATTTCAGGGATGCTTCTACTTTTTCTAATACCAATATATTTAAAAGTAAGACATAACGAAATAGAACTATCCCATAGTTGACAACTTGACGATTTGTGATATACTGTATCCTGACAATTAAATATTGTTAAAGACGTTGATAGAGAAATAGTAGAGTAAATTAGGGTCATTTGAGAGTAAGCGGTTGGAGAAAGCTTACCAAATAATTTACTTGAATTACCCTCTGGAGTCGTAAGCCAAAAGCTTTGCCGGGTGCGAACCGTAATATCGCATGAGTGTGTCGAAAGAAATCGGAGCACTCGAGAATAAGCATTTATTGCTAAAATTTCGAGACTCACCACACGGTGAGTTTTTTAGTGGAAAGCAATAAACGGAAACAAGGTGGTACCGCCAATTGTTGGCCCTTGTCTGATCATCAAATTTTGATGGTTGGACAAGGGCTTTTTTAAATGAGAAAAGTCCTAAATAAGGAGGTGAAAAATATGACAGTTGAAGTTAGATTTATGAGTCCTGAAGACTGGGAAGGAGGTTCTTCTGCTTTTATGCGACCAGTTGGAAAGACAGAATTAATTGAAACTCTGCGAGGAGAGCAAGGTGCTTTTAAGCAGAGAGCAGCTAAAAGGTTTTTTAATAAGAAAGGAGACTTATTTGTAGTTGACAAAAGACCTATTAATGATCCTAACGAACGAGATGGGTTTAGGCTTGATGAGGGCGCAGAGGTGGAGTTTATACTCAAGGGCAGCAAGCTTGGACATATGCCCATAGGTACAAGGATTGAGCTATGGGAGGGTAAGTCTGTGGAATTGTCTCTTAGAGGAGAGGTTATAGCGGAAATTGAACACATTCCGGCTATTAGACAGGGTTAATGTGTTTTGGTTATTCCGGCTGGGAAATATAAAAGCCCAGCCGGGAAGAAAGGAAAAATATGGAAAAGATAGATTTGGTTAGGTCACAATTTAAAACAAGTTTAGCGAAGACATTTAATAAGGATGTTGATGTTTCCTGTGGTGTTCATGTCAATATAGCCTTAAGTGTTTCAAAAGAAGGTCTACCAGCTAGATTTTTGGCAGGGGTAATACCGGGTTTTGCTTTGGCTCAGGCAGTTGGAGAGCAATTCGGAGTAGAGACGTCAGTCAGATTTTTTACCCCAATTAATATAGCGATAGCTTGTAATAGGTTGGATGAAGAGGATCAGTTTAGAGCTATTGGTGAAAAAGCTATAGTGCAAGGGAGAGGGCTGGTGGATAGACTTCAACAGACTCATTTTCCATCAGTTGATTGGAGATTAACAACAGATCAGCCTTGGAACGAGGATGCTGAAGAGTTACTAACAGCAATTTGGGACAGATCAGGCCAGCTTAATGATGATCAGATAAATAAATCCAGGGAACTAATTTTAGAAAAAGGAAAGTCAAATTCTCATCTATACATGCCGCATCATCTATTTGGCTGGCAGGATTGTTTCAGCCCTTTTATTTTTGGAGAGGAAGATAAGCCAAAGATAGGTGAATTAGTAATTAACTGCATGTCTGAGTCTGAAAGAAATTTTCAGATGTTCAGAAAAAGATTAGCTTGGGACTTACAAATTACCAGACCAGATTTAGTGCTTGCTAGAGCACCACTTGATGTAATGACGGAACGTTGCCCAGGTCCGCACTACATTCGTACGGATGTTGAAGGACAAATAGAACCATCTTTGGAAGATTTATTTTCTGATGGGTTCGCAACAATTGTTAGAAACATAGGTCGTTTAATGGAAGAAAATCCTAGATTTAAAACAGCTAAAAATGACATGCTAAGTATCTTTGATTTCTTTCATCAAAGATGGATTGAAGATTCCAATTTACCAACCTTAGATGAATTTATAAAAGGAGGGATATGAAAACAGTTGGAGTGATTGGGGGTTTAGGACCTAAGACCAGTGCTGAATTTGGGTTGGAAATAATTAACCTCTGTGTTAAGAAAAACAAAAAACAAAGGCCACCAATTTTAAGTTGGAATATCCCGTTGCCTTTAAAAATAGAAGAGGAAGTTATAACAAAAAATAAGGGTGAGAAGAAATACCTACCCTTTTTAGTAAATGCGGCAAAAATTTTGGAAAAAGCTGGACCTGATTTTTTAGTTATGCCTTGTAATACCATGCATATTTTTATTGAGGAAATAAGAAAGTCGGTTAGTATCCCGATAGTTAGTATTGTTGATGAAACAATTTTAGAAATAAAAAAAAGAAAAATATCTAAGGTAGGAATTTTGGCAACTTCAACCACCATTAGTAAAGATTTATTTCAGACAAAACTTCAAAAAAAAGGTATCAAAGTCATAACTCCAAACAGTAACCAGCAAAAGAAAATAGATAGATTGATTTATAATTTAGTTATGGACAAACAAACTCCTAAAAATCAAATCGTAGTTGATCAAGTCTTAAAAGACTTAGAAGATAAAGGGGTGAAAAATATTATTTTAGCTTGTACTGATTTACAGCTTCTTATAAAAGAAAAACCGGGAATGGAAATTTTAGACACCATGCATATTTTAGCCAAAGCAACTGTAAGAGAGATTTTGAAAGAGGAGGTGAATAAAAATGGAAATACTAAGAAAAGCAATATTACCAATCCCCGACAATGTTAATCTTTCTGAACAAATAAAATTGGTCAGGCATGCTAATGATTGTTCAATAGAAGAACAATCAATGAAGCTTATATTTAGGGTAATCAGGAATATTGTCCTACCAAGTATAGGTGGATTTGTGGCAGCTCCCTTTGAATCCGATAGCATGAAAGTGCTTTGTAGTGGTTGTGAGAGAGAAGGACCGGATGATCTATTGAACCCTGTTGGACCAGGCTTTTTATTCTGGCGTACCACAAAAGAGCAAAAAGATTTAATGAATAGATTAAAAGAGATGCGTAAATGGTGATGTCAAAATACGATTGGGTTAAAATTAAATAGCTAGCCCAACCGCCTAAATAATATGAATAAATGTATATTTTGTAAAATTGTTAATAAACAAGCACCAGCTACTATCATTTTTGAAGATGAGGTAGTTTTGGCTATTATGCCTTTAGAACAAGTATCAAAAGGGCATACTCTCCTGCTGCCAAAAAAACATTTTGAAAATATATTTGATATTGATGAAGAAATTTTTATTCACCTATCAAAAGTAATGAAAAAGTTATCAAATAAATTAGTTAAAGAAAATAATGCAACTGGCATTAACTTGCTTAATGCTAACGGTAAAGATGCCCAACAATCAATTCCACATTTCCATCTAGTACCTAGATTTTCAAATGACGAGCTAGACATGTGGATTAAACAAAAACTTTAATAGAAAACTTGCTCAACTGCCCTCAAAAAGTATTGACAAATATTGTATGAATATCATACAATATAGTTATGACAACAACTGTTAATATTTCATTACCGAAGTCATTATATGAAGATGCGAAGAAAGCCGTAGGGAAGAGAGGCTTTTCTTCTTTCAGCGAATTTATTAGGGATACTCTAAGAGAAGCCTTATATGGTGAAGACAAGAATAGAATTACTGAAAATGGTTTCCCAGTTTGGTTTGAAGATAAAGTACTGGAAGCCGAAAGAGAACCTGAGGAGAATGATATTGTTTTGAAAACAGAGAAAGATATTCATCGGTATTTCCTAGATTTAAATAAAAGAGTAGCAAATAGAAAGCATGCTAAAGGTTAAAGAAACCGGGAGATATGATAAAACTCTAGAGGATTTACTCGTTGAAAATTCTGATTTAAGTAAGGAAATAGAAAAAAGAATTATTTGGTTCAGTAAAAATCCAGAAGATACACGTTTGGATAATCATCCCTTAAGAAAACCAATGGAAGGTAAATGGGCGTTTAGCATAACTGAGGATATAAGAATTGTTTATAAATGGTCTAGTAAAACTACAGTACGTTTTCTAGAAATTGGCCCACATGTTAAAGTTTATCCAAAAGCCAAAAAGCAACCTCCAAAACGTTAATTTTCTGTGTTAAAATACCTTAAGCATTAAATGAGTAATATTCCCCCAGAGAAAATTTTTAAAAGTTATGATATTAGAGGTATTTATCCAGAAGAAATAAATGAAGATTTTGCTGTTCCTATTATTAAAGCCATTTATAAAGTTATCTCAGATCAACTTCAAACAAGTGAACCTTTAACTATTGCTGTGGGGCGTGATATGAGGCTTTCCTCCCCTGCTATCTTTAAAGCAGTTTCTGAGACTTTAGTAAGCTTAGGGGCGAAAGTTATTGATTTAGGAATTGTTTCCACCCCCACTTTCTACTACGCAGTTTTTAAAAAAGGATTTGATGGAGGGGTGCAAATTACAGCTTCACACAATCCTGGAGAATATAATGGCATAAAAATTGTCAGAAAATCCCCTACAGGTTTAGTAAAAATAGGTGGGAGTACAGGGATGCTAGATATCAAAAATCTAGCAATGGGAGACTTAGAATTTCCAGAAGTTCCTAGGGGAAGTTTAGAAAATATGGAAGGGGTAGTGGTGGAAGAAGTTAAAAATGCTTTAGATATTGCAGGAAATCCAAATTTAAATGAATATAAGGTTGTTGCTGATGCAGCCAATGCTTTAGGGGGACTCTATATTGAAGAGCTTTTTAAAAATATTCCAGGGGAGTTAGTAAAAATGAATTTTGAATTGGATGGAACTTTCCCTGTACACCAAGCTGATCCTTTGCAAAAAGAAACTTTGGTAGATTTACAAAAAAAGGTAGTTGAGGAAGGTGCTGATTTAGGGTTAGCACCTGATGGAGATGGGGATAGATTATTTTTCATTGATGAAAAGGGAGGAATTATTCCTCCTTCAATTATAACTGCCATTGTTGCCAGAGAAGTTTTAAAAAAGCATAAAGGGGCCACAATACTGGGGGACATAAGATATATTATGACCCCTAAAAAAATAGTTGAAGAGTTAGGTGGAACATTTGTAATTACAAGAGTTGGACATTCATTTATAACAGAAAAACTTCATGAAACAGGTGGGGCTTTTGCTGGTGAATCTTCATCCCACTACTTTTTTAAAGAAACAGGTAATGCTGAATCACAGATCCCTATGATTTTACTGATATTAAAAGTTATGACAGAAGAAAATAAAAAAATATCAGAAATAGTAAATGACTTAAGAAGATCTCATGAATCAGGAGAATTTAATTTTAAAGTTAAAAATGCCAAAGAAATAATGCAGAAAGTAAAAGAGGAATTTCCTGAAGGAGAAGTGAGTGAACTCGATGGAGTCTCTATTTCTTCTGCTGACTGGAGAGTGTCTCTAAGATCCTCTAATACAGAACCACTTTTGAGGTTAAATATTGAAGTGGATATAAGTGGGGATATTGAAGAAAGAAAAAAGATAATGATGGATCTTATAAATAAACATGCAGTTTTTGAAGAGTAGAAATTAGAGAATGTAGTGATTATTGAAACATCGATTTCAATAATAGCGAAATTCTCGCAGGACTCGAAGAGTCCTATAGTTGACATCTTGACATTTTGTGTTATACTAATATCAACAACTGAATATTTTTAAATGCGTTGATGGGAGTCGCGTCCTGGAGCAGAGAGTCAAAATACTCTACAGAAATCTTAACTGTAAAATAAAGATAAGCGTGTCGGAAACGGAGCGCTGTAAAAGATAAATTTTCTACAGTGATCCTCCATACGGAGGATTTTTTGTATGTAAATTTAAGCAAGGTGGTACCGCCTTTTGAAGGCCCTTGTTAGATGATTTGTAATAAGTCATTTAACAAGGGCCTTTTTAATGAAAAAGTCCGGAAAGAAAATATGATTTTTGTAGAAGAAGAAAAGAAAATAGGAACACAGTTAACATTTCTAGTTTCTGGAAATGCTGCTAATTTTTTACCTGAAGAGGTAAGTATAGCTTGTGCTTATAAAGTTAGCGAGGCTTTAACGGGACATCTTAGTACCATGCTTCAGTATAGTCCGAATGAAATACTAGATTCCATAAAAAAGGGTTGGACTGTTATGGCTTTAGGTGAGGATCTTCAAACAGTTGGCTTTGCTCAATTCTGGGAATATGGATTTAACGAAAAAGGAAAGCAAATATTGGAATTTGGATCATGGTTAAGCTTTAGGGATGGAGTGGGAGAGAAAGTTTTTACAGAAGCGATTTCATTGGGAAGAAAGATTAATCCAAATGCACAGTTAATTGCCATAGTGGAACAGGAAAATCTAAAAGCTCAAGCAATTCTGACAAAAGTTGGAGCAGAAGGAATAGGGACTAAATTCTCACCTGTTATAAGAACAGTAGAGGGTGAATCTGCTTGTATGAAAATTTATGATATTAGCAAAGCGGGAGAAATAATATGAGCGAATTTATATTACATTCTGATATTAAACAAGAACTTGTTGCCCAAAAAGAAAAGCTAAAATTGGGAGTGCCAACAGTGGTAAAAATTGGCGGTAGCGTTGGAGCGCAACAAGCTAATATACTAGGTAATATAGCCTTTTTACATCAAGAAGTAGGTATTCCTTTGGTTATTGTTCATGGAGGAGGTCCAGAGATTGATGTTGCTCTTAAAGATCAGGGTATAAATCCACAAAAAGTTGATGGCTTAAGGGTTACTGATGAAGATACTTTAGGAGTAGTTGTTTCTACTCTAAATGGGATTAATCACAAACTCACTGATTCTCTACAAAACTTAGGAGTGAATGCTTTAGGATTTGCTGCTGATTCAGGATTGCTTGAGGCAGTTATTGAAAATCCAAAGTTAGGATTTGTCGGAAACATTTCATCAGTAAACTCAACTTGTCTTACAGCCCATTTATCGGAAGGTGTCATTCCAGTAATTACTCCTTTAGGTACGATGCAAGAAAATAATGGGCAGTTTCTAAATATTAATGGTGATACAGCTGCTGGAGCAATTGCAAAATCTCTAGGAGCTAATCTTTTATTAGTAACAGATGTTCCAGGTGTTATGGATAGTAATGGGACTGTGATTCCAAGTGTGAACAAGGATTCTTACCAGCAAATGATTGCTGAGGGTACTATAACTTTTGGAATGATTCCTAAACTAGAAGCAGGTTTCCAAGTAGCAGATTTATCTTGCAAGGTAGTTATTTGCCAAGCTGAAGATTTACTACATTTTTTTACAGATAATCCTAAGGGTACTTTTATAACTGAATTATCAGAAAAGGAAATAAAGGCAACTCAAAAAAAGAAAGCTTTTAATGAAATGAGTCAACAGGTTGATACTTATAAAGCAGAAGGAAGATTAGTACCCGAGTGGGTTTTCCAAAATCACTGGATTCTAGATTATTGGTTATCTGTCAATGTTTCAGGTTGGGAATCAAAGTACGGTTTCTTAACAAAGAAAGGGAATGAGAGATTTCTATGAGTATAGATCTTGATAAAGTTATAGATAAACAAGTTAGTAGGTATATTGATCTTGGGTTTCATAGGGAAGTTTATCCAAATTTGAAAGACGAAGAAGCCAAAACTAAATATCTAAATGATTTTACTCTTCCTCAAGTTGCCTCTCAGCCAGCTGAATATGTTGGTTATTTTGATATAGCTTTAGTAGCAGAACCGAGGGTTTCTCTAAGTAGAAAATTTGAATTAGCTGGAATTACTAAATGGATAAATATAAGCAAGATTGTTGACTTGACTGAACATCCAGAAGACATACCTTATCTGGTATTTACGCATACAGGGAAATTATATAGACCTTACTATCCATCTGTGCTTAACTTAACTTTTCCTAAAAATTTTGAAGTAGGCAGTCCTTTATTGGAGGTCACTGATCAATTCATACAAGACTTCAGTTTATGGGACGGAAAGGCTTTGGATGCTGTGGGTTCGTGGCTTCCATACAATTTAGTTCCGCATATTTCATCATTAACTGATAAACTTCATGTCGGACAGGAAAATCCAACTAACAGATATATGAATTGGTTTACATCTACTAGAGGGGAACATCTAATAAGGCTTGGAGTATGAAAAATAAAAAAGATTTATTGTTAATAACAGACTTTTCTGCCAAAGAAATTTGGGAGATATTTAAGTTGGCAAAAAAACTAAAGATAGAACTTAAGGATAAAGGTTTTAATAAACCTATTCTTAAAGGAAAATCTTTGGCTTTAATTTTTGAAAAACAATCTTTAAGGACCAGAATTTCTTTTGAAATTGGTATGGCTCAACTGGGGGGCCATGTTGTTTATTTAGACCCAAGGGATACAGGGATTGGGGTTAGGGAGTCGGAGGCAGATGTTGCCAAGGTATTATCTTCTATGGCAAATATTATTGCAGCTAGGACTTATGCGCATCAAACAATTGTGAATATTGCAGAGAATTCTAAAATTCCTGTTATAAATGCATTGTCAGATATTGAACACCCCTGTCAGGCTTTAACAGACCTTTTTACTATATGGGAGGTTAAAGGAAAAATTGAAGGACTAAAAATTGCATATGTAGGCGATGGAGAAAATAACGTAGCTCACTCTTTTTGTTTAGGTGCAGTGATGCTTGGAGCAACTTTTGCCTGCGGATCTCCAAAAGGATTTTGGATGAATAAAGATATTGTTAAGAAAGCCAAGCAGTTTGGAAAAGTTTTGGAAACAGTTGATCCCCAGGATGCAGTCAAAGATGCAGATGTTGTTGTAACAGATACCTGGTTTAGCATGGGAGATTCTGATAAGGGGCAAAGGATGAAAATATTTAAAAAGTATCAGGTAAATAAAGAGCTTATGAGAAATGCTAAAAAAGATGCAATTTTTATGCATTGTTTGCCAGCATATAGAGAAAAAGAAGTTACTGCTGAAATAATTGACGGCCCTCAGTCTGTAGTTTTCCAGGAAGCAGAAAATAGAATGCATGTCCAAAAGGCATTACTAATTAAACTACTTGAT
>Ga0209542_10018088_pt1 | contig 11452 bp, 9 predicted proteins | sample RifCSPhighO2_01_FD_184028 | JGI IMG/M metagenome (GOLD analysis project Ga0209542, IMG submission 184028) | Soil microbial communities from Rifle, Colorado - Rifle CSP2_plank highO2_0.1 (SPAdes) (version 2) | ecosystem: Environmental > Terrestrial > Deep subsurface > Rock core/Sediment ...
CTCTTTCTTTCATGCCTCTTGTCGTTATCGCCGGTGTCCCGAACCGCACGCCCGATGGATTAAACGGCGAGTTCGGATCAAATGGAATGGTATTGCGATTTGCCACAATCCCCGCTGATTCCAAAAGCTCCTGGGCTTGTTTACCCTTGATCTCCTTGTTCCGAAGATCCACCAACATCACATGATTGTCGGTTCCGCCAGAAATTATTTCAAACTCGTACGATTGCAAGTGTTTGGCGAGCGCCTTGGCGTTTTTCACAATCTGCGAAGCGTACTTTCGAAACGCGGGGGTCATGGCTTCCTTCAAAGCCACTCCCATGGCCGCGATCGTGTGATTATGAGGACCACCCTGCAATCCGGGAAATACCTTTGGGAAAATTTTCTCGCGCAGTTCTTCTCTGCAAATAATCATGGCTCCCCGAGGGCCGCGCAGAGTCTTGTGCGTAGTTGTTGTTACAACATCCGCGTGCGGAAACGGAGAGGGGTGCGCCTTTCCAATAATTAATCCCGTAATATGCGCGGTATCGCACATTAAGTAAGCGCCAACCTGCCGCGCGATGTTCCCGAATGCTCCAAAGTCGATAGTTCTCGAATACGCGCTGTATCCCGCAATGATCAGCTTTGGCCTTACCTCATGAGCAAGCTTTTCGATTTGCCCGTAATCTAATTGTTGAGTTCTCGCATTCACTCCGTAATGCACGATACGAAAATCAATGCCGCTCAAACTCACGGGAGATCCATGGGTTAAGTGCCCTCCATGGCTCAAATCGAGCGAAAGAATCGTATCTCCCATCTCAAGCAAACCTCGATACACCGCGTAATTCGCAGGACTTCCCGAATAAGGCTGAACATTCACAGCCCATTCTTCCCCAATCCCGAATGCCTCCCGCGCGCGATTTTCCACCAAAGTCTCCAAGGCGTCAACATTTTCCATGCCGCCGTAGTATCGTTTGAAAGGCCGGCCTTCTGAGTATTTCGCGACGTATATGGAACCCAAGGCCTCTCTTACCGCTCGGGATGGATAGTTTTCAGAAGCAATAAGGTCAATGGTTTCCGCCTGCCTTTTTTCTTCTTTTTTGATGAGATCGAATATCTCTTTGTCTTGTTTTTGAATTGCGCTCATTGCTATTTTCGGAGAATGATATGTTTTACGCCCGTAATATCGATTATTTTCGAAGGTTTTGATTTTGGCAGAACTCCCGCATCCAGCACTGTATCCGGCTTATGCTTTCTGTTTTGAAACTGCGCGATTATTTCTTTGCTGTCTGAAAGGGAAGGCGTGCCCGAGAGATTCGCTGATGTGCCGGTTAAAGGTTTACCGTACGCCTCGAGTAGAAGATTTAAAAATCTATACTTGGGAATTCGCAATCCGATTGTTTTTGCCGTGCCGAGTTCTTTTGGAAGTTTACTTCTGCTCGCAAGAATAACCGTGACTTTTCCCGGCCAAACCTTCCCAATAAAACTTTCCTGGACTTTACTAATCTTCGCGAGCGTTCGAGCCATCTTGATATCTTTTACAAAAATAGGAATCGGTTTTCCCTTCTCGCGCCCCTTAATTTGAAAAATCTTTCGAACCGCGCTCGCGTTGGTCGCATCCGCAATAAATCCATACACCGTATCTGTCGGACACGCAAGCACGTTCCCCTTCTTTAAAGATCGTACCGCTTCTTTGAGTATCTTTTCAAAATCGTCTGAAGTAAGCCTCAAGACTTTCATCCATCATTATAAGCACATGTACACAAAATAAAAAGGGGCTGGCGTTCTTCGGTGGCAGGTCCGAGAACGACACAGCCCTAAGGATAAGGGGGTGAATGGAAGAAAAAGTGCGGGTGCCCGTCTTCCCCCGGTAAAGAGAGACGAGCACCTGTTGGGTTGCGGGGGGTAAATTCCCCCAACAGATTGCTACTTTCAGCGTATCAACCAGAAAAGAGCATGTCAATCCTTCTTCTTCACGTGGTCAAACTTTGCATAAAAAGTGGTACTGTCTTCTAAGTTTTCAAATACGTGCGTGGCAGGGCCGATTTTGCAGTTGGATCCAATCAGCACGCCCGGCATGGTTCCCGAATGAATGCCAAACACAGATTTTTCACCAACGGCAATCCCAAAGCGAGGAAGGCCTGTTTCGATCTTCTGCCCACTAAGTTTTACTTTGACGTTTTCTCTGTCGAGACGGCGATTCCCCGTTATAAAACCCGCGCCAAATCGACAACCTGAAGCTGCGATAGAATTCCCAAAGAAACCAGAAGCCATGTGAACATCTTGCTGTATAATTGAATTCTTAATTTCCGCGAACGATGTGGTATGCACGTCATCTTCTATATTCACCGGTCCTCTCAACACATTGTTATATCCAATCTTGCAGTTATCACCGATATATACAGGCCCCTCAATCACCGTACCATCTTTGATGACGGTATTTTCTCCGATATGTACTGGGCCCTTCATCACGACATTAGTCGCGACCTGCGCAGATGAAGCGATTCGCGGTTGGAAATATTCAGAGACAAACAGATAATCCATGATGCCGAACAAATCCCAGGGATACTTCAAAGTTAACCCCTTTTCTTCAAGAACAAGGAGAGAAGCCTTTTTGTCTTTGAGATACGCGTTGGTGGCGTCCACCAAATCTGCCTCGTGATGCTTAGAAAGCTTTTCATAGTATTCAAAAAAATCCGGCTGTAGCAAACGAGCTCCCGTAATCTCTATATTCGAAGGCTCCTTTCCTTTATCTGGATTTTCTACGATCTCGACTAAACGCTCATCAACCAAGCGAGCCACTCCGTATTCTGAAGGATTTTCAACTTCAGTACCCACAAATACTATTTCTGCGCCCTCCTTTTGTTTTACAAGCATCTGCCTCACCAAGTCTTTAGATCCTATCTTGTTGCCCCATAAAAGAATAAACGATTCTTTGATAAAATCTTTTGCCTGCCATAAAGCGTTTCCCGTGCCGAGCGGTTCTTCTTGCACAGCGTAGGTAATCTTAATTCCAAGATCATTTTCCTTATCGAGCATCTCCTGGATCGTCGAGTTTTTGCTCACCACGATCATGACGTCTTTGATGCCGTTCTCTGCCAAACCTTTCAATGTCCAGTAAATCAAAGGTTTCCCAAGCAATCTGAATTGGGATTTGTGGATGCCGTTGTTCAACGGCCAAAACCTTTTTGATTCGCCCGCGGCGATAACTACAGCTTGCATATGAAATATGTCTTAACAATACTCCTTTTTATTTCCCGTAAAGACGGGAGCCGGCTTTTGGAAAGTCGTCGTCGAATGCAAGGGCTTTCATAATGCCTTGCTGACGCATCACGACAAAACTGGCGCAATCTACCAAACTTAGTTTTCGAGTCGCATGCTTAAAAAAGTAGTCCTCTGCAAGTTTGTGCAAAGAAGAATCTATCCAAACAATCTGAAACCTTGCTGATTCTTTCAGAAATTTCTTTGTTTGTTCCAACCCCAAACGCCGCTGGAGTAGCGCGCTCGCTTCAATAAGAATGTAACTGTGCAAGGAAAACTGCTCCCCTTGAGATAAGGCGAGATCGAACAATCCCTTTGCCTTCTCGTGGTTTTCATCCCTTTCATCAGCAAGCGCGTAGATAGCAGAAGTATCGAGAAAAATCATAGAATGCCGTCGGAAAATTCTTCATCATGGCGTTCTGAAATAGTTCCACTTCCCTTCCCGCGCGATCTGCCAGAAGCAATGAACGTAAAATCTTCCGTGCGCGACATGGCTTTCTTCTTGGGAGAAACCTGGGTATTTATCATTTCCCGAATAACAGCCGCGATCGAGCTTTTCCCTTGAAAGGCAATCTGTCGTAATCTCTCCCATGTGGATTCGTCTAACTGTATTTGAGTTCTAATCATAGTAATTTCATTATACACCATGCTTACATGCTGTCAATAACTACAGCTTGCATATGACTTTCGCCAAAGCGTCTGGATCGTGACGGACAAAACTTCTCTGCAACTCATCCCCTTCTTGTTTGCCTATCGGTTCTTTCCCTAAAATATCCGCTCTGATGATTTTAAAATAACTTTTCGTAAGATCGTCTTGAACAACCCGACTCTGTACTCCTTGATACTTTGCTAAAATTCGCTTCGGCACTGGCTGGGAATTTATGATAACGAAATCCAGGCAATTCTTCCCCAGATACTTCTCGAGGGCGGCAACATGATCTCTTGCCGTAAAGCCGTGCGTTTGTCCCGGCCTCGTCATTAAGTTGGAAACATATACTATTTTTGCCTTTGTTTTCCGCAAAGCTTCCACGATTCCTTTCACCACAAGGTTCGCGATCAAGCTTGTATAAAGATCACCAGGGCCTAGCACGACAAAATCTGCTTCCGCGATAGCCCTTAACGCTTCAGGGTATGCTTCTCCTTCCGGGCGCAGAAATATCTTTTCAATGCGAAGCGTCGGATCATGCTGGGGCTCATCGATGAAATGCTCGCCGACAACCTCTTGTCCATTCTCATAGACTGCCACTAATTTGGAATCCATCAAAGTTACCGGAAGGACCCGCCCTTTAATTTTAAGAATCCGCCCAGTCTTTTCAATCGCTTTGATTTGAGATCCTAAAATGTCGGTGAGGGCGGCCATAAACAGATTTCCAAAGGTCATTCCCTTCAAACCATTTCCTTGCCGGAAACGATACGTAAAAAGTTCGCGCAAAAGCATCTCTGAATTTCCGTTTTCTTCTGCCAACGCGACAAAACATTGCCTAATATCGCTGGTTGGCAATAAACCGAACTCATCGCGTATCACGCGGTTGCTACCGCCGTCGTCTGCCATAGAAACCACAGCCGTTAAATCCACCGGATATTTTTTGAGTCCGAGAAGCGCCGTATACGTCCCTGTCCCCCCCCCGATTACCACAATGTTTTTCGTCTTGCTCATATTATTCCACGGTAACGCTCTTGGCCAAGTTGCGGGGCATGTCGGGATTGTTGCCGCGTAGAATACTCATATAATACGCAAACAACTGAAGCGGAATAACCGTGAGAATCGGGCTCAACATTTCCAGCGTTTTTGGAACATACAGCACATCGTCTGCGATCTTTTCCAATTCTGTATTGCCTTCGGTAGTAACCGCGATCACCCGGCCGTCGCGCGCCTTTATCTCTTGGATATTCGAAACCATTTTCTCGTACACGCTGTCTTGCGGACAAATCGCAACGGTAGGCATATGCTCGTCCACTAACGCGATAGGGCCGTGTTTTAATTCGCCTCCACTAAAGCCCTCGGCATGCACATACGAAATTTCTTTGAGTTTCAAAGCCCCTTCCATAGCAATAGGATATTGGTATTTCCTGCCGATATACAGCATGCTGCTCGCTTTCGCGTATTTTTCCGCGAGCCTCTGAATGGCACTCGTATTCTCCAGTATGCGCGCAACTGTTTCCGGAATTTTTTGGAGCTCCTCTACAATATCCGGCAGGCGCTTCCCCTTTTGATTCGCGAAAAACACTGCCAGCAGCGCAAGAAGCGTGAGCTGTGAAGTAAACGCTTTCGTGGATGCCACGCCGATTTCGGGGCCTACATGATTGTACAAACCTGCGTCCACTCCTCTGGCAACCGAAGAGCCAACCACATTGATTACGCCCAGCGTCAACCCACCCTGGCGTTTCACCTCCCGCAAAGCGCCAAGAGTATCTGCCGTCTCTCCAGACTGCGACATAAAAATATATGCTGTCTTCTCGTCAATAATCGGACTGCGATAACGGAATTCGGAAGAAGGATCTGTATCTGTCGGTACTCGAGCATACTCTGAAATCAGATACTCGCCCACGAGCCCGGCAAGATAGGCGGTTCCCATGCCCAAAATATGTACCCGCTCGATTTTTTTGAGCCGATCCCGCACTGCTTCCAAGCCTCCAAGTTTTACTTCCCCCAACTCCTGTCCGAAGCGACCACGCATGGTATCTGCAATACCCTCCGGCTGTTCCATCATTTCTTTGAGCATGAAATGCGGATATCCTCCTTTCTGGGCATCTTCAATATTCCAATCGATTACACTTATGGTTTTCTCAACGTGGTTTCCATTGATATCTTGGATAGTATAGCCGTCTTTGCGGAGCACTGCCATTTCGCCATCATCCAAATACACCACTTCTTTTGTCATGCCCACGACCGCAGAAGGATCAGAGGCCGCGATATATTCACCCTCTCTAATTCCGATAAGAAGAGGGGCGGAATTGCGAACGGCAATCAGATGTTCTGGATCTTCTTTCGCGATTATGACCAGCGCGAAAGCGCCTCGAAGCAAAAGAACTACGTCCCGCACCGCCTCCACAAGACTGCCGTGAAATGCCTCTTCGATTAAATGGGGAATGACTTCCGTGTCGGTTTCTGAAACGAATACGTGTCCTTTCTCAATCAACTTTGCGCGAAGCTGCTGATAATTTTCAATAATGCCGTTGTGCGCGACCCAAATATTACTCTGACAATCCGCATGCGGATGACAGTTTTGCTCGGTTACTCCTCCGTGCGTTGCCCAACGGGTGTAGAAAAGAAATGGGGACGCCTGTATATCCACGCCTTTCAGTTTTTTTTCTAAGTTTTCGATTTTCCCAACTGCTTTCACGGCAAAAATTTCCTTTTTTTGAGGATCATACGCTGCCACACCCGCGGAATCATATCCGCGATATTCGAGGCGTTTTAACGCCTCCAGTCCCTCCTGTATGTTTTTTGGTTTTCCTATGTATCCTACAATCCCGCACATACAAATTATACTACCACATTAACTAATCTTCCTGGCACAAAGATAAGTTTCTTTGGCGTTTTGCCTTCAAGCCATTTTTTGATTTTCGGATTCACCAAAGCTAACTTTTTTGCTTCGGCTTCTGAAATACCAGAAACAACTTCCACGATATCACGCACCTTCCCATTCACCTGCAGGACAAGACGAGTTTTCCCCTCCTGGATCATCTTCGGGTTGTATTTCGGCCACAACTGATTGTGTACGCTGTCGTTATGCCCGAGCTCTCTCCATAGCTCTTCTGCAATATATGGAGCAAAGGGCGACAAAAGGATGAGAAGCGTCTCGATGTCCTTTTTGTTGACTGTTGATTGTTGATTGTTGATTGCGTTTAAGTACTCCATAAGCGCGGAAATCGCAGTGTTGTAGCGCAAATTTTCAAGGTCTTCTGTAACTTTTTTTATCGTCTTTTGCCGCAATGCCTCAAGTTCATTTTTTGACGATTGGGATTTAGAACTTGATTGGACCAAAGTCCATACTCTATTCAAAAATCGCGAGATACCAACTATTCCTTTGTCTGACCAATCTCCGCCTTCACTAAACGGCCCAATAAACATTAGATACATGCGCACCGTATCCGCCCCATATTGCTTAAAGTACTCATCGGGATTGACCACGTTGCCCTTTGATTTTGACATCTTTGCTCCTTCTTTCGTGATTAAGCCATGCGCGCGGAATTTCTTGAATGGTTCCTCAAACTCAATGAATCCAGCGTCTTTTAACGCCATTGTAATAAATCGTGTGTACAAAAGATGAAGAACCGCGTGTTCTTGGCCGCCAATGTACATATCTACCGGAAGCCACTTCTTTACCGTGAGTTTATCAAAAGGCTTATTTTTTAGTTCAGTACATGGGTATCTAAAAAAGTACCACGCGGAATCCAGAAACGTATCTGAAACGTCAGTTTCCCGGCGCGCGGGGCTCTTGCACTTTGGACATTTTGTTTTTACGAATTTCTCAACCGAAGCTAAAGGAGATTTGTCGGTTCCTGTAGGCCGAAAATCTTTCACGTTCGGAAGCGGCACAGGCAAATCTTTTTCCGGCACCGGAACCGTACCGCATTTGTCGCAGTAAATAATCGGAATCGGTGGCCCCCAGTACCTCTGCCGCGAAATAAGCCAATCACGAAGATGATATTTTGCCGTGCGGTTTCCGCCCACAAACTTTGTAATTTCCCATTTCGCTTTTTCGTTTGGCATCCCATCGAACTGTCCAGAAGCCACAAGATGCCCTTCTCCAAGATACGCCTCGTCCATCACCGGACAGATCTTCGCGGGATAATGCGGGCACACGACCATTATGATGGGCAGGTTATAGATTTTTGCGAACTCCCAGTCGCGCTGATCATGCGCTGGAACTGCCATAATCGCGCCTGTCCCATAACTTGCTAGCACATAATCGGCTATCCATACGGGAATCTCTTGCTGGTTCGCGGGATTAATTGCCTTTACTCCCTTGAGCTCCACGCCCGTCTTCTCCTTCGCAACCTCGGTACGTTCAACTTCGTTTTTCTTTTTTGCTTCTTTGCGATACGCCTCGACTTCTTGCCAGTTTGTAATCTGGGATTTTAGTTGATCAACTAAGTTATGTTCTGGCGCCAATACCATGTATGTCGCGCCGAAAAGAGTATCGGGACGAGTGGTGAAAACTTGTATTTTGTATTTTGTATCTTGTATCTTGAAATCGATGAGTGTACCTTCGGAACGGCCGATCCAATTGCGCTGGGCGATTTTGGTGCGCTCACTCCAATCGATTGTTTCCAAGTTCTTTAAAAGCTTATCTGCGTATTTGGTGATTCGGAAAAACCACTGCTCCAATTCTTTTTGGATAACTTCGGTGCCGCATCTTTCGCATTTCCCATCAATAACCTGCTCGTCGGCAAGCACGGTTTTGCACGAAGGGCACCAGTCTACCGGAGCTTTGGCTTTATACGCCAAACCCATTTTGTAAAGCTGGAGAAACAACCATTGCGTCCATTTGTAATAATCCGGCTCGCTCGTGACAACTTCTCTGCTCCAATCAAAAAGCGCGCCCATTGCCTTGAGCTGTTTACGGAAATTGCTGATATTTTTTGCGGTCTGGGTTTTGGGATGAGTCCCTTTCTTGATGGCAAAGTTTTCAGAGTGAATGCCAAATGAGTCAAACCCCATGGGTTCGAATACGTTGAATCCTTGCATCCTCCGAAACCTGCCGTGAATATCAGAGCCCGTAAACGCGTACACGTTTCCCACGTGCAATCCTTCCGCCGAGGGATACGGAAACATCATCAAGTTGTAGTAAGGCTTCTTCGCCTTCTTGATGTCTGCCTTCCAGGTCTTTTTTGCTTCCCAAACCTTCTGCCACTTCCGCTCAATTTGTTGAGGATTGTATCGCTTCATTTTTCCTTGATTGTAGCTATTTTCTCACTATTTGTCCATTCGAAAAAGGTATCACAATCTCCTGCGCTAAAAGATATTCTTTTGTAACTTCTTTTTGCACTTTATACGCATTCCCATGTTTTAACAATCCAAGATACGAATTGTATGTTTGCGGCGCGGGATTCTCCTTTACTCTTCTGCTCATTCGTTTTTTTGTACTCGTACGAAGTACTCTATGATCTGGAAAATTCACCCAACCGAGAAAATCAACTCCCGAAGCTGAAGTTTTGAGAGAAAGTTTCTTTGGGTGAAGGGTCAAACACAACCTTTTCTGGAGGAAGTCACGAATGATTGGGATTTTCTCAATAAGCAAACTGCGATTTTCCGAAAGAAACACGAAGTCGTCGGCGTATCAAACGTAATATTCTACCTTGAGTTTATGCTTCACAAACTGATCAAACTCGTTCATGTATATATTGCAGAAAAGCTGGGAAGTAAGATTGCCAAGTGGAAGGCCAACTCCCGGTTTCGTTGAATAAAAACTTACGATGACTCTTTCTAAAAGCCACTGGACTTTTTTGTCTGGAATATACTTTCCCAAAAGCTCGAGTAAAGTATTGTGGTCAATGCTTGCAAAGAATTTCTGTATGTCGCATTTCAATACCCAGCATGTTCTCGTGTTGTTTCTGCCAACGATACGGGAAAACGCGCGAAAACGATTGAGTGCCCTGTGAGTGCCTTTCTCCTCGCGGCACGAAAAAGAATCCGCGATAAATGTTCGGTCGAAAAACGGATACAGTTTGCGGTAGATCGCGTGGTGCAATAACCTATCTCGAACGGTTGCTTTGTGAATGTCCCTTGGCTTTGGATCGCAAATCCGAAACGCTTGATACTCTCCGTGCGTATATGTGCCATTGGCAAGATCGTAATGAAGTGAAATGATAGTACTCATTAAATTTAGCTCAAATTCCTGCACATCATTTTTGGAGCGCTTACCTCTGGCAAATTCTTTCCACGCTTCGAGAAGATTTTCCAAAGAAATGATATACTCGTACGTATGAGCGAACTGGATTTTACTCATACTGCTAAGTGTACCCCCCCCCCAACGGCTTTTGCCACTCTTGCAGAAGACAAAAGACGCATATCTGCTTTGGTACAGCTACTACCAAACGCTGCCAAAAACACACCGGCATTCTCTTGGCCAAAGAGTTGACACGCTTTTCGTAGAAATCATAGAGGCGCTCGCGACAGCGAGTTTTCTTGCCAGAGAAGAAAAACAGCCCTATGTGCGTTTAGCCATACGAAAAGTTGATACGCTCAAGATATTCTTGATGATACTTTGGGAAACAAAATCTCTCGATAATAAAAAGTATATAGCTTTGTCGGTAAAAGTTGACGAGATCGGCAGAATGTTAGGCGGATGGAACGGCCAGCTTCAAAAACAAAACTCTCCCATTAAAACGGGAGAGAAATGAAGTAAGTTGCGGAGGCCGGCAAACCACCAGTTGTCATTCCAGTCGTTGTCGTTGCGGTTGACATTCACGTTGCGCTCATCGTTCCAGCGGTTGAAGGCGGCTCCAGTGCAATGTATGGAATGCCGTCCATGCCACTGCCCCTCGAATACTCTCGGGGCTGTATCGAATTCGCGAGCTGTACTCGCATAGCATTCCATACCAAGTAGCTTCATTTTTTGAAGTGTCTGCATACACCGCGCTATCTCAATCCGCCAGCTGGCGGACGGAGATACTCTGGGCGTATGGATACTGGATTCGGCAGCGGGAAGCCGTAGCCGCCCGCGTATTCGCCTATTACCATTTGTATCGTATCAAAAGAAAAATCCCGCGTCCATCATTCGTCCGCCAGTTGGCGGAGCGAAGACAGACGCGGGACTGACGGACTCAAGGATCAAGTTTCAAGGATCCAAAAGATCCGAGATTCAAGACCCAAGAGCCATTACTTGCGGAGGCCGGCAAACCACCAGTGGCCAAGCCAGCCGCGGCCGCGGCGGTCGACACTCACGCTGCGCCCACCGCTCCAGCGGCCGAAGGCGGCGTAACACCACTTTCCGTTTGCATCTTTCCAGTGGGTGGCATTGGGGTGGTCGTCCGCAAAAGCAGGGTCGTCGGCGTTCACCTGCGCCAGCGAGTAGGGGTCCACAGACTCTGTGAGACCGCGCAACTTGCGTTCCTCCTCGAGCTCCGCATCGCTGACATAGCGGCCAATCCGGAAGAAGCACACTTCGACTTCTTCGCCCTCGCCGTGCGGCATGGATTCGACCACGCCGCGGTCGGTGTACTGCTTGCGGCCCGTGGCGTCGAGAACCTGCTGCGGGTTCTCGAC
>Ga0209542_10018090_pt1 | contig 11451 bp, 13 predicted proteins | sample RifCSPhighO2_01_FD_184028 | JGI IMG/M metagenome (GOLD analysis project Ga0209542, IMG submission 184028) | Soil microbial communities from Rifle, Colorado - Rifle CSP2_plank highO2_0.1 (SPAdes) (version 2) | ecosystem: Environmental > Terrestrial > Deep subsurface > Rock core/Sediment ...
TACCTGCTGATTTACTCTGAAACTGGAATTCTTGGAATTACCGTTTTTATTTTGTTTCTCGTTTTTCTGGTCAAGGATTTCATTGCGAGTACCAAAATGGACAAGCTGTATCACTATTCTTTTTTGACAATGTTTCTCTCATTTTTGTTTATCGGACTATTTGACCATTTTTTGTGGACTCTTCAGCAGGGGAGACTGATGTTCTGGCTTCTCTGTGCTGTATTGACCCCTCACCTTTGGAGCATTAAGATTGACTCATGAATTATGTCTATGTTTTAAAAAGTAAGAAGAACGGTTCTTTATATATTGGTATCACTACAAACATTGTTAGAAGGATAAAGGAACATAATTCTGGAGAGAATATCTCAACAAAACGGTATATGCCGTGGATTTGTGTGTATTTTGAAGGCTATTTTTCTGAAGATGACGCAAAGAAAAGAGAGACAAATCTAAAGATATTTGGTAAGGCCTATGGCCAACTAAAAGGAAGGATTAAAAATAGCCTTCAGATGCTCCAAAGGTGAGGGGTTGACATCTTTTAAAAATAGTGATATAATTATAAAACAACAGTCAAGGAGGATGCGATGCTAGTTCCGTGCAAGTTCAGGGGAGACCACCTGACAAACCGAAGCCGGCCCCATGGGCCGAGCCAGTGCCCGCCCGCTCCGGGCAAGCATGGCGACAGGTATCGAAGTTTGCATGCCAAACGCGAGACCCGCATCGTGGGGAAGTCCTATGATGTGCGAGGGGTTTCCGTGGCGGGCGTCGGCGGGAACCAGGCGAAGAGCCATCGCGCCGGCAAGAAGGCCGCGAAGACCGTCAAGGGCCTGAAGATCTCCTAAGTGGGAGACGGGTGGGGCGACATGGGTCGCCCCTCATTTTTTACAAGATGGAGCATTTGCCCAGTAGTAGATTTTCCGACTGCGACCAAGTCGCTAAAATAAACTTCGGAAAATTCACTACTGGGTTTGCTCCGTTTTTTTGTTTTTATTTACACTATACCGATGGATCCCGTTAGAGACAACAAAAGATACTTCGTTTACGTTTTACAAAATTTAAGATATAAACAATGGTATACTGGTTTTACGAGTGATTTACGGAAACGCTTTCAAGAACACAATGACAAAAAATCTACATACACAAAATATCGCGGTCCATATGAACTCATTTATTACGAAATGTGTCGAGATGAGCAAGATGCAATGGCTAGGGAGAAATATCTTAAAACTGGGATGGGTAAACGCTACCTCAAAAACAGGTTAAAGCGTTTCCTGTCTCTAACGGGATGGACAGAACCGAACTCTTAAAGCAAATTAAAGATGAAGTAATAAATCTCAAGGAGTCCCCTCTTTACAAGGAAAGAATTAAAAACAAGGTTTTTCCTGTCATTGGTGAAGGAAGTCATTATGCCAATATAATGTTTATTGGAGAAGCTCCAGGCAAAAATGAAGCCGAAACGGGAAAGCCATTTTGTGGCGCTTCCGGAAAAATATTGGACGAGCTTCTTGCTTCTGTAGATATTGATCGAAAAGATGTTTATATTACTAACATTGTAAAAGACAGACCATCGCTTAACAGAGACCCATTACCTGAAGAGATAGAAATATACAGTTCATTTTTAGACAGACAAATTGAAATAGTCAAACCGAAAATCATAGCCACCCTCGGCCGGTTTTCAATGGACTATGTTATGAAAAAGTTCGGGCTAGAAAATCAGCTCAAACCTATTAGTCAGATGCATGGCAGGACATTCAACGTTGTGACCGGTTATGGTAATATAAAAATTGTCCCGCTATACCATCCCGCCGTGGCAATATACAACAGAACAACTAAGGACGTGCTTATTAAAGACTTCCAAGTCTTAAAGACCATTAAATGATTAATTTTATATGGGAAACATAGTTCATTTGTTTGAGTCAAGCTTCCCGACCCTTGTTGAGTATAAATACCTACTTCTTTTTTTGGGGTCTATTTTTGAGGGTTTAAATAGCATGGTACTTGGAGGTTTTCTGGTTTCGGTGGGAAGCATTAAGCTTTTGCCGATCTTTTTAATATTTACGGTCGGTTATATTTTCAATGGGTATTTGTGGTATTCGGTAGGTTATTTTGCCGGAGCTAAACCAATTGATAAGTGGGTTCGTAAAGACAAAAAAGGCAGGAAGATTGTTGAAAAAGTTGAGGAATATTTTCATAAATATAGCGGGCGAGCGATTGTGTTTACAAAATTTACTTTTTCACTAACCATAGCGACGCTTATAATGGCTGGCTCTCTCAAGTATAATCTTAAGAAATTTTCTTTATATAATTTTATCGGTTCAATTGGTTGGGTAGCTTTGACGTTGTTTATAGGATACTTCTTTGGTCAAAGCTACAAGTTTTTCATAGAATATCTCAAGGGTTTTAGTTATTTTATTCTTTTCTTGGGCGGAGCTGTAATTTTAGTTTATATCCTGAAGTTCATATTCGGCAGTGCGTTTATTAAGTCTCTCTTTTTAAAAGAGAGACTTAAGGACTTTAGTGACAAACTCAAGGACGGTATAGATAAATTCTTGTCGGACAAGGAATAGTCGCTCAACCCCACCCATTTTAGTCCGTTCCGATTTAGTTTAGCTTAAACCCCGATCCCCACCTTCATCACATCTCCGCGACACAAACAAAAGGCATCCTCATTAACGCAAAGAACAAGAACGCTTCGCTAGTTTGTTCTTTGCTAATTCGGATGCTCTTTGTGTTTTTGTATCGCTACGAGGAGTGATTCAGGCGGGAATCAGGGTTTACGTTGTTGGTTTTTAAAACGTAGCTCCGCCCATTTCAGACCGTTTGACTCCGAGGGTAACACAATACTCAAATTAGTTGATAATTTGTTTAATCCCAATAAATTTTAGTCGGAAAATCCGCCTTCATAAGGCGGAGGAACGGTTACTGAAATTTATTAAGAAAATTGAAATCTAATTTGAGTATTTGTCCGAAGGAGACCGAAGGCGCAGGCAAGAGGTCGGAAATAGGGAGGGGCGAAGCGATGTTGCCTGTGGATTGCTAAATTGACCTAGGTTTGGTATTATTAAGATTAATATATGATTACTAAAAAGACCCCCTATTTTGTTGTTATTTTGCTGTTTTTTGCGTTTACACAAGTATCCTATGCCACCTCTGATGACACGCGGTATTTTGTTAAATCAACCTCCGGCTGGTGGAAAAAGTCCTTTGGTGTCAGGCACAATTTTGATAATGGTTTTACTTCTGATCTAACCGATTTCCAGCTTCGCGTTGCGAAGATTTTTGGAGTTGATGTTGAGCCGGTTAAGAAGTTAAACGTCCTACCTTCTCAATCAGAAAAATCTGATTTATCCCAAGAACCGATAATAAGCGGAAAGGCCAGAGCCCAAAGAGTTAAACCGACAGGCCAAGTTCCTTGGGGGGTAAAAAGTGTTTATAACGATCCACTACTTTCAAAATCGTCCGGAGGGTTAAATGTTAATGTTGCTATTCTGGATACTGGAATTTTAAAAACTCACCTTGACCTTAAAGATAGAATTAAAACTTGTAAGGATTTTTCAGGCCCAGTTGGGATTGCTAATGGAAAATGTGATGACAAGAATGGCCACGGAACCCATGTCGCCGGAATAATTGCCGCGGATGGCGGTTCAGACGGGCTTGGCATATATGGTATGGCCCCAGAAGCTAACCTCTTTGTTTACAAGGTTTGTTCTAATAACGGTACTTGCTGGGCAGATGATATAGCTATTGCTCTGAGAATGGCTGCTGATGATGGTGCTAATGTTGTAAATATGAGTTTGGGCTCCGATTCTCCAAGTCAACTGATTACGGATGCCACCAGCTACGCTGTTTCTAAGAGTGTTTTGGTTGTTGCTGCTGCCGGTAACGACGGGCCTTATGTCGGAAGCATTGATTACCCAGGAGCCGATTCAAATGTTGTCGCGGTAGGAGCTGTTGATAAAAACATTCAAATACCGGATTGGAGTTCTCGGGGAAATAATTCAACCTCTATTCCATTTGTTATTGAGGAAAAAGATATAGAATTTGCCGCTCCTGGTGTAAACGTTGAATCAACTTGGAAAGATGGCGGGTATGCTATTTTGTCGGGGACTTCCATGGCTGCTCCTCATATTGCTGGATTAGCTGCCAAAGAATGGCAAAAGGATTCTTTGAACCCAGCTTCGGCAACCAGAGAGCTTCTTCAAAACCTCACGGCTGATTTGTTGCCCATAGGCGATGATAATGATTCAGGATTTGGGTTTCCTCATTTATAATTAAAAATTATTCAAGGAATTTGGGACTAATTAAAAACTGCCGCTTGCGGCAGTTTTTAATTTTGTTTAAGATTAAGAAATGAAAATAAGCCACGTAGTTAAGGTTTTGGTATTGTCAGACTTTTTTATTAACGCAGGATTTTCTGTTTTTGCGCCGATATTCGCAATATTTGTGACTAAACAGATTGATGGAGGGACCTTGGCTGTTGTCGGTTTCGCTGCTGCCATTTTTCAAATATTTAAATCAGGGCTTCAAATCCCGATTGCCAAATATTTGGACAAAAACCACGGCGAGTACGACGATTTTTATTCTATGGTTTTGGGCACCTTTCTTATTGCATTGGTGCCTTTCCTGTATCTATTTGCCACTAAATCGGGTCACATTTATATAATTCAGGCGATTTATGGAATTGGGGCATCTTTTGCCATTCCTCCGTGGTATGCTATTTTTTCACGCCATCTGGATAAGTTACAGGAGAATGTTGAGTGGTCAATGGATTCCATTGCTATAGGAATTGGTGCAGCGGCGTCGGCGGCCTTAGGCGGACTTTTAGCTGAAAAATTTGGTTTTCAATTCGTGTTTCTTTTGGGTGGTATGCTTGCTGTTTTTGGCGCTATTCAGCAGATTAAGATCTTTAAGGACCTCAAAGGAAAAGTCTCTCGTGGCATGGTAAAACCACAGCCAGACAAGGTGTCTAATTCTTAAAATTATTAAAGTAACAAGTGGAATGAAAAGAATTTGTGGTCTTTTTCTGGTAATATTGGGAACATTGATTTTGCTTACACCTTTTACTCCCGGTTCAATATTGTTAGTTTTTGGTCTAGATATTTTGTTGGGACATAAGGTAAAATGGTGGGTAAAAATTAAGAAGAAAATTTATACTTACAAATGGAAATGACTAAATTTCAGCACGAAATTCTATTGGAGAATTTGCACCGGGCACCCTAAAAAGGGTAAGATTACTTTATGCAGAACTATAGAATTTTACTTCTCGGGGGCGGTAGTGGTGGACATGTTTTTCCGCTGATTGCTGTCGCCGAAGCTCTAAAAGAAAAATCTCAACAAATGGGGGTTCCTCTGGAGTTGATGGTTTTGGGAGACGGAAAGTTTATACAAAAAGCGGCAGAAGAAGCGGGACTTAATTTTAAACCTGTTTTGGCTGGAAAATTGAGAAGATATTTTAGCATGCTCAATGTTTTAGATATTTTCAAAACTCCAATTGGTTTTTTTCAGGCACTGTGGCATATTTTCTGGTTTATGCCCGATGTGGTTTTTGCTAAAGGCGGATATGCATCTTTGCCGGGGGCTTTTGTGAGTAAGCTCTACTTTATTCCTTTGTTTGCCCATGAGTCAGACTCGATTCCCGGACTTGCGAATAGGATTTTGGGTAAATTGGCAAAAACAGTTTTTATATCCTTTGACTCAAGTCAAAAATATTTTAAACCCGGTCGGACGATTTTAACCGGGAATCCTTTTAGAAAAAATTTGGCGACGGGTGACAGGGAAACAGCACTACAAAATTTTGGTTTTAGCCCTGACAGAAAAACAATTCTTGTGTTGGGTGGCAGTCAAGGTGCTCAGAAGATAAACCGGATAATTTTGGATTTCCTCGTGATGATGGTCAAAGACTTTCAAATAATTCATCAATGTGGCGAGGGTCAGTTTCAATCGGTAAATACTGAACTGGCAAAGATAACGAAAGAAGGTGAAGGTGAATACGCGGATGCAATCAAGGCAAATTATAAATTGTTTCCATTTTTCAATACAAACGACATGGCCCTGGCTTATGCCGTGGCTGATATTATTATTTCCAGAGCTGGGTCGGGCAATATTTCCGAAATATCCGTGATCGGTAAACCGGCAATAATTATTCCGATAACAAATTCCAGCTCAAATCATCAGCTTGAAAACGCCCTTGAATTTTCAAAGTTCGGAGCGGCGATGATAGAAGAGGAAAACCTTACCCCTCACATATTAATTAATCAGATTAATTCTCTTCTTGAACCGGATAAATTTAATTCTATAAGTGAAAAGTTAAAGACTTTTGCGTCGCCTGATGCAGCGGACAAAATTGCCGCCGTATTGTTGGCATCGCAGAGTTAACATATGCAATTTCAATTAATAATCGGATTGGTTATAGCCGTCTTGGTCGTTCTGTATGTTTATTTGAAAAAAACCAAAGGCCACAAAGAATCAAATTTACCAGCAATATCGGAAGACGTTAATTTGCCGGCCATAAAACATGACTTGGAAAACAACGGGTCACAACAATAACAAGAAATATTTTGAAAATGTCGTGAAGATGGGTTTTTTATCGCACGCTTATATTTTTTGTGGACCCGAGGGGATAGGTAAGAAGATGTTTGCTTACGACCTGTTTCGTATGATAAATCAGCGGGAACCGGAAGGAGATCCCGACTTCAAATTGCTCACCCCATGTCTGGAGGAGGATGAAACCAAAATTTATGTTGAGGACATCCGCAACCTTAAGTCCTACTTGTCTTTAAAGCCATATTTTGGTCCCTACAAATTTGTAATTATAAATGATGCTGATCGGTTGGTTTCGGAGGCGGCGAATTCCTTTTTGAAAATGCTGGAGGAGCCATTACCGTTTACGGTTATGATTTTAGTAAGTTCCAAGCCCAAGTTTATTCTTCCAACAGTCTTGTCCAGGTGTGAAAAGGTGTCATTTTTGCCTTCCGGTGAAAAGGTTATAGATAAAAAAACTGCCGAGTCTATAAATGAGTTTTTAAGTGTAGCTAAGCAGGGAATAACTGAACGTATGCAGTACGCGGAGAAACTGTTTGCCGGTAAAGATTATCAGAATACCGTTGTTGGCTTAATACATACTCTTAGGGCACGAGAAAATCCAAATCATAAAGTTCTTAAAAATCTTCTGCATTTGAACTCTTTACTCTCCCAACCCCAATTCAACCACCGCCTCGCATTTGAAAATTTTCTCATTAACTTATAATTTCGCTCAACCCCTCCCATTTCCGACCTCTTGCCTGTGCCTTCGGTCTCCTTCGGACAAATAATTAAATTATCCTCAATTTAGTTAACAAATATGGGTCCCGCTCTTAGAGTCGCTCCCATATTTGTTGAATAACGTAAATTATCGTCTAATTTAACTATTATGTTATCCTCGGAGGCAAACGGTTTGAAATGGAGAGGGGTTTCGCTTAAATCAACAAAGGAGGAGGGCTCTCCAGCCCAACCCTTATCTGAATCACTCCTCGAAGCGATACAAAAACACAAAGAGCATCCGAGATAGCAAAGAACAAATTAGCGAAGCGCTCTTGTTCTTTGCGTTAATGAGGATGCCTTTTGTTCGTTTCGCGGAGATGTGATGAAGAAAGGGATTGGGTGGGGAACCAGGTGTTGTTTAGGAAAAAATTCTATGCTAATGTTTTTGTATGTATAAAGACCACATAATTCAAAGGAAAAAAGATTTTGACGCTACTGTTGAGCACGTCAAAAGTGAAATATCCGCGATAAGAACTGGTCGAGCCCACGCTTCCATGGTGGAAGATGTTGTAGTTGACTATATGGATTCTAAATTTAGAATTAAAGAACTGGCAACTATTAACACTTCTGAACCCCGTACAATTGTCATCCAGCCATGGGATAAGCAGGTCATACCCAATATTGTAAAAAGTATTAAAGAAAGTTCTTTGGGACTAAGCCCGATTGATGATGCAACTGGTATCAGGTTAAACATCCCTTCTTTAACTGAAGAGCGCAGACTGGAATTTATTAAACTCCTTCATAAGAAAATAGAATGGGGAAGGGTCAGAATAAGACAAATTCGGGAAGACATTTTAAAAAAGGTTCAAGTTGAAGTTAAAGAAAAAAAGGCTCGGGATGACGACATGTTTAAAGCCAAAGAAGAGCTTCAAAAAATAATGAATGATCTCAACCTTAAATTTGACGATATGACAAAGAAAAAAGAACAGGAACTCATGAACAACTAAAGTCCGGCATGTTCCCTACTAAGAATTTAAAACGCTGTGGGTGGGTATCTGATGGCGATTCTTTGATGAAAGAATATCATGACAAAGAATGGGGCACCCCTCTCCACGATGACAAAAAGATATTTGAGTTTTTGTGTTTGGAAAGTTTTCAGGCAGGTTTAAGTTGGAGGACAATTCTTAATAAGAGAAAAAACTTTGAAAAGGCCTTTGCTGGCTTTAATCCCTTCAAAGTGGCCAAATTTGGTAAAAAAGATTTTACACGCCTGATGAATGACAAGGGCATTGTAAGAAATAAAATGAAGATAGAAGCATCTATCAACAATGCATCAAAGTTTCTTGAAGTTAGGAAAGAATTCGGAACATTTTCAAAGTATATGTGGCAGTTTGTTAACAACCGTCCGATAGCTAACAAAGTGAAAAGGGTGAGCGATTATAAAACAAAAAATAACGAGGCCACTGTTTGGGCAAAAGATTTAAAAAAGAGAGGATTTAAATTTCTTGGACCGACCACGCTTTATGCCCACATGCAGGCGGTGGGCATGGTAAACGACCACATGGCAGATTGTTTCAGAAAAACAAACAAATAGTTTGAACTTTTGTATTTTAGTTGTATTATAAAGGAGCATGCTGACAGCCGTTATATTCATAATTGTTTTGGGGGTGCTGGTTTTTGTCCACGAGTTTGGGCATTTTATTTTTGCCAAAAGAGCCGGAATGAAGGTGGAGGAGTTTGGTTTCGGTTTCCCTCCGAGGATTTGGGGCATTAAGAAAGGTGAAACACTTTATTCCATAAACGCAGTTCCATTCGGAGGATTTGTCAAAATTCTAGGTGAAGACGGAGAACAGCGGGATAATCCTAGAAGTTTTTCTTCCAAACCTATCGGTCCCCGGCTTTTGGTTATTGTTGCCGGAGTGACGATGAATTTCTTTTTGGCGGTAATCCTTTTGATGATTACCAATTTTTTTGGATTAAGAATTGGATTAATTGATGATAAAACTGCATCAATCGCCAGAGATAAATCCGTTCAAATAATTGAAGTTTCTAAAGATAGTCCTGCAGACAAAGCCGGCGTTAAACTTCTTGATGAGGTTGCGGGGTTTAAACTGAATGGAACATTTCAAGCGGTTTATAATGCAGAAGATGTCCAAAATTTTATAAGTGAAAATATAGGTCAACCCATAACGATTGTAATAAACAGGAATATAGAAGTTCTGGAAAAAGAAATTGTGCCCAGATTAAATCCTCCTGCTGGTCAGGGGGCACTGGGGGTTTCATTGGCTCTTACCGGGGTGGTTTCTTATCCATGGTATGAAGCTGTCTGGAGGGGTGTTTATGATGCGGTTGTTCTTACGATGAATACAATCATCGGGTATTTCGTGCTTTTCAAGACGCTTTTGTTTCAGGGCAAATTGATTGCCGATGTTTCAGGTCCAGTTGGCATCGCCACTCTTACGGGTCAGGCAGCAAGAATCGGAATAAACTACCTGATGCAGTTTACGGCAATGATATCTATTAATTTGGCGGTGTTGAACATAATTCCATTTCCGGCTCTGGACGGAGGCAGAGCTTTGCTTATACTTTTAGAGAAGCTAAAGGGCTCACCGGTAAACAAAAAAGCCGAACAGTTGGTAAATACCGTCGGTTTTGTTTTCCTTATCGCCTTGATGGTGTATGTTACGACCAAAGATATAATACGGTTTTTCTGAAAATAAATTACTATGGCAGAAAAATTTAGAACTGAAAATTTTTATCATGCTATAAATAGCAAAAAAGAAGATAGGGTTTTGGCGGAATTTACCCCTGAGCAGCAAGCAGAGATAAAAGAAAAGCAGAGAGTGTTGTCCTCTCTGGCATATTTTATTGGCAAGGATTTTAAAATCCCCGTTGAACTTAACAGTCCCGGAGCAGGTTGGCATTGGGATTTTGAGAATAATGTTATAAGGATTGACCCCAAAACATTATTAGAAAGTCCGATGGATGAACTGCGATACTTGATGTGTCACGAGGGCGGACACAGGAGGGTGTCGCGAACCGATTTTATTCCACTTGAAGAGTGGCGGCAACCTGGTTTTTCAGCCATGATGAATTTTATAGAAGACCCGCGCAATGACAGTTTCGTAGAAGAAAGTTACCCAAGCTATAGGGATAATATTGATGCCGCATGGGGATCGTTTTTTGAAAAAGAAAAACAAAAAATGGAGGACCTGGCCATGCAGAAACTTGGAACAAGGCCAAGATTCGCGCAGGCGGGCTATGAATATATAAGGCATTGGTTTAATGAACGCAATAGAAAGAAAATTGAAATTGCCGAGGACTTACCAGAGGATGTTAGGGCAGTGGTTGCAGCCACTTTGGAGTCCGCCCGCGATTCTTGGTTAAGATATCCATCGCGTCAGGAAGCTGACAATGGCGGCAGGATAGGGAGAAAAAAACTTGACGGAGAATCAATGATCAGGGAATACGCCAAATTATCTTATGAAATTAATAGAGATGAAATATGGCCTGAATTCAAAAAGCTGATTGAGGCTGATATGGAAGACCAGAAGACCCAAGAACTTCTGCAAGATATGCAGCAAGATGGAGGTGAAGGGAAGGGAGAAGAAGGAGAACAAAAGTCAAGCGAAGGCGGCGGCAAAGGCTTACCCCAGAATTTAAAAGATAAGCTTACGCCAGAAGAACAGGAAGCGTTGGCGGAAGCAATTAAAAAAGCCATGGACGAAGCTCTGGGAGTCGGGGAAGAAGCCCAGGGCGAAGGCGAGGAAGGAGAAAGGGCGGAAGTAGAGCCTCAGGCCGGCACTGGCAAACCAGCAGGCAAGCCTGTTGACATAGGTTCTTTGCCGCAGGAATTGAAGCAAAAAATAAAAGAATATATAGAATCTCTGCCGGAAGATCAGCAGAAAGAAATCGCTGAAAAGGCACAAGCGGCATTGAAAGAATTTGAAGACGCCCTTAATGAGGAACTGCAGGGCAAGTTGTCCGACGATCCGGAGAAAAAAGCCGAAAGAGAAAAAAAGCTGGAAGAAAGAGATGAGATGGAACAGTCGGGAACTAGTGCGGGCGAGCGGGTTATTTCCAAAGGTCCTGTCAAAGAAAGGCCCACCAAAATACTCGGCCAGAGAGTCTTCAGCGAAAAACTTGCGGAGATGGAAAAGGGAGAAAACGAGTATGAGAAATATCGCAAAGAAGTCATGCCCCTTATCGACA
>Ga0209542_10018091_pt1 | contig 11451 bp, 11 predicted proteins | sample RifCSPhighO2_01_FD_184028 | JGI IMG/M metagenome (GOLD analysis project Ga0209542, IMG submission 184028) | Soil microbial communities from Rifle, Colorado - Rifle CSP2_plank highO2_0.1 (SPAdes) (version 2) | ecosystem: Environmental > Terrestrial > Deep subsurface > Rock core/Sediment ...
AGCGCCCAGATCAGGATGGCGAGCACGATGACCAGGATGATGATCTGGGTGTACCCGAATTCCATCCCTCCCTTATTCATTGCCAATCACCCGGCAGACATTTCCATGGGTAATCTGGTCCAGTGTCCCGACATATACTGTTCCGGTCGGCCTGTTTTTCAGCAGTTTCTGATAGACAAGATCAGCTCCTTCTTTCCCGGAAAGGGAAAGGATTGTTGTGGTGACCCCGCCAACGAGCAGCACTTTTCCTACACCGATGGCTGGTACACCAATAATTGCACCCCACCCTGTTGCGCTGGCGACAGCCCCGCTTCCCATTAATCCCAATCCAGCAGCAGTGGCGACAAATCCCCCGAGTACTCCCCGCTCACAGGTTGCGCAGCTCTGCGTCGGGCTACCGAAGGCAATAGCATAACTCTCCCCCGGCATAATGTCGCTCAGCACATTGATTACCCCTTCTCCCTCATAAAACTGCACGTAATTATAATACGAGAAATACTGCTCATTCTGCACATAACACTGTAGGCTTTGCGGGCATTTCCATTGCTGATAGGGCTGCATGCCAACAACCGGGCTGCTGCTGCATGTCCCTCCCTTGTTCAGGCATTCATAATCGCTGTACTCGCAGTACGTCTTCTCCTTCTCTCTGCACACCTCATTATTGATTTCATAGCGGTACCATGCCAGATCTTTCCCCTCCCGCTTCTCATCAGTGCATGTCCCTCCCAGCTGCTTGCACCGGTCGCTGCCGCTCCGGACAATATACGGCGTATTCCAGAGATATTGCGAGAATTCTGTTGAAGTAATCTTCTCTTGCCGCCCATTTTCCCATTCCTTGACATCAACAGAATAACACACTGCGCATTTGTCAGCGAAGAGCGGATCCCCGGCAAACACATCCTTGACCACTCCCTCCCCATACATATACCAGCACCGGGCAACTCGGTCTGCAAGCTGCTTCTCTACATCCTCTTTTGCCCGGTCCGCAGCATCCTTCGCAGGAACATCAAGAGTGATAGTCTTGCACGCAACCTCAATAGGTACGGCTGCGCCAGCGCCCATTAGAGATGTCCCCCCGATCTTCTGCCGCAGCGCCACCGCCCCCCTGCAGATCTCCTCCTGCAGCGCGGCAGGCGCCTTGCTCACCGCCCGGCTGACGGTGTAGGAGACCGCCATGAACGAGACCACCGCTATCAGGATGAGCGCCAGGGTGGAGAACGCAATGCCCTTCTTCATGGAAGCAGCACCCTCCGCGCGATGGAGTAGATGGCTGCCAGCAGCGCGATCCCGATGATAATCTTCAGGAGCAGGCTCACCAGCTGCCCGCTGACAATGCTCTGGTCAGCCTCCTGCCCCTTTTTGCCGATAAACATGCCATTCAACCGCAGAAGATGCTATTTAAAACTTTTGATGGGCTGCCTATAAAATCTTGATGCAGCACTTCTGGGGAGGACTGCTCTCCTCGCACTCGGTCCGCGGGATAGTCGTCCACCCCTCGCCCTTCTCGCCGCATGACTGGACGTTCTCGCAGTTGCCGCCCTTCGCCACGCAGCTCTCCAGATCCTGGCTGAATCCCTTGATCTTCCCGGTGAAGATAAGGACTACGACGAACAGGACGATGATCAGTATCGCCGCGACAATCACCACGTTCAGCGGCATGCTCTGGCCTTTCATCTTATCTCAGCCCGCAGCAGAATGAGCCGTCGTCGCAGGTGCCGATCTTGCTGCCGCCGGCATCCGCGCAGCTCTTCACCGGCTGCCCCAGGGCGTCAGTCCCCGCGCACGTCCCGCTCAGGGTCTCGACGCAATACGTGCTGCCGCTGGTCTGCGTGCTGAATACCCCTGCGCGCTGGATGAATATCACCGAGAGAATCACCAATACCAGCAGCCCCAGCGCCGCGATGATGATCACATTGAGCGACAAACCCTGCCCTTTCATGGTAGTTCACGCTCTTCTGGAGATACCCAATATATAAAGTTAACGGAAAGCTGGGGTCGGGGGTATGCGTGCCGATTTCACATATCCCCTACCCGGCGGTCCTTGATATTTGGCGTATCCAGCGCCCATCTGCCTTCATGCCCGCCCCCTGATGCCGGGATTTGCTGGTTATAGGCGGTATTTCTTAATCTCATACTTTGCTTTTCCATGAAACCTGAATTCAATAAGACAATGAACCATATTACTTCCGGTTTTTGTCTATAATTTTCTTTAGCTCCCTTCTGAATTTTTGTGCTCTTTCTAGAGAAGTTTTTGCTTTTGATTTGACGAGTACTGTCCCCATATCATAAGTGAATGCACCTCTTTTCTTTTTCTCAAAGAAATAATCTTCCATCAATTCATCGGCTTTTTGCTTTCCAAGGATCTCAGCAGCATCTTCTTTTGCTTCAATAAAATCCTCTAAAAACTCTTTCTGTAATTTGCCTGTGAGGTAAAAATAGTATATCATTGCATCAAATGTTACTGCATGAATGGAAAGATCTGCTTTTATCTTGATGCCTCCATTTTCCAGAAGCGCTCTTGCCATGTAAAACATGCTATAGTAACCGGCATTGACTACCCAAAGCAGGCCGTTGAAAGTGGTAAAACCCAGGGATTCCTGTTTTTCATGATTGGTTGATAGCTCAAATAATGCTTTTGCAGAGTCAATTGAATCGTCAGCGTTCTTCATAAAAAAATCTACATGCTCTGGCTTTCCCTTTGACTTGACTATTCCTTCACTTATAAACCGCTTGATCCTGCTTTCTGCTTCCTTTAGCTTTTTTTCATCTAACATTTTATGGCCGCCCTCTTTGGATTAGCCTATAGAACAGTTCCGCACCATATAAAATTATATGTTTGTTCAATATCTCGTTCATAACATTTTTTTCATCACGCTGAGCAAGCATTTCGTAAACGCTTTCAAATCCTATAACTCTTTCCTCAAACGGCAAACCATAGTTCGATGCGATGTTGTGTAAGAATCTCTCATGGAATGCTACTTTATCAGTGCTGTCTACAATGAGCAGTATATCAATATCTCTGGGCTTGCTGGATTCAGTTGATGAACCAAAAACGACCAAAACAAAACTGTCCTGTTCGATTTTTTTAATAACCTCATCCGCAAAAAGTTTAACATCCTTGAATTTATCAAGAAAATTATCTCTTCTTAGATATTCAGCAAAAGCAATAGTTTCATGATGAATTTTGTAATTTAGGCTAAGATTTTTATGCTTATCCCGCTCAACGATCTTAGCGTCTATTAACGGCTGTATAGCCCGATGTGCAAGGGATACATGCATCTTTAATCTTCTTGCTGCTTCCCTAAGAGTAAATGATTCAGTTATACGGCCAGTAAATAATTGCAGTACTTTAGCCGTAGACTTATTAACATACATGGTGTTCACCTTTATATGGACAAATGTTCACTTAAAAGTATATAAATGTTTCGGTCTCATGAGGTTTTCTCGTCTTTATACTGGTTCTCGATACATCGCTGTCGTTCTTTCGATAGAACATCCTCTTCGTCACCTACAAACCTCCAGCACCACCCTCACCGTCCCCTCCCCGAGCGGCAGCGGCTGCTCTGCTGAGGTCTTCGCGCGGGGGCAGGACTGCCCTATCGCCTGGATGACCGGCTGATTACCCCTCTGGACCTGAAAATAGTATTTCACCCCCCAGGCATCCAGCGTCTGGGAGAAGATGCTGCTAATGTGCTGTTGAGCATCCATACACGCCACTGCCGGCGGATTCTGCCCCTGCGCGCACTGGATGATCAGCGACTGGATACTCTCCCTCCCTACGGATGTCCGCAGCAGCACCGTCACCATCTGCCGGGCAAGCTGCTGCTCATCAAACTCAGCCCCCAGGCTGCTGGGCTGCTCCAGGAACACGTACCGGACCGCGAACAGCACCCCGAAAGCTACCAAAATCATCACTACCGCAATCCCCATGATCTCCATCTGCGCCTTCATGTGAACACCGCCAGCTCCAGCACCCCGAAAGCATAGGTCTTCCCTACCGGATCATACACCGAGACCGGCACCCTTACCTGCCGCTGGCTGGTGCGATCCCCGTGATAGTCGTATAACTGATATGTAATCCCGATGGCATATACATTTCTTTGGCCTCTTCCCAACACTTGGAGGGTAATCTTGCCGAACCCGAACAGGTCAAAGTATGCTGCCTGGTTGCTCCTGAACAGCTCGTCTGCCTTCTCTGCCTTAATCAGATCCACGCACGCCCTTGCCTCCAGGCTGGTCGGGCACTCCAGCTCCGGCAGCTGGGCAACCCGCAGCGCCCGCTCAATCAGGAGCAGTTGCGCAGACTCATCCTGCTGTAGCCGGCTGCTCTTCTGCTCCGCCGCAGAGTAGAACACCAGCCCGATGCCCAGCAGCACGAAGAATACGAAAAGCACCCCCATCGTCTCCCACATCTTGATCTGGGCTTTCATCTCAGTACACCGGCGCGCAGGAGAATATCTGCGCTTGGTTGTTCTTGTTCTTTACCGCGCTTGATGCTGCAGCAACCTGGGCGATTCCATCCACAGTAAGCTGCTTTTCTTTCATCTGCATAAAATCATCAGGATCATAAACTGATCTGCAATTGCTCGCTGGCGGCTGGTACCTCCCCTCATCTTGCAGCGCCGCTGCCCTCCTCCCGTACATCTCCGCAACCAGCGACAGCCGCTCCAGCGCCCGCTCCATCCCGCAGCGGTAGATGCCCATATCGCCTGCAAACACGGCGCCCATCACCGATTCCTGCTTAAGGAAGGGAAGCGGATCTCCCGCACTGGTAAACGTGCCGCCTCCGTAGGTAAAAAACTGTACGGTCCCGGTGCCGTCGATCGTATTTCCCGAGATCGCCACTGCGCTGATATCCTCCGGCGGCGTATCGGCAATCCCGGGCAGCGAAATCACCGGCGGCGTACTCCCAAAAAACACCAGCCGGATCCTGCCCTGGCTGAGTATACCGCTCATCTCCGAGATTCCCCTCTTCTCCTTCATGATGAAATCAGTGTCCGGCAGCGCGCGGAAGAGCGTATCAGCCATGCTCTCCTCAGCAGCCGTGCGGTACACCAGGATATACCGGTACGCCGGACTGGTCACGTACAGGAAATTTGCCACGCGGAAGGGCAGCCGCCATTCCCTGCTGGCAGTGATGATCTCCCCCTGAGCAGAGGAAAGCTCAGCCGGCGCAAACGCGATGGCGCTCCCCACCTCTGAAAGCCCGATGGAAAACCCCTCGCAGCTGTAGGTGATCTCCCCGGGAGCCCGGAGCCGGGTATCGCTTCCGCTGCCCGCCTCCACCCCGGCAATGATCGTCTGGAGGCTCCGCTGCAGCCCCGCAAGGTCCCGCTGCTCCCCTGCCCGCTGCTGGGTCACCGCAAACCCGGCGAAGAACAGCAATATTAAGCTGCCCGCTACCGCGATGAATATCCAATGCACCTGGACCTCGATTGTGCCTTTGCTCATGATAGCTGAGAAACCTGTACACTCGTCCCTTTTCCCTCCAGCCTGAGGTTGATGATCTTCCCGCCGATAACATCCACGCAGAGATTGCTTCCTTCGTTGATGTCCTTGACGAAAAACGAATCAACCCCTTCACCGATCAGCAGCACAGTATTGCCGCCGCTTTCCCATGCGTCACAAAACAGCACATCGCCGCCGGACGGACAATTATCGCCTCCTTTCTTCCCGACCACGCATATCCTCTCCAGCCCCTCTGCCTGCAGCGGACTCCGCTCGTCAAAAACGATCACGTCGCCATAGGAGCGCAGCGCCTGCTGGAACGCGCTTTCAAGCTCCTGCTTGGTGGAGAGCAGGGATATCCGCTCCTGCTGCTCCAGGAATCCCTGGATCGCCCGGTAGCCGTATCCCACCACGAGCGCAAAGATGAGCAGCGCAAGGATATAGATGAACACCTGCTCTGCCTGCCCCTTACTTCTTCCTGGTCCGCTTCTCCAGCTCTGCAAACACATCCTCCCCTCCCTTGGGCAGCTTCTTGAAAATGTCAGATTCCTTTATCTTCTCCTCCAGCTTGCCGAATACGTCTTCTTCTTTCCCCTCTGGCTTCTGCTTCTCTTCTGCCTTCGGAGCGCCCCGCCGCGCGAACGCATCAAATATCCTGCTCCGCTCCGGAGCCCGGTGCTGCACTGGCATCTGCGCCCGGGGAGGCAGTATTGCCCGCGGCGGAGCAGCCGGCCTTGCCTGCCTTTTCTGCATCTTCAGATATTCCTTGTAGCCGACATATCCTGCGGCAGCCAGCGCCCCGGCAACAGCAATAATGATCAGCGCCACGATCCACACCATGGAGCGCGGATGACTGTCCGCATCCTGGGGGTCAGTTCCCGCATCCCGCTCTGCAAGATCACTGTACCCGTCTTCGTCCGTATCCGCCTTTGTCGGATCGGTTCCCAGCCGGTACTCATCAATGTTCACCAGCCCGTCTCCGTCAGCATCATCCCGCGCATCGTTCCTGCCGGTGTCCAGCCCGAAATTCCGCTCCCAGTCATCCGGCATCCCGTCCTTGTCCAGGTCGCAGGAGCTGTGCACCAGCGGATCGTTCTCATTGCAGTCTTCTCCCAGGCTGCACCCTGCCCCGTATCCATCACCGTCATTGTCCGCTGTGCATCCGGTTGCGCACGCATTCTGCGGGCTGTAGGCAGCGTCATCGCAGTCCCCTCCATTGCTGCATCCTGCCCCATATCCGTCTCCATCTTTATCCTCCGTGCACTGGCTGGTGCAGCTGGCATGGGTTCCCGGATCAGTATCATCGCAGTCGCCTCCCGCTCCGCATCCCAGCCCGAACTCATCCCCGTCGCTGTCCTGCACGCAGCGGTTGCTGCAGAGCGCGTTGAGGAAGTCATCGGTGTCATCGCAGTCAAAGCCGCGGTCGCATCCCAGCCCATACCCGTCGCCGTCAGTATCCTGGCTGCAGCCCGAGGCACAGCCGGTATGCACAGCCTCATCCAGGTCATCGCAGTCCGGCCCGATGCTGCATCCCAGCCCATACCCGTCCCCATCTCCGTCCTGCAGGCATCCGTTGCTGCATTGAAGAGCTGCTGCCTTCACCTGGTCATTGCAGTCCAGGCCGCGTGGGCATCCTAATCCATACCCATCCTTGTCACTGTCCACCAGGCAGAGCGAGGGGCAGAAATCGCCCGGCACATCAACACAATCGCAGTCGCTGGTGTAGGTTCCCGCGCAGCCGCCGACCGTGCATGCCGCTCCGGCAGTGCATGCTGCCGGCCGGGGAGTGGGAACAACGCTGGCATTTCCCTGCTGCCGCACCGCTGTCCTCCGCTTGTCCACCACGATCCCCGCGCTGGTCCCGTTCTCGCTCCACAAGCCGACATTGTTCTGGCTGCGCACCATCACCCGGTACCTGCTGTTGTTCAGCAGGTTGGCACTGTCCACGTCAATCTCCGCGCGCTGCTCGCCGGTCGTCCTCCAATCGAGCACCACGCTTCCGTTCTGGTTGATGACCCGGTACTGGTGCTGGCTGATGCCGGATTCGCTGTCGCTGCTCTCCCACTCTGCGGTTATCGTATCGACCGCAAATCCCGCTGCGCTGTCCCCCCGGTCCCGCACCACCGGCCTGCTTGGGGGAGTCGCATCCACGATGAATGTCTTGCTTGCCTGCGCCTGCTCCTGGATCCGGGTGCAGTTCACATTGAGGATATGCTGGCCGTGCGAGAGGTTCGCATTGCTCACCCTGAATGTGTTCCCCTCCTTCACCGCCTGCAGCATCCGCCCGGAATCGCTGATGGCGCAGCTGGTGAACCGCTGCTTGTTCGTGATTGCCTCGATCGTTGCCTGCGGGGAGGCGTACGCTGCATCCGGCTTGGTGATCGCAACGCGCAATGGCGCGCCCGCATCCACCCGAATGAGAGTGTCGCGTGACGCCGAAGCTATCCCATTCTTCCCGGTGCAGCTCACGTTGAACAGGTATGCTTTCCCGTCCATCAGCCGCGGCTCGCTTTCCTTGGGGATAGTAATCTCATGGCTGCTCCGGAACCCGTCTCCAAATGGATACGCTACGCGGGTATCGTTCCTGCCGTAGCTGCACTGCGTCTCCTTGTCCGTGCTCACGAACAGCGTGCTCTGGAAATAGCCGCGCTCGTTCTCCTCGGCGATCACCCCGGGCTCTGCCCGGATGCTGCTGATGCTGGGCTGCCCAGGATCATGCCGCAGGCTGATCTCGAGCCGGTTTCCGGTATAGCCATAGCTGTTGTTGCAGGCGATCGAGATGTCCCTGCTGCCGGAAAGGTCTGCCGTATGGACCACGTTGTCCGTAGTCTCCATCCGCATGTTCATGTTCTCAAAGGAGATCAGGGGGGTGAAGCTGTACCTGCACGCCGCCCAGTTCGCCGGGTCTACGGTCCTGACGCGGAGCGTATAGCTCTCCGTGGTCGAGGTATTGTAGGCTGGGGAAAGGATCTCAAAGCGCAGCAGGGGGATATCCACGGTGAAAACAATCACATTGGGCTCGCGGTTTCCCTGATGGTCTGCCAGCACCAGCACGTACGCGTTGAACCCGGGCTTCAGCGTCGCATTGGCAGCGATCTCAAACCCGCCGGAGGCAGGCGTCAGCTCCAGGATCTTGCTCCTGCTGTGCTCTGCCGCATAGGTTCCGCTCACGATCCGCACGATGTCTTCGGTGTCGATGACCAGCTGGGAGACTGCGGAGAAATTGATGTCGCCTCCTGCCCTGGCCAGGAACACCGGCTTGAGGCGCTGGACAGGATCAGAGATCATGCAGCCCCACACCGGGCTGCTGTCTGTCGCGACAAGCTCGCATGTATGATCTTTCCCGTCAGCCTGCACCGAGGTTATCCTCGGCCCCAGGGTATCGACAAAGAAGATGCCGGTTCCCGTTCCCACATTCCCGACCAGATCTCCCCCAGCCACCTCGACGAACAGCTGGCCGTTCCGGTGCTCCGGGGCGATGGTATAGGCGTATTGGCATTCCTGCCTTCCGGTTCCCTGGCAGCTCATGGGCACGTTCCGCACCAGGTAGATATGGTCCCTGCCCTCAGAGACATAATAGATGCTGATGTTCATCGCCCGGTCCAGCGCCTCGTCTGATTCCGCATAGGCCTGCAATGGCCCTGCGCGCGCCAGCGCAGGCACAAAAACATCAATCTTCGGCGGCATGCCGTCGACCATGAACCGGTACCTGAACGTTGCCGGATTGCTGAACAGCCCGCTGTCCAGCTGCCTCCTCGCGGTAATCTCAAGCAGGTACTCGCCGCCAGCCAGGGGGACGGCAATCTGCTGCCGGTCAATCTGCTGCCGGTAGGTGAACAGGGATCCGGTATTCTCGGGAGGCAGCTGGATGCCCAGCAGGCCGACACGCTCTTTTCCGGTCAGCCGGACATCATCCACCCTCGCTATTTCCTGCCCGAAGCTGATGCTGATCTCCGGGATGGTAATCCTGGTGGAGATCCGCGTGTCCGGGAAGAGCTGTCCTCCCTCCCTTGCAGCCCCGCGGTAGACCGCAGCAAAATCAATGAGCTTCACTGTAGGGGCGCTCGCCAAACGCGGATCAATCGTCAATACCCTGTCTGCAGACAGCGTTCTTCCTCCCTTGTCCTGTGCAATAACTCGCACCCGGTTCTCTCCCAGCAGGTACTGCTGGCTCGGCGCAGGCTGGTACACCACATCGACATCAGTCTCGTTTATGGTGCTGATGCGGAACCCCTCCCTGCCCTTGATTGAGCTGCCTCCAACGAACACATCGATGCTGCTGATATCCACCCCAGTGTCATCTGCGATAGTGATGGCGATTGGCTGGACGATATTGTTTGACCTGGTTGGATAAAACGATTTCAGCACCGGAGCGGCGGTATCCACTACCTTGCGCGTCGCGAAGGTGATGCTCTTGGCCTGCTCCGTGTTCCCGCTGGTATCGCGGGAGGCGTACCGGATGCTGTACTTTGCCTGCTGCTTGCTGATGATGGCGCCAGCTCCAAACGGCCTTCCCTCGCCGTCAGTTATCTCTGCGGCATCGGTCGCTCCCCGTATCATGATCTTCTTATCCTCTCCTGCCTGGATGTTGGGTATGCAGGTATTTGCCGTATCCAGGCAGAAAAAGGTCTGGCTGGCCTCGTTGACCGTAAAGGCAATGGCGATATTTTTCTTGAACAGGTGCTCAGGCAGCTCGCTGCTTCCGATCGCCCTGCCCTCCACGCTGATGGCGATGCTGGTGCGTGGGGCCTGGGTATCGGTGATATCCGCGCTGCATTGCAATGCGCTGGCTTCCCCGGGCGTACACATCCCAAATGCAGTATTTATTGCAGCTGGCCGGTCGCTCTTCGCTGCAGTTTCGCAATAGGTGCACTTGCCCTCTCCCACTTTGCCGCAATACCCGATTCCCAGCTCAGGAACAACCGGATTCCATTCGCAGGGACCGACCCCGCAGCGGTTGCTCGTACACGCATTCGCTCCGAGATAGCTGCTGCACGCGGTCACCGCGTTGCAGCTCTGGCAGGCATCAGGTACGGTTGCCGAGGCATCTGCATAGCATCCCCGGGTTTGCGTGCAGGCATCCGGGCTTATCAGCCCCAGCGGAAGGGGGTTGCACTGCTCTGCAGGAGGGAAATTGGTGGTGATGCACCTCGGCCCCAGGGAGGGCGCCTCAGGATCGATGAAGCACCGCTGGCCCTCGCAGGTTACCGGGTCAGACTGGAAATCCGTGCATCGCGAGATGGTCCGGCTATCCTTGCAGCTGACCGCATCCTGTCCCCCTCCGCAATCGCTGTCCCCGGGCGTTTCCGTGAGGGTGACGCTCTCCCGGGTTCCCGGACAGGCCGGCGTGATGCGGTAGGAATAATACTGGTCAAACCCCACATCGCTGTCCACATAGCGCATGATCTGCCCCTGGATTACGACCTGCCCCGGTGCGACGTAGATAGTTGTCGGCATCACCTCCGGCGGAATCTCGCAGTCTGCAGGATTGTCGCAGGCGATCTTCTCCAGGCTGAACGCGTTGCAGTTGTACGCGCTCCACTCCAGGGTGATCTGGGGCCGCGATGGTTGCGTCGTTCTGATAGCCCGGAACCCCAGCACGCGCTCTCCCTGCGCCTCTGGCGGCAGCGGAATCTGCACTGCTCCTCCCGCTTTCAGACGGTTCAGCTCGTCGTTACACCCAGCAATATCATTCCCAAAATTCTGCTTGATGGGATCATGGCACTGTTGCGGCGCAACCCGGACGCAGCGCTGGTTCGCCATATCCAGGCAGACGATCGCTGCCTGCGTGCATGAAGCAATCTCTTCTCGGTTAACGTGCGTATACTCCTTCAGGCACTCCTCCTGGCTTCCCGGCTGGCCCACCCCATCACCGTAATAATTTGCCCGCAACCCGGTCGTCGGATCAGTATACTCGCCGTTGCTGGGGCAGCAGATCTCCTCGTTGATAGAAGATGAGCAGTAGAAAGAGGCGTCAAGCTTGTCGCGTACAGTCGGATAATA
>Ga0209542_10018093_pt1 | contig 11451 bp, 9 predicted proteins | sample RifCSPhighO2_01_FD_184028 | JGI IMG/M metagenome (GOLD analysis project Ga0209542, IMG submission 184028) | Soil microbial communities from Rifle, Colorado - Rifle CSP2_plank highO2_0.1 (SPAdes) (version 2) | ecosystem: Environmental > Terrestrial > Deep subsurface > Rock core/Sediment ...
CTGTATTTATCAAGGTCTGGTACGAGATACTTGTAAACAGACCGTAGCCCTTATTCAGGCTTGCTCGTACCCGACAATTTGAAACTATATGGAAGGGTATATCTTGCAGAAAAAGCACCAAATTTGTTCACCCCGTTAGAAGTCTACTCCGATAATGGATATAAACTCACAAGCTACATGCCCCTTTTACCTTGAGACTTCTAACGGGGTTCAGGCGATTGTGTCTCGAACATCCGAAATTTCGTTACGAAAGCGTATTCGGCAACAGTTCCAACAAAAAAGCTCCCCTTGGGGAGTTTTATTATTTTAGTTTCCAGTTTTTGAGAGCCCGGAAGATTGCTCTTTGGTCTTTTTCAGAAGGTAGAGGGCCTACGAATGTTGCATACAGGCGTTCTGGACAAATGATTGCTTGAGAAGCCGCCAAAACGTCTTCTCTGGTTACCGCGCGAATCTCTGCTTTTACTTCTTCAAACATCGGAACCCGATTTGTGCGACGCACTGAGGTAAAGATAAATTCAGCAAGATCGCCAGGAGTTTCTGTCGCAGCCTCAAGGTCGTCAATAAGAGAAGCCTTGGCGTCCGCAAATTCTAATTCAGGAATAAGTTCCGTCGCCAGTTTTCTCAGAATCCGGAGAAATACCCCTTGCCATTGTCGACTTTTTTTAGGAAAGGTGAAGGTTGAATATAGAAGGGATCCAGCCCCCGGGTAGTCACTACGGAAAGAATGATGCCGATAGCCAATTCCTCTTTTTTCGCGAAGTTCAGTGGCAGTACGAGAGGTCCACCGCCCCCCAAGCACCTTTTTCAAGACCGCGATACTGTGATGTTTCCGGATTGAGGCAGGTAATTGTTCACTTGTTGGAGTAGTGGGGCGAGTGTAGGGAAAGCCAAGGCAGATATGTAGTAATTCCCGATCTTTGGGAATAAACTTAATTCGGTCTTTTGCGGGGATGCTTTGAATAATATTGGGTATGACTGACGGGATATGAAGCACTCGGTGATGTGGTGAGCGAAAATATTTTTGAGAAAGTTTTTTGATTAGTGCAGGAGTAACTCCCCCTCCAATCACGATCAAAAGCATGTTTGAGGGGTGGTATCTCGTTTTGTAACGCAGTGCTATTTGGGCAAGAGTTATTGAGCGAATATCCTCCTCTGTTCCATCTATGGAATACCACAAGGGATGTTTGGGAAACATGCGACTTTGGGTCTCCTCTCGCGCAACAAGTTCTGTATCATCTTCATAATATCCGCGTTCAGTGAGTATAATTTCTTTTTCTCTTTCCCATTCACGCTGAAGACGTCGTTGGACTTGAGGATTTTGTTGAGTAAGCAACGAGCGAAGGGTGAGTGCTGAAAGGAAACGAAATGACTCTTCTAGTTCCTCAGGCTCGGTTTCAATATAGTAGCGAACCGCCATTTCTTGCGTGTCTGCACCCTGGGCATCTTCGTCATCACGATTTCGGGGGCCGTAATACTTGTTGACTCTATATGGATTTCCGTATTTCCTGTCTGAAGTCCCTTTGAAAATCTGGTGTTCAACCGCATGGTCAAGTCCTGGATGATACACAAGAGTAATTGGCTTTCCTTGCCAGGTGGCTTTGCATGTAATGGCGTCATCGGGTATGGATGTTCGCACGGGTATAAATCCGTCAAGAGAACCAGTCTTCAGGCAAAGCCACATATAAATTCTTGATTTTTTTTCGAAAGGCAAGATCGCGACTTGCATTCCACTTGGTAGGGTGAGGAGCTTTTTAAACTCTCCCTTGACTGGCATTGCCCCTCCTTTTCAAAGATCAAAAAGCTTAATGAGAATGTAGCATGAATATATTTATACAGCAATTTTGACAACCAGCGTATAAAGATGTTTAATGAACCAATTTCCGACACCTCAATATCGGAGGATTCAGCGGTATAGTGGGCATTTGACAAGAAATTTTATATCTAGTACACTTATCGTTACCGAATGGGTATGGGTGTGGTCCGTGAAAACGGGCCAATTTTATTAAAGAATCAAGAATTAAGAATCAAGAATTAAGGAAACGCGCTTACCATAATTCATAATTCATAATTCATAATTCACGTGGACTTGAAGTCATTTAGTCAGGCGATCCAGCAGATCGCGGACGAAAAAGGAATAGCGAAAGAAAAAATCTTTGAGACGATAGAGATGGCGCTCGCCGCCGCCTACAAGCGAGACTACGGCAAGCGAGGCCAAATTGTCCGAGCAACTATGAACCCGGAGACGGGCAAGTTAACTATGCGTCAGATAAAAATCGTGGTGGACGAATCCATGATTAAATCGGAAGAGGAGGTGGCACAGGAGGAAGCCGAGAGGGCAGAGCGGGTAGCACAGGGCAGAGAAGAGGAACGAAGGCGCCCACAAGAAGATGACGAAATTCCCGAAGGAGAAAAAAGGGTGCGATTTAATCCCGAGAAGCATTTAATGCTGGACGAGGCAAAGAAGATAAAAAAAGATGTTGCACCCGGGGAGGAACTGGAATTTCCTCTGGAGGAAAAGGAAGATTTCGGAAGAATTGCCGCGCAAACTGCCAAGCAAGTAATTATTCAGAGAATTCGCGAAGCGGAGCGCGAAGCCATTTTTGAAGAATTTAAAGAGCGCGAGGGAGAACTTGTCTCGGGACAGGTACAGCGAATTGAGGGGAGAAATGTATTTGTGGATATTGGCCGCACGACCGCGGTGCTTCCGGCAGAAGAGCAAATCCCTTACGAGAGATATCGCATTGGGGAACGTATAAAGGCCCTAGTGCTTTTGGTTGAGAAAAATCCCAAAGGTCCCGGTATCTTTCTTTCACGCTCGCACCCCAAACTTTTGCGAAAACTTTTTGAAATTGAGGTTCCCGAAATTGCCTCTGGCACCGTGGAAATAAAAGCGATTGCGCGCGAGCCGGGGTCACGATGTAAAGTGGCTGTCACCTCCCATGAGCGAGGAATTGATCCCGTAGGATCACTCGTGGGACAAAAAGGGATTCGCGTATCTACGGTTATTCAGGAGCTTGGCGGGGAAAAAATTGATGTTATTGAGTGGTCAGAGGACCCGAAAGAATTTATTTCGCACTCACTCTCTCCCGCGAAAGTCTTGGAGGTGAAACTCGGAGATTATAAAGAGGCAGAGGTTACGGTACCTCATGAGCAGTTGTCACTCGCCATCGGCAAGGGGGGGCAAAATGTGCGTCTGGCGGCCAAAATTACGGGATGGAAGATTGATGTGAGGTCGGATAAAGATGCAACAATTCCGGTCGTCACCGATGAATCTAGAGCCAAAGAGGATACTGTATTAGGTGCGCCTAAAGCAGAAGTGGAGATCGCGAACATTGAAACATCATCTACCTCTGAAGAAAAAAATAATGAAGTTTTAGTGGAGAATTCTGAAAACAAAGAAGAAGAAAAATCAAAAAAGAAAAAAGGGAAATCAAAAAAAGACGAGTAAAAACATGGGTGAGGCAATAGAAAAACAGAGAGCCACCGAGGTTAAGATGTGTAACGGTATTAGGGTTGAGGGAAATACTCTTTTTGTTGCGAGAACAGAGGATGCCCTGAAGTTACTTGAGAGATCAAGGGAATTTAAAATAGCTAAGCCCTACCTAGGAATTATACGACAAGGTAAGCTTTCAGAAATGAAAGCTCAAGAGCTAATACCAGCATACGAAGTGGGAGAGATAACCTGGCAATATTCTTATTTTTGGTTCGCGTCTACTATTGCCCACGATGCATTTCATTCGTTGCTGTATCGTCAAGCTAAAGAAAAAGAAGGGGGGCAGGAGCCTCCTGTCGAGGCGTGGACTGGAACAGAAGCAGAAAGGAAATGTATTGAATTTCAGTTGCGCGTACTAAAAGAGTTGACTACCGATCAGTATCTTATTAAGCATCTGGAGAAAATGAAAGAAAACCCGACGCACCACATTGATCCAGATAGAAATTGGTAAATTTCTTAACAAGAATTACAAAAACCATAAATATAGGCGCTAGGGAATTAGGCGTTAGGCACTAGGGAATAAAATTCCCAAAGCCCAAAGCCTAAAGCCCAAAGCCTCATGCATGATTATTTTTCCCATCATCACTTCCCTGCTCTCAATCGGTTTTGCGATATTTCTTATTTCTTTGACCAAGAAATATCCTACAGGGTCCGGAAAACAAATTGAAATCTGGGAAGCCATTAAAGACGGCTCTCGCGCGTATCTGCGCAGGCAAAATATGACAGTTGGGGTGGTGGCGGTAATTTTGGCCATTGTTCTTTGGTACTTTTTTGACGGGAAAATGTCTCTGGCTTTTCTCGTGGGCGCTTTTGCCTCGGGCCTTGCGGGATATTTGGGTATGATGACTGCGGTTGATGTTAACGTGCGAACTACTGAAGCGGCAAAGTCCGGCCTTGCCAAGGCCTTTCGGGTGGCGTTTCTCGGAGGATCGGTTACTGGATTTTTGGTCGTGGGGCTTGGTTTATTTTCGGTAAGTCTTTTTTATTATCTGACCAACGACGTGGCGTCTTTGATTGGTCTCGCCTTCGGGAGTTCTCTTATTTCTGTATTTGCCCGTCTTGGAGGAGGAATCTTCACGAAAGGTGCTGACGTAGGTGCGGATTTGGTGGGAAAAGTTGAGGCGGGAATTCCGGAAGATGATCCTCGAAATCCAGCAGTTATTGCGGACAATGTCGGTGATAATGTAGGCGACTGCGCGGGCATGGCGGCTGATCTTTTTGAAACTTATGCGGTTACCGCGATTGCGGCTATGCTTCTGGGATCTTTACTTTTTCCAGATAAAGAAATTTTGGTTCTACTGCCACTCATGATTGGTGGGGTAGCGATTATTGCCTCAATTCTCGGAAGCTTTTTTGTGCGGGTTAAAGATGGGTCCGAGGAAAATCCCGGATGGCTTTCCGGCATTATGGGCGGGCTTTATCGCGGACTTATTGGCTCCTCGCTCTTAGCACTCGTGCTTCTCTGGCCGCTTTTTTCTATGGTTCTTCCACGCGAATTGGTAAATCCTTATTATGTTTCCGCCCTTGCTGGGATTTTGGTAACCGCACTCATTGTTGTGGTAACCGAATATTACACGTCAAAAAAATTCCGCCCGGTACAGTCAATTGCCCGCGCTTCGCTCACGGGGCACGGCACTAATATTATTATCGGGCTTGCTTTCTCGCTTGAGGCAACCGCACTCCCGATTATCATAATTTCGGGCGGGATGTTGCTTGCCTATGTATGGAATAGCGCTGGCCGCGATGACTATGCTCGCGATGGCGGGAATTATTGTGGCGATTGATGCCTTTGGGCCCATTACTGATAATGCCGGGGGCATTGCCGAGATGGCAGGGCTTCCTGATAGTGTCAGAGGGGTTACCGATCCTCTGGACGCAGTGGGAAATACGACTAAGGCAATTACCAAAGGATACGCTATTGCCTCCGCGGGTCTGGCGGCTCTCGTACTTTTTGCTTCGTATATAGAGGAGTTGAGGAATTTTGGACGTATGGTTGTTTTTGAATTGTCGGATCCGTATGTAATTGTCGGACTTTTTGTTGGGGGTATGATGCCCTATCTTTTTGGGTCAATAGCCATGAGGGCGGTTGGAAAAACGGCGCAAGGCGTGGTGGAAGAAGTGCGAAGGCAATTCAGAGAAATTAAAGGAATAATGGAAGGTACGGCCAAGCCACAGTATGATAAAGCGGTTGATCTTGTGACAAAGGCGGCACTTCGGCAGATGATTATCCCGGCGCTTATTCCCATCGTAGTTCCTATTTTACTTGTCTGGTTGATGGGATCACACGCGGCGGAGGCATTGGGAGGACTTCTTGTCGGATCAATTGTAACCGGACTTTTTGTGGCAATTTCCATGACCTCGGGAGGTGCGGCCTGGGATAATGCAAAAAAATATATTGAAGAAGGAAACTACGGTGGGAAAAAATCTCCCGCCCATCAGGCGGCAGTTACCGGAGATACGGTTGGTGATCCATATAAAGACACGGCGGGACCCGCAATAAACCCGATGATAAAAATTGTGAATATTGTGGCTTTACTCATTGCTCGATTACTGTAATCCGACTTGCCCCGACACTAAATTTTGACCTTTTTTGCTACCACGAGTAAGCTGGCGGAAGGAAATATGGGCACTGGTTTAAAGAGTAGAACAGAAAACACAAATAAGTAGCAGTCAAAATTTTAGAGCGGGGTGATTAAAATAGTAAATATATTGGCTTTGTTGGTCGCGCGACGTCTTTAAAGAGGTATAGTGCTCATCAAAAAATCTGCCGAAGGCAGATTAGGAAATGTTTCGGCGCATGAAATTTTTGAAGTGATCCGTTTGTATGTGGTCTCCCAATGTTGCTTCCTTTGGAGGTGTAGAGAAATTTTCAAGACCCACACCCGAGGTAATGGCAAAAAGAAATGCTTGGTCAAACGTAACATCTACAAGGACTCGATCTTCAGCATCTACCGTGCCACCCTTTACGATGAAAGGGAAGTCAAGAAATACACCGGCAATCAGGGGACGTTTGGGGTTTGAAGTCTCAAAGACGCGAAGGATAATAAAAGGCCAAAGCCCTCCTTTGCGGTAGTAAGGCGCCAAAATAATATTTGGAGCGCCAGGACGTCGGGAGCGAAGCACTAAATTCATTCCGCCGCCTTGAGCCCCCTGCATGAGGAGTCCGAGGAGCACAAATTTCTTTTTAACCCAGCGCATGATAAATCCTCCACGATTGGATCTTCCCCACTTTCCGAGCAGTGCAAGAAAGAGAAGTACCAACACGAATCCCAAAAAAGGAATTTCTTTTTTGAAAAGTGCAGAGAGGAGCATATTCCCCCACCGATCAAGCGGCATAATCAGAATGTTGAAAAGTACATAAAGGACGATAAGGGGAGATATCAACATTGCGCCAATCCCCGCATTTTCAAGGATTGAACGTGTAAGGCGGCCCATAAGAACTCCGAGGAGCTTCCACTATACTACCACATTACAAAAGCATTATTTAAAAGTTTTTAACGAGTTTAGTAAAAAGAACCAGAATGAACCACACACTTACCTACTTACCAAAATCCGAAGCCGAAGTTTTAGTGATACTACCATTTCCAGAGTTTGAGCCGCACGTAAAACAAGCGGCGGTTTCTATTTCCGAATCAGTGGATATTGAGGGGTTTCGCAAAGGAAAAGCGCCATATGATATTGTGAAGCAGAGAATAGGAGAGCAGGCAATTTATGAGCGCGCGGCGGAAATCGCGATAAGAAAAGTTTATCCGAAAGTTATGGAGAAGCTGATTGCCGAAGAAAAAGAAAAAGGCAAGAAGTTTTTTCCTATCGGCAGACCCGAAGTTATCATTACCAAAATTGCACCCGGAAATGAGTTTGAGTTTAAAACGAAGATAGCTCTTCTTCCGGATGTCGGATTACCGGATTATAGGGCTATCGCTAAAAAAACGATAAGCGATAAAAAAGAAGTTTTTGTAAGCGACGAAGAGGTAGAAAAAACCGTTGGGTGGCTCCGAGAGTCCCGTGCGCCTCTGATAACCGTTGATCGTGTGGCAAAGACGGGTGACGCGGTGGAGATAGACTTTGGGGTTCGTCACGGTGGGGTTAAAATTGAAAACGGCGACTCAAGAAACCATCCGGTAGTGATTGGCAAAGGAAGGTTTATTCCCGGGTTTGAGGATGAACTTGCCGGGATGAAAGCAGGGGATGAGAAATCTTTTTCTTTGGTGGCACCCAAAGAATGGCATGAGAAGAACTTGGCAGGAAAAAATTTGGATTTTAAAGTAACCATGAAATCGGTGCAGGAGCGACAAGTCCCCGATCTTACTGATGAGTTTGTAAAATCTTTGGGTAAGTTTGAGAATGTAGAAGCTCTTCACGCCAATATCAGAGAAGGAATGAAAAAAGAAAAGGAAGACAAAGAAGCGCAAAGGATTCGCGCAACTATTATTGCTGATATTGCCAAAAAGGCGGAAATTGAGGTGCCGGAGGTTTTGGTGCAAACAGAACTGGAGAAAATGTTTGACGAATTAAAAGCAAATATTGAGTCAATGGGCATGAAGTGGGACGACTACTTGTCCCATATAAAGAAAAATCCCGAAGAATTGGCCAAAGAGTGGCGGGGAGATGCAGAAACGCGGGTGCGTTCGGCACTATGTCTTCGCGCCATCGCCGATACGGAGCAAATAGAAGTTGCCGAGGCGGAAATAGAGACCCGCGCGAATCAGTACTTACAACAATTTGCATCTCGCGAAGAAGCGCAAAATAAAATTGACCCTGGTGCACTCCGAGATTATACTATAGGTATATTGAGAAATGAGAAGGTATTTGAGCTATTGGAAAATATGTAAACAAAGCCCTAAGCACGAAATCCTAAATCCTAAACCCTAAACAATACCAAATTATCTAAATTCAAAATAAAACCCTTTGGACCCTAGGCCTTGAACATTAAAGATCGGAATTTGTTTAGGATTTAGAGATTAGAGTTTAGAATTTAACTAACATGGACGACGATATGTATAACCAATATTTAATTCCAACCGTTATTGAGAAGACAAGCTTTGGAGAGCGGGCATATGATATTTATTCCCGGCTTTTAAAAGAGCGGATTATTTTTCTTGGGGGCCCAATCATGGATCAGGTGGCAAATGCGGTTATTGCCCAGCTTCTTTTTCTGGAATCAGAAGACGAAAAAAAAGATATCAAGATCTATATTAACTCTCCCGGCGGATCGGTTACGGCCGGCCTTGCGATTTACGACGCTATGCAGTATGTAAAGCCTGATGTATCAACAGTATGCGTAGGAATAGCGGCTTCTATGGGGGCAGTACTTCTTGCTTCGGGCGCTAAGGGCAAAAGATTCGCCCTCCCCAATTCCGAGGTGCTTCTGCATCAAGTTATGGGAGAAGCCGGAGGACAGGCAATAGAGATAGAAATTTCCGCGCGACATATTATAAAGGTAAAAAACCGATTAAATGAAATATTGGTTCGTCACACCGGACAAACCCTTACTTCAATAGAAAAAGATACCGACAGGGATTTTTACATGTCTCCAGAAGAGGCAAAAAAATATGGAGTTATTGACGAGATCATAAAAAGAAAAGGAAGTACTGCCAAATAAGAAAAAATCACCAAGTCAGACTTGGTGATTTTGTTTTATGGGCCCGTTGTCAAACAGACTTTTGTGGCAGAATTCTGAAAATTGCGGCTGAAACGCTATTCGACTTCAGGTCCTCTAAATGCCTCGTCTAGAGGCAAATTCCTTGTTATGGATTTGATTTGCGCGCGCGGCAAGTACTCTTTCGCTGAAATCTTCAGTACTCACATACGACAATTGTTTCTCGAAATAAACCAAGTGCAAGGCGTCGCAGTGGTTAAGGAGGGGTAACTTGCCAAGTTGCTTTGAGGCAAGAAACTCGGGAAGTACGCCAAATTCATGGTCATCGGTTTCCATGAGCCAGAGCATAATTGCTTCAATCATGGGGCTTTGCCTGACCGCGAGAATCATTTCATCTTTTGGCTGTGCCATGACCATTTCATGCAGAACCTTGAATAGACGCTCGCCTTCTTCCCGCAAAAAACCGGTCTTGATTTGCCCTTCATTAATACCCCTGATTTCCGCCGCCTTAAGGTACGCAAGAGTTTTTTCGTTAAGACCCACGCGTCCTCCTAGGGCCTGAATGATTAATTTCCATTCGGCAATACGGGTAGAAAAAAGTTCCGGGATGGCTTCAATCCGATATTTCCTGTTTATCCATACAAGAGCATCTTTTTCACTGAAAAATGCCGCAAGTGTTTTCTGGCATATTGGTGTAGGAGCGCAGACGTTGATTTCAAAGGGTCTTTTCCCAAGTACATCGGTAACGATGGTTCTAATATATTTTAAACCGCGATCCTCGCTTTTAAGCCCAGACTCCGGATTGTACTCATCAATTTGCTCTCCAGCTCTTAATATATAAACTCCGGTTGCTTCTCTTTCTGTCATGACCTGTTTCGTGTACTGAAACATTTGTAGCAAAAAATACTGGAATTGTCTAGGGGTAGTCTAAAGCTGTGAACGAAGGTCGGACAGGAGACTATTTCCCGTCATTTCCTGTGGTTTTTCCAGCCCCAGAAGTTCAATCATGGTTGGGGCTACATCCGTGATAATGCCACCCGATTCTCTCTTTTTGGCTTTGACTTGCTCTTCGGTACGCGGGGTTTTTAGCTTGAAGTTTTTTCCGACAAGCATGAGGGGAACCGGGTTTATAGAGTGCTTGGTTCTTTTTTCTCCGGAGAGTACATTTCGCTTCAGTTCAATATTTCCATGGTCCCCGGTGATAATCATTGCCCCGTCTCCCGCCAGCACCGCGTTCATGATTTCTTGCAATGAAGCGTCAAGCACCTCTACGGCTTTAATACCGGCTTTAAAATTTCCCGAATGCCCAACCATGTCGGCATTCGCAAAGTTGGCTATAATTACGTCATATTCATTGAAGTGCTCCATGATTCCAGCGGTAATCTCTTTGGCTCGCATTTCCGGAATTTCATCAAAGTGCGGTGTCGGCACCGAAGGGATCATGATTCTTTCTTCTCCGGGGAACGGCGCCTCTTTCCCGCCATTGAAAAAATAGGTTACGTGAGCGTATTTTTGGGTTTCCGCAATATGCAGATGGCGAAGTCCAGATTCTCCGAGGATTCGCGAGAGCGGCCAGGCAATATCAAGTTGAGGAAATGCCGAATACGCCGCGAGGCCTTTTTGATATTCCGTGAGGGTGACTACCACCAGGTCTGCAACTTTTTTTCGTGGAAAATAGTCAAATACTTCATCAACAAAAGCGTGGGTAATTTCCCGCATGGAGTCTTCGCGGAAATCCGAGAACACAAGCGCATCATGTTCCCCCACCCGAGGAAATATTTCTCCGGTACCTCCAACAACGGCCACGGGCTTGATAAACTCGTCAAAAACCTCTTCGTGGTAAGAATTTTCTAGATATTTAGGGATTGAGGAAATTTTTTCTCCAGCTCCCTCGGTCAAGAGATTATAGGTGATTTGAATTCTGTCCCATTTTTCGTCGCGATCAAGCGCGTAAAGTCTGCCGACGACGGAGGCGAGGTGAGCGTGTGGCCAGTCTTTTGCCATTCGTTCCTCAAGCATCGCTAAAAATTTGGCACCCTCTTTGGGGGAGGCATCTTTTCCGTCCGTGAAAACATGCACCAAGACATTTTGAATACCCTCTAGCTTGGTGAACTCTAAAAGCGCGTATAGATGGTCAATATAGCTGTGAACCGATCCCGAAGAAATTAGCCCCGCAATATGCAATCGGGAGTTGTGCTTTTTTACATGGGAAGATGCTTTGACTAGCGCTTCGTTTTTAAAAAACGACCCATCGTAGATAGCGTTTATAATCCTCGGCAAGTGATGATAGATTGCTCGTCCGGAACCAATAGTGAGGTGGCCGACTTCGGAGTTGCCCGCTTCCCCCCACGGGAGCCCG